>Ga0315288_10002912_pt1 | contig 21869 bp, 29 predicted proteins | sample YL17G11_20_MG_FD_203454 | JGI IMG/M metagenome (GOLD analysis project Ga0315288, IMG submission 203454) | Sediment microbial communities from Yellowstone Lake, YNP, Wyoming, USA - YL17G11_20 | ecosystem: Environmental > Aquatic > Freshwater > Lake > Sediment | place: USA: Wyoming | collected...
GTTAATATTTCTTTTTCTTTGTCCGAAAAGCGCTGGGCGGTATTTTTACAAAGATTCTGATATTCTTTCAGATTTTTTATTTTATTTTTTGATTTAATCATTTTTGATTTTAGTTAAATCTCCGCTAATAATAATCGGCTTTACTCCTAATATTTCTTCCTTGTAGGATAATTCCGGAATTTGATTTAAAAGATAAATTTTTTTCTTCAGGAAAAAAGCGAGCCCTATTTCCATTAAAGTATTTCCGCCAATATAGCCCTTAATGCCGTTTTTATCATAATTTATAACCAAAACTGCATCCGACCAAGCAACTTTTTCAAAATGTTCAAGAACGGCCTCAGCCTTTCTGTCCCAAACCCATTTTTCATTTTCTGCGGCGTTCTTACGTATTCTGTAATATTCTTTGGCACAAATTAATTGCCCTGTTTCATTTTTTAATTCGGTAGGCCACAACTTTACTTCGTGCCCCAATTTTTCCAATTTTTCTTTCAAGGAAAGTGCTTCATCTTGAAAAGCAACGCTCCCGCAAATTGTTATTTTCATATTTTATAACCTACCCTTGAAAGCATTTCCGGAAAAACTTCAAGGGGTATGCCTCTTAATACGTTATTATAACTTCCAACTAATTTTGTAATGAATGACGAACTGATATTTTTAAGAGGGTCAAAACCAAGGGCATAGGTATTATAGTTCGGGTCTTGCTCAAAATATTTATTGATTTCTATCTCCTGTAGTTCTCTCATAAATAATTCTGATTTTACTACCTTAAATGTTGTTATTCGGTTTGATGTGTTGATCATATAAATACCGGTGTAAAATTCAAATTGCTTCCCCGACAAACTTTTCAATCTCTCAAACCCTTCTTCTTTTGATTTTGGTTTTTCTAAAATTTGACCATTAAAATAGCCAATCGAATCCATGCCAATTACAATAGCACCGGCGTGATTTTGGGCGACTGCCTCTGCTTTCAATCTTGAAAGTTGCTTCACTAATTCTTCTGGGTTATTTCTTTCTACTTGAGATTCGTCCACTTTACTTCCTTCTGCTTCAAAATTAAGCCCTAAAAATCCGAAGGCTTCTCTGCGATAAAGCGAGGTTGTCGCTAAGATTATTTTATTCATTGATTTCGCAAAAAGTGCTTAGAATATTTTTGGCTTTTGCCAGATTTTTTTCTTCAACCAAAACGTGATCGGTTTCGTAGGTTGAAATATACATTATGCTGATTCCGGCTTTGGCCAGAGGCGCTGATAAAGAAGAAACTATGCCGGTTGCGACAAAACCCAAAGGACCCTGAACTTTAAATGCTCGCCAATCTTTTTCGAATAATACGCCGCCGGGGATTTTATCCTGGGGGCAAATAACTGACAATTCGTCCCTTGTTTTTCCGATTGAAATAAAACTATCTCCCTCCAATGCCCAGGAAGGAATCGGAGTATTTTTGTCCAAATGGCAAATGCCCAATTTTTCGGGCATAATGGAAAGCGTAAGTTTCATATATTTATTAGGCGATGAAGTTTACCCTTTTCAAGGTTTGCCTTCATCTTCACCTTCGTCCCGCCATTGCGGAACTCGGTAATTAATTAATACTTCGACTTTAAAGCGGGACATTCGGGTTAAGTGCCCCGAAATACTGACATTATAAGAGCATTATAGCGCTTTTTTGACTTTCTGAACAGAGATGAATTTGAGGCACGTGGGTCGGGGGTCGGTTTTTACAATTGGGACAAATGGGACACTTTTTACGGTATTTTATTCCGTGTCTTATTTGTGATAATTCGTCCCTAGTCAAAAACTCTCTTTTTGGAATTTTCAATCTCTGGTGGAAATCTTCGCCATTTTCCCTTCCTTGCCGATACCATATGTTTTACAAGCATGCTCTGGGCTTCGTCCGAATTTCCTATAGTATTTTGATCTACCGGCTCGGCCTCTTTTGCAAATCTTGTAATTTTTTCTGTAATGGCTTTTTCTGTTTCTGGATTAATCTTGTCTGTACCATCAAATTTTCGGGATTTCATATCTCTCCATGTAGATGCCATATATTTGTCCCACATACGAGTCACCAGAAAAGAAGTGTCATCAGGGGGAATAAAAGCAAAGCTTACAACGCCTCTATTTTTTACGTCTTCAGGAAATGCAGAATAGTGCTGATCTAACTTTGCTAAATCATCTTTAAAGTCACTTCCTTTAATAAAAGATTGATCGGGCCTCAAGAAGAAAGATGAAATGCCAATATGGATTTTATCGTTTGAAACAAAAATTTTACAAAAAGGTAAATAGTACAAATAAGCGATATCAACTTTGTGAGTTTGCGGATGGCGAAAACTCGAAAAAAGATTAGCGTTAATACCTAAATAGAAAAATAAATCAACTGACAATACATATGCAAAATATGGCGCAAATTCTCTGATCGGTTTGCTACCAGCATTCTCCCACCTTTGCAGAATCTCTTTTTGAGCTTCGGGCAAGACACCAATAAGGGAAAGGCCGAGAATCAAAACGCCTTTTCTATCTAACTCATCGATAATGCGATCTACTTGTATTTTCAACTCACTAAGGGATTTTGGTGTACCAAATAAACTTAAAAATTGTTGGAATATTTTATGACTTTCTACCTGAGTCATGCTTTTCAAGCCCTCTCTCCATCTTTTAGCTACTGTTCGCTCAATCTCCAAAAATTGATGTTTTTGCCATCGATGGAAAGCCTCAACTTCCGGCGGTTCCTTGAACACGATTCCTGTTTCGTTTCCAAGCTTCATTGCCTGCCCTCCAGAAATAATGGGACGTCCCGACATCTCTACAACACCCTGCCCAGTCAATTCACCATGTAGTAGATTTTCATGATGCGTATTCACACATCCTGTGTCCGGAGTTTTATATGCGAGGCTTCCAACAACCTGCTCTGGAGTTCTACCGACCTTCACTTCTTTTTCGAGATCGGCTAGTGTTTCAACAAAAAAGAGTGGAGTGATATTTGTAATATAAAAATTATCAAGCCACATTGCTTCATCGGGATCTAGGGATTGGAGTGCTGATTTATCAAATATAAGAGATGGCCCAATCATAGAATTATTTCTTTATTAACTTTAATAAATCCTCCTCACTCTCATATCCTTTCAATCGTCCAGTCAAAACTCCAAGCCGATAAAAAACTCCTTCGCTCATGAGTCGCCAATTGGTATCTTCAAGTATTTTTTTAAAAAGACGCTTTATATCGTATCCGCTAGTTCGTTTGGGTGGACGACTTCAGGAACCATGACTAACAAAGGACTATCCTCGCGCCGGACCATACTTTAAAGGAAACCAAAAAATTACTTGCATTAGTCCAATACTCTTAAAGAATGCATTCAGAGCAACATATTGGAGTATTATTAAAGTGGTATTGATACTAGTATATAGAAATCTTTTCTATTCACCCTTGCCCTTGACCTTGCTTAGTATTAACCCACTCTTCTTTTAATGCTTCCTTGCCAAAAATATATCCCACGAATACACCAAGTAAAGTACTAATGACATTGGCATCAATCTTATCAAAAAGTGATAAAGCTAATATTAACGGAATAAAAAAATATAATCCAATCAATTGCACTACGTTTGTCCGCACTGGTGCTCCTGTTTTTTTCATATAAATTAGGGTACCTACCGTAAGAATAAGGGTGATAAGAAATACGCCACCAACTAATATATAATTTATATAGTTCATTATAATTATTTATTGTTAATTATAAATTTATACAGAGCTCGACCTTTCCGATTATCCGTTTAACAAAACAGCTTACGATTTTTATTTTCTCCTCTCGGATAATAATGAAATAATATGCCCTTCTACGGTGATAAAAACTCCCCGCACAAATTCATCATTTTTTATCGGTTTATGATCCCACGCACTAAGGTTGGCATAGGTTTCTAGAAATGCCTTAGCCATTCTTTCAAGATGAACCGCCTTTTTAGAATCGTAATCTACCACATAGTATATTCTATCTTTACGGGTGGGGAATTTACTAGGAACAATGTTCCGTAATAACTCATCAACTAATCCCCTCATTGAACTACTTGCTTGTCTAATATAATCTGGTTTCTTGGCGTTGAAAGTTTTCCAACACCCCCTTCTGATTTCTACTAATTCTGGATTTATCTTTTTTAAAATGTCATCTAATTTATTCTGTTCCTCAATGATCTCTGGTTCGCTAAAAAGGTAGTTATCACGAATCGTTTTTAAGCTTGGTAAGTCGATATTCAAGGGGAATGTTGGTGTTGCCCTAACCATCGCATCCAACCCGGCTGTCGTCATTTGAATTGCTGATACAGAAGAACTCCCGATTAGATCTCCCAAAACAGACATTTTTTTAAAACCATCTATAAGACAACTCTGTTGTTCTTTGATGGCTTCAAAAGATATACTTGATAATTTTTGTAAATCTAAAAAATTAGACTCTTTTATTAAACCACCTTCAAAAAGCTTGTTTGCGTTTGCCATATTCAGTCCTAGGTCTACTATTGTGCCGGTAATGGGAGATAAAATTGAGTTTATTTTATCGGTCGTCACTTTTAATTCGCTAATTGCCGGGGCGAACTTTTCCTGCATATCATTTACTGATTTCAGAATAGTATTCTGCGTACCTAAAATGTTTCTATAGCCATCAAAAATTTCTTTATTTGGCATCCCAACATTTAAAACATTTGCCATTTCCCCTAAGGTAACGCCGACTCTGGATATTTCCGAACCAATAGCGCCGATGTTCCCAATTGTAAGCATACCAGTCCGTGAAACCGTAGGAATAATATCTTCTGGCCTAGAATGTTTCTTGTTTTTCTTCCCTATTTTTTTAATCATTGATTATAGAAATTATTTATTTTCAACTATTTTTATTTCCTTCGGCGTGAGGCCACAGAACTTATAAACTTCTTCATCAATTCTTTATGTTTTTATCAATTTCTTTTATAATTTTATCCGTTCGGGATTTTTAATTCTGCCGCCGTATTCTCAATAAGATTTTTAAGCGATGAGCGGTCAAGAGCAATTATTTTTTTAGTTCCATATACTAGGTTTAATTCCTTAATGAGATTTCTTACTTTTTCTCGGGACCGAGCGAATTTTTTATTCTTGCCTAAAAATTCCAATATTGAAATAAGAATCCGATCCGATCTCCCCATGGCGCGCTCGAGAACTTGCTGATAAATATCCTGCATAGAAAGCAATATTTTTGTGAAATAATAAGGGTCTCCGCATTTTAAATCGCTGAAAAAATCCGGATCTTTTTCCCACGGAGAGTATGTCAAATGCGCTGCCCACCAAAGCCTGGCAAGTGAATGCCTTCTTAAATCGCGGTCGTTCCCGCTGATAAACCAATGATCGAAAAGCTGATTTATCGCCTTCTTTTTTGCCTCATCATTTTTTAAACCCTTATAAGATCCGCTAAGCCCCCATCTGGCAAGAGTATATTTCCTGAATTCAACATGGCTCAGGTATACCCATAGCCTAGGGTCGGAAGCTTGAGTTTCGTCGATGTTTTTATAATATTCATGAAAAGAGATTGCATTTTCCAGGTCGGATTCCACAGGATTTTTATTCGAGATTTTCAGGAAAGGAGGTTTGCCATGGACTTCGATAGTAGATGAGAGCAAATCGTTCTCTTTGACGGGATACCGCGAATGAAAATAAGTTTTAAGGGATCTGCCCGAACGCAAATCAGCGCGAATATGCTCTAATTCCGCCATTTTAAAAATTTTTTGGTATTGCTTTTTATTCATTTTCGTTTTCATCTGTTGCTAATAGCAAATTGATCCCCTGGAAACTGCGTGCAACCGGATTTTCAAGAATCTTTTGGGCTGCGTCGAAGGGCTCTTTATCGCGAAGCCCTTTCGCATCGATTATCGCTTCAAGTCTGCCAAACCAATTCTTCTCGCAATAATCGTCATTTCCGTTCTGCACCTGATGTATAGCGTCGATTAAAACGGGAAAAACAATGGAAGAATGAAGAATTCCTTCGGCATCCTTTTGTCCTCGGACATCCATATAATTTTTCCAATCGGTTTTCGACAGTATCATCGTTATTTTATCCGGCTCATAATCGATTTCCATAGGACCTTCGTGATTGTTCCCTTCCATAATAGACATGAACGAAGAAACTGGAGGCCTGAGCGGATCGAAATTTTTTTCAGCGATAAAAGAGCAGTACCCTCCCAAGGCAAGCACATCCCCTTTTTCAATATCGAATGAACTCCCTTCGTAATCAGAATGGCATTCTTTTGGGCTGTAGCCACTAATATCCTCGTCGGCGCAGATGTAAAATCCTACTATGACGCGCTCCCTTAATGCTCTAGAAGGTATCGAAAATCTTTCAGTGGCGTTCCGAGTTGAAAAGCTTTTTCTGAAAAATGTGCTTCGGCATTCCACTTCAGAAATAAAAGAAGCCTTCCCTTTTCCCATAAGGCTCTCTATGGTTGCATTTTCCAAAACAAAAACGGGGTTGATGATTATTTCCTCTTTGCCCAATTCGTAATGGAATTCCACCCCGAACGATCCGGCGATATCGTCTTCATTCCCTAAGACTGGATATGGATATGACTTAAAATTAACCTTCATATTTTTCTATCCCTAAAGCATATTTTTTATCAGGCTCCGAAAGGCGGACTGCAATGCGAATGGTTTTGTTCTTCGCGATTGAAAGATCTTTGATCATCGAGCCTGCCGTTTCATAATTTCTGCCGGAATCCTCATCGTTTGCGGTTTTTATGTTTACTGGATAGTTTCCATCATCTCCTACCGCAATTATTCTTATTGCACCCTTGCATTCTTCGAGGCCAGCAATAATGAATCGGTATTCTAACCCGGCCTTTGATTTTTTGATATAACTTCTGAATCTTATATCCGATGTCCGAATTCTTTCTCCGACTCCTTCTCCTTCTTCATCCCCTCCAGATGAACCTCCTTCTTCGCCTCCGCCCCCTTCATTCGGTCCGCCTCTGCCCGTGCCATGTCCCGCCCCTGAATTTTTAACCAAAATAACCCGCCTCAGCACGTCTTCTACCTCTGCAACCGATGCTTCCTTGACAGCTCCTACTTCTCTTCCGCTCTCTTCTCCGCCCAGAAGCTCAGTCGGATCCTGCGGGATAGATCCTGTTTCAGGAAAATAATCCCTGTCTTCGCTGTCCGGAAGATACCGATCCAGTCCAGGAATGTCCTGTGGCTCGCTAGTAATAGCTTCTCCCATGCCCTTTAATGATTTTTTTACGAAATCATCTAGCTCCCGCCAGGCCAATTGCCCTTCCGGGATTTTTCTATCTTTGTCCCAATCATTATGGGCAGGCGGTTCGAGATCTCTAAGCAAACGATCCCCTCGTTCATCATCGCATATTAAAACGCCGGCATAAGGCTCCCGCAACACGCGATAAGATTTTTCTCGGACAAGCATCTTTGGCTTTCTTACCATCATGATTTTGCTAGGATAATTTTCCTGCTTTCTGACAAATAGAAAAATTTTGCCTAGATGTTTTAATTTCGACGACTCGAATTTTTGGGTCCAGTTCGTAACCGACTCGAAAAAAAACTCGGCATCTTCAGCTTCCCAGTCTTTCAAGACTTCTTTCAGGTTTTCTTTCGAAATCAGCACCTCTTCTTTGTTTTTTATTACCACCTCCAAATCGCCTAAGTATACAGACAGCCAAAAATTACGAAGCACGGAACGGATGAGCTTCGTCTGCCAATCGGCATCGTATCTGTACCCCATTATAAAAATATCCGTTCCGAGATCTTTTCTCTCAAAAAGATCGGGAATGGATTTATAATCCCTTATCGCTTTATAGCCATCGATGCCGTAGAAACCAGTGCCCTGACGCACATCTTTGTTTTCATCATAGTGGCTTATAAGGCGCGCCACTCCCTGGAAAACGGGCTTTTTATAGCTATCTACGCTGGAATAAAAAACCGTCCGGAGAGATGATCCTGTAAAAGGAGCTCCTTTGCCGATCCCGAAGGATCCTCCTCCGGCCCCTTTCGGAGAGCTGGTGCCCTCGACTCTTACGAGGCGGTACCAATTTCCTTTTCGATCTTCATCGGCTCCGGAAAGGCCGACAGTATTGAAGTCGCTTATTTTAAGGACGGGGAGCTCTTTATTTTTAAGTAGTCTAATCGCTTCATCAAAAAATTTTTCTGCCCTCGCGTCCGATCCTTTCGCAAACTCTAGGCAACTGTTCATTCTATCGAGAAGCATTAAATTTCCAGGGAGGTCCTTCGTCGGAATAGTGAAATATTCAAAAACAACCCTAACTGGCTTCTCAGGATCCAGCCTGGCATCGATAGAATTCTGAATCGTCTCCCTCGCTATGGATCTATTATGGTCTCCTTCAAAAAATTCAATTCCCGCATCGGCAAAACCATCCTCCTTGCCGTGATTAGTGCTTGGAAAATCCCACCTGAGATTTGCCTCTTTTATTTTGCCTATTTCCTTTCCCATATCTTAAAGATTAAAATCATTTTCCCTCCTTGGAAACGTAAACTTTGCTTTCGCTTCGCGGACTCTCCTCTCGATTTCTGAAAAAATCTTATTGACTTCTTCCTCCGTGTAATCGTAATGGCTGCGGTTAGCGCAGTTGCCAAGAATCCTAAGGCGACGGAGGACTTCTTTAGTCCTTGCGACAGCGATCCTTTTAAAATTTTCCTTTCTTTTATCCATAATATCGCATTATATTAAATATTAATCTATATGTCAATGTAGCAAATCCTGACATATATGTCAATACCCTGTAAAACTAATTTTCGCTTAAACCATCTTCCTGCGCAAGAAAGACTCGATTTTACGACAGGCTTTTTCAGGATGTTCGATAATTTCATGCCCCCAGACTTTTAACAATCTCCATCCTGCTTTCTTCAGTAAGCTGTAATTTTTTTTATCGCGAACCATGTTCGTTTCTATTTTTTTCTTCCAATATTTTTTCGGAATCCTATTTCCCCATTTCCTAAACCTATATCCATGCCAAAAATCGCCGTTTATAAAAACGGCGATTTTTTTTGCCGGCAAAGCGATATCAGGCTTTCCAGTAACTTTGCTGTAATGCTTTTGAAAATATATTTTTTTCTTCCGAAGATAAGAAAAAATAGTTTTTTCTATACCCGTATCTCTATCCCGGATGCGAGACATGATTTCGCTACGCTTCGCTTTAGAAAAAACATCAGCCATAGTTATTAAGATTCGAGGGCAATACGCATCTTCTCCGCAATCCGTCCTATTAAGGGGACCGTGACGGAATTTCCAATCTGTTTATAGAGATGAGTATTCGCTTGATCGGATGGAAGAATAAATGATTCCGGAAAACCCTGAATGCGAGCGCATTCTCTAGGAGTAAGCTTTCTTATGCCTTTATGGTCTTTAACAATGGGCACATTATGCCCCCCCAAGCCCATGCTGGCCGTCAATGTGGGATAAACGCCATTCTTATTTTCGCGGACGTAAACCCGGCGGTATTGGTAGGCCCGGTCTTTCCGCTTCACTGCAACTTTAAGCTTCGGATAAATAAATTTATCTTCATCGCTATAATAAAAATTGTCGCCGACTTTTGTCTCTAAAACACTGGCTATGGTTTTAGTTAAAGGCACTTCTTCCGGCCAGCGGAATTTCATAAGCGTCCGAGGAGTCCTGAATCCGGCTATATATATCCTCTCCCTCGTCTGCGGAACGTTGCCATAATTCATACTATTCAAAACTTTCGCATCCATATAATATCCTGCTTCGCGCAATTCGCTCTGAATCCGCTTAAATGTCTTCTCATCATCATGGTGCTTAAGATACTTTACATTTTCCAAAAAAACAGCTCTCGGCTTTCTCTCTTTGAGAATTTCAATTATCGCGAAAAGGAGATCTCCTCTACCCTTATCGGCAAATCCCTTTCTTTGTCCAGCCATCGAGAAGGGCTGACACGGAAATCCTGCAAGAAGAATATCAAAATGTTTAGGAATCGGCTTCATTCCACTACGCTTGATGACGTCAAACAGGTCAGTTTCATCGATTTTCCCGAAATTAATTCTATAGGTCTCAGCAGCTTTTTTATCAAAATCATTAGCATAAATAGTTTCGAAGCCAGCCGCTTCAAATCCGACACGAATCCCGCCGATGCCAGCAAATAGATCTATGGATTTCAACTTTTTTTTATTTTTAATCATAAAATTAGCGCTTAATCTTAAGCATCCTCGAAATGTCCACTTTCTTATATCGGCGATCTCGCCTCTTGCCGAAGCGGACAGCCCTGAGGAAGCCATTATTGTCCCAATTCCGAAGAGTGTTAGGATGGCAATTCAAAATCTCACACGCTTGTTTCAATGTGAGAACATCGGGCAATTTATCAAGTTTATTCTTTGTCTGATTCATTATATATAACTTAACATAAGTTAATAACCAAGTAAAGCGCTTAAATTGTGGGGATAAAAGAAAGCGCATCTTGTGCTGCGCTTTTATTTATCATCAAAAAAATATTATTTATTTTTCTATACTTACCGTCAGCGGGTATTGACCCCAGTTGTTAGATGCTATTTTGCCGTCTGTCGTGATGCGGAAGATGCAATCATCGATTTTTAAAATACTTATATTTTCACAGACGCATTCTCCGGAACTATTAAAAATGCACTTAACCTCGTTATTCATTAAACGAGTCGGATCAATTCCTTCTTTACTGCACGCCACTTCCCCTTCCTGAAGATAAGAAGTCCTTAATCGCTGTCTAACAATATTAATCAAAGATTCTTCTCCCGGAAGAAGTGCTTTTTTTAATTTAATTTCACTTGTAAATTCTGCAAGATGTTTTATTCCTTTTGAATCAGTAATAATACAACTGTCTGAACCTAAGTTTGTGATAAATGGGGTCACGCTTAAATTCTTGAGTTTAATTTCCAGATTTACTTCGCCGGCATTAATGATTGGTGCAGATTCTAAAGTTATACTGTAAAATCCATCGCCGGAAATTTCTGTCGGCCCCTCTGATTCAATAACATCATTTTGTACTTCTTGCTGTTTTTCTTCTTTTCCGGTTTGATGATTTTGGTATTGTTTTATCCCAAAATAACCAGCACTGCCAACAGCCAAAAGCCCTACAATAAGTGCGATAAGTATTGGTATCTGAATAAACCCCCTTTGATTTTTTTCTATAAGAATGTAGGTCATAATTTTTTATCTAAAACTATTAACGCAATTGAAATAACGAGATTTAACATCATTAAAATCAGCATGGGAGTCAATCTGTTTTATACACTCTCTGTAAGGTTTATCGTTTTGATACGGCCTTAAAAAGAAATAGTAAAAAATAGAAAAGCCCATCATTAATAAAACGATGGCGCTTATAGCCTTAAACCAATTATCCCTGAACCAATTTTTAATTTTTCCCGCCATATTCAGACATGTCTTCTTCAATTATTTTGGCGGAAAACACAAAGCTCGCCGCCAGCGATAGCCTTTCGGCTACCCATACCCCTTTCGGGATATGACTCGGTAAGAGTAGCTCTGACGACGAGCTTAGTATCTCTTACCGAGTTTTTGCACCATGCCTGCCGGAAACCCGACAAGTTTAGGCGACTATATTAAATTATATTTAAATTTTACTCCTTTTTGACGCTTACGTCCACCGTACCCTAGCTCAACCACCAGAATTGTAAAGCGAGTTACCAACAGGCTTGTTGACAAGGATTATTTGTGCTATACTGAAAACGTAGTAGAACATTAACAAGACAAACCCGAATTTTTACCTAGGTATAAATTACTAGTAAAGAATCCGGAAGTGAAATTGCCAAACATTGTGCGCCAATGCGCCCTTTTATGTTTGGGGTTTAACTTCTGGATTTTTTGTTTAAACCAACAGGGAACGCGCAATGTGTTCCCTGTTTTTTGTTCTGCCGATTGGTGCGGTTTTTTATGCCACGGTCGATATTAATCGGCGTAAACGGAATTAAACATTAACTATAAACAACTATGCAAAACAACAAGTTAAACATTGTTTATGTTCCGGTAAATCAGCTTAGATTATCGGAATATAACCCGCGAAAGTGGGGCAAGGAAGCCGTAAAACATCTTAAGGCAAGTATCAAAAAATACGGCTTTGTTGATCCAATTATTGCAAATTTTTCACCGGAACGCAGAGGAGTTGTGATCGGCGGACACTTCCGTTTGTCGATCGCGAAAGAAATCGGGATTACTGAAGTGCCGGTCGTTTATCTTAATATTTCCGACATCGAAAAGGAGAAGGAGTTAAACCTAAGATTAAATAAAAATACAGGGGAATTTGATTGGGATCTACTAACAAACTTCAAGGAATCATTTCTGGCAGATATCGGTTTCTCTTCGGAAGAGCTGGATGACATATTCGCGGTTGATGATGTGCCGGAAGAGTTTGATTTAGCGAAAGAGCTGGCAAAACTGGACATCAAGAACATCACAGTTAAAAACGGCGACGTATATCAGCTGGGAACGCATCGCCTTATGTGTGGCGATTCAACTGTTGAGGATGATATTTTTAAGCTGATGAAAGATGAAAAAGCTAATATGTGCCTAACCGACAGCCCTTATATTCTTGATTATCTGCATACTAAATATAAAGGCAAAGGGGCAGGATTCGGATTTAAAAGGAACAGAAAATATCTTGAAACCGATTTTCTACCACCAGATTTTACCGAAAAGTGGATGGCAAATATGCATAAAGTACAAAAAGATGATTTCAGTATTATTGCTTTCGAGAATTGGAAGAATATTAGAATTTTCTGGAACGAAATGGAGAAATACTGGAAGATAAGGAACATGATTGTCTGGCATGTCCCAACGCGAGTTCAAGGATTCGCAGCAAAATACAGATTCTTTAACAAGCATGACATTGCCATGGTCGGGACATCCGGACGGCAAAACCTAAACTTTAAATCCGAAGAAGATCTTCTCCAAAACGAATATGAAACGGCGCTTTATGCAACTTCTGGTAAACCTCACTGGGAAAATTATGAGAAAGGAAAGAAAATCTGTCCTACTGACTTTTTGGAATATAGAGCCGCGGATGAAAAAAGTTCCGGACAAGGGGTAGTTTTTGGGACTAAGCCAGTCGAGATTCTTATCCCGTATATTAAGGTCTTAACCAAACGTGGCGACTTAATTGTCGAGCCGTTTGGCGGGTCGGGAAGCACTTTGATTGCGGCCGAAAAAATGAAACGACGATGTTTCATGATGGAAAAATCTCCAGTGTATACAGAGGTAATCAAGCGTCGCTGGGAAAAATTAACTGGTCAAAAGCCAAAAAAAATACTATGAACAATTCAAAAAAACGCAAAACAATAAAAATGCGGCAGGTAAAAGAAAAAGAAATTTTGCTTGAACAGCTGAAGAAATATCCGATTCAGCTGTTGGCCTGCGAAAAAGCGGGCATAGGAAAGGCAACATATTATCGCTGGAGAAATGAGGACCCAGAATTCGCCAAAGCAGTCGAAGAAGCCATGGCTGAAGGCGATGAATTCTTTAATGATATGAGCGAACATCAATTGTTGTCGCTGGTAAAAGAAAAATTCTGGCCGGCCATTCATTATCGGCTGGAAAAACGTCATCCGAAATACAACAAAACAAAGGTCGAAATCAGTTTACCGTTAGACGTTGAGTTTAATCATAATCAGAAACAATAAACCTATGGTAAAACTTTCAAGCATATACAGATCGCGAAATTGGGCAATCCCATTTCACGAGACTGACAAGCGCTGGATGGTGCTTGTGGTTCATCGCCGTGCCGGAAAGACGACTGCGGCCCTGAATTACTTGATATACAGCGCACTGAATAAACCCGGGACAAAGTATGCGTATATCGCGCCGACCTACAAAATGGCCAAAAGCGTTGCCTGGGGTATTCTGAAAAAATACACAAAGTTCCCGGATGTGGTATGCAAGGAATCTGAACTGTCAGTAAATTTTCCGGGCGGATCAAAGATAACGCTGTACGGTGCAGAAAATCCGGATCGACTGAGAGGTATCGGGTTAAGCGGTGTCGTATTTGATGAATACGGCATGCAGCCTAACAATATTTTTACGGAAGTAATTCGCCCAACCCTTCTAGAAAATGGTGGATACGGAATCTGGATTGGAACGCCAAAAGGCAGAAACGAATTTTATCTGCTGTACGAAACCCGCAAAAACGACAGCGAATGGTTTACCTGCCACCTTACGGTGGATGATACCGGCGCCATCGGCGAAAAAGAAATAGAAAGCTCAAAAAAAACAATGTCGCATGAGGAATTTATGCAGGAACTCTACTGTTCATTTAATTCTTCTGCAAAAGGCGCAGTCTATGCACCAGAGCTTACGAGAGCAAAAAATGACAACCGGATAAGCGCTGTTCCATGGCAACGCGAATGCAAGGTACACACAGTTTGGGATATTGGAGTCGGACCGGCAATGGCTATCGGATTTTATCAGCGCGTTGGCGCAAGAATACACATGATTGATTACTGGCAGGGAACCGAGAATGACGGAATTGATCAGGCGGTTCTTGCTGTAAAACGGAAAGAATACAACTATGGAACGCATTTCGCGCCGCACGATATAAAAATGCGGGAGACTAGTACCGGAAAGGAGAGAATTGATTACGCGAAAGATCTTGGACTGTCGTTTAGTGTTATTGACCAGAAAATCGGCGTGGACGACGGAATTCAAATGGGCAAATTTATGTTTGACAGACTAATGATTGATAAGGAAAAATGCGCGCTGTGGGTTGATGCAATTTCAGAATACAAACGAGAATGGGATGAAAAAAAGAATATATTTAAAGAAGTGCCTTATCATAATTGGACTTCTCATGCCGCCGATGTTCAACGTTATGCAGCTCTCGTTGAGGGAAAAATGGATAATGACTACGGCTATTATGACAATTCGGGGCCTTACGAGGAACCGGACTACGATCCGTACTATAAAGTAGGAGAATTATAGGATTTTCGCAAAAATTAGTTATCAACAGTTTGCCGACTAGGCAGTCTGGACGCCCCGCCGGGTCTGCGTCATTCATTGAGTTGTATGGAATACGCAAACACCCAAGGGGTTAATGGGGTTTTAACCCAAAATCAGCAGATCCCACCAAAGGTCAAATACTGCCTTTACGCGAGGAAATCAAGCGAATCCGAGGAACGGCAGGTGCTTTCCATTGACTCGCAAGTCAAAGAAATGATCCAGCTGGCCGAGAGAGAAGGGCTGGATATTTTGGAAATTAAGCGTGAAAGTCATTCCGCTAAAACAACCGGTCAACGGCCGATTTTTAATGAACTACTGGAAGATATCCGTCAGGGAAAATTCACTGGCATTCTTACCTGGGCGCCTGATCGTATCAGCAGAAACGCAGGCGATCTTGGTGCAATTGTTGATTTGATGGACGAAAAACTTCTTCTCGATATCAGAACCTATGGTCAGCGATTCAGCAATAATCCGAATGAAAAATTTCTGCTGATGATTTTGGGATCGCAGGCAAAACTTGAGAATGATAATCGAGGTATAAATGTAAAACGCGGACTTCGGACAAGGGTTGAAATGGGATTATGGCCGGGCATGGCGCCATTGGGATATTTGAATCAGAAAAATATGGATAAAAAGTGCCAAGTTATTGTCGATCCTGAAAGAGCACCGATTGTAAAACAGATGTTTGAAAAAGTAGCTTTAGAGAGATGGAGCGGCAGAAAAATATTCCACTGGCTGAAATTCGAACTGAACTTTAAAACGAGAGGAAACAAATCGCTGACTCTAAGTGGAATTTACCGCTCTTTAGATAGCCCGTTTTATTATGGAATGTTTGAATATCCCAAAAACAGCGGCAACTGGTATCAGGGTAAACACAAACCGATTATTGATCAAGAACTCTTTGAAAAAGCAAAGGAACAGCTGGAGCGCGAACATCGAGTGAGAAAAACCAAAGAGTTCGCCTTTACGAAACTGATGACTTGCGGATACTGCGGCTCAGGAGTAAGCGGAGAGGAAAAATACAAAAATCTAAAAGACGGAACCATGGCCAGGTATATTTATTACGGCTGTACGCGCGGCAAAGATAAATACTGCAAAAATATCTACATCAGAGAAGAAGAATTAATCAAAGAACTCTTAAAGATTATTGATCAGGTAGAAATAGATAAACTTGGAATGAGATTTAAATTAGAGGCAGAAGTTGAACGCTATAATAAATTCCAGGAATCCGTACTCGGCACGGAACCGAATAAAAACGTGCCGGTAAAGAAAATTGAGGTAAGGACGTACGCCAAATATGTTTTGCAGGAAGGAAGCATCACAGAGAAAAGAGAACTGCTCGCATTACTGCAAAGCAAGTTGATTTATAAAGATAAAACAATCACGCTGGTATCATAAAAAAAACAGATCTCATTAGCTCAGTCTGTTCATCGCGAATTTATAGAAATTTAGAATGATCATTCTAAAAAACCGTGCTTATTCAATACAGCAGTCAATGGCTTTTCTAACTAATTCTCCAAGCTTGCCTATAAACCCCTTTTTCTCTTTGTCATGTTTATTTAAAGCATTATCGTCAATCTTCTTAATATCGTCTGTCTTTATTAACTTCATATTCAATCCCCAAAAAAGCGAGTAAAGATTATATGCTTTTCCGAAAAGATCATAGGCTTCGTCTTTTTTACCCATTCCCAACTGTTTTGTGCCGACTTCCATTAATCGCATTGAAGCGGCAAGCAAGTGTTTAGAAATACACCAGACTTCGCCTTCATATTCTTTGATGATTTTTTTAAGCAATTCTTTGCGCATTGAACGAGCTTCGTTTAGTAAATCATAATACTCCTTCTTTCCTGTTTTTGCTCCAGTAAAAAAGAAGTGCTCTTCAATACTCACCAGATTCATTATGGCAATGCTCAAATCCTGATCGGAAGACAAATCCATCTTGTCCTGCTTTTTCATCTCATCCACCTTTTGGATAAATTCATTAAGATTTTTTATCGGATTTTGATTGTTGTTTTCGTTGTTCATATGATTATTTGATTAAAAAATAAAAAATAATGCTTAATAAAATTAACGGGCTGACGGGCATGACGACTTTTTGAAAGGGAAAATATGCCCTGCCCTGATTTTTTTCTTTAAGATAATAGTACCAGCTGGCGCCGAACCAAAAGCCAAAGCTTCCGGCGACAATACCGAGCAACAATTTATCCAATATGCCGCAGGCGCATAACGTGCTCAGCGGATTGCCCATGATTCCCATAAAATATAGCGGAACGACGATCAAAGAGTAATAACCCAGAATAGTGACGGCCGTTCTGCCCCTGAATCTGATATTTTTCTTATCAAGCCAGCTTATCGTCCAGGTGATCATTGAAACGGTCAATCCTCCGACCCAAAGCCCTGTTATGGAATCATCTATTCCAAGCCAGCGAGACAAACCCACCCCCGCTCCAACGGCAATGGTGCAGATCGGGCAAACTGCCAGGGCTTTTTCGGTAAAAACGAGAATCAGCCCGAGGATCGCCGCAAAATAAAGAAATAGTTTTTTCATATTATTTTTGATTTATTTTTTCATTGAAAAAATCTATTATCTCCTGATCGCCGACATAACATTTTAAGCCATCCCACAGAAACGGAACGCCAATTGAATCGGTTGAAATGCCGCACATTTGCGCTTTTTGCGCCAAGTCGTTAGCGTTGTTTTGGTTGTAATAAACCTCTTTTTCTCCAAAAGACAGTTTCTCTTTTATATTATTTTCTTTAATGTAATCTTCCACTATGGCGCAATGCGGGCAACCGTCTCCGTAAAAAAGAACCGTCTGGCTTTCTTCTGTCTGTTGGTTGTCTTGGGTATTATTATCCGGTAAATCATTCTCTTTATTTTGGAGAAGCACAACAATAGAAAGAATAAAAACGACTATAAATAAAATTGTAGGGATAATAACTTTATTCTTCATGGCAATTAAAATTTTAATTCCTCTTTTTTATTTTCTAATTCTTCTTTTGCTTTAATAAGAAGCTGAAAGTCACCAACTATCTTTTGCGCCTTACCTCTTGGCGTATCGCCGTCTTTTACAAAACTGATGGCCCCAACTGGACAAAGGTTGGCGCAGGTAATGCAGGCCACCATGCAATTGGTCGGATTGGCAACTTTTGACTTTTTGTTTTCGTAATCAAACTTATACACTCCTCGTCCGCAAGAAGTGGCGCACATTCCGCAACCGATGCATTTTGATTCGTCAATAACCGGATTCCACTGGATTTGTTCCCGATCCACGCCGTGGAATTTGGCGAATTTTTGATCTTGATTGTTTGTCATAACTTTAAATTTTATTTAGTTGTTATTTCTATTTTTTAATTTTTGGCCTGTCTTGAATTCCAAGAACAACCAAATTTTCTATCGCTTTTATGCCTCTTATCTCGTCCTTTTTCATATAGATGCTTTGGTTTTTCACTAAAGTGGATTCTCCGTTGATATCGGTAAAAATTCCCTTGCCTTCAAGAACGGTTAAAAGCACGCCGTAATCTTCGGGATGAGACGGTATTTCCACCCCCGATTTTAAGCAAATTAAAGCGGCGTGAAAGCCTTTGGCGTTGAGAAAATGCCTCTTAATGGGCTTTTCATCGGAAAAGATAATTTTTTCGTTTAAGTTGTAAATTTTCATAAATTAATTAGATATTTTACAAGATACTGCGTATAATAAATTCCCACTCCGACAAAAATAACCGCCACTGCCTGCCTCATTACTTTTTCAATTTTTTGGACGACTTGAAATGCTTGGCTGACTTTTTGCATTGAAAAAGCTATTAAGAAAGAAAAGATTATCACCGGCAATCCGGTTCCCAAAGCAAAAATAGGCGGCAACAATAGACTTTCGGCAGATTTTAAGGTTAAGGGAATCAAGGCACCGAAAAATAGTACTCCGCTGTAGGGACAAAAAGCCAAAGCGAATAGCGCACCTAAAAGCAAAGAGCCGATATATCCTTTTTGCGACAGCCAAATTTTTACTTTTTCAATTCTCTCTCCGCCTTTATTGAAATTGATTTTAATTATCCCGAACATTACCAGGCCGATGATTATCAAAACCGGACCCAAAACCTTATCCCCCCAGCCCTGAAAAATTCTGGATATTTGAAAAGACGACAAGCCAAAATAAATTAGAGTGGCCAGCAGCGTATAGCTGATACCGCGGCCCAAGGTATAAAATAAGCCGCTTAACAGAGTGTTTTTGACCGTTTTTATTTCTTTGGAAATATAAGCGATGGCCGTAATGTTAGTAGCCAAAGGACAGGGACTAATAGAAGTCAAAACACCTAAAAGAAAAGCGGCAAGCAGCGGGATATTATACGAATCAATTAAATAATTAATAAAATCCATTTTATTACTTACCTAAAAGGTTGTTAATTTTATTCTGAAGATAATTTATATATTGATCCTCGTTCGTAACGAGCCGCCAAACCGTCACATCTTCTTCAATATTATCAACACCGCCTTTTATAGCGTTAATAAAAAGAGATGAGCCGCCCGCCCGATATTTCATAACTATATCCCTGTTCTCTGCCAGCTCGCCGTTTATATCCTTGAAAACAACAGTGCCATTTTTATATTCTTCGGGAAACTTTTCCTTAATGGTTTTAAGAGCATATTCTCCGACCGTAATACACGACCAGCATTGCTGAGTGGCGTGAAAGTGTACGACTTCAATTTTCTCTGCTGGCTGTTTTTCTTCGCTATTCTGGGTCTTTGAAGTTAAATTATCCGAAACCTGCGCCGTTGATGGTTGATTATTATTTTTAAAGATGAAAAACAACAGGCCAATGACAACTACGCCGATTAAAATTACGATAATTGATTTTTTCATTGTTTATTTAGTTTATTTAAAATAATTTACCAAATATTAATCCTGCGACCGTTGAATAAAATATGACCAACAAAACATAGGCGGCGGTTTTTTTAGTCCCCAAAACTTTTCTTATGACCAGCATGTTTGGCAAACTCAAAGAAGGTCCAGCTAAAAGCAAGGCTAAGGCTGGCCCTTGGCTCATGCCTTTGGCAATCAGCGCCTGAAGTATCGGAATTTCGGTCAAAGTGGAAAAATACATGAAAGCGCCGAAAATAGCGGAAATTAAATTGCCGAAAACCGAATTTGAACCAACGATTTTTTGGATTAATTCCTGGGGCAAGAACGGCATAATAAAACCCGCGATAAACACGCCGATAAACAAAATGGGCAAAAGCATTTTAGTAAAAGACCAAGTTTCTTTGAGCCATTCTTTATTTGTCTGCTTTTGAAATTTAGCCAAGGCGATAGCGGCGGCCGCGACAGTCAAAACTGCCATTAACACGTATTTAAGCACGGGATTAATCTGCAATCCGTTAACCACTAATACGCCAACCATTGTTAGTATGAAAATCAAAACGGTCATTTTGCCATATGAAGGTTGGTCGGTGTTCTCGACAAAAAGATTGCCTTTTTCGGTTTTTTCCCTGAATATGGCCTGCATGGAAAGACCCACTAAAATTGAAAGCGAAATGGCGGAAATGGCTCTCGCCAGACCAATCTTTGTTCCCAAGACAGACATGGTTAAAAATATGGCGGCAATATTTATGGCTGGGCCAGAAAACAGGAAGGTAATAGCAGGGCCAAGGCCAGCCCCTCTTTTTCTGATACTTGCGAACAACGGCAGAATCGTGCAGGAGCATACGGCCAAAATCGTTCCGGCAATAGAAGCCAAAGAATAAGAAATATATTTTTTAGTCTGACCGCTCAAATAACGCAGTATAAAGTCCTTTTTAACGAAAACCGAGATTGCGCCGGCAATAAAAAATGCGGGCACTAAACAAGTCAAAACATGCTGGCGGGCATATTCATTCAAAAGCTTGAATCCGGACAAAATAGCGCCAGTGAACAAAGCCGAACTCATCGGCATAAAGTAAAACAGCAGAAACAGTCCAACCAGAAAAATAAAGATATTGATTTCTTTTTTCATAAACTCATTTAAGCCAGCTTTTTATTTCTTCAACGTCGGGAATTCTGCCAGCGGCTTTGACTTCTTTATCAATAACAATAGCAGGAGTCGACATTACGCCGTATTCTATAATTTTATCTATTTCATAAACATGTTCTATTTGAACGTCTTTTAGTCCAAGCTCTTCCACCGCTTTTTTAGCATTAGCTTCTAATTTCTGACAATTGGGGCAGCCAGAGCCCAAGATTTTGATAATCATATTTTTATGGTTATTTGATAAAGTGGGACAATGAGGAAATAAATTTTTTGCTATTTTTTTGATTCAGGGAATAAATAATTTTTGTACTTTCCCGACGTGATTTGATCAGTCCGAAATCTTTTAGAACTTTTAAGTGATGGGAAACAAGGTTCTGCGGCAGGTTAAGATACTGCCATATTTCACAAACGCACATTTCTCCTTTTTTCAATAAACACAAAATAAGAAGGCGGTTTTCTTCGGAGATTGCTTTTAAAAAATCAACAGTCTTTTTTAATCCGTCCTTAGCTTTTTTATTTTTACAGCATTTTAGTTTCATATATTTGCAGTGAATATCAATATATATTGATATTATATGCTGAATGAAAACGGAAGTCAATAAACTAATGTCCTAATCAAAAATCGTTTCTTTGGCGATTTTTCTTTTCAACTCTGCTACTTCCTGTCAAATTCAACTTTTGAAACAAAAAAGTTCGAATCCCGAATGGGTCGAACTTTTTTGATTAATATCGATTTCCGGAAACCCTCACAAAATAAGGGCATTCGGGTCTATCGATAGTAAAATGTGTTGGCGGAGGGGGCGAGATTCGAACTCGCGAACCCTTTCGGGTTGCGTGTTCTCCAAACACGTGCACTCGGCCACTATGCGACCCCTCCAAATTTCCTATCTTTTCTTTTTATTACTTATAAAATCCTCA
>Ga0315288_10002914_pt1 | contig 21865 bp, 37 predicted proteins | sample YL17G11_20_MG_FD_203454 | JGI IMG/M metagenome (GOLD analysis project Ga0315288, IMG submission 203454) | Sediment microbial communities from Yellowstone Lake, YNP, Wyoming, USA - YL17G11_20 | ecosystem: Environmental > Aquatic > Freshwater > Lake > Sediment | place: USA: Wyoming | collected...
AAGCCCTTACGATGTTTTTCGAAGACCCAGAAGCATCTATAGCTTGTTTTTCAGGCTCAATAACAGAAAGTCTTACCCACCCACGGGGGATTAAAAAAGTTATTCCCTATTTAATCAAAGCTTCTATAGTCGGTTATATGCTGGCGACTTTTGTAAGTCCGGCTATTGAAGAAAGATTTAGGCTCACAAAAAATGAGGCCATAGCGACCTCATTTATTATCGGTTATGCCGGAATTCGAATCTTGGCCGCAGCTGAGCGTATAGCCGAAAAAGAGCTAGGACGCCGACTAGGAAAAGATAAAGAAAATGATATTAGTTAATAACTACAGACTCATCAAAAATATCAGTTGAGTTAGCTTCAGGTTCGGTTGTCTGAGAGACAGGAGTTGACTCTTTAGTTTCCTCTTTTTTGAGGTTCTCTTTGCGAGGGCGGTAATCGAGCGAGCGCATAATGCGAATCCGTTTAACAAAAGGATAGCAAGAAAAAAGCCCTCGTAAAGGAGGGCTTGTTTAAGTTTTACTTGAGCTTATCAAGCAGGATCCATGAACAGCAGTTTGCTGCGCATAGTCTCAGGGCCCATTTGACTCAGGTAGCGCCAGGCATTTTCAGGGCTGCGGTTCATAACATCACTGAACTGCTCCCACTGTTGCTGGGGTGCGGGACCATTGGCTACACCGCCTGCATTAGCAGGAGGAGCAGGCATGTCATAACGAGGCTGATAAGCCTGAGCTTGTTGCTGGTAGTTGGCATTGTCGCCGTCGATGTCCACGGGGACAACCTCCGTGAAATAACGATCAGTGTAGTTAGCCAGATGGTCGGGATCGATCAAGATGGTCTGCATCGCGTCGTGGCGAGCAGACAGTACATCCATTTTCTGAGCTTGGTCAATGAGGAGATCCTCAAGCGAGCAAGCGTACTGGTTCAGGATGCCAGGAGCTTCGATCCCGAAGTGGTTAACGACCTCGGCGGTTACGGGGCTTACGCTCGTTTGCCGGGCCGTAGAAGTTTGCGAGGAAGTTTGGGTCGGTGAAGCGTTGGTAAACGAGGTCGGCGCTACCTGCTGTTCCTGGTAAGCCCAGGGCTGGGCCTGTAAATTCTGACTGCTCAGTTGAGTAGCCGGTTCCGTAGCCACCTGGTAAGGCGACTGTTGAACCTGGCTGAGGGACTGAGAGTTCACCTGGGACAGCACCCGTTCCAGGGAACCCATCGCTGCTTCCCAAGGATTGTTCGGGAAGGATTGCGACGTTAACTGGTTGAACTGGTTGCTGGTAGAAGGGGCCGTACCCTGTTGTACCTGCGACGGCGGTTGGGCCGTAGGTACCGAAGCTACCGCCGGGGTAGAGGTTTGCGCCACCCATTGTGGGTAAGCGGTTGAGCCCTGGTCTGAGGACGCCACCGGGGAGACCGGGCTCGGGGTTGAAGCTTGGATCTGCTGGCTCATAGCTACCCGAATAAGTTAGTTCTTCCGCGAGGTGGTCGAAGGTCCTGTAAAGAAGCGGAGTTATGTTCAGTCTAGGATCAGCCGCAAGGGGCTGATTAGGCGCAAGGGGATGCGGCGACTGCAACATCTGGGTTAATAATACCATAAATTGTTGCATAGCTGATTGAGTTTGTTGCACCATGCGGAAGGGAAAACCCTTCAACATATCAGCTCTCTCAGAGTCAGTTTTTTCAGGAAAAAGGAATTTAAGAGCGTCAACGCTATCCACACCAAGCTCTTGCAAGTTACGAACAACGATTGACTTTTGGTTAATGTCATACGCTGTGTCTTCGTAAACATCACCCTGAAACCTATAAGTAACAGCGCGATCTCCATCCTCAGGTAGCCCAATAACCCCAGGAGGGACTTTATTTTCTTGCAGAGCAAGTTGAATGGTTTCAGTAACTTTAGCTTCGTAACGAGTTACAGTTTTTTGATATTTTTCAAAATTTTCTTCTGTTTGTTCTTTTGGGAGACTTGGTTCTTTGAGCCCAGCAGCTGCAATAAACGATTCACGGAAAATAATTTCTTGGTGATAGATCATCATCTCTAAGAGACGATTGAATCCATAAGTTAGGAAGCTTTTATTTTTACGAAGAGCCGTGGCTTGGGCACGGCCCATCAAACCTTTAATTTCTGTGGCGGTAGCGCCAGCTGAAATTGAAATCTCATCAACACCACCTAGGGCCGTACGGATCTCTTCTCTTAAAAGAAGTGTGTAACGGTTCATGTCGCCGTTAACCGGATCCGGGGTCATATAACCCACGCGGTCGGACGGTTCAACGTTGGCAATAATGCGCGGAACACGCAAACCGCCGCCCATTCCAGCCCCAAAAGGCTCACTTACGCGAGTCGAAGGACTATCAAGACCAGAAAATCCGCTTTGACTGCTGATTGTCGGCCTAAAAGTACTTCCGGCATCACTGGCTTCGACCAGATCGCTGCGGGGGCGCGAACTAATCAGCGTGGGGTTGCCAAAAAACTCAATATTTTTAGCAATGTTACGAATTAACTCGTCATGGAGCACAAGTTGCTCCATAAACGGATCAAAATCACCTTCGCCTTCTGTGCCACTAGTGTTCGGCTTGTTTAAAACCTCAACAGCAGGGATAAAACCGAGTGTGTTAGGCCGTTTCTTGACTGGAGATAAGACAGAACCAGGTTCTAGATCAAAACTGAGCTCAGTGTCGGTTTCTACTTCACTAATTTCATCTGCTGTAATAGTTAAACGTACATATCGTTTATTTTGACCATAACTATTACTAGGCAACCCAAGACTTGCGTGCTTAACCTTATAGCTGTAAACAATAATTACTTCCTCAACCTCACCATTTAGATCGTGATACACACGATATTGATTTTTATTGAAAAAATAAATTTGATACTTAAGTTTTGGATTGGGGCGGAAATAAAACAACCCACAACCGTCTATTAAAAAATTGCGAATAATTGCAGGAAAACGAATATCTAATTTATTTAAAGAAATAACGTCATCTAAAAAACGAGTACGACTTTTGTACGTATCTTGATCACAATAGAAAGTAAGACCCTTCTTAATCATCAGAAGGATCATTTGCTGAAGATGGCTTAAAACAACCATAGTCGATGACTGGTTGCTTCGATCTTGAGTGCGAGACGCCTCTAAGATCTCGTTAAACCTTTTCCTAGTCTCAGTCGAGCTGGCCATCTACACACATTACGGAAAATTAAGACTTGAAAAAAATCACTTGCGGAAGGTAGCTTCCTTGGCTTTTTGAGCTTTAGCTTTAGCCCGTTTGCGAGTTTCCATAGATCCAGTGAGTTCCTGACCACTAGGAGTCTTTTTAGACTCACGGTCAGCTGCAAACTTCTCAAGGACCTCGGCAGGCATTTTGTCAGACATCTGGCAAAAGATACGCTTTGACTCGTTCCAGTTTAACCGCTTCCTTAGGCAAATTTTCGATCGGATACGAGGTTAACAGATGATCTTCACGACCAAGCATGTCAGTATTACCTTCTTTAGGTTCAAACTCATCACAGAGTTTCTGAACTTCAGGACGATCCCAGATGTAGTACTCAGCGATAGACCGCAATTTAGTCTTACGCTTATCAGCGTCACCCATCCAACTTAAATGCCAACCAGCGTCCCTGTTGCCAAAATAACGATTGTTCTGCGTGGCACGCATAGAGGATAACGTACCGAGTTGTTTTAAACGTCCTACTGTACTAACCACACCGCATCGCCAATCAAAAAGCTCATTTTTTGGCGAAACTAGCTGCCGATCAGCTCGTCCGTAGTGCATAGACATGCTCAAACGGACAGTCTTTTCCTCTTCCTCTTTGACTACTTCTAAGAGTTCTGGAAACTTAGCTGGGTTTGCAATTTCATCACAATCCGAACAAATAAAAACTGTGTCGTCAGGCATCATATGCAGTCCGACACCTAAAGCATCCCGTTGCCCTCGTTCACGAATCCAAGGATCGGGAGCTTCCTCAATAGAAGGTAGTTCAACGTGAAGAACCTGAATTTTCTCCTCAGGTAAACCAAGCTCACGAATAGTGTCTAAGCACGTAAATGGCTTCTCCTCTCCACGGTGTGTACGGTTAGCATCCGTAATCAAAAAACCATCCACGTGATCTTCGAGCGCTCTGATCCTGAGTTCAAGGATTTCGCGCTCGTTAAAGTAACAGAAGCAATCTAAAAGCACTGTGACAAAAGAGTGTCGTACTATATTAACTCAATCGCCCAGTTGAAGGTACTTCGTAGCTTTGTCTTTCGCACGTTTTAATAAATTCCCATTGGAGCGATCTAAAATCGTTCCTTCATCAGACCCCACTCCCGTGGACTCCTCATTAGGAGGAACAGGAGCCTGTGTAGTTTGTGCATATGTGTAATCAGTTTCTTCATCCGCTAAACTCTCAGCAAACGCATTACTAGATGGTTGATTAGCGTTACGCTGCTCATCAGCAGCACGCATGTTCATTTGGTAAGCCTTAGCAAAACCAAAAGCAGCCTGATTATAAGGATTCATTAGTAAAGCACAGAGACGCCATTAACGCTGCCACTGATCAAAGCTGTACATGCAATAGGAATTAAATCATCCCCCCGTAAGTTGACGGTAGTTATGTGCTGACCAGGTGCATCTGAAAGCTCGACAGTAAGATAGTCCCCCGAACTGATTGGCTTAGCCTCAATAAATACTGCTCGACACGTAGCAAAGTTTTTACGGCCTTGCGCAGGAGCCCACCGGAAACCACTTGCGTAGGGCAGCATAGAAGTCTGCCCATACATAGAGCCAAACGCGCGGATATCCATATAGAGCGACTGTTTTGTCTATCTTAACGCGTTAACTGTTCTTCTCCAAATAACTAATTAAGCGATCTAAATACCACCGAGCTTTCTTAAGATCTTCTAAACCGTTTTTGTGTTTTTCCCTCGACACGTACTTAAGCACATTCATTTTGCAACCGCCGCAAAACTCTTCAGGAGACAGGCACGACTCCATATAGTCAATTGTCTCAATAGAACCAGGGTTGTAGTGATCAGGGTGATTTACAGAATTACTCATAACCAAACATCTCCGTAATATCAAGTACGCGACCCAGTTTATCCTCTAGTTCCGAACTGTATTTTGTGTCGCAGTGCTCGACTAAACCGCAAGGAGCAATCTGGATTTTATTACCAGTTTTTACAATAGGTACGACTCGACGATGCTCCTGCCCTTCTCTCAAATTCTCAAAAGCAAGTCCCATAGAACTCCTATCAGCGATGGGCCAACAACGAAACTGGGTAAGTTCAAAACTTTTTACAGGATCTGAACTACTGGAGTTTATATATTTTTCAGCCATTTTCTGATCAAGAATCATCATCCCCATATAAGGATTGCCTAGTGAGACAAATCCTACAAACCAATCGTCTAGAGGCATTAAATGAGATTCAACTTGATAGGGTCTATCGCCCCACACGGCTGGAGTCGGTTTATTTAACTGCCAGACACGGTGGTTGTCGAAAGGTACTAATTTAGATTCATAAGACTCATAGCGACAGAAGCCTGGTTCTAGGTTTAGTTTATTTAATTTATCTTTGTATAAAAACCAATACAAGAAATTTTCGTTTGTAAAATAAATATCATTCTCTGTATATACATAGAAGTCGTAATACTGATTTAAAACTGCTTCACGCAACATCTCTTTATGTGCCCAAGTAAGAGAATAACCTTCCCAAAACTCAGAAGCTACAACAATATGCAAAGTATTAAAAGTAACACTAGACTCAATTAACTCTTTTAAAATATCTTTATCAGCTTTGTGTTCATAATCAATATAGATAAAAATATCCTTTATACCAGGTATTTCTTCGTAACCACGGAGGGTTTTAAGGAGGACATCAAATCTGGATAAAGGATCATGAGCTGTAATAAAAATCAAAAATTTGTAGTTTTTCATCAATATTCCACCTCAAAATTACCTCGACGCTGCAGAAAACAAACTAAGTGAGTGTATGCGTCCAATAAATCGTCATGGGACGTTGCTCCGATATTAATCAACTGATCAAATAAAATATCAAATTTACGATATCTATTAAATGTTACTTTTTTATTCTCCAGAAGACCTAAGGTTCCTCGAAAACGAGAAATTTTATCTCCTCTAAAACCTTTTACCTCATGAATGTGAAGGTTACCTAAGCCCCACTCATTCAACATAACTCGTCTTAAGTCAGCAGCTAGAGAAGCCTGATAGGCAACTGATTCAACGACTAACGAACAAGTCGAGTAAGTCGGAAAGTACTTACCATCACTATCTTCTTGAAGTATTCCCCATTCAATAAGCATCTTACATAGTAAGTCTATTTTTTCAAGGTTACCTATAGAGCGTACCTGATGCGCGTCAATAATATAGTACTTATCTTTTAGACGACCCCCTAATACAAATGCTGTGTAGTCTGATGTTTCATTTTTACTAGCTGATAAATCAATCCCTACTGCGAGGCAGTCAAACTCTGTTACAACGTCTCCTTTAACTAACAAGTCTGGCGAAAGAACTAGATCCGAAGTCATCACAGGTTGTTGTTGATATTGGAAAGCAAAGGCAACCGGATCAAGCTCTTTTTGTGCAAGCAAGTAATCGACACTCCATTGCTCAGGCCAATAACTAACTGGTTCGCTATCGTCGTCGTAAGTCAGTGCTTCTTGTTGAACTTGTTTCCAGCCTTTATCAGGCACAAACATTGTTTTATGAATATCTAGTGGGTGAAATCGAGTACCGAGACAAATTGCTCGCCCACCCTCAAAAATAATTGGCGAGATCACAGAACTCCAGTTGTTGTTCATTTCTTCCCTAATAGTAGGATTTTTAATGTCAGTACTGGATTTAATAGGGTCATCTACAATAACAAGGTGAGCACGTTTTGATGTGATAGAACCCCTAAGACCCGCAGCTCGGAGGGTAAATTCTTCGTCGCCCACACGGCTTATGCCTGCATAATCAAAATCGATACTCCAACCAATATCCGATTGCATTCCTGAACGCAACTGAACTTTTGGAAAAATCTTTTTATAAGCTGAAGAGTCAATAATCTGCTTGATAATACGGCTCTTAGGAATAGCTGTGGCGATGTTATACGAACAATAAATAATCTGCAGCGGTAGCCCTGCAGTAGTATGACGTCCAATAATCCATGCAGTAAACATATTGAGCACAGTAGACTTAGCACTACCCCTAGGCGCTAAGATATCTAAATTAGGTCCTGCAATATCTAAAAGATATCTATTACTCTCACCTGTAATTAAGTGTTTATGCCACTCCAGCATATGAGCTGCTGGGGCTTTATCCATAATTGTACAGAACGTATGAAAGTCATTAGCGGCACGTAGAAAAATATTATCAATCGCCCCAGTCTCTGAATCCACAGCTTTTGTTGCGCGAAGCTTTAGGGCACGACGATATGCAAATGTCTCTCTGCTAGGCATGTGATTTAAGAAAGTGTCTGTATACTGATAGGCAAGATTCTACTGCCAAATGGCAAAAATTCTCTGGTACGGCGACATCCTTTCAAACACAGGATTCGCCAGAGTTACACACAGCATTCTTGAGCACTTAGCTGACACACACGAAGTTGTAGCGTTTGGCATTAACTACAACGGAGATCCTCACGACTTACCCTTCAAGGTCTACCCTGCAGGTACTCAAAACCCATCCGATCGCTTTGGTATCGGGCGCCTACCTCAGGTAGTACAGACGGAAAAACCAGATTTTATCATTTGCTTAAACGATATCTGGGTTGTCAACCAAGTCTGGGAACGAGTTCACCTCCTCAAAGACTCGCTCAACTTTAAATTTATTGCTTATTTTCCAGTCGACTCAGCATATTACGTAAGTTCTATGCTCGATTACATAAAGGATTGGGATTTTGCAATTACTTTTACAGTGGAGCAGGCTCATAGGCTGATGGCTCAGGGCGTCCAACCACGACTGCTTGGAGTTGTGCCGCACGGCTTGGATCAAGGCAAGTTCTTCCCTATTGAACAAAACGAAGCCCGCAGAGCTCTACGACTCCCAGAAGACAAATTTATTGTTCTTAACGCAAATAGAAACCAACCTCGTAAACAAATTGACTTAACAATTAAAGCGTTTGTCGAGTTTGCAGTAGATAAACCTGATACCCTCCTCTATCTCCACATGAGCGAAAAAGATCTTGGATGGGACGTACACGCAATATTTGACACTGAAATGAAACGCCGGGGACTATCTTCTGACAACCGCATGATTATGACAACGGCAAATATTGACTACATTAATGCGCCACCAGATGAGTTACTAAATAAAATTTATAACGCATGTGACGTGGGAATCAATACAGCCAACGGAGAAGGCTGGGGACTAATTCCATTCGAGCACGCTTCATGCAAAAAGCCACTTGTGTTGCCTAACCACACGTCTTTTGGAGACATCTGGAAAGGAAGCGCTTTGCTTGCTGATGTTGCCGCCTGGGTATACGACAAAGACCTTAGCGTAGAGAGAGGTATTGTCGATGTTAGTGATGCTGCCGCAAAACTAACAAAACTATACGCAGACAAATCTTTTTATAACAACGTGGCCGAGTCATGCTTCAAGGTCACGCAGAATCCTGCCTATCGCTGGGACCACATTTCTGAAGCATTCAACAAAGCCATGGAGGAGCTGAGCAAGTGACACAATTTCATCGCTATCGCACCTATCACAACAGCGTAGCTTGTCGAGCTTTTGCTCCCACAGAGTCTGGCTTCCCCTCAGTTTTTGATCAAGCTTATGAGATAGGAGGAACGTTTACCAAAATTACATCGGGGTTACCAGCAGACAGCTTTGCTAATTTCAGCCCCTGTGTGATCCAGCACCGAGGCGCAACTCTGATCGCGTGGCGGTCACAACCCAAACACTTCGTGTTCAGACACGACATGAAGTACTTCTATTATAACAATACTCCTACAGATATCTATATTGGTCAGATGTTAACCGATGACACAATTGTAGCTCCTCGAAAACTAATCAACAAACCACACCGACTCAGTTACGAAGATCCTCGTATTTTTGTGTCACCCGATGACAATCTGATGTGTCAATTTGTAACAAGTACTTACGCAACAAAGTGGGACACAACAAAACACAAAATTATAAAAACACCGAAAGTTTGTACAGGAGCTGTAGATGAATTTGGGAACTTAGTCGATAAATTTTATCCACCAATAGGACTTAACTTAGAGGAAGGTAAAGCGGAGAAGAACTGGTGTTTCTTTTCTGATTTTCAAAAACTAAGGCTTCTTTATTCAACACAACCAATCGTCATCAAAACGCCAGGCGAGTCTGACAAAATTATCGACTCGTCTTGCTTGAAACAAGTGACTGGTGAGCACCCAACATTTAACTCAACAGCACCAATTCTTGTAGAAGACGAATGGTTGGTTTTCTATCATTGGAAGTTCATGGCTCACGAGATTGATAGACGTCCTTATCTGATGTACGGCCTTGGTGCTTACACATTAGATAAAGACTTAACTCGCGTCACGAAGATGCTCAATGAACCTCTTTTTATAGGTTCTACAAACGATGACCTAGTTACGTGGACTGACCCCGTAGGTAACGACATCTCGAACCAACCAGCTTGTATCTTGCCTTTCGGTTGTTTTATGGATCAAAACGAAGATTTAGTTATGTCACTAGGCGTGAACGACTACTTCATGGGTATTTTTAGAACACCTGTGCTCAACGTGCTCTCGTTACTAGAACCTGTTGGGTAAGTCTCAACTTTTTTCTTCTTTTTCGATGGTCGACCACACAACCATCGAGGCATCTTCTAGTAACGAATATATAGTAGGAGCGTCTTCAAAGCTGTTCATTAGCTCACGTATACAGCGGTCAGCGCCAGCTAGCAACAAACCTCGGCGATCTAAGCCATCTGTAATTTGCCTGACCACTTGAATGTGAGAACGAATTTCTTTTTGAAGAACAGCAATTTTAGTTGCGGCTGTTGCGTGGTCCAACATGCCCGTAAGGGTCATTTGCCTTACGTTGTGCAGGTCGATCTTTAAAGAGTCAATCTCAATAAGAAGTATCTTACGAAGATCTTCCTTGGGATACTTTTCCTGCACCCAGGCCGTAAGATCAGAAATTGAACCTGTATAACTTGGCTTTAAAAACCGAGCATATAGATAAGCCTCAATATCACTCGCGGCATTTTTTGCGTAGTGTTTAAACGCATCCTGCTGAGACTTGTCTAAGGAACTAAGCCAAGTTCCAACAAAAGTTGAATCTCCAATAGTTGATTTAATCACGCAAACATTCGTGTGCCGGCGAGAGCCGTATTAACTCCAAACTGTTTTAAAGCTAACTGACCTTTGGTAGCCGCTTTTGTTCGTGCTAAGTCACCAAGTGTCCGCACTTTGTCTAACTGAGCTGCATTTTCAAACTGCTGGGCACCCAAAGCCAACAAACCTTCATTTTGTGCGCGAGTTTGAGCAATTTTATTAAGCGTTTCAGCTTGGTTTTTAGCTACGTCACCACGCAGCTCCTCTTGAAACGAACGAACTTTAATGTTTGTAGTGCCAAGTTGATTGGCAAGTTGATTTTGTCCAGCCAGAGATGCTGAACCAGCTTGTGCTAGAAACTGAGGTGCTTGAAGCTCCGTGGCCAACTTAGCTTGACCTAAGCCATATAGAGTGTCGAGGCCCTTGCCAGATGCGTAACCAGCTACAGAAGATTGCAGCTGAGCATCCTTTTGAGCCCTCTGGAGTGCTTCAGTCAATATACTTAATTGAGCCGAAGCTTTAGTCGTAGCTTCTTGCCCAACTGCACCAGCTAAAGCGCCCTGAAGCAGGCTCACTCCCTGAAAAGCAGCAGTCAGAGGGTTGTTTTGCGCAGCCAATTGCGCTGCATATTGCGCGTAAGCATCAGTAGATTGACTGCCGCTGCTTTTTTTACCTCCAAGAAGAGAAGGTAGTAAGCTCCCACCGACACCTGTGGCTAAGCCTCCAAGAACTGCTGGTAGAAGAACTGCTGGTAACGCCATGATTAACTAATGGTGGATGAAGGAGTACCAAAGCTGGATCGACCTTGGCCGGCAAGAGAAGCGCCGCCTTGAAGAACATTGGGATTAGGCATACCAGCGGTATAAGCCAGTTGCATCATCCCTAAACCAAGCGTGGCATCTCGATTAATTTGCGCTTCAGTGATGCCACGCCACGCGGCAATCGTATCACCCTCGATCTTTCGGCGAGTTAGTTCACGGGTCTGCTCCATACCCGCAATACGATTAAGCTCTTGGGATCGCTCCCAGTTTGCTTGATCGATTGAAGCCCGATCAGCATATAGCCGCGGGTCTAAGTTAGCGAGTGCAATTTTTGCTTGAAGCTCGTTAGACCCCTTGAGCTGCTCCAGTAAAGCGGCTGCTTGAGCTCCACCAGCTCCCGACTGCAAGCGAATTTGCTCTAAAGCAAATCTTGCTTTTTCACGCTCAAGCGCTAAGTCACGCTGAAATTGAGAATTTTTTGCAAATTCTTCAGCTTTACGCTGATTAATTTTTTCTTCAGGGGAGTCTCCGCCAAAAGCACGCTCTAGAGCAATAGCCCCCGCAGTAGTGACACCTACCCCAAGAGCATTCTTTAACAGGCCCGCAAGCATCGGATTTATTGCCATTTCTCTTACATCCCCTGCGCGACAGTTTGAAGCGATGGATCAATATTAGGACGGGATAAGTAACTTTGGAGAAACTGCTGTGCCACACCGGATGAAGCTTGAGCTCCCGTGCCAGCAGCTTGAGCAATAGCAGGAATAGCTGCGACAGGAATCGCAACTTGGGCCCTGGCTAACTCACGAGCACCAGCTTCATCAGCAGAGATCCGAAGCTCAGCTTCGCGCTCATTAACGATGTCTTGAGCGTCTAGCAAAGGAAGGTTACCACCCAAGCGATTAAGTACCGAACGACGCATATTTTCACCAGCAACAAATTTCTCAATTTCCTTGACGTCTTGCAAGGTAATCATGTATTTGCTACCAGAAGTCCCCTGCGGAGTAGGTGACTCCAACGCCCCGGTGGCCGCTTGAGCAAGCCCCATACCTCCGGCAACAAGAAGGCTACCAAGCACCTCTTGAAGCAATCCTCCTGGCGTAAGACCGCCTAACTTACCAATAGCAGCAGCGGGAATAGGCGTTGCCATTAGTTAATAACCTCCAGGATTGTCGTATTTAGTCCCACTTAAGGGCTTCTTAATTAATTTTATAGGATCTTGCTGATTGTCGGCACTTATACCAAGCTCAAGCTGTTGAGGTGACGGGTAAGCACTTGTTTGAGGAAAGTTGCTCTCTATGTAAAGACGCATAAACGTATTAGCATCTAGCTCTGGAGAAAGTTTACGAACATCTCGCTCTTTAAGTTGTTGTTGACGAGCGTTTAATTCCATTAGCTCAGTTGCTGATAAGCACGAGAAGGCTCGATGCCGTTAGAAGATGGTGCGTTTAAAACGCTGTAATTAGAACCAAGATTTGGAGTATCGTACTCAAGAGGACGTTGTGAAGAAAGACGATCTGATTCTTCGTCTTCTTGCTCAGCAAGTTGCTCCAAAAGCATCATGATCAAATCATATTCTTCAGGGTCTAAAGACGAGATTAGCTCCATGAGATAAGCATCCTCGTGGGGCCTTTCTGGCTCAGTGCGGAGACGAGATGCCAGCTGAGCTTTTTGCATCGGCATCGTGTTATCTGGGTACCCGTTCAATGAACGAGTAGCACCTGTATAAAACCCATCTCCCTCCATCCCAGGCATCGGAGGGAGTCCTTGACTGTAACGACGAACAATTTGAGCCGTAGCGGGAGTAGCTGCCGCCATCTCCGCAGGAGTTTGCGGAACAGGAAGTCCAAGAATCCGCGCAGCTAATTCGTAATCGGCTTTAGAAAACACCGGACACCACCACGGCTAGTTCTTCTATCTTACCTTGTATCTTTAAGATATCGCCAGGATCACAACTGAGAGCCATACACAGTTTTTCTAAAACGTCTGGAGATGGTATGTACACAGGATCTTTATATATATTTCGTGTAGTTGTAGGAGATAGATCCGCTAACTTGCTTAAAGCAAAAGACGAAAGTTTTTTCGAATCTAGAATCAACTTAAGATTATTGACTAAGCAACCACTGGCTGTGCGAGACGAATAAAAAGGCATTCTACTTAAACTTAGCTATGTCTATCATAAATTGAGGATCTAAATTATACGTAGAAATTAAATTATTACACGCAGATGCTGTTAACGCGTACACAGTATTAACTTCGCTATTTAACTCTAGAGCAATCTCTTTACTTATTTGTTTTACATTGCAAAGTAAAGGTCTAGAGGAGTAGATAGTACATAAATTATCTTTTAACATATTACAGCAACCTGAGTCATCCCAAGAGTAAGGAAAAGATGCTGCTGCTCTATAAAGTATAGACTCTTTAGGATAAGTTAACGCTTCAGCATGTATCCTGCTAACGCTGCGACAACACAACGAACAACCTGTGCAAGGAAAATCGCCGTCAAAAACAATAGACATATCAAACGTCCGCCAAAACTAAACCATTACTGATATTTACTAAGCCAGTGCCAGAGAAATGCCCAAACGAAGTTAAATCAATTTTGGGGCTTTGGATTTGCCGCCACAAAGGCATTTCAGATGTAAATCGAATATCGTCTAACAATAAAAAACGAGGTTTACTTGAAAAAGAAAGAGCTGAAAGCTTGTTAAGAAAACTTCTCTCAAATGACCCGTCTTTGGGCCCATCACACATAATAAAATCAGCATTTAGTAATAGATCTTTATGCCTATTAAATGTATCTTGATGTTGTAAATTCTCTAAATATTGAGTCAAGCGACCACCGTTATCTACGAAATCAGAGTCTCTTAGATAAGTAGTTGAAAACTCACCCCAAGAAGTCAAATCAAAAGTTGTTACTTTTGCATTAGGTGCGTAATCAAGCATTACCCGTGTACCGGTACCGTAATGAGTGCCGATATCTACAATGCTGTTAAGAGCAGAACTATCATCTAATGCACTAAGTAAACCAGACAGCAGACGATAGTGATCACCAGGAAAAGCATTAGCAAAAGGATTGTCGATGTCTAGACGCGTTTTTGCTGCAAAAAAAACAGCTTTACAAACTAACGACCAATCCAAAAAATTCTGGGCTGCTGCGTCATCATCTACAGACCAGCAAGCCGATTCAATAACGTGACGAACAAGCATGTTAAAAACCTAAGTGCTTACGGCGGACAAACTCTAGATCGTATGTGGTGAAATCTATTGGAAGCTCAGAAACATTGAAAGGTGTCTTATAAGTCTCGCCTTCGACATGTGCTTGCCACGCCTCGCTCCATTTCATATGGAGGTACTTCTTATTAAGCTCGTGCGCTACGTGGACAGCTGTCTGAAGTTGTGGCTCAGATCGCCAAGTTTGAGAGCCGTCTGAATAATCTTTACGTGAACCGTGGTAGTACTCGTGATCCAAATTTAAAACTCGTTTTAAATCATCGTGTATAAACCTCATTCCATAATCCATATCTTCACAGTATCCCGGATATAAATTTTCATCAAATAAACCATACTTAGTCACAACCCAATCTTTTAACAAAAAGATATCCCAACCCCCACCGGATCCATGGACAATTCCAATCTCTTCATCCTGGGCTTTCTCATTCATTTCTTGGAGAAACCCAGGCTCAAACATAATGTCGTGATTGGAGATAACCCAATATGGCGCCCGCATAAAGCATTTAATAATCAAGTTCCATGCGCCAGAGCACCCAACATTTGCTGGCATATGCGTAACGTGAATCTGTTTTACAAACGGATTCGACAACTTACGAACACTTTCTACCGCGTCCGTAATCTGACCCCTACCGTTGTTGTTAAATACGACAAAATTATCGACTGGATAGTCAATGCTCATAAAGAGCCTGTGTAACCAGTAAGGGTTATTAACAATCGCTGTACCCAATACAGGGATAGATTCGCGCATGGGGCTGTTACTTTATGGCAATATACTACCAGAAATTATCGCTTGATACAGGTTACAGCCTTGAGCGTCTTCAGTCAGAGCCTCTGGTATATCAAAGGAACAACCAAAAGATAACAAGTGAACGCAGTCGTCGCAAGGAATCTTACCGGGTATTACTTTTGACTCAGCTTGTAGGGGGGTTGTTCTTAGAGGAGGCGCAATATCTAAAAAGATTTGTTGAAGTTTATTAATTTTAGATCTGAGAGTTCTTAACTCATCATACAGATCAGAAGTCACTTCAAAAGTAGTGTACGCGTAATCACACGAAGAGCATGAATATCTCCTGCGCACACCATCAAATACTTTACGGCTTTCTTTGACTCTTGATGTATGCGCCTCGCAACTGGGACACTCTTTAAGCTGACGGTACTCGTAGAGACTGCGAAGTTGATTGTCGTCGTGTTGTTTCTTTTGAGCTGCCATTTGATTGTTGTTAATACTGCAGGTGGGACTTGAACCCACATGAGATAAACTCAGCGCATTTTAAGTGCGCAGCGTATGCCATTCCGCCACTGCAGCGGCTTGTGGACTGTAGCAATAAATCAAACGTCTGGATCGTTTGTTTCAGATGTTTTCCAAGTTTCATCCCCCGGAAGTGGTTCTGTACCGTACTCAAACGTATCGTAGTTCTCGTCGTTACGAGGATCCTCTACAAACACATAGTGCGTAGTCTCAACTTCAATAAACTCTTGTAAGTTAGACAGAGCTTGGGAGAGGAGCCTTTCTTCCTCAGGCGTCAGTTTTTCAGGTGTGGTCATAGTCAACGATAAATAGGGACAAAAGCGTTAGCAACACGGCCACACTGCCAGTCATCATACTTTCCGTATTTTTGCAATTGTGCTTGCATACATGTGGTTTTGATGGCTGTGTACTCCTGCATTCGCTGTCGCTCTATCCGACTGTACTTAATCCACTCGGGAACAAACGACAAAAACACAAAAGTAAAAAAGATTAAAACAAAATAAGTGGGGCCTTTCCAAGCGACGGCCGCCTGAATGGCGTGTTTGGAGTCAATGTTGATGTTGGTAGTCATGTGAGTCACTCAGTGACACGACAAGCATACACACCAAACCGGGTCCTGTCAAGAAAACCCTGCTACGATGCTGACATACCCAAGTTTTGTCCATGACCACGACAAACAAGCCCAGCTTCAAAGAGCTTATGGCCCAGCTGGGCGAAGAAACCGAGACAAGCGCCCCCGTAGTTCAGATCCAAGGCAAAAAGAAACTTGACGACCGGTACAAATTTAACCAGGGCTGGTACGACGCTCTACTCAATACCGATATGGTGCTTTGCACCCACAATGAAGCTGCAGAACTACGTCTAGAGCCGACCAAGGAACGTCAAGTTGTCGAAATTGGCGTTTACGAAGGCGCATCCAGCTGTTTTTGGTCGGATTTTTATCTTTCACATCCCGAGTCTCGCCTAATTTCAATTGATCCATTTACTGGAAGTACCGAACACCACGAAACCCCTGAAAACTACCCGGAACTGCCGAATATTGAGCTGATCGCTCGCGGAAATATCGCCAAATCAGAGAACGCAGCCAAAATTGAAATTATCAAAGGCTGTAGTTGGGATGTTTTTCCTGAACTGAATCGCAGGAATCAAGGCAAACCTTGGATTGATCTCCTCTATATTGATGGCGCACACGACTCTACCTCTGTCGCACGGGATATCACGTTGTTTGTTCCTATGGTCAAGACTGGAGGTATTGTTATTTTTGATGATTATGGTCACCCTGATGTGAAGCGAGGTGTCGATATGGCGCTTAATGCTTTTGCTTCAATGGAGTTAGCTGTGTTTACAGGGTGGCAACTCGTAGCAAAAGTAGCTTGATTCAAGGAAACACGTTGTGTGGGAGGCGGTAACTACGGAGTTTCTCGCCGCTTTCCACACTTCTTCCCACCAGTAGCTAAGCACGCACACAGTTTTTTCTTACACCTCTGCCCTTTTATCTTCTACAGCTTGCCTTTGGGCCGCTTTTTTAGCATCCCAATCCGCTGGCTTCGTCCTCCGCGTCAATTGTATTTTCCGTTCATCCACCAGGTGCCAGCTGCTAACAAAACTTTGCTCGCCCCACGCTGCCTTAACTAGGATCCCATAATCATCAACCTGAATTACTTCAAAATCAACTTCATCGACATGCACATACGTCATGTATTTCACAATTTGTTCGTTCAGTCAGATCAACTATAAACTACCTTGAAATTTATGCGTGTTAAACTAACAATAGATAGGTCGGAGATTTTTAAAAATGCAAATGAACGATATCATAAGCATGTTGACACCTGCAAAATCTAATAATTTTTTAAATAGTTTTATTGAGTCTATTATTCTTGGCGCTCCTAAAACTTATGATTTTGATGAAAGCGTCTTAATGAAAGGGGATGATCAAACAGGGATGATGGTACCTCCTAACTGGACGCCTAGACCCAAACCCAGTATCAATAACTCTGAAGACTTGCGAAATACACTATATGGATCAAATGCGTGCGCAAAATGTCGTGAAGCTCAAATGACTCAAATGAGAAACGGAGTAATGAATATCGTGGATCCTTGCCGAGGCGTTTGCTGAAATTAAGTCATGGCAAACGGAATTCAGTACTTACCGACATATCGCTCAGGTTTCACAGGTCCTAGCGAAAAGATTGGCGGCTCGTCGCCTTACCATATTGATTTAAAGGTACTTCAAACACTGCCGCTGCAGGAACGAATCCGCGCCATGGATTCTCTTGCCGATCAATACAAATCGATTGGTCGCGAAATCGAGTTCTCCAACCAAGCCGTATCCGGTAAACGCTGGAACCCAACCGCGCCCATAGATGAAAAAGTTAACCTACTTGAACTAGCTGCTAAAGCCCACGCTCCGCGTGGTGGCTGGGATTCGTACGACTTTTATGTCCCGTTCGCAGGCAAGTCCCGTTTCGATCCTGGTGCAGTTGAAGGTGCTTCAATTTATATTCCTGGTGTCCCTGGTGGAAAAATTACTCGTGGATCCGGTGGTGGTTACGGATACTTTAGCGAAGCTGTAGATCCCGGCGGTAGGGTTGTCTTCCGCGTAGGTCATGGTGACGTCAGCCGACCAGAAACTGACGCAGAAGTTTTAGTTGCACGGCAGGCTGCACAACAAACTCAGGGGGGTCAAACACAAGATAACTCTGCTGAAGAATTACTTAACAAAACAATTGAACGAATTCTGAAGCCCGCACCACCTGAATTTAAATCGAGCTACGCTGGCCCTAGTGAAGAAGAATTCCGTCGTCGCCGCAACCAACTTGAAAGCACAATGCTTGAACTCATGATTGATCAAGCATCTCGTCAAGAAAAGCAGCCAACCACACCTCAACTTGTTCAAAACATGAGCGGCGCTCAAGCTGCAGCTATGGGACTCCGTGGGTTTGGGCAAACTCCGAAGTCAGTGATTTAATTCCGCCAAGCTTTAATTTCCGAATACCCGTCATCAAATAAGCGTAATCACGCGCTTCAGTTACGTGCGTCTCCTGGTCGCACACATTACACGTACCATTCCAAACAGAACTACAGCCTACGGAATAAATGCCGTATTTGGCGCCGCACTCGCCACAAACCGTATAGGCATTCTCAAGTTTTTTAAGTAGCTGCTTCTCCTCTTTAGTTAGCCGCTTCATAATTTTCACCAGGAAACAGAGTGTGCACGGCAGATTCTACCTGAGTAACAAACTTACGACGACGATCCAGCTCCTCATATAATGCTTTCTTAAGATGTGGGATGAGTTTATCTACCATATCCTCCTCCATGTACTCAAAAATGCTTTCCTCTAACCTGCCGTACACAGACTCTTCGTAATGAAAAGGGTGTTCAAAGGACATCGTTCCAATGGCGGATGACACCCGCAACGATAAAGCAATTCGTCACCAGGAAGCTTACAAATATGAAAGTCCTAACCCAGGCCACACGATCTGAAATATTTGAACAATCGGCGGCTTTAGGTCCTAACGCACTCGCCCAAATCTTAAACACCTTCTGCCTCCGACGCATAAACCGTACAAATCTGGAACTAGTCTACTGACTTACCATATTATTGAATATCTAATTCTCCATTCTCATCCCAGGTCATGCTGTGCATTAGCTGATAGGTGGGTTCTTTCATGCGCCGTGTGGCGACAGGGTTAGAAGCTCGATTTGGCTCCCCAGACGTCAGAGCCAACAACTTACCAAGTTGTACAGTTATGCGATGAGATATTTTGCGTGGATCCCCCACGGTGCCTTAGCGTGTTCTTTACTTTAGTAAGCTAGACACCGCAAGGAATCTCAGGTTTGTTAAAACATTATGTAGCTACACACCACCTATCGGAAACCCACTCTGCCTCAGTCGCTCACGGCCACGGTCGAAAAGACCGCTTTCACGAAGACGTCTAATACCCGCATCAAGCGCTGCCATTGCCTCGGGAGACTCAGGACCACCAGGATCATCGTCAATCGGGCGTACAATTTTAAAACTTGGATCAGCAGCTACTTCTGTGCCAGAGTTACGCAAAAACATATCTAAAAACTGTTGTCCTAATAATTGAATTTTTTGATCATTTGCATTAGGACGATACGGTAAAGTCTCAACAGAGGTACTATCTACTTCAGGTTGAAAAACAAAATCTTGAAACATGTTGTTTTTCGTCAATAAAACTCAGTCTATCTTAGAACCACCTAGAGGGGGTAAACGCGCCGTAGTAGTTATTTTGCTGCTGTGGATAATCGGCAGCATAATCATGTATTTAAATTCTCAATATTTACAAATTATTAGCTTCCAGAATAAATGCCGCAACAACAAACAGCAGTAAGAAAAAAAAACACCAATCAAGAAAATAACTGGCCACACTAGGGAGCTCATCAGACAGATCCTGGTAGTAAACCTCGTTTTTCAGCTAAACGATAAGCAAGATCCGGGTTTGCCTCGACCCAAGTCATAAACTTCTCAGCAGGCATACCTTCAGCGGCACCACTTTCATAAAGACGCCGTTGAAGCTCTCCGCCCTTAGCCATCTCCATCCCGAGAACACGTTGACGCGCATAAAGTTGAGCAAGCTCATTCATGCTTTGGCGTTGAGGGGTTGGCGATACGGGAACTTCTCGTGAGACAGGAGGTCTACGTTCCTCAACTGGACGTCGTACTGCGGGGGGAGTTGCATCACGTTGAGGCTGAGGAGCTTGAACCTCAGCATCAGCTACTGCTGGATTAAACCTGTCTACTCGATAATTACCAACTAAAATAGTGCCATCACCGTACTTAACTGGACGAGGTGGTCCATAATCGTTGGCGTTAGAAACGCCCGGCACGCGTCTTGCCGTAGCTTGTTCAATAGCTTGCTGCTCAGCCACGCGGGAAACCATATCTTCTCGCGATTTGTAACCAAGGCGTCGCCAGTTGCCATAGGTGTCATCACTCTGAGGAGTATCACCGCCAAGCATTAGAGTCATGTTAAGCGGTCCAGAAGAAAGATATAACCCAGCGTCCACTAAATTTTTTATAGGATTGTCTTTTGGTAAAAATTCACTTGCAACAATTCCAGCAATCTCAGGCTTGAATCCAATAGTAGGCCGAACAAAACTGCTATTTAGTGCACGACCAGCCATGCGTGCCGGCGGAGATTGTGTAACTGCACGAAAAGCTTCAGAAGCTCGGGCCTGTACCGACCGCTTAAGATCATCGAGCCAGTTCATTTCTAAACTAATCACCCCTGAGCATTAAGTATAAGCCCAGCCATATAGTCAAAAAAATAGGGGCAAAAAGCCCCAGGATTCCCCTTGTCCGTGCATTCCTTTACAGGAACCCAACTACTATAGCGTGGGATTCTCGTGCGAATAACGAGGACCAATCCTCACACCACGGTAAATGCGACGATGGCTTGACTCCAAGCGCATTTTTTGCCGCTCAAGCACCTCTTTCTGATGCTCATCAGTGTCATACTGTTTGCTGCGATACTGTATTACTGCTATACAAAACACACATTAAACTTCTAAACCCCTACTTTGGTTTAAAATTTAAAAGTACTCTGCATTCCTCCCGTGACAAGGGAGTGGGACACACCTGTCCGCAAACCATGGAACAAAATGATTAAAGCGTCACTAGATGCTATAGATCAACATAATGATCATTATTTAAAGACAAATAACTACAAACACCTAGTAGCAGCTTACTATCTACGTCAGTACGTAACTTATGTGAAAGATATAATCTTAGAGAGTGAAAAAAATCAAGAAAATTCTCCAAAATTATTAGAAAAATAATTAGCGTCACCGTAATTACTAAGGCTCAAAGCAGACGTAGAAGTTGGCATAGAAAACTCGGACTCCTTATATAACCGAGCTTTTAATAAAGCATCTCGATAAGGATTTGGGTTAGTGAGTATTTGATTGATCACGGGGGTAGCAAAACCTGTCCTACCGAGAAATTCACCTTTTAAAACAACAGGGTTTCTAGCTAACTCAGCAATAAGTCGCTTAGAAGGGAATCCGTAGATATCGTCCATGATTAAAAATTGGAGTCAGCTTTTTTAGCTTCGGGAAGCATACGATCTAAGTAAGCTTCAGCCCGTGCTTGCACTTTCCGCGTGGTCTCAATTAGATCAGGATTAAGTCCAAGTTTTAAATAATTTTTTGCAATAGTTTCCCCCATATCCCACTGGGTAGAATCACTTAAATTTTGTACGCTAGGAATAAAAGGCGCTTCATGTATTGTGGGTGCATTAAATACCTGACGAATATATTCATCACGTGCATTAGTGGATGGAGTGTAAGGGTTAGCCATTAAAGCGTAAGCTTTATCAATAACTGCTTCTACATGCGCTCCTGGATAGTTTCTATACCAA
>Ga0315288_10002915_pt1 | contig 21865 bp, 19 predicted proteins | sample YL17G11_20_MG_FD_203454 | JGI IMG/M metagenome (GOLD analysis project Ga0315288, IMG submission 203454) | Sediment microbial communities from Yellowstone Lake, YNP, Wyoming, USA - YL17G11_20 | ecosystem: Environmental > Aquatic > Freshwater > Lake > Sediment | place: USA: Wyoming | collected...
TGTCATTTTACGTGTGAATTAGAACGTTTGTGTCAATTGTTAAAACCCTGTTTTGAGGCTATAGTAGCTTTATGTAACAACCAGTCCCAAACAGTTTAACGGCAAAATAACGGCAATAGTAGACATAATATTAGCTACGGGTCTGTAGCTAAGGGGCAAAAAAGACGTAAAATAAAAAGGGTTAACCAGTAATTATTGCGCATATCTTCACTGACACCCGCAGTTTGCTAATGCAGCATCAAGATATGCTTTATCAAGATATGCTTTGATTATTAAGCTCCCCTCTTTGCGCCAATCTTCAGCGGAAAAATACATAAAATCGTCAGGAAAATTCTGGTAAATGCAATTAGGGCATCTTGGTAAATAAACGCCGTTATCTTGTTCCGTTCGGTTAGTAGGAGTAGGTGAGATAATATGAACCGAGCTATTCCCCTGGAGCATCACACTGTGTGTGGTTTTAGCTGCAGTCTGCGATTCCCCTGGATGGCTGGATACGGCTGTAGCCATAGATACAACTCCAGCCATAACCAAGACTGTTACCAGGAATAGAAACAAACCGCGTTTGGCACTACACATTTCCCTCACCAAGATACATTATATATCTACTTGACCAGTTATCAATCAACCTTAGTTAACTTTACTTACTAAATATTTCACCATGTAACCAAAATGATTACAAAGTAATCAGTCTACTTAACATTGATATAGAGGTATACTCGCAAGTGACATTCCATTACGGTTTGAGGTTGTAAAGGGCGCAGCCTGGGCAAGCTCTTTAAGTAATTACCCTTAAAAACTCTCCAAAACTCAGATATTTAGCACTTTTCCCGCTAATTTCTACTCATTTTTACCCCGAATTTTTGTCTTTTTGAGGCATTAGACAGTGATACATGCGGGGATTCACTTAAAAATGCGGTATTTTTAAGCCCCCTCCCCCTTCATAGAACTGCTAGACCGCTGTTTTTACTCGTAACCTTTGAGGTGGTCCCCGAATTTTGGACAGGTTGTTAAGCGAGGGTTCTGCTCCTAGAATAACAGAGACAGAATAGGAGGAGCAGGACATGAAACAGAGTCGCAGGAAGCACAGCCCATCGTTCAAGGCCACAGTAGCCCTGGAAGCACTAAAGGGCGAGGAGACAGTAGCCGATCTGGCCAGCCGGTTTGAGGTTCACCCGAGCCAGATCCGTACCTGGAAGAAGACTCTGGCTGAAGGTGCAATTGGCATCTTTGGCGGTGATCAGGACCAGAAGAAAGGCAATGAGGGTCTTATTGCTCAGCTATACCAGCAGATTGGCCAGCTCAAGGTAGAGCGGGATTTCTTGGAGAGCAGGTTTGCTCGCTGAGCGTGGAGCGGCGGCGTGTTGTGGTGGAACGGAGACACCCGTCGCTCTCAGTAGTGCTACAGTGCAAATTGCTTGGTATCAGCCGTTCCGGCCTGTACTACCAGCCTGTGGGAATCTCTCAGGAGGATCTGACTCTTATGAAGCTGATCGACTGTCAATACCTGGTCACGCCGTTCTACGGGGCACGCCGGATGTCCGCATGGCTAAAGAAGCAAGGCCACCAGGTCAACCGGAAACGTGTCCGGCGGCTGATGCGGATAATGGGACTCAAGGCCATATACCGGCTCCCAAGAACCAGTAAGCCTGCACCTGGTCACAAAATCTATCCATACCTGTTGAGTGGGATGGAGATAACGCGGCCGAATCAGGTATGGTCAGCAGACATAACCTACATCCCCATGGCACGGGGTTTTTTATACCTGGTAGCCATTATCGACTGGTATAGTCGATATGTGCTCTCCTGGAGCTTGTCAAACACCATGGACTCCGGATTCTGTATTGAAGCCCTGAAGGATGCGCTCCGTAAAGGCCGACCGGATATCTTCAACACTGATCAGGGCGCACAGTTCACAGACGAGGCGTTCACTGGCATCCTGCAGCAACATGGAGTCAGGATCAGCATGGATGGGAAAGGGCGGTACAATGATAACCTGTTCATAGAACGGCTGTGGCGAACAGTAAAATATGAGGAGGTGTACCTGAAAGCATATCAGAATGGAAGAGATGCCAGGGTCGGGATCGGTGATTACTTCCGTTTCTACAACCTCGAGCGTCCCCACCAGGCCCTGAGCTATCTAACACCAGCCGAGGTATTCATCGCAAGCCCGGTGGAAGCCCCCGATAGAGGTATGGTACAATCTTTGATATCAGACATATCATCAACAGTATCTCTGAGGACAGCAGGTCCCTCTCTTAATGTAGTCTATATGCTGTCCAACTGATGGGGTCCACCTCAACTATCAAAGAACATGCTGGGCGGTGTGGTTTAGACTTTCTAATACAACCACCTTAATTCCTAAACCGCAACTCTGAGGAAGCCACGGGAAGGTTATTGAAAAAACTCTGGCCGGTGAAAGGAAACCTTTTCGAGGCCGACCAGTTCTCGGTATCGTCGCCTTTGGTGGGCCATTTAAGATAAAAGCAAGAACTTTTGAGAAGACCTTTGCACTGGTCTATTGACCCGGGCCTCGCACTTAACATTTCGATGAAGCGTATGATCTGGTGATAGCCAACCCTGTGCGCATCAATCGTTGCCGCCGCGAGTCGGCCCAGAGCATCTGATTGCTTCTACCTTGCCGGTCACATATGAATGGATCCCCAAGAATGGTATAATAGCGACGTATAGGCTAGTTTGGAGAGAACAAAGGGGTGAGGCTGTGAGTGACCCATGCAAGCTACAGCATGCATTCTCAATCCAGCACGAATACTTGACCTCAATATGGAAGACAGTGAAGGAGAGTGACCTAGAGGCGTTGGGGGCGTGCAGGTAGCTGTGCTGATATCTTTGGGTATGTTTATTATGTCTAGCCTAGCAAAAGGAGAGGCTGTTTGATAATAAGCTTTGAGGAGTGGGCAGTTTTGCAGCAAAAATGAACTTGAGGCAGCGATTTGAATGGGAGCTGGAGATTGCCAAGGACAGTCGGGGTGAATCTAATCTTAGAGCTGAAGCAAAACTAAACGCCCTTAGATGGCAAGGAGGCGTACATGGCTGAAAGAGTAGGAATTGTAGCGGTGGCTCAAACCAAATACCATCCGAACAGGGCCGATGTAAATGAAGGTGAGCTCGTATATGAGGCAATAAAGCAGGTACTGGATGAGACAGGGCTTGTGTATGCTGACAAGGGCAAAGGCATAGATGCCACCATCACTTGCTCCCAAGATATGTGGGACGGTAGGACGATCTCGAACTTAGGCGTTATGTCCTATGTTGGGGCACACCTAGCTGATGAAGACAAGGTGTGCGAGGACTCGATCAATGCCCTCTACTGCGCCATGGCGCGTATCCTCTCAGGCCATCACGATATCGTACTGGTTGCCGCCCACTGCAAGGAATCCCAGGCAAACAAGAGTATCGTTGAAAATGCGGCCTTTGACCCCATCTTCCTGAGGCTGCTGGGCCTAGATTTCCTGGCAGCCGCCGCCATGCAGGCGACACGCTATATGCATAGGTATGGTATAACGGCGGAACAATGCGCCAAGGTTGCAGTCAAGAACCGAGGTAATGCAAAAAACAACCCCTTTGCCCAGGAGTCCCTTAATATTACCATTGAGGATGTCCTCAGCTCGGTGACGCTGGCATCTCCCATCAGGCTACTGGACAGCAAACCAATCTCAGACGGTGCCTGCGCCATGATTCTTGCCCGGGAAAGCAAGGCTAAAAAGCTCGCCTCGAAACCGGTATGGATACTGGGGGCATCGAACTGTTATGAGACACACTATCCGGGGTACAGAGAACTGGCCGACTGCGACGCCCTGGTCAAGGCGGCCAGAAAAGCCTACAGTATGGCAGGCATCACAAGCCCCCTGAGGCAGATCGATGTAGCCGAGATATCGGAGGAATACTCCTATCAGGAGCTGCTGTGGATGGAAGGGCTTGGCCTATGCCAGCGAGGGGAAGCTGGTAAACTCATCGATGCGGGGGTGACCAAAATGGGAGGCCAGCTCCCGGTGAACCCCTGCGGCGGGATGCTCTCAGGCAAGCCGACCGTTGTAGCCGGGATGGCTAATGTGGCCGAGGCAGTGCTGCAGCTTCGCGGTGAGGCAGGCAAAAGGCAGGTGCCAAAGGCTAAAGTGGCCCTCGCCCACGGGGTAACCGGCATCTGCGGGCAGCACCAAGCCGTTATAATCCTGGGCCGCAATTGATCGGAGGTAGATATGGCCAATAGAGTCGCTATAGTAGGAATCGGACAGACCTTTCACAAGAGCAAGCGGCCTGATGTCAACCAGGCGGAGATGGCTAATGAGGCGGTGCGCGCGGCGCTGACCGATGCCCAACTGGGGTCAAAGGATATCGAGGCGGTGGTTAGCTCCAATATGGAGCCCTTCGAGGGCGTCTATCTTCCCGACCACTGGATGGCCAGCGAAATGGCGGCCTGTGGCAAGTCGGGCTTCAAGGTCGCAACCGGGGGCACCAGCGGGGCATCGGCTGTCGTGGAGGCTTTCCATCTCATCGCCTCGGGACTAGCCAGTACATCCCTTGTTGTTGGCTTTCAGAAGCATGACACAGGCGATACTCAGGCAGGTATGACAGCCTGCATGACGCCTGTGTTCGGCAGCGGTGCAACAACAGGCGCTATCTCAGAGTTTGCCAACCAGGCACTGGTTTACATGGAGAAGTCAGGAGCCAAGGAGGAACACGCCGCAATGGTGCGGCTGAAGGCGGACCGGGGCGCTTGCAGAAATCCCTATGCCCAGCTGAAGCTGGGATTGAAAGGTGTGGAGGAGATACTCAGTTCAGGGTACCTGGAATGGCCAATCAGGATACTGGATTTCTGTCCCCAAACGTGTGGCGCCTGTGCCCTTGTCCTGGCATCGGAGGAGATAGCCGGTAAGATCACCCGAAAGCCTGTCTGGATTGCAGATACCATCACAGTCCATCAGGAACCATTCCGCGCAGGCTCTTTCGGCGACCCGACCGGCCTAGAGACCTATAGTCAGGATGTGGCAAGCACAAAGCTCTACAAGAGGAATGGCATAACTAACCCCAGGAAAGATATAGACATGGCCGAGATATATGAGCCCTCCACCTGGGAGGAGATGATGCACTACGAGCACTATCACTTCTGCGATGAGAACGAGGGCTGGAAGCTAATCGAGAAGGGCATAACCGCGATAGAAGGGGAGTTCCCGGTGAATCCCTCTGGTGGCGTATTGTCCACCAATCCTATCGGGGCCACGCCCGTTATTCGGGTCGCGGAAGCCGCCCTCCAGATTCGTGGGGATGCTGGTGAGCACCAGGTAACGAGGGATGTAAAGACAGCCGTTGCCACTGCCCTCGGCGGCTGTAACTGGACGACGATGATCCTTCTCAGGAGGTCTTTGTAGATGGAAAAGGAACCAACCCAGGAATATATTCAGGTAAAAATTGACACACCCCGGCCTTATCGGTGGTCTACAGGCAAGTACCTGGGTAAGCTCTACAAGGAAGCTAGGGATCGTAAGAAACTGGTGACCAACCGCTGCACAAAGTGCAAAGAACTCGTATATCCACCACAAATGGTATGTGGAAGGTGTAAAGTGGAGGCAGGCCAGGACTGGGTGGAGATGAGTGACAAGGGCACAGTGGTGCAATATACCTACCTGATATTTCCCAGGTGGGACCCACACCGGGGTGAATATTACTCCAGCCCCTATCCCTCAGCCACCGTCCTGCTTGACAGCGGTCTCTACTTGCGAAGCCGTCTTGAAGAGCAAGACACGAAGAAGCTGAAGAGGGGAATGCGGGTACAGGCTGTGTGGAAGGAAAAAGGACGGGGTCGGGGGCAGGACGACATCGAGTATTTCAGGACTATAGAGGAGCTGGAGGTTGGCAAATGACCAAGAAACTTGAGGAGTTGGAGGCCTTTGTCGTCGAGGGCAAGGTAGCCATCCCCGCGACTTACTCCGCTGGAACTGTGGGCAGCCGGTTCCTTATCGAGATGAGGGACAATAAGAGGATTATGGGCATGCGCTGCTCTAAGTGCGGTATCGTTTATGTCCCGCCCAGGTCCACTTGCGAAAGCTGCTTCGACAAACTTGATGAGTGGGTCGAGGTGAGCGATACTGGAACTATACTTACCTATACTGTTGCCTGCCAGCCGAGCCCTGTGCTGCCTGCTGAGCCGCCCGTAATATACGGGATAATCCGGCTTGACGGCGCAGGCACCGGGTTCGTCCATATGCTGGGTGAGGTCAAGTCCGAAGAACTCAGGGTAGGTATGAGGGTCAAGGCTGTATTCAAGGAAGAGAGGACAGCCAGCGTTCTGGACATCAAGTACTTCAGGCCGCTGAAATAGGTCGGGTGATTATAGCAACAAAGAAGGAGAGTTCTCATAGTGACATACGAGACCATTCTATATGAAAAGAAAGACGGGTACTGCCTCATAACCCTGAACAGGCCTCAATCGTTGAATGCACTCACTGTGCAGATGTGGAAGGACATAAGCAGTGCTCTGGATGAGACAGAGAAGGACGATGAGATAAAGGCCTTCATCTTCACCGGTGCGCGCAGGCCCGATGGAAGACCCTGCTTCTGCGCCGGGGCTGACCTCAAGGAGATGGCAACTTTTGTCACAGCCGACGGGTCATTCGATGTTGCGGCATATAAGCTGCCTTCCCCGTCCTCCTCGCTGTGGGCCCGGAGACAGCCCAGGAGGGCAGAGATTCCGACCATAGGTCCCCACCCCTTCGAGAGGATCCTGTGGAGTCCCAAGATATCCATAGCCGCCATCGACGGGGTATGCACGGCGGGGGGTATCGAACTGGCCATTTGCTGCGACATTATCCTTGCCTCAGAGACGGCCCAGATCAGCGATATGCATGTGAAGAACCTGGGCTGGCTCGGGGGTGCCGGCAGTCCGGTGAACGTGGCGTGGAAGATAGGGGTGTCCAAAGCCATCGAACTCTGCTGCACGGGAGATGTAATAGATGGCAAAGAAGCCCACCGCATTGGTCTGGCTAACCATGTCTTCCCCCCTGATAAGCTCCTGGAAGAAGCCAAGCGGCTGGGCAAAAAGCTCGGCGGTATGCGGCTGGCCGCCCTCACCATGACCAAGGCGGCCTGCAGGGCCATAGAGGACATGGACCGCCGCTCATCCTGGTACTACAACGATGATGCTCACCAGGCCCTCCTGAACGATCCAGATAGCGCCGAGTGGGGACCAATGCGCTGGGTGAAGGGACGCTAGCGTTCACATCAAACCTGAGTGCAGGCCACCTTACTCTGTCTCATATAGAAAACCAGACAACCCGGGGATTTAGGAGGTGCGTATGCTGAAGAAGTACTGGTTGTTTTTGGTAGTGCTTAGTCTGCTAGCTCTTCTGGTCCCCGCTTGTGGCAAAGAGAAAGAGCAGACCCCTGTGTCAACGCCTACACCCACAGCTACCCCTAGCCCGACGTTGACACAGACGCCTAGTTCTACGCCCACACCGACAGCACCGGTGAAGATTGGTGCTATATTACCCTGGAGTGGTCCGATGGCTATGACTGGCCTGCTGGCCGACCCGGTTATCAAGCTGGTGGAGAAGCAGGTGAAGGATATGGGTGGCATCCTGGGTGGCAGAGGGGTGAAGGTGGTCAAATACGATAGCCGGGGCACCGTGGCCGAGGCAATAGCCGGCGCTACAAAGTTGCTCAAGGAAGATAAAGTATCAGCGCTGGTTTATGGAGGCGCAAGTGGAGCCGACAATATAGCCGTATCCGATTTTGCTGAGGCTAATCACATATTGTATGTCAACTATGCCGGCTTGCCCAACCTAGCAGAAAAGAAGTTCACAGTAACTGGCATGACCACTTGGGACCAGCCGTATGTCGCCGAGTACGATTTTACAAACAAAGTGTTGAAGCCCAAGACAGTCGCCATTCTGGCGTCTGATCTGACTGATAGCCACGAACACCTGGAAGGCTATAAGGAAGGAGTTGAGGCAGCCGGGGCAAAGACCATCTATGAACAGTACACCCCCGTAAATACCACAGACTTCACGCCCTACCTCACCAAGATAAAATACGCCAAGCCGGATGTTCTACTCCTCTTCTATCAGCCGAGCGAATCCTATCTGGCGATTGCTAAACAGATTATGGAATTGGGTGGCTGGGGTGACATAGAAGTGCTAGGTACCGCGGCGGCCGAGCCATCGGCTAAGTTGCCCGGTGCTCAAGGTTGGTATGTATTCGTGCTGTGGCTTCCGGGGCTACCCTATCCAGGGGCTGTGAAGTTCGAGCAGGACTTTCAGGCAATGTATGACAGGCAGCCGAGCTCCGTACAGGTGTACTTTTACAATCCTCTGTGGACGGCGATATATGCTATCGATCTGGCAGGCACTGATACTGACCTGGAGAAGATCGCCCAGACGGCTCGTTCCGGCAAGCTTGAGTGGGAGACACCAATGGGACGTGCTCACTACACTGAGGATGGTGGCGCAGGCCTGTATCTCTCCGTGGCGCATATAGAAGAAGGAAAGCTAGTTTTAATTCAAGTGCCTGAGTAGTAGCCAAAGAAGGTGCAACACTTTGCGATATGCATGGCTCCAACAAGCGATGAGCCTGGTTCATATACAAATCTAAATTGAGGTGATGATTTATGCCCATAAACAAGGTGGTCGCTAGTTTTGATGAAGCGGTGGCCGACATGCAAGATGGGGCTGTGGTCTTGGTTGGTGGCTTTGGCCCCATAGTTAGTACCCCCAGCCGTCTCCTGGAAGCAGTATCCAAGTTGAAGGTGAAAAACCTCACTGTAGTATCCAACTCCGGTGGCTTTGGCATAGAGGTATGGGGAGAGCATGATGTTGAAGTGCTGCATAGGACAGGCCAGATGAAAAAGCATATAGTATCCGCGCCGGTAAACCAGTGGGTAGAAAATACTTTAGAGAAGAGGTACAGGGCTGGAGAGGTGGAGATCGAGATGGTAGCTCAGGGAACGATGGCAGAGAGAATAAGGGCAGCAAAGGTGGGGCTTGGCGGCATCCTGACACCGGTCGGCGTCGGCACTGTGTTAGAGAAGGGGAAAGAGGTAAAGGAGATCAATGGCAAGAAGTACCTGCTAGAGCTCGCCATCAAGGCCGATTATGCCCTTATAAGGGCTTATAGGGCCGACCGTTGGGGCAATCTGGTCTACAGGGGAACTTCGAGGACTTTCAATGCCACCATGGCCGGGGCGGCCCGGGTGACGATCGTCGAGGTGGACCAGTTGGTGGAGTTGGGCGAACTAAATCCAGAGGAGATCGTTACGCCCGGGGTATTCGTCAACAGGGTCGTGGTAAGGTAGAAAGAGGTTATCATGAAAGAGAAGGAGAGAATAGACGAGCAGACCCAGGCACTGCGGGTCGCTAGGGAGTGCGAAGACGGCATGGTAGTCAACCTGGGCATAGGGACGCCCACTCTTTGCTCGAACTTTGTCCCCGCGGGCAGGGAAGTGTTGTTTCACTCCGAGAATGGCGCCCTGGGATTCGGCGAGGTGTATACCACCGGTGAAGGTGACCCGAACCTTGTCAACGCCAGCGGTCAGGCGGTGAAGACGCAGCCAGGGATGTCCATCTTCGAACACGCTGAGTCCTTTGCCATCATCAGAGGTGGGTTCATCGACATCACCGTGATGGGAGGTCTTCAGGTTTCAGAGAAGGGAGACCTGGCCAACTGGCTCATCCCCAAGAGGCAGGTGGGTACCATAGGCGGCGCCATGGACCTCGCCTTCTGCTCCAAGCGCGTTATCATAATCATGAGCCATGTGGCCAAGGACAGCTCGTACAAAATAGTAAAGAGATGCAGCTATCCCCTTACCGCCCCTCGCTGCGTAGACCTTATCGTCACCGACATCGCAGTTATCGAGGTGACAGACCATGGCCTTGTACTTAAAGAGGTAGCTCCGGGCTGGACAGCCGAGGAGGTACAGCGTTTGACTGAACCTACGCTTATCGTTGCCCCTGACTGTCATGAAATCTCGCTTTGAATCTTTGAAGGGAGCTAGACTAAACATGGCACAACAAGTGCAGATAATTGCCAGTGACGCCGGGGGCACCTTGACTGATATGATTGTGGTCGACAGCGATGGGGACTTCACTATCGGCAAGGCCGCCACCACACCTCAGGACCAATCCTCAGGCTTTTATGAGTCGCTGGTTGATGCGTTTGAGTATCGGGGCATCGATTTTCGGAGGGAAGCCAAGGCCATCCTTCCCGGAGTTAAGGCCACCGTTTACTCTGGCACCGCTACGCTGAATGTGCTTCTCACAGAGACAGGTCAAAAAGTAGGGGTTATCACCCAACGGGGAGACGAAGACATTTTCCTTCATGAACGGAGCCGCCAGACCTGGGCTGGCTACGCTTATCAAGATCTTCTCCACCATGTGACCCACAGGCACACTAAGCCTTTGGTGCCTCGCAGACTGGTCAAAGGGGTGACCGGCCGCATAGATATGTTCGGCCAGGAGGCTATCCCTCTCTATGAGGAGGAGGTCAGAAAGAGCGTCGAGGAGCTTCTTGATGAGGATGTGGAGGTTATAGCCGTCTGCTTGTGGTACTGCTACCTGAACCCGGCGCATGAGCTAAGGGTGGCTGAGATAGCCAGAGAGGTAATGAAGAAACGGGGCCGTCTGGTGCCAGTGCACCTGTCTCACCAGATTGCCCCCATCATGAGGGAGCAGAGCCGCCTCAACACGGTTGTCCTCCACGCCTATGCCGTCGAGCCTGCCCGCGAGCAACTGTTCAAGATCGAGCGCATGCTCCAGGGTAATGGCTACAAGTATCCTCTCCAGATAGTGCTCTCCCACGGGGGGCTGAGCAATATTCGTTACCCCAGACTCCATGAAGCTTGCTTCTCAGGGCCTATTGGCGGGTTGCTGGGAGCCCGCTACCTGGCCGAAGAGACGGGGATGGGGGGCAACTGGGTCTGCTCCGACATGGGCGGCACCAGCTTTGATGTCGGCCTCCTCAGAAGCGGCGAGCCGCTTGTGGAACGGGAGGTAGTTATCACCCGGAGGCTGTTCAATATCCCAACCCTGGTCATGGACAGCATCGGCGCAGGCACCGGGATGTATGTCACCATCGACCCCATCACCAGGCGAATCACCATAGGCCCGGAAAGCGCCGGGGCTAACCCTGGGCCGGTGTGCTACAACACAGGCAACGCGATACCCACAGTGATGGATTGCTGTCTCATCATGGGCATCCTCAATCCAGACAATTACCTTGGGGGCAAGCTCAAGCTGAAAAAAGAGTTGGCCCTCCAGGCCATCAAGGAGAAATGCGCTGACGTTCTGAATGTCGACCCTTACTATCTATCAGAAGGGGTGTATCGGCTCATCAACAGCTCCATGCGAGAGCATATCAGGACAGTGTTGCTGACCCGGGGTTTTTCTCCCGCGGATTACAACCTGTTGAGCTATGGCGGCGCAGGCCCCATGCATTTGGCTGGCTACACTGAAGGTCTGCCCTTTAAGGGGGTAGCCACCGTTCCCTGGGCAGCCGCCTTTTCCGCCTTTGGCTGTGCTGCGGTAGACATCAACCATCGCTACCAGAAGTCGACCGGTGTTTTTATCCCTTATGGGGCAGACAATGATTGGAAGCTGATGATGGGACAGAGGATGCTGAACACGGGCTGGGAGGAACTGGAGAGGCTGGCTATGGCTGACTTGGCTGCCGAAGGCTTGCCCTGGGAGCAGGCCAAAGTTCAACCCGTGGCTTATGTACGTTATGGTGGCCAGATGGAGGACCTGGAGGTGCCTTCCCCGACAGCCCGGATAAACAGCCTCCAGGATATGGACCAGCTCATTGCCGCCTTTGAAGAGCTGTATGAGAGGGTCTATGCCGGCGTGGCCAAATATGCCCGGGCGGGTTATCAGATCATGGAACTGGGCCTCACTGTCACCATCCCCAAGGTCAAGCCCAAGCTCACCAGGCGACGGCTGGAAGGGGAGAAACCACCCCAGGAGGCCTTCAAAGGGGAGAGGAAGGTATATCTCGAGGGGAAATGGCACAAAGCTGCCATCTACGACATGGACAAGCTCAGGCCGGGGAACAAGGTTGTGGGCATAGCAGTGGTGGAGGCCCCGGCGACGACCCTGTTCATCCCGCCGGGCAAGCAGGTCAGGATGGATGAGTGGTCGCTTCTATGGCTTACCTAAAAAGCCCCCAAGTTACTATAGCGGAGATTAAAAGGAGGCCTGAATGATGGAGAGCAAGGGAATAGGTGAAGGCGGTAAGACTCTCAAGCAGATGAATGAGGAGAGCGAGAGGCTGCTACAGGAAACAGGATGCTATGCCGGCATCACTAAGCCCTACCTGTTGAGGGATGACCCGGTAAAGAGCGAGCTGTTCCATTCCCGAATAATGGCCCTTTTGATATCTGGGCGGGAAACCACCAAGATGATATCCGGCTCTCCCTTTGTAAGAGAGGTGGCCGAGCTCTGCCTCGGCCTGTATACCGCCGAAGGCGACAATGTAGCCCAGTCCACCGGTATCCAGATTCACATCCGCCTCATGGGTGACCACATCAAGTGGATGATCGATAAGAACTATGAGGAAGATGTGGGGATAGAGGACGGCGACCTCTTCATAACCAATGACCCTGCGATATCGAACATGCACCCCACCGATGTCTACGATGTCATGCCCATTTTCTGGGAGGGGGAGCTAGTGGGCTGGGTGTGCACGGTGATCATGGAAATGGATATCGGCGCGGTGAGCCCGAGCTGCATGCCCTCGGCCAATGTAGAGCGTGCCACCGATGGGCTGAGGTTCAGCTGTGAGAAGATAGGCTCCAAGGATCGCCTGAGGCGGGACTTCGAGTACAGGATCGAGAACAACCTTGACTTTCCGGATATGTTCCTGCTGGACAGGAGGGGGGCTATAGCGGCCAACATCCGGGTGCGCGAGGAGATAAAGAAGCTTATCGGCGAGTTTGGCCTCGACTACTACAAGAAGGCCACCAGGGAACTGATAGAGGAAGAGCGGCGCAACCAGATCGCTCGCATCCGTCAGCGGATGGTGCCTGGCCGCTACCGCGATGTAGCACCACTTGAATTCTATATGGCGGACAAGCCAGTAAGCTGGCTCGCTGCTAATAGGGACACGCTACGGCTGATACCGATACAGATGGATATCCTGCCCTCAGGGAAGGTGGTGTTAGACTTCGAGGGTACCGGGGAATGGGGCTGGCACAGCTTCAACGTCCCCCCCAGGGCAGTCTGGGGAGCTCTCTCCGTCTGCCTGGTGCAGACTCTCTCCTATGATGGCCGCGGCAACCTTGGATCTGTTCTCCCCTTCCAGATAAAGTCCCCCCCGGGCTCCCTGCTCAACCCGCCTGAGCCACGGCTTCTTGCCTTCTCAAACTCCTGGGCTTCTGTGCTCGACACCTTCGGCGCATGGACGGGCATGTTGGGTACTGCTTTTTACCTCCGCGGCTTCAGGGAGGAGACCTTCAACTACCGCTCAGGGGCTGGCTGGCAATTTTACGGCTTAGACCAGTTCGGGCGCAAGCGCGCAATGATAGTAGGTGGGACCGGCGCCATGGGCCCGGGTGCTACCGGGGTCTGCGATGGGGTGGATGCCGGGGGTTGGCTGGCCACGCCAGAGGTCGATACTGGGAACGAAGAGGTTTGGGAGCTCTTCGCTCCATTGCTCAATCTGTCGAGGCGGTTCGACCTCTACGCCGTAGGCTATGGTAGGTTCCGTTCCGGTCTGACGCTCAGCAGGATGGACATAATCCATGGGACGCAGCAGCTCTTTGCCACGGGAGCTATCGGGTGTGGTACCAGTGGCATCATTCCCAACATGGGAATGTTCGGCGGGTACCCAGGTGGCAGGCAAATTACAATGCTGGTTCGCTACAACGACCTGCGGGGATTGCTGGACAGAAGAGAGCCATTGCTGCACGAAATCGGTAATCCCGCGGAGTTCAAAAGCCGAGTTCCGGGCGTGGTCACCCGCTTTACCCATATGCCACCGCCGATCGAAGCCCACGAGGGGGACATGTTTATAACTGCCGCTCCCGGCACAGGTGGGCTGGGAGATCCGATCGAGAGGGACCCCGGGCTAGTGAAGTCCGACTTGGATAACGGCCTAGCCACGGAGGAGATGGCCAAAAATATATACTGCGTGGCGGCGACCTTCGACGGGAAATCCAAGGCGTGGAAAATAGACTATGCTGCCACAGCAAACCTCCGCCAGGCGAAAAGAAAGGAGAGGCTGGCCAGAGGGCGACCGATGAGGCAATGGTGGGGGAAAGCCCGTGAAAGGTTGATGGAAAAGAACTTCGACGGCAAGCTGGTGGAGATGTACCAGAACAGTATGAAGATGAGCCAGCCCTTCACTCGAGAATTCAGAGAATTCTGGGACCTCCCCGAGGAGTTTAGCTTTAGTGAAGGAGGCAAAGCGTGAGCAACATATCTTACCCCAAGGAAGATATACGAGACCTCATCGACGGGAAGCTTCCCTGGGGGAGACTCAAATATATCATGAGTCACCCCAAGGACGACGATAGGTTCGATAAATATATTGAGATACTCCAGGAGCGCGTCCCCTGGTCCGAGAGGATCCTTCTCCCCCTGGGCGAGCACCTTTACGTCGTTCAGAAGGGCCAAGAGCGCGTCGTCAAATGTGACTGTGGCCACGAGTATGGGGACTATCGGCAAAACTGGAAGCTTGGCGCACTAATCTATGCCAGAGACGACTCCGACAAGCTGGAGGAGATTTATCCTGGTCTCCACTGCCCCGACCCCAATCTGTGTGAAGTGCGAGAGTATTATTGTCCGGGGTGCGGAAGCCTACTCAAGGTGGAGAGTGTGCCAGTGGGCTACCCGGTCATCTTTGACTTTCTGCCTGACCTGGACGCCTTCTACCGTGACTGGCTGGGGCGGCCGCTGCCCGATGAGAAAGAGCATAAAGATCTCACATATGAAGTAACCAAGAAGTGGGGGCAGGAGACCTAGCCAGCCTTGGTTAGCTGAGGCTCTTGGCAATGCTCAAATAAGGAGGGGGAAATGGCAAAACAAGAGAAGTATGATGCGATCGTGGTTGGAGCAGGTCCGGGTGGCACTACCTGCGCTGCCCTACTGGCCAAAAGGGGCCTTCATGTTTTGCTGCTGGACAAGAACAGGCGCGTTGGCGGCAAGCAAATGTCGGCGTCAGTCAAAGGATACAGAGGCGAGTTGTGGCCCACAGGCGGGCTGCCCACCACGGGCGGCGCTTGGCTCGAGGCTTTTCGGGCGCTCGGAATCGAGTCCAAATTCAGGGTTGTCTTGAAGGATATGTGTATGATGTACCGGCGCGGTGAACAATGGTTGCGCGCGGTCACCAAGATGGACCCTTATGAAATGGATCCCAATGCGTTGTTTGACCAATGGGGAATGAACGACAAAGAACGAGAGACTGCCATACAGATACTGACCGAGTTTGCAATGATGCCCCCAGATAAGATTGATTCCCTTGATGATATTACCGTTCGGGAGTATTGTGAGAAGTACGAGGGAATGCCACGTGCCATCTACGAATACCTCGCTTTCTTCACCCACGGAGTTAACGTGGGATTGGTTGACCTGGTTCCAATGTCAGAGATGATCAAGGCTTTTCAGCGCCTCACGAATCAGCCATTGGGCTACCCCCTTGGTGGCTATGGCCGCATGTCCGAGGATTTCGCCCAGGTGGTAGAGGATTGTGGTAGCGAGATCAAGACCGGAACCAGGGTTGAGAGAATCCTAATAGAAGATGGCCGAGCGGCCGGCGTGATCACGAGGGATGCCGTCTTCAGGTCACCAATCGTCGTAAGTAACGCCGGCATACAGCCAACGGTGCTCAAACTTGTCGGCGAGCAGTACTTTGACAAGAGCTACGTCAGTTATGTGAAAAGTTTGCTGCCCAGCAATGGGTTCACCGGCGGTCTCTATATTCTGAGGGAGCCTGTACTGGAACATGGCCTATACCAGGGTTGGTCATCTGAAGCTTGGTGGGATTTGGACCGCCAAGACGAAGTCAAGAAAGGGAAGATGCCACAAGATCTTGTCATAACCATATTGGTGCCGACTAACTATGACCCTGATATGGGACCTCAAGACAAGCAAGTCGTGATCTTCGGTACCCCATGCTCGCCCGATCCTGCAGACAAGACGATAGCAGCGCTTTGGAAGAAGACAGACCAGCAGTTGGCTGAGATGTTCCCCGAAGTAGTGCCGGTAATCGAATCAAAAGGACCATATACAGGCCCAGCCCAGGTGTCAGCTTTGAGCCGCGATCAGGTTCTACCAGGACAAGGGGGTGAAGCTTGTGGATTATGTGTGACAATAGGCCAGAGTGGCAAGTATAAGCCGTCAGCCAAATCCACCATACCCGGCCTATTCTACGTCGGCTTTGACGCTGGTAGCACCGCATACATGGGTTCGCAGCAAGCGGTCGAGTCTGGTTTGAGAGTAGCACCCTTGGTATATCACTATCACTTGGAAAAGAGGCAGTTATCCTAATAGAAAACCCCACTGGATACCCGCCCCGCCTCTGGTGGGCTGGCGGGAGGAAAGTGGCTCGCCGTGAGGCGAGGAGGCTAGGACGCCTGCATAGATGCGTGGGTTGTTGATATAAACACGGTGTGACAAGTAGATACTCACAGGCTTGCCCGTGGGTATCTGTAGCGAGTGCCTACCGCCGTTTTTAAGGGTAACCGCGGTTTAAAGCCCGCAAACAATTCTTCCCTGTCTTTGCCACAGGCTACCCTAGGCCCAACCTGCTGGTTGGACCTGCCCCTTGCTCTAGGAAGTCCCCCCCGCTCCGAAGAATCCACAAATTGCGGCTTTGACTGAATGGGTGGTCATCTGCTCCATACAAGTGATATGACGACAGGGGGATAGGTCACGGTTTTTTCGTAAGCTTCTCTCTGTATTCTACGCCACCCTTAAGAGGGGCATTCCCTGTGACCCTAACTTCGCGCTTTTGCTGCGTTGATTGCCCCTCTTAAGCTGGGAAACTTGCAGACTCACAATCTGGTGCAGTCTGGCGCAGTCAAACTACATCTTCTTCAGGTCTTCCTCTATAGCTTTAAGTATAGCAGGGGTTATCTTCCCCCCGGACATGGGAGCTATCATCTTCAGCGACATACCCTTGGCCATTGCCATCTGTGGATTGGTCGACATACCTGGCAAATGCTTCTCCAGAATAGCTTTGCCCTTCGGATCGGCCAAAAGGTCTCCCATCTTAGAATCAATTGTAAGGGCCATATTGTACCTCCTTCGTTCTCCATTGGCCTATCCCCCTGCCAAGGAACTCTCCGGCGACCGTAGTCTATCACCTTACCCAAAGACTGTCAAGTTGTACTGTTCTCACGGTCAATCGTCACCTGTTGGGGCTCAAACGTAGTCTTAAAGCTTGGTTACACATTTTGGACGAACGTTAAACGAAACACTGGCCACTGCTCAAAGACAAAGATGATCGGAGGGATAGCATGATAATTCGTCGAGTGGATAGTTAGCTGTGTGACATCAGCAGGAGCTGTTGCCGAAGTCCTTGCTCAAAGCTGGTGGCAGAACCTTTTCAGTGGCAAAGTGAGTTTGCGCGAGAGGCCTAAACTGAGTTCGGCAACAGTCCCAGGTGAATGGTGACACATTTCCCTAGGGGGGTGCCACTGAAGAGAAACTAGTCCTTGATCTCAGGCGGTAATGTCTCCCACTTTCATCAGAGAGCGCTAAGGCCGGGCCAATTTCATGGTTACGGCCCCCATAGTGCAGCCGACTGCACACAGACCACACCCGAAGCACTTGTCTGGATTCAAGACGGCCTTGAGGCTCTTGTCCGGGCCAGATTCCACCATTTCGATGGCACTGAAGAAGCAACGCTCGACACAGTCTTCGCACCCTGTGCAGATGTCCTCATCTATTTCGGCACGAAAGCGGCTCTTTTCCATAACTCTATCGAGAGTTCCATAATAGATACCGCCGTCGAATAGTTGGCAGCAATCGCGGCAACAGTTGCATATCTCGAAAAAATTGGGGGGGAAGGGCCAGGTGTGGACCAGACCCACTTCTTCGGCCTTGTCAGCTATGGCGATAGCCTCCTCCACCGAGAGCTTGCGCCCGGCTCCTCTATTTATTGAATACTCTGCACCTCTATTGAATTGCATGCAGTTGTCCAGCGGGGCGTGGCATCTTCTCATCGACCTGCGGCAGGTACAGGGGACAATGGCAATCACGTTTGCGCTTCTGATTAATTCTCTTATGTTTTCCTGGGGCAGGACATCATTAGATGAAATATGAGGGCTTTGCTCAAGAGCTTTCAAAGCCGGAATTATCCTGATAACAGGCTGTGGTAAGTTCTTGGGGCCCTCATTCATGGCATCAAACCAATCTTTCTCGTAGAACTCTCTCCACAGATCGAGGAGCTCGGTATCCACCCATTTCTCAGCACTGGAGAGAGTTGCGTCGTGCAGTCGAGCCACATCTGACGCAAACCTCAGTTGTCCCTTGGAGGGTATGGCCAGGCCCCGTTCCGTGAACTCCTTAAGCTTGCTCTTTATGGTTTCCTCATTCGAGCCGAACTTCGCTGATAGCTCAGCAGACGTGGCCGGCAGCGCCAGGAGCATCTCAGCCTCTTCCGGGGTCATCAACTTCCGCAATATGCGCTCCAGGTAAGGCGATTCACGATAGAGCCTTTCCGTCATCACGGTGTAAACATTGTCATTACTCATCACAATCCTCTATTCGTAGGTTTCGCGATATTTGGTATCATGTCAAAAAGCTGCCGCTTTCCCGAGAATCCATACGTCAAATCCCCTAGTCTACAGAGAGCAAACTCCAAACGCTTTCGCAGTAACTAAGCTGTGCGCTCTAGCCTGTACTCGAACCGGCAGGCGATCTCGTCCCTGATCTTTCGTGGAGGTAGCTTGAGGGGCCTCACTACTATGTTGGGATTGATGGCTTTCGCCAACATCTGGAAGGACTTCGGTTCTGACTCACGGCATATCAGCTTTTCGAACCCCTGCCCCACCTTTTCCTCCACATTGCCTTTGGCGGTAACCATTATTACCGGCACCTATGAGAACTCTCGTATTCGCCGACATGCTGTGTAGCCATCCATGCCCGGCATCCTGATATCGAGGAGGATCAGTTCTGGGTTCTCTTTGAGAAAGACCTCCAGGGCGGCTTCCCCGTTAGCAGCCGTGAGCACCTGGTAGCCCTCCAATTCCAGGATACGCCGTATCATACGCAGCATGTATATATCGTCATCAACCACCAATATAGACTCTTTTCGGATTGGCATGCTAATCACCCCTTAGAGCGCAGTATCCGGGCAACAGCCTTTTTCAAACTGGCTGCGCTCAGTGGCTTGACTAGGTAGTCAGCGGCGCCCATACTACGTGCCCTATCTTGTTGGTCTTCACTGACAGAGGCAGTGAGCATAATCACCGGGATATCCCGGAGTTTTGGGGAGCTTTTAATCTGTTTGAGCACCATCCAGCCATCCTGTCCCGGCAGTCTCAAGTCCAGCAGCAACATAGTGATGGGGTTGGCTCTGGCGATTTTCAAGCCCTCCTCCCCACCCCCTGCCTGAAGAACACGATACCCCTCCAGCTCCAGCACACGGCATAGAAACTGGCGGATGTCAGGTTCATCTTCTACTACCAGTATAAGTTCTCTGGAGCGTTGTTTTGCCAAGAGCGGTTACTCCTTGTTCAGGGGCAGTTTGAAATAGGCGGTGGTGCTTTTACCGACCTCACTCTCCAGCCAGATGCGGCCGCCATGCGCTTCCACCAGTGCCTTGCACAATGCCAGCCCCAAGCCCAGGCCACCCGGGTCTTTGGCCAGCCTCTGCTCTATACGATACATCCGATCAAATACCTTACCTAGCTCAGAGGCGGGTATGCCCCTTCCCTGGTCGGTTATGCTTATCTCCACCTCTTGCGCTCTCACTGCCGCCCGAACCACCACCTCGGTTCCCTTCTGGGAGTATTTGATGGCGTTGTCCAGAAGGTTATCCACCACCTGACGTATGCGTCTGTCGTCCACATTCAAGGTCGGCAGTTCCTTTTTGATCTCAGCCCGTAGCTGGTGTTCTGGCGACCTCATCTGCGCCTCGGATACTGCCTCATCTAGCAGCTTATTGATGTCGGTGGACGCTCTGGCCATTCGCAGCAGCCCGGCATCCAGGCGGGACATATCCAGCAGGTGGTCAATGAGCTCGGTAAGCCTGTTGGTGGCCCGGTCAATGGACTCCAGGTAGCTGCGTTTTTCGTCACGCTTGAGTCTCCGCTCATACTCCAGCAGCATGGTGGCGTAGCCCTTGATGCTGGCCAGCGGGGTGCGCAGCTCGTGGGAGACGGTGGACAGGAGGTCGCTCTTCAGGCGCTCCATCTCACGAGCGGCCGCCACCTCCCGTTCTTTACGGTGTATCTCTTTTGCCATCTCCTTGTGCTGTGTGATGTCCGAGGTCAACCCGTCCACACACAGCACGCCATCTTTTTCATAGATGGCTCCTGACCTGCTGCGCAGCCACACCCAATTGCCATCTATTCTCCTGATCCGGTATTCAATGTCAAGCGGTTTGTTTTTTTCAAACAGTGCCGTGAACGCCTGTCTATAATTGTTGAGGTCATCGGGATGGATGTTCTCAAGCAACGCACGCAGGCCCTTAGCATGCAAGCTCTCCGTGGAATACCCCAGAACTGTCTCCACATTGGCGCTGATAAAGACGATCTCACCTTTGATGGTGTTTGTCCAGGTAATATCCGGAATGCGTGTCACCAGCGAACGGTATTTATCCTCGCTTTGCTTGAGCGCTTCCTCGGCTTTTTGGCGCTTAGTAACATCACGCGTGAAGACCAAAAGTGCAGGATGACCCTCATACTGTATAACGGTTCCACTACTCTCAAGGTGTCTGAATGTCCCATCTTTGTGCCGTATCTGGAGAGTCAAAACATCCGAAAACTGGTGGCCAACGCGGCGCTCCGCAAGTCTCTGCCCTACCCTTTCCTGTTCTTCAGTGATAATCGAGTCAAGAGGCGGCTTGCCAATTGTTTCCTCAGGGGTATATCCCATCATGTCCATCACGGACTTATTGGCAAACTTGACGACATCATCCTGTATGATAACGATGCCGTCTATAGCCTGCTCCACCACGGTAGTGTATCTGGTTTCTAATTCCAGCCGCTCTTTCTCAGCCTGCTTGCGCTGGGTGATATCTGTGAAGATGGATTCTACCTGCAGGATGTTCCCTTCCGTGTCCCTGTGAAGTATACCACTGCCCAGGGCATAAATCGGAGTGCCGTCCTTTTTCCTGAAGATTCGCTCCTTGTCCTCTACATAGCCCTTCTCCACTAACTCTGCCTGAATAGCATCCCTCTGCTCTTGGTCTAACCACAGCTCTGCGCCAAATATGCCCACCATTTCCTCTGGGCTGTCGTAGCCCAGAATTACAGCAGCGGCCTGGTTAGTGGACACAATCCTGCCATCTGGGCCGAAGACTATTATTCCTTCTCTGGCGGACTCAAATATTGTCTTGTACCTCACCTCGCTCTTCCTTAGTGCCTCCTCAACCTGCTTGCGCTCGGTGATGTCCATAAAGCTTCCCAGAGTGGCTCGTTTCCCTTGATAATGGATGGAGACGACTCTTTCCAGAACCCACCTTGTCTCACCTTGTTTGTTCACATATCTGTATTCATAGGGAGAGAACCGCTGGTTCTTCAACATTTTCACCGCATTTTCCCTCACCATTTCCCTGTCCTCGGCAAATACAAAGGATAAAGCAGGCCTCCCTAGCAACTCATTGCCATAACCCATAAGCTGCTGGAAGCGGGGATTGATATACTGAAACTCTCCATCCTGCACAATATAGAGCCCAATCGGGGAGCTGTTGGCCA
>Ga0315288_10002919_pt1 | contig 21856 bp, 18 predicted proteins | sample YL17G11_20_MG_FD_203454 | JGI IMG/M metagenome (GOLD analysis project Ga0315288, IMG submission 203454) | Sediment microbial communities from Yellowstone Lake, YNP, Wyoming, USA - YL17G11_20 | ecosystem: Environmental > Aquatic > Freshwater > Lake > Sediment | place: USA: Wyoming | collected...
CGGCAAGATTCTTCCCTAGAAAAACGGGCCTCGAATTCCATCAGACTTCGCGGATAGTCCTCCATGACCCCATATACTACAGGTTGGGGCTACATCAGTCAAGTGGATACCCCAATTAATTTTTTACGAAAATCGCCCCTAACGCTTAAACGGAATCACCCCCCTTCAATTGAGCCCCTGATTATAATGGTTCTGGCTGGATTCATCGCGAATACTGCATATAAATTGGAGAAAAGTCAACAGCTTTAATTTTTTGGGTCAGTAGGTTTTAACCATGCCCCCGTCGAACAAGAGATCTCCGCCGATCAGGTATCTTCCCAGCCAGGAAAAGCCCAGGGTGAAAAGGTTGCCCACTTCGATGGGGGACATCATCTCTTTGATCTGGGAGCGGCCCATCATCACCTCGCGAACCACCGCTTCCGGGGTGATCCCCCGCTGCCGGGCCTGTTCCGGGATCTGCTTCAGGGCGAGCGGGGTTTTCACGAACCCGGTGCTCACGCTGAAAGAACGGATTTTCCCCTCCCCCTCGGCGGCGATGGACTGGGTTAATCCCCGGAGGGCGAACTTGGTGATGTTGTAAACAGGCTTGTTCTTGGTCACCATGTGGCCGTGGATGGAAGACATGTTGCCGATGGCCCCGATTCCGTCTTCGCTCTTTTTCATGTGGGGTATAGAGAGCTTGGATAGGAAGAAAGGGGCCCGGACCATGATTCTCTGCATGAGATCATACTTTTCCATGGGAAAATCTTCAATGGAGTTGATGTGCTGAATTCCGGCGATGTTGGCTAAATACTTTATGGTTCCGATCTGGGCGGCTCTCTGGACGATTTTTTCGATGTCTTCGTCTTTGCTCAAATCGCCGGGGAAAAAGATGACCCATCCCCCCAGCTCCCGGGCAATCTCCACGGTTTCCCGCCCGCGGGCCTCATCCATGTCGGTTCCCAAAACCGTCAGGTCATTCACGGAGAGGGCGACGGCGGTTGCCCTGCCAATACCACTGCCGGCCCCGGTCACAATCGCCACATTCTGGGGCTTAAAATACTTGTCCTTGGTGATCAGGATATCTTCTTTTTTGATTTTGGGCTCGTTGATGTCAAAAGCCTGATTGGCTCCCATGGAGATACCTTCCGATTGAATTTAGAGAGTCTTATGGCAATCTTGTCCCGGGGCTTAATTTCTTTTAACGAAAGGATGGGAAGGGAAAATAATGAAAACCGGAAGAAACTAAGGCAAGAACCGAGCCGAAAGGGAAAGCTATTTCCTAAGATGGTTTAAAATCTTAAATTTATTTAGTTTTTTAATTTGTGCGGAATTTAACGAACTAAAAATAACGTATACAAATGGCTACACCAAAATAGCCTTACCAATGAACAATTTTGAATTATACAAGCATTTCATATAAGTATCATAAATTATACATGTATAATAACTTCTACATTATTAAACATTTTTCAATGGAATGTTAAATTTTTTCATTTTCTTATAAAGTGAGGTGCGGTGAATTCCCAGCATGCGGGCAGCTTTGTTTTTATTGTCCTTGGAGACTCGGATTGTTTGTAAGAGAATTTCCTTCTCCATATCTTCGCGTAGCCGCTTGAGCACGGTTTCCTGGAATCTTGGAGATTCTTTTCCCATGCTCTGAAGGATGATAGGGAGGTGCCTCGGGAGAACAGTATCCCCGTCGATGGTGTAAAGAATTCTTTCCAGAATATTGGCTAGCTCGCGCACATTTCCCGGCCAGTAGTAGTTTTGAAAAATCTCCATGACCTCCGGCGAGATCAAGACCGCTTTGGTCCCCTCTTCTTTGTTGAATTTTTTGATGAGATGCTCGGAAATCAGGAGAAGGTCTTCCTTCCTTTGACGCAGGGGGGGAATCTGGAGAGGAAGCACATTCAGCCGGTAGTAGAGATCTTTTCGGAACCTACCCTGTTCGACGAGAGTTTCAAGCTTTTCGTGGGTGGCGGCGATGAGACGGAAATCACTCCGGGTCATCCGGGTCGCACCGAGCCTTTCCATTTCCTTTTCTTCCAGGACCCGGAGAAGCTTGGGCTGCATCTCCAGTGGCAGGTCGCTGATTTCATCGAGAAAGATCGAACCCTGGTGGGCCAGCTCGAATTTCCCCGGTTTTCCTTTGGCTCCCGCCCCGGTAAAGGCTCCTGGTTCGTACCCGAAGAGCTCCGATTCCAGGAGGTCCTTGGGGATGGCCGAGCAGTTGAGCCGGATGAAAGGATAGAGCCGGCGCTCGCTGGCGTAATGGATGGCGTGGGCAAAGAGTTCTTTCCCTGTTCCGCTCTCCCCCATAATAAGAACCGGGGCGTTGATTTGGGAGGCCTTGAGGGCCAGCTTCTTCAACTCCACCATCACCGGGCTTTGGCCGATGATGTTTTCGATCGTGTATTTGGACGACCGCAGGCTCATTAATTCCTTCTCGTATAGTTCGACTTTAGACTCCAGAACGTGGAGCTTCTTGGCCAGGGCCTGCACGTCGCGCACATCTTTAAACATGACCTGGCCGTAGACGAACATCCCCTGTCCCTCGATCTGGATTGGAATGCGCTGCACAACCATGTCCTGACCCATGATCCGGTGAGGAGAGTTGAGCTCCGCAACCCCGGTCTCGGCTACGATATGCATACGGGAGTTTTCTACGACCTCCTGGCATGGTCTTCCGATCGTCCCCTGGGGATTGATTCCCAGAAACTGGCCGTAGGCCTTGCTGAAAAAGACAATTTTCCCCTTTTCATCGGTAATCATGACCCCGTTTTGGACATGGTCCAGAATCGTTTCGTAGAAATGGACCTTTCCCTGGAGTTCCTTTATTTCTTTGCTGTCCATGAAACGCCTCCCTCGCGGGTCAAATTCTGAAGTCATTCGCCCCTTCAAATCCGAGGATATTATCCCGAATGGCTTTGGTTTTTTCTGCGTATATCTGCGAAAATCTGCGTCCTACGTTTTTATTGCCTTTTTCTCCATATCCATCTTTCTCAGCTCCCGCCGCATGATCTTGCCGGTCGTGGTCATGGGAAGCTCTTTCACAAATTCGATCTCCCGCGGGTATTCGTGGGCGGCCAGGCGGGTTTTTACAAAGTTGGCGATCTCCTCCTGCAAACCGGCGCCCGGGGCGACTTCGGGCTTGAGAACGATAAAAGCCTTGACGATCTCTCCCCGGACCGGGTCCGGAGCCCCAATCACCGCAGCCATGGTGACAGCGTGGTGTTTGAGCAGGCAGTCCTCGATCTCCGCCGGCCCGATCCTGTAACCGGAGCTGGTGATGAGGTCGTCCTTGCGGCCCACGAACCAGAAATACCCATCTTCGTCCTTTTTGGCCAGGTCTCCCGTGCAGGACCAGTCTCCGATAAATTTATCTTTCGTCGCTTGCGGATTGCGCCAGTATTCTAAGAACATAACCGGGTCGGGCCGAAGGATGGCCACCTCCCCCACTGATCCGGGAGGAACCACGTTTCCTTCTTCATCGATTACGTCCACCCGATGCCCGGGGATGGCCTTGCCCATGGATCCCCGGCGGACCTGCATGATCTCTGCGCAGTTTCCCACCACCAGGTTTACTTCGGTCTGGCCGTAGAATTCATTTATGGTAAGGTCCATCACCTGCTTTCCCCAGTCGAGGAGTTCTTCGCCCAGGGTCTCCCCTCCACAAGCTATGGTCCGCATCTTATAATCGTATCGTTTCCTGGGATCTTTCACTTGTCGCATCATTTTCAGGGCCGTGGGGGGCATGAAGGCGTTGCGGATGCCATACTTGGCGATGAAGTAGAAGGCCTGCTCGGGGTCGAATTTCTTGGCCCGGTAAGCCACCACCGGAATCCCGTGGTGCCAGCTGGGGAAAAGAACGTCGATCAGTCCCCCAATCCAGGCCCAGTCGGCGGGAGTCCAGTAGAGGTCATCCTTTTTGGGGAAGAAGTTGTGGAAGAACTCAACCCCGGGGACGTGGCCCAGCACCACCCGGTGGGCATGGAGCGCGCCTTTCGGAGGCCCAGTAGTTCCCGAGGTATAGATGATCAGGGCCGGGTCGTCGGCCGTGGTCTTGACCGGCTCAAAGTAGGAAGACCCTTTTTCGACGGATTTCCAGAAGTCATGGACCCCTTCCATGGGTTTTGCCTTGGTGGCGATGATGACCTTCAGGTGGGGGAGTTTGCTTCTGATTTGCTCGATCTTTTCGATGTTGGCGGCGTCGGTGATCACCGCTTTGGCTTCGCTGTTGCCCAAACGGTATTCCAAGGCATCCGGGCCGAAGAGGGTGAAAAGAGGAATGGCGATGCCGCCGAGTTTATAGATGGCCAGGTGAGAAAGCGCCGTTTCCGGGCACTGGGGCAGGAGGATTCCCACCCGGTCTCCCCGTTCGATGCCGTAAGCCTTCAGGGCGTTGGCTAGCCGATTGGACAGCCCTTTCAGGTCCCAGAAGGTGAACTTTTCACTCTTGCCGTCCTCATCTTCATAAATTAAAGCCAGCCGGTAGCGCTCATCGGCCCATTTGTCGCAAATATCAACTCCGATATTGTAGTACCCGGGAACCTGCCAACGGAAACTCTTGTAAACCTCCTCATAGGTGTTCTTCTTTTCGAGCATGGCACCCCCTCATTCGTCATTGCGGGCTCAACACCCGCAATAAATGAAAAACAGAGTGATTCCCCTCCCCCTCGATGGGGGAGGGTGAGGGTGGGGGTGGATGGCTTTTATCCCCCTCCCCTTATTCCCCTCCCGCCAAGGGAGGGGAGATTCTTTGATGTCTTTTCTCTGGGGTGAATTTGAATAAACGGCTACCATTTTCAGGGATTTTTGTCAATTGCCGGTCACGCCTTTTTCCCTCGGCTCATAAAGAGTTTCAGCTGCTGGAGCAGCCGCTGGTCCCTCTGTTTGATTTTCTTTTTGGCAGCTGCCGGAGGATAGGAATAAAACCCCTCCCCGGTTTTAACACCCAGCTTTCCCGCTTGTACTAATTTTTCAAGCACTGCGGAAGCGCTCTGGGCGGCGCTCAGGTCGGGGAATAAATTCTGGGCAAGGCGGTAGAAAGTATCCAGGCCCCCGAAGTCGCTGGTTTCGAGGGGGCCGAGGTTGGCTAGGCGAAAGCCATACCCGGCTTTCACTACATTGTCAATGTCCTCTGCGGTAGCCACCCCAGTTTCCAGACAGTAGAGAGCCTCGCGGTAAAGGGCCAGCTGTAGGCGGTTGAACAGGAACCCGGGTACTTCCTTCAGCACCCGCACCGGTCTTTTCCCAAGCTTGAGAAGGAGGCCATAGCAGAGTTCCGCGGTTTCATCCGAGGTCTTTTTCCCGCGGACAATTTCTACAACCGGGATGATGTGAGGAGGATTGATTCCATGGACGATGATGGTTTTTTCCGGCCGACCGGTAACGGATCCCATTTCGGTGATGCTCAAGCCTGAAGTGTTGGAGGCGAGAATGGCATGAGGTGGAGCGAGTCGATCGAGCTGGGCAAAGATTTCTTTCTTAAGTTCGATGATCTCCGGTACTGCTTCCAGGACGAAATCCGCCTTGCCCACCGCCTCTTCTAAATTGGTCGTGACGGAGATCTTCTCCAGGACGGCTTTTTTCTCCTTCGAGCGGATCATCCCGTGTTCGATAAAAGTATCCAAGCCCGCGCCGATTCTGGCCAAGGCTGATTTAAGGATCTTTTCATCGATGTCGTAGAGAGAGACGGAATAACCCTTGTGCGCGAAGACCTAAGCGAACCCGTGCCCCATAATCCCCGCCCCAATGATGGCGATTTGCTTGATCTGGTTTAACTTCATATCCTCCTCCTAAAGGGAACGGAATGTTGGAATGATGGAAGAAGAGGACATTAATCGCTATACCCATTATTCCAGTATTCCACTATTCCATTATATTCTTTGTTTCCTTTCTCCTCCTGAATCTCTTTAAGCTGTGGGTAATGTTGCAGCAAGACTTCGGGAATCTTCAGACCTTTTTCTCCGAGCTTGCCCTTGAGTTCCAAAGCATTGCAAACAGCCTTCCCATGGTAGTGGTTGTTAGTGATGACGTATGTTTCCTCAGCCTCCTTGGCGATCTGGCGGACCCGTTCGGCCAGCTCAAAAAGTTCAAACTCGTTGTACAGGTAATCATAGCGCGCATCGCGGCCAGCACCCTCCCGGAACCACTCCTTCACGTTCCGCCCGTGCAGGCGCAGGTATCCCACCGGGCTGGTGACTTTTTTGGTCGCGCCGATGGAATAGGAAACCTGGGGCTGGTCGATGTTACAGAAACCAATTTGGTTCTCCTGCAGAAATTGGTAGGCTGAGGCGCGGTCCCAAGAGGCATGGCGGACTTCCAAAACCAGAGGGTATTCCCTGAATTTATCAGCCAACGTTTTGAGGTACGCTCGGTTATCGTCGCTGTTGTGGAAGGAATAGGGAAATTGAAGGAGAAGGGCGCCCAGACGGTGGTTCTCCATCAAGGGCATAAGGCCAGCTTTAAAGGCTCCTTCATCGGCCTCGGTCAAAGACTCCCGCTCGTGGGTAAAGTTGCGCCAGAGCTTGGCGGTGAATTTGAACCTCGGGTTGGATTGAATGCGCTTGGCCCAGCTCTTGCTCATCTGGGGAGTGGGAGGTCGATAAAAAGTGTTGTTCAACTCGATGGTATCGAAAAAACCGGTAAGGTAGACGAGGGGATCAAACTTGGATCCCTTTTTGAGGGGATAAACAATCCCTTCCCAATCTTTGTAAGACCATCCTGCGGGGCCAACGCGAATCATAATCTGGTCTTTCTGGTCTATTTGGTCAATCTGGTCTATCTAGTCGTATGGTCATGGGTTTCTTCGATTATACACTAAACCAGATGACCATATCGACCAAACTACCAAATAGACCAAACGACCGAATAGACCTTTCTTATTCCGGGACCGTGAAGGATTCTCCGTGCTTTAGAATGATTACGCGATCTTCTATTCCGAGACGCCGGGCTTCTGCTTTCAGCCTCTCCAAAGGCTCTTCGATGGGTTCGTGGGAAAGAATAAAAGTTCCCCAATGGATGGGGATCATGAATTTGGCACCGCTTTCTACGAACATTTGCAGGGCCTCCTCGGGCGAAGCATGGTTCTGCCGGAACCAATCTGGCCTGTAAGCGCTGATGGGGAAAAAGGCGGCAAGAATCTCTCGCCCTTTCCCCTTTTCTTCAAAGACCTTTGAGTAGCCTGTATCGCCGGCAAAGAGAATTCCCTTGCCGTCTTTAGAGATTAAATAGCTGTTGTATCCGCGGTCCTTATCATCGAATGGGCTTCGCCGGCCCCAGTGGGCCGGACCGATGGCCTCTATTCGCAGGCCCTGAACCTCGATGGCCTGATTCCAGCCCATTTCTATCACCCTGGAAAAACTTAACCCTTCCACTAAGGCCTTGCATCCCTGGGGAACAATCAGTAATGCCTCTCGGGGGAAGCGCTTCAAGCTCCCCAGGTCCAAATGGTCATAGTGGGCGTGGGAGATGAGGATAAGGTCCAACTCTATGATCTCCCCCGGCTCGATCGGCATACCCACCACTCTTCGGGCAATTTTAATTCTGTTGGAGAAATTGGGGTCCGTAAGAATTTGAGTTCCGTAAAAGGAGAGCAATACCGTAGAATGCCCAACCCAACCCACGTGGATTCCTGGGTTATCCCTTGGGAAAACCTTCAGCTTCGAAGCAGGAGGTTGCACCGGATTTCGAATTTCATAGGAGATATTCTTGGCCACGATCTTGGCCAAATCAAGGTTCCGGCTGCATCCACTGATCATTGTTCCCAACATTGCCATGATAAGAAAATTTATGGGAAGTCTGTATAAGGATGAGATCATGGGTAAATTGGAATCCGCTGAAGTCCCTAACAAAAGTATAAACGAGAAAGAATGTCTAAAACAAGGGAAAAGAAAGGAGGATTCTGAGAGGAAGATTGACAATCAATTGCCCCATAAGCGATGATAACCAATCGAGATAGTTATTGGTAAGGATAAATGGAGGAGAAACAAATAAGATATCCTATGGCTGAGGCGGTTCGGGCTGCCTATCAATCTGGGGAGGATGATGAATCTTTGGAACCCCGGGTTCTGATGGATGCGGGCGGAAAGCCGATTGGCCGTTTTCAAGACGGGGATTATGTCATTTTCTATAATATCCGCGGTGAACGAGAGGTGGAGCTCTGCCAGAGTCTGCTGGAGAATAATTTTGCGCACTTCCCGGTAATGAAAAATCTCAACCTGAACTTTGTGACTATGATCCCTTACGATAAACGACTCAAAGCGAGGGTCGCTTTTCCTCCCGAAGAAGAGGTCCGCGATACACTGAGTGAAATCTTGGGCACGCATGGCTTACAACAGGTCAAAATCTCCGAATCAGAGAAAGCCATCCATGTGAGCTACTTTCTGAACGGCAAGGTGCGCGAGCCATTTCCGGGAGAAGAACGAATCGTCATCCCTTCGCCCAAAGACGTCCCCTATTTCGACCAGAAACCGGAGATGAACGCCGTTGGCGTGGCCGATGCGGTCATTCAGAAATTGGGAGACCCGGGGATCGACTTCATATTCGCTAACTTTGCCAATATCGATGTGGTCGGGCATATCGAGAATGAACGGGCGATTTTGAAGGCCGTGGAGACCGTGGATTTTCATCTCGGCCGGGTTGTGGAGGCATCGCGCAAGGCCGGGGTCATCACTCTGATCACCGCCGACCATGGGACCGCGGAAAAATGGTTTTACCCGGATGGTTCCATTGACACCGGGCACACGAACAGTCCAGTCCCCTTTATTCTGGTGGGGTCAAGAGAAGAAGAACAACCCCCCTGGAAACTGCCTCCTGAGGGGGAGTTGTCCGATGTGGCCCCGACGGTTTTGCAACTCCTTGGCATTCCCAAGCCATCGTCGATGACCGGAGAGAGCCTTTTGATCCAACGGGCGCAGGTTAAGCCCCAAGGGAAGAGGAGAATTCTCCTCATCCTCCTCGACGGGTGGGGATATCGGCCGGAGGCCCATGGGAACCTTATCGCTCGGGCGCATACCCCGGTGATGGATGAATTGGAAGCCCGATATCCGTGGACTACGTTAAAGGCTTCGGGGGAGGCAGTGGGCCTTCCCGAAGGGACCGTAGGAAACTCAGAGGTTGGCCATCTGCATATCGGTGCCGGGCGGAGGGTCTATTCCGACCGCCTGCGGATTGACCGGGCGATTCAGGATGGTTCCTTTTTCCAAAATGAAGCCTTCCTCTGGGCCATGACGGGGGCCAAACGGGAAGGGAGGAACCTGCACCTTTTGGGGATTGTCTCTTTCTTCAGTTCCCATGGTTCGGTAAGCCACCTTTTAGCTCTATTAAGACTGGTCAAACGGGAGTCCGTGGAAAGGCTTTATCTCCATGCCCTGCTCGGCCGGCGAGGAGAACACAAAGAGAGCGGCGCCCGTTATTTGGAGATGATTGAAAAGGAGATGGAGAATCTCAGTTTAGGCCAGGTCGTCTCGGTCATCGGCCGCTATTGGTCCTTAGACCGGGAAGAAAACTGGGATCGCATCGAAAAGACCTACCGGATGCTCGTGTATGGGGAGGGGAGGCCTGTTTTTGTAAGTGTGTAATGCGGGGTGCGGAAGGCGGAATGAAAATTGGTGGTTTACAAATTTTAATGAAAGGTTATGAAATAAGATAATATTTTGAGCAAAGGGGGTGAAAAAATGGGCAAGCTCCAGACGCCCCTTTCTCTTATCTGAGGGGCCAAGTTTGGCCCGACGGGGCCTAGGTTAGGTCTCAGGCTTATCCGAAGGAGAGAGAAATGGAGCGCAGCCCCGGCTCTTTCGTAGCCTTTCTTTTCCAGAAAGTATTGCCCTCCTTTATCTCCCTCCCTTAAGGGAAATCATTAACAACTTTCCGTTACCAACTCAATCAAAAGGAGGGGGATGAATGCCTACCTTATTAGCTTTTTTGCCTCCCGCTCGGGGATTATCTCCGCGGGAATCTTCATTGGTGTCCTGGCTCCGATCCTTCAAGAGCTCGGGAATTCAGCCAATATGGGGATCTGCGTGGCCTGCATGGAACGGGACATTGCGGGTGCCCTTGGCCTTCACCGCGCCGACGTGGTGCAAAACCTGAGGCCGGAAATCATGGGTTTCGTTCTCGGGGCACTCATCGCCGCCCTGATCTTCAAAGAGTTCAAGACCCGCACCGGTTCGACCCCCATAATTTTGGCAAAAAACCCCCTTGACGGACTAACCTTCCTTTTGTATACTTACCGGTAGGTAAACAAATTTTTCTTGATGTGGATACCACCGCGAATCCCATCAGGGAGCAAAAATCCCCCCTCGCCCCCCTTTTACAAAGAGGGGGTTAGGGGGGATTTGAAAGTTATAGGGGATATAAGGCCGGGTTGGATCTGGGGGCAAAAAATGCCCAGAAGGAATAATCAAACAGAACCGGGAAACGGGTCGGTCCGCCATCGATTGCTGACCGCAGCTACAGAGCAGTTTGCCCAGAAGGGATACGCGGCCACCACCGTGCGGGAGATTGTTGCCACTGCGGGAGTGACCAAGCCCACTCTCTATTATTATTTCAGGAACAAAGAAGGGATCTACGTGGAGCTGATGCAGGAGGGCTTTTCCAAGCTGGACAATCTTCTCGCCACCTCTTTGGGGGATCGAGGAAGTGCTAGTGAGAAGTTGCTCCGCCTCTGCGACCGGATCTACTCTCTTTTCATGGAAAATATCAAACTCGTACGGGTGATGTATGCCATCTACTACGGTCCCCACCAGGGGGCGCCCTTTTTTGACTTCGATGGCTACCACCTTAAGTTCCAGGAGGCCGTCCGGCGGCTCATCGAGGAGGGAATCCGGAGAGGGGAGTTCTGTAAGGGAGATCCTGGAGAAATGTCCTGGGCTATTATCGGAGCGATTAACGCGGCCATGGAGGTGCATCTGGGCCACACGGAGTTGGAATTAGGGCGCGAGGGACTCGCCCGGGTCCTGAAGCTCATTTTTCATGGAATATCGGCAAAGAGAGGGAGACGGAAGTGAAAAGAGCAATGAAAAAGTGCGTTTGGGCCGCGCTGTTCATCTTCCTGGGGGCGATCGTCTATGGATGCTCTGCTCAAAGTGAGGAGGAGCGCCAGGCGCAAAAAGCTCCTGGAAAGCCACCTGTGGCGGTAGAGGTGACCAAGGCCACGGCATCGGACATCGTGGACGGAATTGATGTGGTTGGATCGATCGCTTCCAAGTTTGGTGCTGACGTGAAATCCGAATACACGGGAATCGTAACCGAGGTCTTCGTCACCGAGTGGGTGAAGGTAAAAAAAGGAGACCCCCTGGCCAAACTGGATACGCGCGAGATCGATGTGCTCTTCCAGAAAGCCAAGGCGGCGGTGGAAGTAGCGAAGGCCAACCTCCTGCAGGCCGAGGTCGCAGAACATCGGGCTAGCCGGGAGTATGAACGCGCCCTGAAACTGAAAGAGGTGGGCTTAATCACTCAGCAAAACCTGGATGATGCCCGCACCGAAAATGAAGCCGCCGAAGCCCGGATCGTAGCTGCGAAAGCCCAGCTGAAGGTAGCAGAAGAGGATGTACAACATGCCCAGACCAGGCTTTCCAAGTCTATGATTCGTTCCGCAATTGATGGAATGGTGTCTTTGCGGAATGTCAATGTGGGGGATTTTGTGGGAGAGATGGGAGCCAAGCCGATGTTTCGCATCGTGGACAACCGGATTCTGGATCTTACCGTGACCGTCCCGTCGGGTGAAATGGCGGCGCTTCATATAGGCCAACCTTTGACCTTTTCCACGGATGCCCTCCCCAACAGGGTTTTCACCGGCAAGGTCATGTTCATCAATCCCACGGTGAATGAAGCGGATCGGTCGGTAAGGGTTGTGGCCGAGGTCGAAAACACAGCCGAGCAGCTGAGGGGCGGACTCTTCGTAAAAGGCCGGATCTTAACCGGAAAACGAACCGGGGTCATCAAAACCCTCCGAACGGCGCTCCTCACCTGGGATGTAACTGCTAAAAAGGCGGAGATCTTTGTGGTGAATGGAGACATTGCCCACCGCCAGACCGTCGGCACCGGGAATATTTCAGGAGACCAGATAGAAATATCTTCTGGTTTAGCCCCCGGGCAGCTCGTGATCACTCGCGGAGGGTTCAACGTCAAAGACGGCGACAAAGTGAATGTTACCCGGGTCAATGGGGAGAAATAAGATGTTTCTTTCGAATCTATCCATCAAGAGGCCGATTTTCGCCACAGTGATGATGCTGGCCCTGGTCACATTGGGGGTCTTCTCCTACCGGAGACTGGCCATCGATATGTTCCCTGACGTGGAAATCCCCGTTGTGTCGGTGGTGACCAAATTTCCCGGGTCCTCACCGGAGACGGTGGAACGAGAGGTGAGTAAGCGCATCGAGGAGGCGGTCAACTCCATCTCCGGCGTAAAGCACGTCATGTCCACCTCCCGGGAGAGTGTCTCAAGTGTGGTGCTCATGTTCCATCTGGAGGTGAAGGTCAACGATGCCGCCCAGGAGGTGAGGGCCAAAGTGGGTGCCATCCGGGGGGCTATGCCCCAGGGAATCGAGGAGCCAATCATCCAGAAACTGGATTTTGCCACCTTCCCGATCGCCTCCTTGGCCGTACGATCGGAGAGGCTCTCCGCGCGGGACCTGACAACGCTGGTGGAAAAGAAAGTCAAAAGGCGCTTTGAGAACATCTCTGGGGTTGGAAAGGTTGACCTGGTCGGCCCTTCAAAGCGGGAGGTCAACGTTAATATCGACCCGCTCCGTCTGGAAGCCTTGGGCATGGGCGTGGATGAGGTAATGGCCGGTTTGCAGTCGGAGAACGTCAACACCCCGCTCGGTCGACTCAATCGGGGGGGCACAGAATACCCCTTACGGATTTCGGGAAAACCCGATGCCGTGGAACAGTTCAAAACCATGGTGATCGCCCGTCGAGGAGGGCGTCCGATTCCCTTGGCTGAAGTGGCGCAAATCAGGGACGGAATTGAAGAGCAACGGTCGCTGTCCCTGGTGAACGGGGTCCCCGCCATCGGTCTGGACATTTTAAAACAGTCGGGAGCTAACACTGTAGGATTGGTCGACCGAGTGAAGAAGGAAATCGAGGTTCTACAGAAAGAGCTTCCTCCTGGAGTTACCATCGAAATGGTCCGGGACGCCTCCATCATGATCCGGGACTCCGTCCGGGACGTGGAAGAAACCCTGATCCTGGGCGGGATTCTAACCATCCTCATCGTGTTCTGCTTCCTCAATTCCTGGCGGTCAACGGTCATCACCGGACTGACCTTGCCCATTTCGGTTATCTCTGCCTTCACAGTCATGAATTTCATGGGGATGACCCTGAACGTGCTGACCCTGATGGCCTTGTCCTTGGCCATCGGGATGCTCATCGACGATGCGATCGTGGTGCGGGAGAACATTGTGCGCCATCTCGAGCGCGGGGAGGACCACTTCACGGCTGCGCGGGAAGGAACGAGCGAAATCGGGCTGGCCGTGCTGGCCACTACCATGTCCGTCATGGCTGTGTTCGTTCCCGTGGCCTATATGAAAGGAATCGTCGGGCGGTTTTTCTTCCAGTTTGGGATTACGGTGGCTTTTGCCGTCCTGGTCTCGCTCTTTGTCTCTTTTACCCTGGACCCCATGCTCTCTTCTCGCTGGGTTGACCCGGATATCGAACGAAAAGGGAAACGGCACATTCTAGCGCGTATCCTCGACCACTTTAATCACTGGTTTGATCGGACGGCGGATGGATACCGGGCGGTGATCGGCTGGGCTCTCGATCACCGCAAGACGGTTCTCTTTCTGGCCACGGTGGCCTTCTTCGCAGGTCTGGGTGTATTTTCCATTCTGCAAACGGAGTTTTTCCCCAATTACGACCAGGGGGAATTTCAGCTGAACTTCAAGAGTGCGCCGGATGCCTCCATGGAAGAGACTCAGAGTCGATTGGCCGAGGTCCAGGCGGTGTTGAAGGATATCCCCGAAGTGAAACATACCTACGCCACCATCGGAGCTGGAGATACAGGAACCGTGCGCGACGCCAGGGTGTTCGTAAAACTCAAAGAACGGAAGGAACGGAAGCGCAAACAAGAAGAGATTCAGCGGGATTTGAGGCAACGTATCGATAAAATCCCTGGCATTCTCCCGGCCATCATGGAAGCGGGGAGAATGGACAATCAGAAACCCTTGGTGATCAATGTCCGCGGCGAAGACATCGCCTTGCTGAAGAAATACGCGGCGGAATTGAAGGAAGAAATTTACAAGATTCCTGGAATCGTGGACCTGGAGGTCACCCTGGAGCAGGACATCCCGGAATTCCGCCTGGTCGTTGACCGGGAACGGGCCGTGGATGCCGGGGTGATGACCGGAGACATCGTCCGGACCGTGGGAGCGTTGGTAGGGGGACAGGCGGTGACCACCTACGAAGACGAGGATGGAGACGCGGTGAACGTTCGGGTTCGGTTGCCGCTCGGCTTACGGCAGGACCCGGCCCAGGTGGAGCGCCTGCGGTTAGCCGTGCCCAGGCTGAATGCGATTCCAGCGCTGGTCCCCCTGGGAAATGTGGTCAATTACGGAATGAGCACCACGCCGTCGGAAATTAACCGACAGGACTTGACCCGCCAGGTGGTTATCACGGCCAACCTCGACAACCTCCCCCTCGGAACGGCCGTAAAAAAGGTGGCGGCGGCGGCAAAACATCTCACCATGGCCCCGGGTTACCGGATTGTCTTTTCCGGTGAGGCGGAGGACATGGCCGAATCCTTCGCTTACATGGCGGAAGCCCTCATCCTGGCAGTCATCTTGGTCTACCTCATTCTGGCGGCCCAGTTCGAATCGTTCATCGACCCCTTGGCCATCATGTTTTCTCTCCCCCTTTCGATCGTGGGCATGGCCGGAATGCTCTTTTTTACCCGCGGTACCATCAACATCATGTCCCTCATCGGGCTCATCATGCTCATGGGCCTGGTCACCAAGAACGCCATTCTCCTGGTGGATTTCACCAAAACGCTGCGCTCCAGAGGGATGAGCCGGAGGGAAGCCCTGATCACCGCGGGCCGGACGAGGCTTCGCCCCATTCTGATGACCACGCTGGCCATGATGTTCGGGATGCTGCCCCTGGCCTTGGCCCTCGGGCAGGGGGCTGAGATGCGGGCCCCCATGGCCAGAGCCGTTATCGGAGGATTAATCACTTCAACCATACTGACTTTGCTGGTTGTGCCAGTCGTATACACGGTGCTCGATGATATGGGCGGATGGATCCGCCGCGGATGGGAAGGGAAGAAGGAGGCTTAGGAATGATGCGGTTGAATACTCCTGCGGCGAATTGGGGGCGCTATTTTCTGCTGTCTGCCTTTATTTGCGCTGCCTGGCTGGGGATTTTTTCGGTACTGCCGGCTTTTGGAGAAGATAAAGGTATCAAAATCCTGACCCGGGAAGAGGCCCTGAAAATCGCTCTGGAAAAGAACAAGGATATTCAGAAAGCCCGGGAATTCAAGAATTCCGTCGATGGGCGCTATGTTGAAGAGCGTTCCGCCGCTCTCCCGCAGCTCACGCTGAGCGGAGGCATTATGCGGGACCGGGACGATAGTTTGAAAAGCTTATACCAGGGGCTTTTTCCCCCGGAGAAAGAAACTCGCTCCGTGGAGATCGGGCTCTCCCAGCCACTCTACACCTTCGGAAGGGTAGGGGCGGCGATCCGGGCAGCCAAGATCGGATTGGCCACTGCCGAAGACCAGTTGCGTATTTTCCAGCAGGCAGCCCTGAGAGATGTATCCACCGGATTTGATGACGTTTTGCTGGCCAAGGAGTTTTATGGACTGACGGTCCAAAATCTTGATCAGAAAATGCGCCATTTGGATGAAGCGCGCCGGAAGTATGCCGCAGGAACAGCCACGGATTACGATGTCTTAGCGGCGGAGGTGGCCGTCGAGAACGCCAGACCCGAGGTCATTCGCCGGGAAAACCTCATCCAGGTCACAAGGGAAAGGCTTCGATTCCTTTTGGGTATGGAAGGGCAAGAAGTGGATGTAACGGGAACCTTAGGAACCCCGATCTCGCCGTTCCCTCCTTATGAAGAGGGGGTGGAAATTGCCTGGAAAAACCGGCCAGACTTCGCAGACCTGAAAAAACGGATGGGCATCGCGGTAGAGTTGGTTAAGATTTATGACGCCGGCGATAAACCCCGCGTGGATCTCAAGGCATCATATGGTTGGAGGGAGCTCAATTATATTGACGTGGCCAAGGGTGATGGCCAGGTCTGGAGTGCGGGGATTTTTCTGACCTTCCCCTTCTTTGACGGCATGCGCAGTCGCGGGAAGACTGCCCAGGCCAAGAGCGACCTCAGTTCGCTAAAGATCGATGAGGCCAAACTCAAGGACTCGATCGCCCTCCAGGTACGTGATGCCCTTAATGCCTGCCGGGAGGCGGAGGAGATCGTGAAAGCCCTTTCGGGCACCGTGAGACGGGCCGAGCGACTCCTCCAAATGGCCGAAAAGGGCTATGAATATGGCGTCAAAACCAAGCTCGACGTGGACGATGCCCAGCTCAGTGTCATTGAAGCGAAGGGAAATCTGGCCAGGGCCCGCCGGGATTACTCTGTGGCTCGCGTGACATTGGACTGGGTCATGGGAACGATCGGGGGTAAAGCCAGCCTATAAGCGGCCAGCATTCAGCCACCCGCAAGACGGATGAATAGCCATTGCGAAGGTACGAGTTGCGTGTTATAAATTCTCCTCAGGCTGAAGAGGGGATCAGAGTGCAAAGTGCCGGGTAAAGTGCCGTTGCTTGCCGAAGAGGACAATTTTTTAAAGAAAGGGAAAGGCGATGGAGATTAAAAAAAGAGGGACGGTATGGGCTTGTTTTATATTCATCCTTCTGATCTGTCTTTCGCCCGCCCAGGGTGCGGAGCCGAAAAATGTAATCCTTCTCATCGGGGACGGTATGGGCCCTCAGTCTGTGGGTTTAGCCATTTATTACAATCGCTTTATGAATGGGATGGACAAGCGACTGAACATGGAGCGCCTGATGGCTGCCGGGAACACCGGTTACTGCCTGACCTATCAGTATGGAACAGTAGTCACTGATTCAGCTTCTGCGGCCACCGCTCTGGCCTCCGGGGTGAAGACCCGGGATGCCATTATCGGGAAAGACCCTGAGGGGCGGCCGATGAAAACCATCGTGGATATTGCCCGCCAACTCGGAAAATCAGCTGGCGTGATCAGCAACACCCGAATCACCCATGCCACCCCAGCTGCTTTTTATGCCAATGTGATCCATCGGGACATGGAAAACGATATTGCTGCTCAGCTGGTAGAGAGAGGTGACTTGACCGTAGCTCTTTCCGGGGGAGCACAGCATTTCGTCCCCGCGGAGATGAAAGTGGAGGCTCACCCCGAGCTCCTAGGGATCGACAAAGCCGCCGGCTGGGGGAGCTCCAAGAGAACCGACGGGCGGGATCTAATAGCAGAAGCGAAAAAGATAGGGTATACCATTGTAGCCAATGACCGGGAGCTTTCGGCCTTAGAGCCCAAGAACACCGATAAAGTTTTGGGACTTTTCTCGGCCTCAGGATTCCCCAGTGCTATTGATCGCCAGCCCCAACACCAAACTGGGGTGCCAATCCTTTCTCAGATGACTGAGAAGGCCCTGGAGGTCCTAAAGAAAAATCCCCAGGGATTTTTTCTGATGGTGGAGGGGGGCCAGGTCGACTGGGTAGCCCACGGCAATGATGTGGCCAGCGTTCTTCATGAGATGCTGGAATTTGATCGAGCCATAGGAATAGTGATGTCCTTTGCCCAATCAAATCCAAACACGCTGGTCGTGGTGACTGCTGATCATGATACGGGTGGAGTGGCCATCGCTTACAGCAATTATAATCCTCCAGCGCCCGTGAAACTGCCGAGCGGAGAGACCTGGAAGACGAAATATAATTTTGCGGAGAAAGTGATCTTTGAAAAAATGGCCAAGCAGAAAAAATCTTTTCTGAAGATGCTCATAGACAGCAAAGGGGATCCCAATGCCTTAAAAAGGGAGGTGGAAGAGAATAGTGCCTTCAACCTTACGGAGGAACAGGCGGCTTCTTTCCTGGCCAAGGACCAGAAAACAGGATATCCGGTAACGAAAGAATACAGCGAGTTTTATGTATACGGGGCCAATAACCCCGCGGTCTTGATGGCGCGCCTCTTTGGAAGAGAGATGAATACGGCCTGGGCTGTGGGAACGCACACCCACACGCCCGTGATGGTCTTCGCCCGTGGCCCTTGGGCTGAGAAGTTCCGGGGTCTGTTGGACAACGTAGAAATCCCTCGCATCATGGCCCAGTCCTGGGGGGCGTCCCTGCCCGCGGCAAAATGAAGTCCAATAGGACGTAGATAGACCCAGATTTTCAGGATTTCTTACCAGGAGGGTGAAATGAATTTTTCAAAAAAAAGGATTGGAATGATTTCAATCTTGTTAGGAATAACGATAGGCAGCGCAGGGTGTGCCTTGTTCGTAGCGGCAGGGGCCGGAGCAGGTGCAGGGATTGGGGCGTCGGAGTACATCCGGGGAGAGCTGAAACAGGCTTATGCCGCTCCGATGGAAAAAACCTGGAATGCCTCTCTGGCTGCGGCCGGCGAATTGAAGATGAAGCCCACGGAAAAGTCGATCGATAATTTAGACCAGAATCGGGAGATAAAGGGCAAAACCGATGAGGGGAAAGATTTTCAGATCGCCCTGAAGGCCATGTCCAAGGATGTCACGATGGTGAAGGTGCGTATCGGAGTCTTTGGAGATGAAGCCTATTCGAAAAGAATTCAGGAAGAGATCGCTAATAATCTTAAGAAATAGAAGGAACCAAAATGGGGAAGATCGAAATTGATACCCAGAAATGCATCTCCTGTGGAGAGTGTGCTGCCGTTTGTCCCTCGATTTTTATCCCAGAAGATGGGAAGATCCGGATCGTGGATGAGGAATACTGCACGCTCTGTGGACATTGTTTAGCCATCTGCCCAGAGGAGGCCATTAACCATCAAGATCTGGACAAAAGAGAGTTTGCCGACCTGCCCCAAGATCTGGATGTCCCTCCAGAAAAAATCTTTGCCGTTCTCCGCTCCCGCAGGAGCTGTCGCGTATTTGCCGAAAAAGAAGTCCCGAAGCAAGTCCTGGAGAAATTGGTGGACATCGCCCGTTATGCGCCCACGGGGCATAACTCCCAAAATTTTGAATTTCTGGTCATCCAGAGCAAAGAACGAATCCAGGAACTGGCCAAACGTACAGCCGTCTTCTACGGAAACCTGCACAAGATGTTCAGCGCTCCGGGAGTGGATGTCCCTCCATGGCTACAGGCGCATATGCGTGGGTTTCGATTAAACTGGGAATACTACCAGCAGGGAAAGGACCGCATCTTCCGCAACGCCCCAGCCCTGATCATCATTCATGCCCCAGCGGAGAATGTCTCTTCGGCACAGAACTGCCATCTGGCCATGGCGCACATCATACTCCAGGCGCAGGCCATGGGTGTGGGGACTTGTATCATCGGATACCTCATTACTGCCGCTGAGCGGGATCCGTCGATCCTCAAGGGATTGGATATTCCTCAGAACAACAAGATCTTCACCTGCTGCACAGTTGGCTATCCTATGCTCACCTTTCGCAAATGGGTGCAGCGCAAGCCGCCAGCGGTTCGCTGGCTGTAGAGGAGGGGGCTATGGAAGCAAAGATTGGCCAGGCCAGGCTGGAACTTTTATCGGGAGATATTACCGGGCAAGATACCGATGCCATCGTCAACGCGGCCAATCGCTCGCTGCTCGGGGGAGGAGGGGTGGACGGGGCTATCCATCGCGCCGCCGGTCCACAACTCCTGGCTGAGTGCCGGACCTTGGGTGGGTGTGAGACCGGGGATGCTAAGATCACCAAGGGTTATAAACTGAAGGCCAGACACGTCATTCACACCGTGGGACCCATTTACCATTCCGCAGGGAAAAAAGCTCCCGAACAACTGGCCAGCTGCTACCGGAGAAGCCTGGAAGTGGCCAGCGAGAACAAACTGAAAAGCGTGGCTTTTCCTTCGATTAGTACCGGAGCCTATGGATACCCTCTGGAGGAGGCAGCCCCCGTTGCCTTAAAAACCGTAACGGATTATTTAAAGAGTCACCCGGATGTCCAACTGGTTCGTTTTGTACTTTTCGGAAATGATGCCTACCAGGCTTACGAAAAAGCCTTGAAGGACCTAATGAAAAAATAAAAAGGAAGCCAGAAAGGCGTGTCATTGCAAGCGAAACGAAGCATAAAATGGGATTGCCCCGACTGCGCTTAGGCGGGCTCGCAATGGCTACGTAACCATAAGGCCTTTGAAGTTGTGGCGGCTTATGAGTTATTTTTTAGGCCTGGATTTGGGGCCAAAGGGCTCCGGCAAGAACTTACCATCCCGCTCCTCCAGGTATCCTTTCATTCCTCTTTCCTTCTGAGCTTCGAACATCGCTTGGCGCTCTGGACCGTGTGAACAGTGAGCCAGAGTTGAGTAAGGAGCGCACACCTCCATGGCTGCCCCGATTCCATAAGCCATGAAGCCCGACAATATTAAACGTTTCATCAGGCGAACAGAATTGGGTGGAACCTTGGCGATCCTTTCTGCCAGGGCCATTACGGTGGGCATGAGTTTATCAGTGGGAACACATTCGTTGATAATCCCGATCCGCTCGGCTTCTTTCCCGTTGAAGTGATCGCCGGTGTAAAGGTAACGAGCGGCTCGCTGCCAGCCGGCCAGGGCAGGAATTAAAAAAGTGCTGTTGGCGTTATGCCGAACCTCTGGCTGGCCGAAGACGGCGTCCTCGGAACAGTAGCACATGTCGCAGGCCATGGCCAACCACATCCCCCCACCCATGCAGTAGCCATGCACGGCAGCAATCACCGGTTTTATCAACCGCCAGAGGTCAAGCTGCCGGTGCTGGATGTTCTGGAAGTCATGAACTTGGACGGTCGCCAGGTATTCGCCGACACTTTCATATATCGATGGGTCAATCAAATTTCCTTTTCGATCGGGGATGGCCCCCATATTATACCCAGAGCAAAAAGCGCGGCCGGCGCCGTTGATCACCATGCAGAAAACCTCAGGGTCCGTATCCCCCTCGTAGAGGGCCGAATGGAGATCTTTCTCCAGTTCCGGAGTCAAGGCATTCAAGGTCTCCGGTTGGTTCATCGTGACTTTCAAAACCCCTCTGCCTTTTGCGCATAGAACCCGTTCGTAATCGTAAGCCATGGTGTAACCCTCCTTTTCAATTTTGAATCAATTACAGGCGTTTAGACATACCATGACTAAACCCCCACCTATTATATATGATATTCAGTAATACTTTTTTTTCTCTTGAAATTTTTTTGAGCTTTTGCTATAAAAAAATTACCTCCCTGAAATTATTTCGTTGCCAGCGCGGATACCGATAAATAGATCCATGGATTGAAGGAACCCCGATTTGAGGCTCAGTGGCCATTGTGCCCTTAAAGCAGCCTGGCCTTTTTGTGGTAAATGCTGATCAAAGGAGGGGAAAATGGCTAAACGAATCTCGTTATCGGTGGCCCTATGCTTCTTAGCCCTTTGGGCAATTCCGCAATCCGCCGAAGGCCAGGATGAGGTGGTCATCGGCATTCCCCTGGCCATCACGGGCATCCACGCCAAGTTTGGAGAACAACATCACAACGGGTACAAGCTCGCCCTCGAAGAAATTATACCCCAGGGAGGAATCCGCAAGGGGGCCCTCAAAGGGAAAAAATTAACTTTCCACTTCGAGGACGACGAAGGGAAGCCGGAAAAGGCCAAGGCGGTAACCGAAAAGCTCATCACCCGGAATAAAGTCCCCATGATTATGGGTGGATATTCGAATTCGGAAGTTTTTGCCATCGCCGGGACCACGGCC
>Ga0315288_10002920_pt1 | contig 21854 bp, 17 predicted proteins | sample YL17G11_20_MG_FD_203454 | JGI IMG/M metagenome (GOLD analysis project Ga0315288, IMG submission 203454) | Sediment microbial communities from Yellowstone Lake, YNP, Wyoming, USA - YL17G11_20 | ecosystem: Environmental > Aquatic > Freshwater > Lake > Sediment | place: USA: Wyoming | collected...
TCCACTCGTGGCAGTTCGCAGTCTTCGGCATCGTAGTCTATCTGGTGTACCTCCTGCTATGCAGGAGCAGGTTCGCCTTGCATTGGCTCCTTGCCGCCTCGCTGTTCTTCTACGGCTGGACCGGCCCGCGATTCGTGCTCCTGCTCCTCTACGCGACGGCCGCCAACTTCGCGGCCGGCGCGATGATCGAGCGCAGCTCGCGCAGGAAGCTCTGGCTGACTGCGGCTGTCATCGGTACGCTGGCTCCGCTGGCGTTCTTCAAGTACGCTGGGTTCGCAGTCGAGAGCCTGAATGCGGCTCTCCCCCACCTTGGGCTCGCGGCCCCCATTGCCGCACCATCGGTGCTGTTCCCCGCGGGCCTCTCCTTCTTCACCTTCCGCTTGCTCGGCTACACCATCGACTGCTACCGCGGCCACATCGCGCGCGAGCGGAGCTTCCTCCGGTTCGCCACCTTTGCCGCCTTCTTCCCGACCCTGCTCGCAGGGCCGATCGAGCGCGCCTCACACTTTCTGCGCCAGGTCGCCGCGCGCCCGAGGCGCCCGACCACGAGCGACCTCGCCGATGGCCTCTCTCTGTTCGTGGTCGGGCTCTTCAAGAAGGTCGCGCTCGCCGACTACCTCTCCCTCTACGTTGGCAAGGTATACTCGGCCCCCGGCAGCTTCGATGGGCTCACCCTCGCTGCGGCCACCTTCGCCTTCGCCTGGCAGATCTACTTCGATTTCAGCGGCTACACCGACATGGCCAGAGGTGTCGCCAGGGCCCTCGGATTCGACATCATGCTCAACTTCCGCAATCCCTATCTCGCGACCGGCCTCGGCGACTTCTGGAACCGGTGGCACATCAGCCTCTCCTCCTGGTTCAAGGATTACCTCTACATCCCCCTGGGCGGAAACCGGAAAGGCACGTTCAACACCTACCGCAACATGCTGCTGACCATGGTGATATCCGGGCTCTGGCATGGCGCCGCCTGGACCTTCGTGATCTGGGGCTTCCTCCACGCCATCGGCCGGTTCATGACGAGGGAGCTGGAGCGGACCTCGTTCTACCAGCAGCGGGTACCCACGTTCGCCAAGCAGATGTTCGTTTTCGCATTCGTGAGTTTCTGCTGGATCTTCTTCAGGGCGAGCAGCTTCTCCGACGCGCTCCTCATCGTGAAGAGGATCCTCAGCGCAGGACTCGGCGACCCGAGATTCCCTGTCGCCATGCTGACGCTCTGCCTCATGATATGGGCCTATCAGTTCCTCGTCGAGTCGCGGCTCAAGCGAGTGGCAGCCTGGGCCCCCGCACGGATCGCCGCGGTGAGCTACATGGTCATGCACCTGCTCTTCGTCAGCGGCGGTAGCACCCAGCCGTTCGTCTATCTCCAGTTCTGAAGAGGCGAAGTGGACACGACCGAGAGCGCTTTCGAGAACTCGAACCCGATCAGACTCGCCTGGCGAGAGTGGGCGCTGGCGGCGCTGCTCTGTCTCGGCGCGCTCTCCCTGCTGCCCGCGCTGTGGCCGGCCGCAGGCACGCACTTCTCTCGCCCCGACTACCGGCTGCCCGGGGAGCTCAGCAGCGACTACTGGGTGTTCGCCAAGTGGTCCGAGCATGCCCACGCTAGCTACCGGGCGGCCGTCCTGGGGGATTCGGTCGCCTGGGGCCAGTATGTGAGGAGTGATGACACGCTCGCCCATCACCTCAATGAACTGGTAGCGAAGAACGCGTTCGCCAACCTGGGCGTTGACGGCCTCCACCCGGCGGCGATGGCAGGACTGCTCGCCTACTATGGCAGAGGAATCGCGAACCAACCCATCGTCCTCCATCTCAATCCTCTCTGGATGAGTTCGGCGGAGCAGGATCTGCAGGCCAGCGGCGAGGTGCGCTTCAACCACCCGATGCTGGTGCCACAGCTCTTCCATCGCCCGCCTTCCTACAGGCCGACGCCGGCAGACGTGACCTCCGCCGTCTTGGAGCGCGACCTCCCGTTCTTCAGTTGGAAGGAGCACCTGAAGATCGCCTACTGCGAGGGCCTGGGCCTCCGGGAATGGAGCCTCGAAAACCCATACACCCTCGTCCCCGCGGGCGGGCCGGACTCCCTCTCAGCTGATGAGCCCGGGAGCGAACCGCGAAGCTGGCGGGAGAGAGGCATCATCCCGCAGAACCTCCCGTGGATCGACGCCGAGCGCTCCTACCAGTGGGCATCCTTCAAAGAGGCCGTCCAGCGTCTGAGAGCGCGCGGGAACCGCGTCTTCGTCGTGCTCGGCCCATTCAACACCCACGCGCTCACCCGCGAGAGCCGGGTCCGGTACCAAGCGATGGTGCTGGCGATGGAAAAGCAGCTCGGGCAGGAAAAGGTCCCGTACTGCGCGCCACGTCTGCTGCCCACCGACATGTACGCCGATGCCAGCCACCCGCTCGGGGCTGGGTACCGTCAGATAGCCAAGGAACTGTTCGACTCGCCGTCGTTCCGGCAATGGATGGAAGGTTGGGCCGGCCAGGCCGACCGGAACCGAGGGAGATGAGTGTCGTCATGAGTCGAAGTTCGCGCGGATGGGCATTAGCGTCGATCGCGTTGTTGCTGGCCGGCGCCGCCGTGTGGGCGCAGCAACAGGACGGAGACAATGCTGCGCCTGTGCCGGCTGAAGCCAGCAAGCCGGCCGCTGTTCGCTTGTGGGATACGGGGACGCCGCTGGAGGGACAGATCGATGTGGCTTGGCGAGATGGGTGGCGCGCCATCACCCCAGGCGCGCGCAGCCACCTCCAGGGCGACCTCGTGGTGGAGACAAATACCCTGGCAACGGTCTTCGCCTCCCAGCTCGGGAAGGTGCTAGTCTATGCCGAGGCGGACCCGTCCCGAAGCAGGGCCGAACTGCTTCCCGTTGAGCTGCGCGGCAGGCGCGCGACGATCGGCTCCACGACGATCATCCAGCATCCCGCCGGCGCGCTGACGGTGAAGGCCGGTTTCAGCGCGCCCGGGGCGAGCAGCATCCCCCTCGTCTTCTCCTTCACCAGCGATCGCGTGCTCGCCATTACCCCGGAGGGAGCGGCCCGCGGCGTGAGTGTCGCTGCGCCCATCGACCTGGCCGTGGTGCCGAGCTTCGTCGGGGACGACCTCATCTATGATCCCCGGGACTACCCTTCCGCCAAGGCGCTGTCGGTGCCCTCCGAGCACTTCCTTCTCGGCCTTCTCAAGGGCGGGAACAGCGCGCTGGTGATGACCTGGCAGGAGGACAAGCCACCGGTCTCGCTGGTTCTGAGCAATCCCGGCCCAGGCAGGGCGAGCATCCAGGCGGCTGACTTCACCGGTGCAGGAACCTTGTCGCTGGCCGTGCTGGACGCTCCCGGCATCTGGTGCCGCCAGGCGCTGAAGCCCTCCTTCCTCGAGCGGGATGTCGCCATTGGCTGGAAGCCGCCGTTCCCGGCCGTGTGGCTCACCCAGCTCTATGAGGACGAAGTGAAGACGACCTTCGAATTCCGAGACGCGAAGGAAGAGGTGTGGCGGGGCGCGGTCGGCTCGTACAACTATCCTGCCTGGTTCTCGGGTGGCAAGACGATGCTGTCGCTGGGCAAGAGCATCGTGCCCGAAGGCGAGGCCGTCATCTACTTCCTCGAGAGAAGTGACCGCACCCCAGAGCAGGCGCTGAGCCCCGTCGACATCGTGAAGGCCACGCTCACAGGCGACGTCCTTGCCAGCATTCTAGACGTGGAAGGGCGGCCATCCTGGTACCCGGAGCGCCCCAATCGGGTGCTCGGAGGCGCCACTTGCGGCGTCACCGACCAGCTCAAGGAGATCTTCGACCGGGGACAAGAGGTCGAGAAGCAGGCCATCGTCAAGGGCGGCGTCGAGGACATGTACTTCTACCTCGAAGGGATGTTCAGGCTGGACGCGCGCTACTACCCGTTTGCCACTGACATGGTAGCCTACCTGGACGCCCAGGAGAAGCAGATGCCCGAGCTCGCGCCCTTCATCCGCGAGATGCGCGGCATCGCCAACGAGATCGTCACTACCTACGACAACTCGCGAGACACCATCAGGGACATGAGCTTCGCCCACGAGCTGGGCGAGAAGACCATCGCCCTGGCTGCTGAGAAACGGCCGGATAACGCGCAGCGGATGGTGGAGCTGAAGCAGGACTGGACCGGCATGGGGGGCGCGCTGGAGGAGCTGGCGCGGAAGGAGCACACGCTGACGAGGAAGCTCCACCAGCAGGCTGCCTACCGCGCCGCCGCCGTGCCGGAGGCTATGCCCCTCGCCGAGGAGATCAGAAGACGGGCCCGGCAGTGCCTTGAGAAGCCGGGGAGCTACGAGATCTGGGCGGACGATTGAGAGCGCCGCATAGCACGACCCGCCCGAGGACGAGAGGAGTTATCATGTTCACCATGCGGCATTCCGGAGCGAGGCTGCTCTGCTGCGCCGTGGCGCTGGCGGTCGTAGGAGTCGCCACCGTGGCTCGCGGCGCGGGTCCGCGCCAGACGGTCACGACCAAGTCGGGAGCGGAGATGATCTACCTGCCCGGCGGCTCGTTCGTCATGGGCGACCCGAGGGGAGCGCCGGACGAAAGGCCTCACAAGGTGTCCATCGACGCCTTCTACATCGACAAGTATGAGGTCATCCAGGAGCATTATCGGAAGATCGTGGGGTCTGACTACTCGCGCTGGAGGAACAACAAGGCCCCGGTCGAGCAGGTCACCTGGGCGGCCGCCGTCAGGTACTGCAATGCGCGCTCGCGTGCCGAGGGGCTGACCCCCTGCTACGACACGAAGACCTGGAAGTGCGACGTCTCCGCCAACGGCTACCGGTTGCCGACGGAGGCGGAATGGGAGTACGCAGCGCGCGCCGGCACGGCCACCAGCCACTCCTTCGGGGACAATCCCTCCGCGCTCCCGAACTTCGCCTGGATGAAGGAGAACAGCGGCGGCCGCCCGCGCGAGGTGGGCAAGAAGCTCCCGAACCCGTGGGGGCTCTATGATATGTACGGCAATGTCGCCGAGTGGTGCAACGACTTCTACGCGGTCGACTACTATCAGAAGAGCCCGGCAAGGAACCCGCGCGGGCCCGCCTCGGGGAGCAAGAGGGTCGTGCGCGGCGGAAGCTGGAACTCCCGCGCCTCCGACTGCCGCTCCTCCTACCGCTTCTCGGAGAACCCCGCTTACTCGGACGTCTGCATCGGCTACTACGACGTCTACGGATTTCGCTGCGTGCGGAACGCGGGGAGTGCCAGTGAGTCTCGCCCAAGCAGGTAGCGGTGGACCCACCTCACTGAATCCTCACGAACGCCCCGGTGCGCGACGAGGTATACGATCCCTCCAGCATCTTCATGACGCGGACCAGCTCGTCCGCCTCGTCGATGGTCGTTCTCTCGCCGGCCGTCACCGCGTCGCCGAAGGTTTCAAGTTGCTTCGCGAACGTGTTCACCGGCGTGTATTGGATCGGTGTGCGGCGCCCGTCGGGCTCGGTGATCAAGCTGGCCTCGCCGCCCGTGCCCTGGGTGAGGGTGTTGACTGCCAGCATCGCGCCATTCGCGCCATAGACGTTCAGCGACGTCGGCATGACATTCCCCGAGAGGCAGAAGGACGTCGTCACCGCCCCCTGCGCGCCGCCCTCGAACTCCAGCAGAACGGTGGCGAGATCGTCCACCTCGTAATCCTGGATGAGCGTCCCGGTCACCGCCGCGAGGCGTGAGGTCCGTCCCACCAGCATCTCGAGGAGGTTCAATGCATGGCAGCCGACATCTGCAAGCGATCCGCCGCCACCAAGCTCCGGCGCCTGCCGCCAAGCGCCCTCCATCTTCGGGTAGAGGAATGCCCAATGCACCTGCGCGAAGATCACTTTCCCGATCACTCCCTCGCTGATGAGACGCTGCATCTCCGCGTGCGCCCCGTGGTAGCGATGCCGGTAGGCCTCCCGCAGCAGCACCCCGCTCTCGACGCACGCCTCCACCATCGCCCTCGCCTCCGCCACACTCCGAGCAAGGGGTTTCTCACACAGCACCTGCTTGCCGGCCCGAGCCGCCGCCATTACGTGTTCCGCATGAAGGTGCACGGGGCTGGCGACGTAGACGGCGTCGACGTCATCCCGCGAGACCGCGGCCTCGAGGCTATCGGTCCAGTCGGCGTTGTACAGCCTCCCAAGCTTCTCGGGCTCGCGGATGTCCATCACCACCGAGAGCGAGCCGTTGTAGACCTGGCCGATCACCGGCAGCGTGCGCCGGTGGGCAATGCCTCCGGCGCCGATCACACCCCAGCGGATGTTCTGCACCATGGCCCATCCTTCACAGCGCGCGGCACGCACGATCAGTAGTTCGCCCACATCTCGTAGCTATCCGGCCTTCGCAGGCACTGCTTCGTCCGCTGCCGGATCTCCTCCGCAACTGTCACAGCCTCGGGGTTCCCGGCCGCGCGATACGCTGCCTGCTGATAGAGCTTCCGGGCGAGGGTGTGCTCCCTCCTCGATAGCTCCTCAGCCGCGCCGCCCATGCCCGTCCACTCCTGCTTCAGGTCATCCATCCGCTGTGGATTGTCCGGCCGCTTCTCTGCCGCGAGCGCAATCGTCCTCGCCTCCAGTTCGCGGGCATAGTTCATGTCCCGTAGCGTATCTCGTGTGTTGTCATAGGTGGCGATCATCTGCTCGGCGATGCCGCGCATCTCCTGCAGGTATGACGCCAGCTCCGGCTTCGCCTTTGCCTGCGCCTCCAGGAACGCGATCATGTCCGTGGCAAAGGGGTAGTAGCGCCCGTTCCGCTCGAACATCACCTCCAGGTGGAAGGCCATGTCCTCCGCGCCACCTCTGACGAAGAGTCGCTTCTCCACCTCCTGTCCGTCTTCGAAGATCCTCTTGAGCACGTCGGTGACATCGCACGTCTCCCCGCCGATCGCCGCGTCGGGCCGCATGGGCCACCACGTCGGACGTCCCTCGACGTCGAGCACGCCGGCCTGGACGTCGCCCGCGAGGGTGCGCTGCACGATGTCGATGGGGGTGATGGCCTGTTCCGGCGTATCCTCGTCGCGCTCCAGGCAGTAGATGATGGCCTCTCCCTCCGGCGGGATCTGCTTGCCCAGCGAGAGCATCGTCTTTCGGCCGGAGAACCAGGCCGGCAAAGTGTAGGAGCCTATGCCGCCTCGCCAGTGCTCCTCCTTCCCGTGCTGGAACTCGAAGGTCGTCTTTAGCTCGTCCTCGTAGAGCTGAGTCAGCCACACTGCCGGGAATGGCGGCCTCCACCCGATGGCGACGTCGCGCTCCAGGAAGGAGGGTGCCAGTTGCTGCCGGTGCCAGATGCCGGGGGCGTCGAGCACGGCCAGCGAAACGCTCTTACCGCCCACGAAGCTGACTGCCCCGATGCTCTTCTGCCCTGTGTCCCCGGTGGTTAGATGGAGCTGGACCGAAGGCATGTTTTCCTGCCACGTCATCACCAGCATGCTGTTCTCGCCCTTCAGCAGGCCGAGAAGGAAATGCTCTGATGGCAGAGCCAGCATGTCGGCCATAGGATGATCCTTCGCGTCGTAGATGAGATCGTCGCCGACGAAGCTCGGCACGAGGGCCAGATCGATCGGGGCGGAGATCGTGACTCCGGCCGTCTTCCCCTCGGGCCTGACGGCAACGGCGTGATCATCCCTGAACGTGAAGGTAATGGGGATGCTCTCCGCTCCTGGCGCGCGGAAGTCGGCCTCCGCCATCACGACGCCGTGCTGTTCCGCGAATGTGGTCGACGCGATAACCGCTTGCCTCCCCGAGCGGCCGGCGGGATGGATCTCGGCTTCGCCCTGCGGCGCCTCCGCGCTCCCATACACCAGCACCTTTCCGAGCCGCGAGGCGAAGGCCGCCACCAGCCTGTCCGTCTCGACCACCAGGTCGCCCTGGAGGTGGCCCGACTCGGCAGGTGTCACGGCACGCCAGCCCTGCCGTTGGACCACGCCGGCCCGGCTCTGAAGCGGAATCACCGTGTCCCACAAGTGCACCCCGCCCCTGGGTCCCTCATCCTCATCAGCCCATGCCGCTCCCATGAGTGGCGACAGCAACACCAGCAGGACAGCCAGCCAGTTTCGGGTAGTGCGCGCGGAAGTGGTTCTCATAGCAGTTGCACCTCTTTGATGGGCGGGGTTCCAGGCGTCAGAGCCAGCATTCTGCGACCCAGCGGCCGCCTCCTGTGGCCGGCCAACTGCCAGAGCCGCTCGAGAGTTGTTCGCACGCGACGGTGGCAGAGCTGCCCACGGAGCCCTGTGTCACTTTCTGTACACGCCAGCGCCAAACTGCCCCCGCGCCTATCTCAGCGACCCCATTTGTCCGTGGAATAACCCTAGCAACAAAGGATCTGGCTCCGGGATGCACCGGGCAGCCGGGTCCTTGCTCTTTGAGATCGAGCATAGTCGGTATCCCGACAAAGGCAAACTCGCCGAAAGGCGACGACGCAAAGCCATGGGTCTAACGCTGAACCGTCAGCCATGATAGCCAGGCCGCCGAAGGAGTGACTTTCAGCACCTGCCTCAGATAGTGGGCAGGCTGAAGACATCAGTCGGTCGGCCTTAGGCGTAGCATCTCGATTCACCATAACCCGCTCCGAGGGGCCACCAACGCTCTCGCAGCGGGTTTTTCGTTTGTGTGCCCATGTTAGGGCCCGAGCACCCCTATGGAACAAGGAACCGGACAAACTAGAACAGGCGGAGGATTGCAGGTGCAGCGGCGGCGGGAAGCTCCGTTCGCTGCAGGAGGCTGCTTCCGGGCGGGGAGGTTCGTCCGAGCGATCGTTCTGGCGGCTGCTATCATGGCAGCCCAGAGCATCGCTTACTCTGCCTCTGCGAAGCTCACCCTCGGCAGCACCACCATCACGTTCCCGGCGGCCGACCCCGATGCCGTCCCCATGATCGCCGCAACCGAGAACCCGGTTCAGGTTGGGGTCGTTGTGAGCGGGTCTGCCAGTACCGTCTCGCAGCTTTCGGTGATGGCGGGCGGAGACCTCATATCGGGCGCCGACCGGATATCGATCAGCAATATCACATGGACCGCTCAGGGCGCCGGATTCGTCTCCGGTACGCTGAGCAGCACCAGTTCTCAGCTTGTCGGGCAGTGGATGGGCAAGGCGAACGTGATTGGAGACTTGCGGTTCTGGCTCGCGAACTCCTGGTCGTACGCCGCCGGGACGTACAGCCAGAATCTTGTGTTTACACTGATCGCTTACTAAGGATGGGTGCGGCCGATGTTGGACGCGATCATCTCGGAGCATGCATAGGACCAGTCTCGGAGTGGGCACACGCCGCTCCGGGCGCAGAGACGATCGTAAGGATATCTAGGGGCCGATTGCGGTAGCGAAGGGGCTGTCACAAACAGATGGGGAGGCTTACTATGAGACGGATGATTGTTGTTCTAGGGCTAGTGGTTGTCTGCATCACCTGGGCGATTGCAGCCGGGTGGACAGCGACCGACCAGCAGACTCTCAGGATCAACGCCACGGTGGCGGACAAGGCCAAGCTCACCCTCGGCGTCGGGACGATCAACTTCCCTGACGCTGACCCGGACTCGGTGCCGTCCGTCAGCGCCGGGGAGAACCCGGTCACCGTGACAGTTAAGGCTCACACCGGAAGCTCATCGAGTGTGACCCTCACCGTTCAGGCCAACGGCGATCTCGTTTCGGGGTCCGAGACGATCGCCATCTCGAACGTCACATGGACGGCTTCAGGCGCTGGCTTCGCCGCCGGGGCCATGGATACGACTCCTGTCGCCGCCGGTTCCTGGACGGGCTCGGGCAATCGCAGCGGTTCGTTCTCCTACTTCCTGGCCAACAGCTGGAACTATGCGAAGGGCGATTACACCCAGACGGTCGTCTACACACTCACAGCGCCGTAGCTTGAGCACGGGTGACGCAACGGGGGCGGTTGGCCACCCAACCGCCCCCGGGTCCCCCGGCGCGCTGGCGCTGGGTCCACGACACTGGAGACGCGCGATGAAGAAGGCGATGGCTGCTCTGACGCTCTGTATGGCGATGATGCTGTGTGCCGGCATTGCTGGCGCCGCCGGAAGCTCCCTCGAGATCCAGCCGCTCACGATCGAGCTTCAGGTGGAACCAGGCCGCGCCTACACCAACACGATCTCTCTCAAGAACACAGGCTCCGCTCCTGAGCACGTCAAGGCCTACTGTCAGGACTGGGCGATGAAGCCCGACGGGCTGGTGGTGTTCGTGGACGCAGGAAAGCTGACCCAATCGGCCAGCCCCTGGGTCACCCTCAGCCCAACCGATTTCGACCTCGCGCCGGGCGACACAGTCCAGGTGCGATATACGATCCGCCCTCCCGCTGACGCCAAGGGCGAGTTCCGTACTGTCATCATCTTCGAGGGCAGCGCCCAAGCGATGACTCTCCACGGTGGCGCCTCGCGGGTCATCCCTCGCCTCGGATCAGTCGTCTACGTGCAATGCGGGCCCATCCCGCAGCCCCAGGCGCGCATCACCCAGTTCGTCGTGACCGCGGATGGTGGACTGCTGGTCGTTGAGAACACCGGCCCGGCACACCTGCGCTTCACCGGCAGGCTCGAGATCGGCCAATCGGGGCAGATCGTGCGCTCACTGGACCTCACCGGATTCGTGGTCCTGCCGTCGCCCTTCAACCGACACCAGGTGAGGATCGCGAAGGAGAGCCTCGCGGATCTCGTGCCCGGCGAATACGAGCTGACCGCCATCCTCGATTGCGGCGGCCCCGCGCTCCTCGGCGCGCGCACGTCGCTGGCGCTCGCCCCGGCTAAGGCAAAATGACCGCTCGCCTTACCAGCTTGGTCCGGCGTGTTTGCTGTCTGGGGGCACTGGTGCTTCTCGCCCAACCCCTCAGCGCGGCCACACAACCCGCGCCCGCCGGCCCCCCGTCTGAGACCACCACCGCCTCTCTCCCGCCATCGGTTTTCGACGTGCGTCCTGTACCCCGCGGCGGCGACGACCGGGTCCCACTGACCCGGACGGCCGCGACACTCGGTGCAATCGTTCTGATCGCCGGCGCGGAGATCGACATCACCCGACCTGATGGCACTGAGACGCGGATTCACGGCGTTACGCCCGAAACGGTCGCTGACGCCCGCAATCGGGACCCGCTTGCGGTCGTGCGCGACGGCGAAGCGTGGGTGCACCCAAAGGATCTGGCTGCATTGCTCGGCTCGCCTGCCGACAGCGACCCCGGTTCCCGCCCGGCCGCCCAGGACCCCCCTGCCTTCGAAACCTTTCAGATCCAGAAGCCAACCGTAGCCGCTCCAGCCGAAATCGCACAATCGGCTCCGCTCCCCGCTCGACTGACTTCACCTGAGGTCCAGTCCTCTACCCGGAACGCTACTGTTGAGGTCACGCCTGTCCCGATGGGCCTGGGTTTCAGCCGCATGCTTGCCCTCAATGACCCGGACGAGCACGGCTTCTACCTGGAGAACTTCGGCGCTCCTCGGCGCGAGCTCGATGATCGCATGACCAACCCTGGTTCGCTCTTTAGTCCCCAGATCTCATACCTCTCTCTTGACATGGGCGACGGCGCCCGGCGCTATCAGATCGGCGACATGTTCGATCCCATCTTCGGGACGTCGACTGGCATGGGCTTCCTATCTGCCCTGTCAGGCAACACGCGAGCAGGCGCCTCGCTCGTGGTGCCGGTGGCCCACCCAGGCGACGGGAGCGACGGACACCTCGCTTTCCATGCCGACACTGTTGCCGCCAGGCACCTGACGGCCGAGGCGGAAATTGCGACCGACGCCACCTTCTACACCTCTGCCCGCTGGGACCGGCCCGAGTTCACCTGCCGCACCGCTCTCATGCAGTCACACGGCAACCAGCGCGAGGACACCTGGTGGCGGCTGCAAGCTCTGCCCCGGTTCTCCTTGTATGGCCGTTCGTCCGCACTCAAAGGCGACCTCAGCTATTCTTCGAGCGCGCTCGGTCTGTCCTGGGACGCGCGGCAGCTCCACGCTACGCTGGAGCGCGCCGGCGGAGATACTCTGGGCGAGCCCTGGGCGCAGGACTCGGCGTCTCTCTCCTACTTCGGCAGGGACTTCTCCGGCATCGTCCGCTATGTTGTCAACGGCGAAGACGACGGAAGAGCAGGCCTCGAGTGGTCGATCACGCGCTCCGGCCGCCGCGGGTACGCCTTCCTCAGTTCGTCGGCGCCAGAGGGCCCCGGTGACACGCGAACCTATCGCCTGGGCGCCTCCGCCGAGCTGAAGCGCCGGCTTCGCGGCCGTTTCGCATTGGCCAGCGGATCATCCGGCGTCAAGCCCGAGCTGAGCCTTGAGTACCGCCCCTCACAGGACCAGCTGGTATCGCTCGCGTACGGGAGCTTCGAGCTGGGCGCGCCCGGCTCCGGTCTCACCACCGCACTCGTCGTGCAAGCCTCGCTCGCCTTCGGCGGCCCCGGCGGCCCGCGCGCCGGCGTGTGCGAGGCGAGGGGCACGGTCACCGATGACTCCGGGCACGGCGTCCCCGATGTCGCCGTCGTCCTCGACGCGGCCGCTACCGCGCTCACCAAGGCCGACGGGACCTATGAGTTCACCGATCTGGAGACAGGTCGCCACGCGATCCGCCTCGACCCCGGGCGGGTTCCCGCCGATTACGCCAGCGCGGACTCGACGCGTGTCGTGTACGTGTCCCCGCAGGAGCCTGGCGATGCCGACTTCTCGCTCACCCGTTTGTGTCGGATCAGCGGCGCCGTGTACGTCGAGTCGAGCGCCACTCACCAGCGTGAACCCCTGTCAGGTGTTGTCGTCCTGCTGAACTCCGACCTCCGGACAACGACCGACAGCCAGGGCCGCTACACCTTCGGCGGCCTCAAGCCAGGCAAGTACACGGTCTCCTACTCGTTCGATAGCAGCGCGCTGACGCTCACCCCGATGCCGCCGACCTCATGGGCCTTCCGCCTCCAGCCTGGCGAGAGCGCGAGCGGGGCCGACTTCGGGTTCCTCCGCAGAGACAGACCGCTCGTCTTCGGTCAGCTCGGCTCGGGCTAGAGACCAGCGTTGGGAGCGCAGGCTTGCCCGCCAGCCGGGTGGAGGGCGTCCCGCCGGCCTGTGCGGCAGGAGCCTTGGTCGCCTCAGGCGACGTGTCTCCTGCCGGGGCCGTTCGCATCCCCTCAACGACCTCTCTGCGCCTCCGCCCCTCTGGCGAAGAGGGTAAGAGCCTGCCTCTCGGAACAGAGTCAACGCACAGCGCGAACACTTCGGCTGCTTCATCCGTTTCTCTTGTTGGAACAGCCATGACCACCTTCGAGGCGTTCTACCGGGACAACCTGCGCCTGGTGTATGCGGTGGCGCTCTCCAGTGGGAGAGACGCGGCCCGGGCCGAGGACCTCACCCAGGAAGCGTTCCTGCGGGCGTGGCGACACTACCCGCAGCTCCGCGACCTGGCGGCCCCGGCACAGCGGGCCTGGTTGCTGACAACGGTCCGCAACCTCACCACCGACTTCTGGCGCAGGCAGGCCCTGGAGACGAACTCGCAGGCGGAGGCGAAGGCGCCACCGGCGTCACCGGCCGAGCTTCGACTCGATGTGCTGCAGGCGCTCTCAGAGCTGGCGGATGGGGACCGGGAACTGGTCATCATGCGCTACCTGCAGGAGATGAACAGCCGGGAAATCGGGAAGGCCCTCGGCATGCCGGAAGGCACGGTGCGACGGCGACTGGCGCAGTGCCGAGCAGTGCTGGCCCAGCGGCTGGCGCAATGGGCGCCCGCCTGTCCGCCGAAGCCCCGGCGAAGGCGGATCGGCGAAGGCGGCAAGGAGTGAAGTCATGAACGAGCGCACGATGGACCGGCAGTTGAGAGAGCTGCTCCAGCAGGGCCTCGGCCTGAGCCACGAGCAGGAGGACGCGCTCTGGGCGGACTTCACCGCGCGCGCCGCGCGGGAGACGGCGGCGTGGGCGGCCTTCGCAATGGGCCTGGCGCTGGCAGGGCGGCAGCTGCGGGCGGCGATGCCCGGCTCCGTGTGGCATGGCTGGTTCATATCACAAGGATAGGAGCGACACAATGAGCGAGCAGAAGCAGGGCATTTCCGAGGAGTTGGTCGCGCGGAAGATCGCGGCCTACTTCAACGTCGGCAACACGATCGCCCCGGAGCCGATTCTCAGCCTCCTCAAATCGCGCAGCAGCGTCAACACGGGCAACTTCATGACGCCCCAACAGGAGGCGGCCGGGCACGAGGAGACCGCGGAAGAGGAGACCGAGGAGCAGCAGGCCGAAGGACCGCAGGCCGAGCAGGAGGAGGCCGGCGACGACATGTCCTGGCAGAACGGGATGGTCACCGGCGTCGTCGGCAGGCGGATGGGCATCAACGGGCTGCTCGACCTTCGAGGCGTCCCGGCCGACCAGGTGGCGACCATCGAGCAGCTCATCATCAACGGTGTGGTCCTGATGGACGAAAGCAACCGGGGTGCGCTGGCCGGCGTGAAGTCGGTGGTCAACGGCACCATCATGGTGGCGCCGTCCGACATGCGGGTGATGGTGCAGCCTGACATCGAGCTTTCGAAGGCCTCGATCGAAGCCATGCAGCCCGGGCAGAAGCTGATGATCGTCGGCAACATGTTCTTCCGGCCCGACATCCCGCCGGCGCTGATTGCCGAGAAATTCGAGGATCTGCGCCTCGTCGGCGTCATCGTGATGAGCGAAGGCGTCCAGGGCGCGCTCTTCGGCCGGGGAGAGGTGACTGGCGTCAGCATCATCATCCCGGCCGGAATCACCCACGCCGTGCGCTCCGTCGGTGACAACACGTGGACCGCGGACTACCTCTCACGGCTGCCCGATGGCATCGCCTACATCAACATCGGCAACACGCGCCTCCCTGGTTAGACGCCGGGGCGAACGGGTCGGGGAGTCCACACGCAGACTCCCCGACCACCACCCCGCGCAGTGGCCAGTTCTGGTCGCCCGGTGAGACCGCCCCTAGGGCGTCTGTGGCCGCCTTTGCGGGTGTGGCCCCACGTTTGTGGCTCGCATCGCAGCTTTCCTCACCCGCGCCTTTATCACCCCCTCTCCAAACTTGGAGAGGGGGGAGGGGGGTGAGGCATCCCACAGCGCCGGCCGCGACCAGAAGAAAAGAACCACACCCGCCTTTGCTCACGTATTGCACAACCGGCCCCGTTGTGCTAGAATCTGTCCAAACTCCATAGGCGAGGGCTTCACGCGGGGCACGCTGGCGGTCCCCCTCCTCAGGCCGCGGCCGGCGCGGCCGGCTCTTCGCAGCCCAGACTGGCCTCATCATCCATCATCCCTGAGGCGAGCAGCGAAGCTCGCGAGGGAGGGAGGCCGGATATGGAAAAGCCGCTCGCTCCGCCGACCCTCATCTACGATCACTCATCCGATCCCGAGGAGCAGCTCTGGGACCGGTTGCACGAGCGTTCTCAGCTCGCGCCTGAGTTGCGTGTGATCGTCCACCTCAAGACCGGCAGCACCCTCGTCGGCCACCTGCGCTACTACGACAACTTCCACCTCACCGTCGCCGTCGCCGGCCAGCTCCACGACGTCCTCTATAGGGACGTTGCTCATATCATCCAGGCGTCCGAAGCGGTATAGCCGCTGCCACGGCCCGATGCGGCCCACCTTGGCGGAGCTTCGTCGTGTGAGCAACGTCGTCGGTCGACGTCGCCCATATTTTCCAGGCCTACGAAGCTGTCTGACGCCTGATCGTGGCGCAGACTTGCAGTCTGCGGCCGTCCGCGTCCGTCATGTGGGGCAGGAGCGAGTCTCCTGCCCTTCGCTCCGGCCCTCCGGCCGTTCACTTCGTGTCTTTGTGACTTCGTGGTTTGCCTTCGGCCGTTCCGCCGTTCCCCTCTACTCTCGACTCTTCGACTCCTCGACTCTCGGCCGTTCCCTACCCCTCCGGCTTGCCCGCCTCAGGCGGGCCGCATCTGCGGAAACAGAATGACATCCCGTATCGACACCGCCCCCGTCAGCAACATCACCAGCCTCTCAACTCCGATCCCCAATCCCCCCGTCGGCGGCAGGCCGTACTCCAGCGCCCGCACATAATCCTCATCCATCGGATGGGCCTCGGCATCCCCCCCCGCCTTCAGCCGCACCTGCTCCTCGAACCGCCGCCTCTGCTCATCCGGGTCGTTCAACTCCGAGAACGCATTGCCCAACTCCAGCCCGCCCGCGAACGGCTCGAACCGCTCCGCCAGCGCCGGGTCATCGGGGCACGCCTTCGCCAGCGGCGAGATCGAGATCGGATAGTCCATCACGAACGTCGGCTGAATGAGCTTCGGCTGCACGAACTTCTCGAACAGGTTGTTGATCATCGTGCTCAACGGGATGTCCGGATCGGCCGGCAGCCCAAGCTCCGCGCACTTCTTCCGCGCCTCTGATGGTTTCGCCAGGCACTCGGGCGGCACCCCTGCCTCCCGCTCGATGCTCTCAAGCAGCGACACCCTCCGCCACGGCGGCGCCAGCTCAACCTCTTGGCCTTCCCATTGGACCCTGGTCGTCCCCACCGCCTCCTCCGCCGCCCGCGCCACCATCCCCTCCACCAGCTCCATCATGTCCCGGTAGTCCGCGTAGGCCTGATAGGCCTCCAGCATCGTGAACTCCGGGTTGTGCTTGGTCGATATCCCCTCGTTCCTGAACACCCGCCCGATCTCGTACACCCGCTCGAACCCACCAACCACCAGCCGCTTGAGATACAGCTCCGGGGCGATCCGCAGGTAGACGTCGATGTCAAGCGTGTTGTGGTGGGTGACGAACGGCCGCGCCAGCGCGCCCCCCGGGATCTGCTGCATCATCGGCGTCTCGACCTCGAGGAACCCCCGCTCATCGAGATAACGCCGCAGCGACCTCACCACCTTCGAGCGCACGAGAAATGCCTGCCGCGACTCCTCGTTCGAGATCAGATCGAGGTAGCGCTGCCGGTGCCGGATCTCCACATCCCGCAGCCCGTGCCACTTCTCAGGCAGCGACCGCAACGCCTTTGCAAGCAAGCGATAGCTCTGCACCCCGACCGTCACCTCGCCCGTCCGCGTCCGCAGCACCTCCCCCTCGGCCCCGATCAGGTCGCCGTCATCCAGTTCTCCCAGCGCCTCGTACCCGGCCTCCCCAAGCTGGTTCACTCGAAAGAGAAGCTGGACATCCCCCGAGCTATCCTTCAGGTCCGCGAACATCGCCTTCCCATGCCGCCGCCGCGCCATCACCCGCCCGGCCACGCGCACGGTCGCGCCCTCGAGCGCGCTAAACCCTTCGTGGATCTCTGCTGCCAGGTGTGTCCGATCGAAACGAGTGACCCGAAACGGGTCCTCCCCCCGCTCCCTCAGCCGCGCCAGCTTCTCCCGCCGCTGGCGCAGAAGATCGCTCTCCGCCTCCAACATGATTGCCAACCCCCTGCCGGATGTACGGAATCCCCCCTTTGTTCCGCCGTTCCTTGTACTCTCGACTCTCGACTATCTATTCTCTCGCCCGCAGGCTTGCCCGCCTCTGGCGGGGCGTGCCGTTCCCGCCGCAGGCGGGCAAGCCGCGTTCATCGGCGGATGATGCCGTTCGTCCTACTCGCCCACCGAAAGGATCACGTAGGTCCGCACCCCCCCGGGCGTCTTCACCTTCACCGTCTTGCCCGCCGCGCGGCCCATCAGCGCTTCCCCGAGCGGCGACTGGTTCGAGATCCGGTGCTCCGTCGGGTCCGCCTCTTCCGCACCGACGAGATGATACACGACCTCCTCGCCGCTCGTCACCTCGCGCAGCCGCACGACCGACCCCACCGCCACTTTCCCGTCCTTGCCCGGCTTGTCGACGATGATCGCGTTCGCCAGCAGATACTGCAGCGTCTCGATCCGCCCCTCGATCTGAGCCTGCTCCGCTTTCGCGTCCTCGTACTCCGAGTTCTCGCCGATCTCGCCGAACTGCTTCGCCTCGCGTATCCGCTCGGCCACCCGCTTGCGCGTGACCGCCTTCAGTTCATCCAGCTCTGTCTGGACCTTCTTCAGCCCCTCTGCGGTAAGGACAATGTCTTGGTTCCTCATCTCGACTGCTCCCGATACAGGCGACGCTGTGCATCGCCGCCCTTGTCCGACCTAGCTTCAGTCGCCTTCGGCGACCTTAGCGAAGTCGGATCGCCACACTCCGTAGGCGCGAGCCGCTGGCTCGCCCATAGGATCGTGCCACCTGCCCCCCGCGCGCGGTCCCCGCGCCCGTATCAAAGCATAAGCACTGATCTTCGCCCGCCCACGTTAGCGGAACCGATCAGTGCTTCACTACCACCTGTAACGTACCACAAACCCCTGGCAAAGTCAACCAGGATGCGACACTGGAGGTGTCGCATTCTCCCCGCAATGACGCGCAGCATCATCCGAGATACCCCGTCCTCCACCATCCTACGCTCCGCGCTTCCTCAGCGCACTCTGCGCCTCTGCGATGAGCGTTTTGCCGCCAGGTGCCTTCCGAACCAGTCCACCGTCCGGTTCATCACGTCACACGTATACCGCGGCGTCGACCAGGCAAACGGGTGCCCTCCCGACGGGTAACGCACGAACTCGGCCTCGACCCCCATCCGTTTCACCGTCGTGTACACGATCTCCGAGTGCGAGATCGGCACCCGCGTGTCATCCTCCGCGTGGAGCAACAGCAGCGGCGCCTTGATCTTGTGCGCGTGGCTCGATGACGACAGCCGACGGTAGTCCTCCAGCCGCTCCCACGGCGGCCCTCCGATCTCCTGCTCCGACCAGATCGGCAGGTCCCCGCTGTAGTAGATCATCGGCTCATCCGTTGCCGCGCACGCCGCCACCCCCGCCGCAAACCGATCCGTCGTCCCCAGCAGCCACGTCGTCATGAACCCGCCATATGACGCGCCCATTACCCCCAGCCGCTTCGCATCGACATGCCCTCTTCGCATCACACGATCCATCGCCGCCAGATAATCGCGCGAGTCCTCCACCCCCCAGTTGCCGACCACCGACCTCGCAAACGCCAGCCCGTATCCGATCGATCCTCGGCAGTTCGCGAAGACCACCACCGTGCCCCGCGCCGCCACTACCTGCTCATCGAGCCGCCAGTTGTGGGCAAACGCTCCGTACGGCCCCCCATGCGCCTTCAGCACCAGCGGGTGCTTCCTCCCCGGGCGGAACCCCGGCGGCGTGATCGCCCACGCCTGGATGCGCTGCCCGTCGAACGACCTCACCCAGAGCATCTCCGTCCGCCCCAGCTCGACCCCTCCCAGCGCCTTCCGGTTCTCCTCCGTCAGGCGGCGCTCCGCGCTGCTCGCGCTATCCCACACAAAAAGGTCGCCGGGATGATCCGGCGCCGAGTGAACGAACGCGATCGCGCCCGACTCGGCCACCGAGTAGCTCTCGATACAACGCTCCTTCGGCAGCGCCCGCTCGACGCTGCCCGCCGGCGTCGCCCGCCAAAGCGAGTAGAATCCCTCGTCATGGCACTGGAACAGCACGCCCTTCCCATCCGGCGACCACTTCGGACGGAAGGGCATCCGGTCCAGCGACTTCGTCGCGCATACCGCCTCCCCGCCCGCTGCCGGCTGCACCCATAGCTTCGTCTCCAGCCACGGCACCTTCGCTCCCGTCGACCCCGTGTAGGCGATCAGCCTTCCGTCAGGCGACCAGGCCGGAGAGCTCGCCCCGCCCGCTAGGCCTGTCAGCCGCCGCGGCCGCCCACCTCGCGCCGCCACGATGAACACATCACTCACGATATCCCAATCCGGGTCCCGCGCCCGATTCGACGTGAACGCGATCCTCCCGCCATCCGGCGACCAGGCCGGCTCGCTATCATCGCAATCCCCATCTGTGATCTTGCGCGGCCGTCCCCCGGTGACCGGCACGAGATAGATGTGTCGCCGCTCCTCCTTCGGCGGGAAGTCGGAAGACCGGTAGCGGATCCGGTCGATCACCTTTACATCATTCGCGTACACCCGGCCCGCCTTCACGTCGAACTTCGGAGCGCCCTCCTTCCGGTCGTCCTCCGGCTTCTTGTCTCTCGCCAAGAAAGCGATTACCTTCCCATCAGGCGACCACACCGGGTACGACACGCCCTGCTTGAGGCTGGTGATGCACCGCGCCTCTCCCCCACCAGCCGCGATCACCCAGAGCTGAGTCTTCGCCTTATCGTCGTCCTTCTCTGATGCCAAGAAAGCGATCTGTCGCCCATCAGGCGACCACCTGGGCGAGCCATCCCGATGGAAACGGTTTGTGAGCTGCACTCGCTTCCGCCCCCGCGTCGCGATCACCCAGATGTCCGACAGAAACCGATCCTTCCCCCGGTCCGCCTGCGAGATCACACACGCAACCCATCTCCCATCCGGCGAGATGTGCGGGTCCGAAATCGAGCGCAGCGAGTACACGTCCTCCGGCCGGATCGGCCTCTTCGAGCGCGCCATATCGTTCTCCTGACAACGGCTTTGGGAATCGCGCTTCACTTCCCCCCTCCCCTCCTGTTCCCCCCCTCTCCGCACACACGCTGCGACGGCCCGCAATATCGCGCCCCGCCGTCATCTGCGCGCTGCTTCGGTAGCTTGCTGCCGAAGCCATCCGATCTCCGGCCGCTCCTCCGACTCTCGGCCATCCCCCTCTCCAAACTTGGAGAGGGGGCAAGGGGGTGAGGTTCCCGTTCCTCCGCCTCCTCGCCGTTTCCCCCTATGGACTGCGGCGCGCAAGTTCACCCGCCTCTGGAGGGCGCCGCTTTCCCATGCGCCGAAGGCGCACATGCCGTTCCCCTCATCCTCGACTTCCGACTCTCGGCCATCCCCCTCCAAACCTGGAGAGGGGGCCAGGGGGGTGAGGTCCCGCCGCAGGCGGCCGATCTTCTTCTCCGCGTTCGTCTTCTCTGCGTTCTCAGCGTGGCTAGGCCGCCTTCGGCGGCCGCCATCCCGGCCCGCCCCAGGCGGGCTTAGGGACCTTTGCGGCGAATGGCCGTTCCCTTTGCGGTCCCCCTCCCCCGCCCTACATCGGCGTCCATTCGCGTCCATCGGCGTCTAACATGCCGCCCAGCCGTTCCCCCGCCGCAGGTCAGCCTCCCGTCCCTGTCGTAGTCACCTTCCATGTCTCCGCCCGATGACTCTGACAAAAGCTTACTTGCTAACCAACTCTTCAACCAAGCGCTTACCGAAGATGCAACCGACCTCGGCCTCGCCCTCACACCCGCCCAGCTCGACCTCTTCTCCCGGCACTACGCCTTCCTCCTCGGCCACCGCGCCCACGGCGTCACCGCCATCACCAATCCCCTCGGAGCAGCGATCAAGCACTTCCTCGATTCCCTCACTGCCCTTCTCATCCGCGACATCCGCCCCGGCGAGCGCGTCGCCGACATCGGCTCCGGCGCCGGCTTCCCCGGCCTCGTCCTCGCCGTCGCTCGCCCTCAAGCATCCTACCTCCTGATCGAATCCAACCTCCGCCGCGCCGCGCTGCTGCGGGAGCTGATCGCCGCGCTCAAGCTTCGCAATGCATCGGTGATTGCGGAGCGGGCCGAGGCGCTTGGTCGTGAAACCGGGTACCGCAGGCTTCAGCCTGCAATCCCCCCCGAAGGGTCTGCCACCCACCATCGCGAGGCCTACGACCTGGTCGTCGCCCGGGCCCTCGCCCCCATGCCCGTCCTGCTGGAGTACTGCTTGCCATTGGTGAAAGTGGGTGGAGACTGCCTCGCCCTCAAAGGGCCCGCCGGCCAGGCCGAACTCCGCCGCAGCCAGCGCGCCCTCGATCTCCTCGGCGGCCAAGTCACCGCCACCCGCGCCCTCTCGCTCCCGCGCGGAATGGGCGATCGCTTGCTTGTTCTGGTGAGCAAAGTCTCCCCCACCCCCGACCGCTACCCCCGCCGCCCCGGGATCCCCGCGAAGCGGCCTTTGTAGGGGCGCACCGCTGTGCGCCCAGGGCCCCCGTTGCTTGGGGACTGGCTACGCATTTCCCCCCGCGCCCGCACCTGGCCCGTGCCACCCGATCCCCCCCTGCGCAG
>Ga0315288_10002921_pt1 | contig 21849 bp, 16 predicted proteins | sample YL17G11_20_MG_FD_203454 | JGI IMG/M metagenome (GOLD analysis project Ga0315288, IMG submission 203454) | Sediment microbial communities from Yellowstone Lake, YNP, Wyoming, USA - YL17G11_20 | ecosystem: Environmental > Aquatic > Freshwater > Lake > Sediment | place: USA: Wyoming | collected...
TTTTTCATATAAAATAATTTCCTTATCAAAAAAGATAATTCTGGGATAGACAAACTCTTTATTCTCTTCAATAGTTGTGCCTAATGCAATATCCTTTATAAGATTTTCAAACTTCATTTCCCGTACGACCGTAAGTTCAAGAGGCTGATTAGCACCTGAGGGTAACGATGACTCTTGTGCAAAAGTCAATATAGGTAAAATGAAAATAAGTATTACTAACCATTGTTTTTTATTATATCTCATAATTCCTCCTAATTTTATTTTTACTAAAGAATTCCATTAAAATCCCAAAGTTATAAAAGTTTAAAGTTTTATAAATATTTTCATTATGAAACTGGTAAAATTACGCACTTATACTTATAAATATACAATAATATTTCGAGAGAGAGAGAGAGAGGTGTGTCATAATGCTTTTATCTCTTCCCTTTAATTTAAATGTATTTATAACATTTGTCAAGAGAAATTTTTCAGATTTTCCCATTACAAGTTATTGATAATAAAGATAATTACAAAATCTACATTCTTCTTTCCTATTCTTATGCTGGAAGGGGTATCATGATGATTAAGAGATTGAAAGATTTGAAGATTGGAAGATTAAAAAGAAAACTAAACCACGAATAAACACTAATGAACACTAATTTCTTTTTTAATTCGTGTCTATTCGTGTGCATTAGTGGCTAAAGAATATATTCTGTAATCTTCTAATCTTGTGGTGTCCTCTGTGTTGCTATCGCTACGCTTCGCGTCCTCTGTGACTCTGTGGTATCTTTTCATTCTGTTTCGTTTTTTTAATTTCCCCTTGACTTTCGGTACGCTAATCACTATATTATTTACAAACATTTAGTATTAGAAATTAGACATTTGACATTTATTATTATGGAGGCATTATGGACAGAGAATTTGTTGAACTTGCTTTAAATACAGCCAAACTCAAAGGTGCGAGTTTTGTTGATGTTCGGCTGATTAGAAAGCAAGATGAATACATCGCGCTTAAAAACGGACGAGTTGAAGCGCTTAAACGCGACGACGATTCCGGAATCGGGATACGAGTTATTGTTAACGGTTCATGGGGATTTGCCGCAACCGCTAAATTAAATAAAGCGGATGTTGCGAATACCGCAGCACTAGCAGTGAGAGTGGCAAAAGCTTCTTCAACCCTTAAAGCTAAAGATGTTTGGTTAGATAAAAGAGAAAAAGTCATCGGTAACTATAAGACCAAAATTATTAAAGACCCGTTTGAAGTCTCATTAGACCAAAAGGTCGGACTGCTATTAAACGCGGGTGAGATAATGCGAAAAGTTTCTGGTGTTGCATTGGCGGAAAGCGAATTGACTTTTAGCAAGAAGTTCCAGATTTTTGCATCAAGCGATGATTCATATATCGAACAGGTGATTTATCAGTCCGGTGGTGTGATTTTTGCAACCGCAGTGAAAGGAAATATTACGGGCGACCGTTCTTATCCGGGAATGCGCGGACATTATAAGACTGCAGGTTATGAATTCATCGAAAGTCTTAAGTTTTTAGACCATGCGGAAAGAGTTGCCTCAGAAGCGGTAGCATTGATAACGGCAAAGGATTGTCCGGATATTACTACTTCAGTTATCTGTGATGGTTCAATGACCGCAATTCAGATTCACGAGACAGTTGGTCATCCAACTGAATTAGACCGAGTTTTAGGCACCGAAGTAAGCTTAGCCGGTAAGAGTCATTTAACGACCGATAAGTTACGAAAGTTCCAGATGGGTGCACCACATGTTAATATTACCGCCGATGCAACGATTGAGGGTGGACTTGGTTCGTTCGGTTATGATGATGAAGGAACTCCCGCACAAAAGAGTTATTTAATCAAAGATGGTATCTTTAACGGTTATCTGACATCCCGAGAAACAGCGCCGGTTATCGGTGAAAAGAGTAGCGGTGCGATGCGGGCAGATTCATGGGCATCGATTCCAATCATCCGAATGACTAATATTAATCTTTTACCAGGCACATGGAAATTAGAAGACCTAATTGCTAATACCGAAGATGGTATCTATCTTGAATCCGCCGGTTCACCGAGTATTGATGATATGCGGCTCAATTATCACATCGGGGCTGAAATCGGCTGGCTTATTAAAAATGGTAAAAAGACCGAAATGGTAAGAAGACCTTCTTACTCCGGCATCTCTTATGAAATCTGGCGAAACTGCGATGCGATATGCAATCAAGATTACTGGGAAGTCTGGGGCGTTCCGAACTGCGGTAAAGGCGACCCGATGCAGACAATGACGGTCGGACACGGTGCAGCACCAGCAAGATTCCGAAATATTAAACTGGGAAAGTAGAAATAAAGATGGAACACGAATATCACGAATTAGCAAATAGCACGAATAGGGAAAACACTTTAAATAAAAGACCTAATATTTATTCGTGTAATTCGTTTATTAGTGTAATTCGTGTTCTGTTTTATGAGGTGATTAATGATTGATAAAAATAAGACAAAAGATTTGCTTGAGAGTGCATTAAAACCAACCGATATGATAGAAATCGGCATTTTTTCTAATCAGCGCGGAACGACTCGTTTTGCCAACTCAGTTATCCATCAGAATATCAGCGTGGAAAATCCTTATGTCTGGACCCGCGTGATTGTTGATAGCCCGGAAGGAAAAAGAATCGGCGGTATGTCGAGCCGTGATTTAACTATCTCAGGTGTAAAATCAGCAATTCGTAAAGCATCAGAGATAGCAAGCTATGCAACACCAGATAAGGAATTTGTCAGTCTGCCCAAGCCGAGCAAAGAAGCAAGAAGCAAGAAGCAAGAAGCAAAACCGCAGGTGGTTACACCAGAGCAGAGAGCAGCAGCTGTAAGAAAAATTGTCGGTGTGTGTAAAAAGCATAAACTCGATGTTGCGGGCGTGATTCATACCAGCGCTTATAGTCTTGGTATTGCGAATAATTTTGGTATTAATCAATTTGCTAATGGCAGTGACACATATACCACGATTACCGCAATGGCAGAAAATAGTTCTGGCTTTGCATCAGCAATTGATAGAAAGTTTACAAACATTGACTTTGAAAAATTAGCAGAGCGAGCATGCCAAAAAGCGATAATGAGCAAAAATCCCAAAGAAGTGCAACCTGGTTCTTATACGGTTTTATTAGAACCAGATGCAGTTGCCGAGTTTGTCACTTTCTTGGGCTGGCTTGAGTTCGGCGCTAAGGCATTTGCGGAAAAGCGTTCGATAATGTCAAAAAGCATTGGTAAAAAGCTAACCGGAAATAACATTACGATTACCGATGATTATACTCATCCCAAAGTAATGCAATTCCCATTTGATTTTGAAGGCGTGCCGAGAAAGAAAGTCACATTTATTGACAAGGGAGTTGGTAAAGGTGTCGTGTTCGATTCGTTCTATGCTCATAAACTTAAGAAACCGAACACCGGTCATGCTTTGCCTCAACCAAGTCCGGCTGGTCCGTATCCTTCAACTTTAATAATCAAACCTGGTACAACTTCAATGGCAAATATGCTCAAGATGATTGATAAAGGTATTTTAATCACGCGGTTCTGGTATACACGAGTTGTTGACCCGGATAAAACTCTAATTACTGGCTTAACGCGAGACGGCACGTTCTGGGTTGAAAATGGTGAGATTAAGTACGGTATTAAAAATCTGCGCTTTACGATTAATATCTACGAGACACTGAAAAATGTTCTGGCGATTTCTAAAGAGACAGTGCTATCTGGTGAGTTCATGCAAACCGTTACACCGGCACTTCTGATTAATGACTTTAATTTTACAGGAAAGACACAATACTAAAATAATACATCTAAACAAAGGGTGAGCAGTAAATACTACTCACCCTTTTTCTTTAATTTTATCGGATATTCCTATTTTACAATTACCAGTCTTTTAATAATTGTTTGCTCTTGTGATTGTAAAGAGAGAAAATAAACACCATTTTTTATCCCATCAAGCGAAATTCTAACCAACCCGTCATTGCAAGCGTTAGCGAAGTAATCTCCAATATCTTTAACCAGTTGTCCTGCAATATCAAATATCTTTATCGCATAATTGTCACCCTGAACTTGATTCAGGGTCTGAGGTAAGCGGATAGTAAAATATGTTTTTGCTGGATTAGGATATACTTCAAGCATTGTGCTTGTAGCGTCAAGCGTTTTTCGTTCTTCTTCCACTCCCGGTATCACATCCCGAATTACTGAAATACTGGAGCCAAAATAATTTGCAACATAAACCCGATTTTGTTGAGAATTGTACGTGAAATCTACTGGCGCATCTCCAACATCAATAGTTGCAATTGCTGAATTTGTTACACCATCGATGATTGATATATTATCATCTCCAGCATTTGCACAGAAAATTTTATTATTGGTTGGATTATAAATTAAGGCATATGGGTCATCTCCTACCGGGATAGTTGAAACTATAGAGTTTGTTGCTCCATCAATCACAGAGACATCATATCCTTCATAATTTACGGAATACATTTTATTATCAGCAGAATTATAAGCAAAAGCACGGGGTCTATCCCCAACAGTCAGCGTCGTAATTATAGAATTTGTTGTACCATCAATAATTATAATATTACTGTAATAAGAATCGCTTGCTGAATAAACCTTATTATTCGTAGGATTATAACCAAGAGCCCAAGGTGTAGGCACTGATGAAATGGTGGTAATTACCGAGTTTGTCACACCATCGATGATTGATATATTATTACTATAATAATTTGCACAGTATATTTTATTATTAATCGAGTTATATACCATGGCGGTAGGAGACGTTCCAACAGAAACAGTTGCTATTACAGTATCGTTCACACAATCAATGATTGTAATATTACCACTCAAATAATTAGCACAATATACCTTATTATTTATTGTACTATAGACAAGAACTTGCGGTTCGATTCCTACTGCAATGTTTGTAATAACACTATCTGTTGCTCCATCAATTACGGTAATGTTGTTACTTCCGACGTTAGCACAATAAATTTTATTATTGATTGAATTGTACGCTAACGCCCAAGGACCATTGCCCACAGGCAGTACTGTATCCACTACATTGGTTTCACCATTAATAATTGTAATATTATCACTAAAAAGGTCAGCACAATATACTTTATTGTTAATTGGGTTATAGATTAGATCGCGAGGACAGCTATCTACTTGAATAGTCGTTTCCAGCCATTGAGCAGACGCAGTAGTGAGTAGCGAGCAGAGCGTAGCAAGGAGTAAATATAACAACTCAAAGCGTTTCATACATTCTCCTTTTATCTTTTATTTTTCCTTAATTAAAATTAATGCTAAAATAGTCATTTGTCAACTGTTTTTTTACTGAACCACGAAGGCACGGAAAAATTTAAAGAAATAAGTAAAAATTAATAGAAATTTATTGAAATACAATAGAGTTTCTATTTTATTTCTACCAGTTTCAATCCGCGTGTCGCCTGTAGCTTTAGCGGAGGCGCTGAGTTTCTAATATTCTTTTTTCCGAGTGGGGTAGTATATGTCCTGTTCTGTGATGTGATATGTGCCGACCTAAACCCCCTGATATACTCCCTGATAGAACCCCTGATAGAATCCCTGATATAATTCCTGATAGATTTCCGATTATGTTCTCGAATAGATAATCGTTTAGATATTCTATTAGAACCCGAATTTTAATCCCAGCTAAAATCCCAATTCAAACACCAATTCAAACTCCTGTTCCCCTTAGTCTTATATCCAGTGTTCAATGGGGGGCACTATACCCCTTGTTTTTCCGATTTTGAGATAAGAACCAATAAATCAACCGATTAAATGAAAAATAGCCCTTGATTTTATGTGACATATAGGTATAATTTTTACCAATGTTAGCCACAGAGCCACTGAGGTCACGGAGAAAGAAAAAGGCAAAGAAAATCCTCTGTGGTTCCCCCGCCCCTATTTCTACTATGTGTAGAAGATGGACTAAAACTATTTGATAATCTCCACAAAAACCTGAAAATAGGTGCGGGGTGAATCTGCGTCTCCGTGGCAAGAATAAAAGGTATGTCGGAAAATATTTTAATTCCTTATCAAGAATTAGGTAAACTTTTAGCAAAGTTTCGAAAATCAGCTAAATTGTCGCAGGCAGAATTAGTCGTACGTCGCCAAAGGCTATGTCGACGGCGCGCCGAAAGAATGGGTCTTTCTAAAAAGCGAGGTTATTGTCATATCTCACAACTCGAAATTGGCAGAGAAAAGAAACCATCTTTATATACCATTCTTCTTTATCTAAAAGCGTGTCAGGTACCATGGACAACTTTCTTTCAAAAGTTATCTGAAATTGATTTTAAGATAGAACACGACACGGTGATGAGACAAGTTTACCCCGCCCCTTTTGACAAGAAGAGTAAAGATACAACAACAAGTTGCGAATGTGACATAACACAGCCAGACAAAAGGGGCGGGGTCGATCTGCCGAGCCGTTTGACGCCAGACCTAAGACAAAAGGTTGACCGTGATACTGCCAAATATCTAAATAAGATTCAGTATCCAAAAACACCATTTCAAAAACTCGATTGGGAACGAATAAAAACCAATATTGATAAAAAAGTGAAAACCCTGCTCTTTGACCATAAACTCGACGAGAAGGCGAAACAGCCATATTTTACTTTAACTAATGAATTTATTACTAACTATGACACAGGTCAAATACCTGCGATATTTCAAAAACACTGGCAGGCACAGATATTGAATCGTGGAATTATCGAAGCGATTAGAAAAATTGTTTATCAAACTGTAAAAACCGAACAAAAGCGACTGAAAAAACAAAAGGTATTACCTTCAGAAAAATTTAGAAAGATGGCAGGTTCATTTTTAAGGTATCGAATAAAAATCGAGCCGATTGACCCCGCCCCTTTTTACAAGATGAGCGGAGATAAAACAATAAGTTTTGAATGTGACATCACACAACCAGATAAAAGGGGCGGGGTTGAAGCCGAAGTCCAGAAAAAACTTGGTGAGCTTAATGTCCCAATTGCACAGAATCAGGCATATAAAGATTTTGTTCGTGAATGTTATAAAGCCATAAAGAAATATTATCCAAAAGACCCACCATTACTAACTCAGAAATTTACTGAAATCACAAAAGCCTGGAAACAGATGGGGTTGAATGAAGGGGTGATGGAGAAAGTAAAAGAAATAACACTTAGAGTTTATAAAGAACTATTAACACAAATATCAAACAAAATAAACTAAGCTTTTATTAGAGATTTATCTTGATTAAACGATTTCAGAAAATAGGATGTGTCCCGAATTATTTAAAACCATCTGAATTGTTTCAAGACGTTCACCTCTGAGGGGTCGCGCCCTTTAAGACCTTCAATTCTTCAAGTGTCTGTTTTGCTTTGTTTCTGACCCAAGCGTCTTTATCTTGGAATGCTTTAGTAAGTTCATCTATGACATATTGATTTCCGACCTTTTTGAGAACTTCTAAGGCATCGCCATGTATTGCTGCTCTATCATTATCTTGCATCTCTTTTAATTTTGGTTGGTCTTCTTCAGGTATATCTGGTCTCGGAACAAATTCCATCTTCCATTTCTTTATATTCTTCTTACGGAAAATATCAAAAAGAACTTTTAGTGTCAGATATTCGGTGTCGCCTAATGATACTAGTGCTGATGCTGCATTATATACAACATATATATCTTTATCATAAAGTGCATTTTTAAGTGCGGGCATAATCATATTCTCTTTTAACAATAAAAGCGTTTTAGATCTGTCGTCTCCAAATTTTCCTTTAACAAACTTTTGTATATTGGTGTCAGCCGAACCCAACCCTAATGTTATAAGAGATTTTGCGGCTTGAGCACGAACTGGTGCCCATTGGTCATTCTGAAGAATTTCGACTAGCGGTTGAACTGCTGAAGTATCATAACTGTTGCCTAATTCAAATATTAAATCTTCTCTTACTGAAGGGTCTTTTTCAGTTTTGAGGTCTTTCAGCATTCTATTAAAATTTCGGTCACCAAATCTGTTCTCCCACATATCGACCATACTAATTTGCTGTTGTGAAACTAATTTGTGAATTGTATCGGGATTATCGATTGGTACAGTTTTGGCTTCTAAAATGGGTACTTCTTCCTTTATACTTTTGTAAAAATCCAATTCATCTTTGGTGTATCTAGTCAAATATGTTAAAACAAAGTTAGTATCCTTCTTTTGAAGAAATATAATCGACATGCTTTGCGTAGGTATATTAGGCGGTGCCCCGCCATCAGCGATTCTCCTTATAGTCGAATATAAGGTTTCACCTTTTTCATCAATTCCTTCAAATTTGGGAGGAGGTGATATTGTACATTGTGTATATGAATCACTTTGAACATTGAGCATTGAATCAGAAGTAGTCCCTTTTAAGGTATAGATTGTTTTTATCCAATAATTATTAATCAATGTAGTATAATGAGATTTTCCTCCATCTTCATTAGCTTCCTCTCGAGTTTTTACGATTCTCGTTGTGCGCGACATCCCTTGACCAACAATTACTAAATCTGCATCATGATACCGCTGTTTTCTTAGTCTTTCCCATTCCTCGCTAGTATAAACTTTCATTTCAGCGGCAAAAATCAATGATGAAATAAGCGTTAGATAAAAAATTATCTGTACAATGAAATATTTAAGGTTGTTTATCAACTCAAAAATTTTATTTCTCATACATCCTTTAATTTACCTTTATAATAATTTACGCCTATAAAGGCAATTGTCAATAACTATTTAGAGACTTGAAGTTACTATTTAGAGACTTCAAAAAAAACAGAATTAACTATCTTTTTTTATATGTACATCTCTTCGCTCCGCAGGGAATTTTATACCTTTTTCATCAAAGGTCAATTTTAGAAGTTTTCGCAAATCCATTTCGGCTTTCCACTGGGTTTGAGGTTTTACTTTTACGACAATCCTGATGGTTGTGCCTTTGGTTGAGAAGTTCAAAATACTTTGTACAGATGGTTCTTCTAAAACAATATTCTGATTTTGTTTTGCCCATTCTTTAGCAACATTATCAGTTATCAAAATGCATTTTTCAATATTGGAATCGTAATCGATATCAATCGTAACCAAAGCACGCATAAAATCGCGATTGTAATTTCCAAATCGGGTTAATTCGCCATTAGGAATTGTCCGTAGGATACCAGAATATTCGCGGAATTGAGTGGTTCTTAATCCGATTTTTTCTACAGTTCCCGATTCCTCACCACTCGTAATTACATCACCGACACTTATTAAATCTTCAAATAGAATAAAGAATCCAGAAATAATATCCCTGATTAATGTCTGTGCGCCAAAACCAACTGCTAAACCAATCACACCAGCGCCAGCAAGTATTGCACCATAGTTAATGCCAAATTCTCTTAATACTGCGATTAACATGATAAATAAAGTTAGATACTTGAGAATACTATTAATTAAAGGGATAATTGTTTTTGTCCGACGTTTCTGATGACGCTTTAAGAATCGGCATAATAACCAGGTAACAAAACGGTAAATTACAACCGCAATTATTACAATTAAAATAATAGTGAGAAGTTTAAATAAGTAATGAGCGAGCCTATCCGGACTCAAGAACCGCTTATAAAGTTCATTAAGAAATTCGCGCCAAACCATAATAATACCATATAAAGAAATAACCGAATGTCAAGATTGTTAATCTGTGTAATCATTAGAAAATCTGTGTAATCAATTGATAGCATATCAATCTTGACAGATGAAAATTACAGAGTAGAATTTACCAATGGCGGTGTAGCTCAGCCTGGCAGAGCAGGAGAATCATAATCTCTTGGTCAGGGGTTCAACTCCCTTCGCCGCCATAAAAATTAGGAAAAAGAGTGACCACGAATAACACTAATAGACTAATATCACGAATGAATATTAAAATAAGAATTTGTGTCATTCGTTTTATTCGTGTAATTCGTGGTAAAAGATTTATTCAGACTTAAAGGGAGGAATAAATGCCATTACAAAAGGCTAAATATATCTGGATGGATGGAAAGTTAGTTAACTGGGACGATGCAAAAATTCATATTAATTCCCATGTGGTTCATTATGGAACCGGAGTCTTTGAAGGTTTACGTTGTTATAAAACTCCAAAAGGTTCGGTTGTTTATCGATTAAAAGAACATACTGACCGTCTTTTTAATTCAGCTAAAATCTATCGGATGGATATTCCATTCTCAAAAGATGATGTTAACAAAGGAGTAATCGATACGATTAAAGCAAATGAACAACAAGAATGTTATATCCGACCGTTGGTTTATCGCGGTTATCTTGAGTTAGGTGTTAATCCGTTTAACTGCCCGGTATGTGTTGCTATTTCAACTTTCTACTGGGGCGCATATTTGGGCAGCGGCTCAACCGAAAAAGGAGTGGATGTGATGGTTTCATCCTGGAATCGGATGGCACCAAATACATTCCCAGCAATGGCTAAAACCTGTGCCAATTATATGAACTCCCAACTTATCAAGATGGAAGCATTGAAATATGGCTTTGTTGAAGGTATCGCTTTAGATATATTTGGTTTTGTCAGCGAAGGGTCAGGTGAGAATATTTTTGTCGTGAAAGACAATAAACTCTATACACCACCTTTACATGCATCAGTACTGCCCGGAATCACTCGTAATTCAGTAATACGAATTGCCAAAGATTTAGGATATGAAGTTTTGGAGGTGAGTTTCTTAAGAGAGTTCTTGTATATTGCGGACGAAGTGTTTTTCACTGGTAGCGCAGCTGAAATAACACCAATCGGTACGATTGATAAGATTACAATTGGACAAGGTGGAGTTGGTGCAATAACTAAGAAACTTCAGAAAGAGTTCTTTGCGATAATTAATGGTGAAAAAGAAGATAAATACGGCTGGCTAACTCATGTGAAATGATACGAAATCTGCCCACGGAAAAGAAAACCACGAGATTTCACGAGATTAACACCAGAAAAAGAAAAAATCTTGTGCAAATCTTGTGTAATCGTGTGGTTAAAAATAAAATTCAGAAAATAGGTATTGGTTCAGACCATCGAGGTTTCAAACTAAAAGAGAAACTTAAGGATTTTCTTACTGAACAGGATTATAAAATCATAGATTTCGGCGTCCCTTCCGAAGACCGCGCCGATTATCCGTTGATAGCATTCGAGTTAACACAACACATAAAAGATGTTCCCAAAGTAACATTACCTAAAGTTGATGTGGGAATTTTAATTTGTGGTTCTGGTTTAGGAATGGCAATAGCGGCTAATAAAACAAAAGGAATAAGAGCAACGCTATGCCTGAATCCAGAATTTGCCAGGCGTGCCCGACAGCATAATAATGCTAATATATTAGTATTAGCTGCCGATTTTACTTCTTTTCCCAAAGCAAAAGAAATTGTCGGAGTATTTTTATCCGAAACATTTCTTGGTAAAAGACATCAAGTCAGGGTAAAGCAGATTAAAGATTACGAAATACGGGAAAAATTACCTTGCCACGAATAACACGAATAAAACGAATCAGAAAACATTAGGGACGACCTGATTTACCCGAATCGGACTTTTTTATTGTGAGATTCTTAAATAGAGTAAAGCAGTGGCAATTGGGATAGCAATTGCACTAATGATAGTCGCATAATCCTGCCACCATTTAAAACTTTGACGCGGGACAAATACAATATCACCGGGTTCGACCAATGGATTATTCTTTATGGAAATCTTTTTATTTAAGCGTCGGATATAACCGCGACGCATACTTGCGTAGTTGGTCGGACCACCGGCTTGTCCAATATAGTCACTGCTTTTAAGGTTGGGTGTAAAAAGAAATGAACCGGGATTGGTGACTTCACCTTGAACATACACAAGCGTATTCGTTGGAGGCACAACCAGAATATCGCCGTTACGTATTACTAAATCTTTAGTCGAATCTTTTTCGAATAGTATTTTATACAAATCAACCGGGATTTTTATTCGATAGCCTTTTACGTTTTCGAGTCGTTCGATATAAGAGTTACCAAGGTCAGCCCACGGTGTAATACCTCCAGCTTTAGTAATCATATCGGATACTGTATTATTAGGGTTTAATTCATAAATTCCTTCTGAGATACGCTCTTTTTCCGTAGTTAACGCTGAAGTACGGAGTTTTGTTTCACCTCGCCCGAACACCGCACCTTTGACCGTGACCATTCCTTCTACTTCCGGAACAAAAATAATATCTCCGGATTCGACGAATGGGTTGTTTGATAAATCACCCGCCATTTCAAATTTTTCGATATTAATCTCAGTTTGCTGCGTGTCACCTCGGATTAGTTTTATATGCGATTTTGAACCAATCGGTGTCATACCACCGGCTTTGAGAATTAGTTGTGAAACTCGTTCCACCGACGATGCATAATAAGCACCAGGATTTTGAACTTCGCCCGTAACTAATATAATACCAGTCCGTATCCCAGTTAAGGTGAGTTTTATCGTAACATCACGGAGATAAGTATTAAAGACGCTATTTATTGTATCTCGAGCTTGTTTAATTGTTAAGCCAGCTATTTCTATCACATCAGCTACATCGTAGCGGGGTGCGATTACCCCTTTTTCCGTAATCATAGAACTAACCGGAATATTGACGATAACTTTTCCTTCATAGGTCACAACTGTATTATAAGAATAATTGGTTTTACCAGTAATAGTTACAAGTAATCCATCGCCGGGTAAAAGATGATACTTATCAGAAATTATTGGTGATTCGACACCTAATATTCCACTGGTTAGATTTGCTCCACCAGTCGGTGCCATAATTTGACTAAAAAGGTATAGTGTTAAAAGTATAATTGACATTGGTTTATTTTATTTAAAATCTGGGCAGTGTCAATAGTAGTAATAAACTTATAATTTTTAAGCATAGCGCTATAAGTAATGTTTGATAAATTCCTATAACCGGAATAAAAATTGCCGATACGGTAATTGCACCGATAAATCCTCCCAATAAATCAGCAGCATATATTTTGCCAGTGGTCTGAACTATTTTTGTATCTTCTTTATGATAAACTTTACTTGCAAGAGGGAATTCTATACCAACAAAAATACCAGCAATCAATAGAAAGATATAGAAGTCAATCTGAGAATCGAAGATTACCGGATAGGTTTTTGCCCTGAGAGTCACTAATAGAACTAAGAATAAGATGATTATTAAAAGCTCAGCCAATATAAAATATTTTCTTTTGCCCTTCATTACCACGTTACTGATAAAACCACCAATTGTACTTCCAGCAATAAAGGTTGTTAAGAGAATAGTTATTTGATAATATAAATAACCGTATCGTATTTGAAACCCTAAGGATAAGACTAAAGAGAAGACCATTGCACATATGCCAGTTGTAAAAATCGCAAATGGTATGTATAACGAAACACGGGATTTTCTTCTTACTAATAATAGTATTAAGAAAATAGCAATTAGTATTATAAATATGATTGTAAAATTAACCTTCTTAATAATTGAAAAAATTGGCTGTAAAGACGGGTTAACGATTGTATTAGAGTAAAAAAGACTAAAAAATAGACCTTTGGGTAATCCATCATAATTGATATACTCATCTTGATTGTTATCTTTGGTCTTCAAAGATTGCACTAACCAGCCTTTGTTATATTTCTGTGTTCGATATTGAATGTAGCCAAGACTGAATAAATTAGTTGCGATATTTCGTGATAAAAGCCTGTGATATAATGTTTCGGGGATTAGCGAGGGCAACGGTTTCTCGGAACTAAGATAGATGTTAAAATCACCAGGGATGATTATGTTTTCAGGGAAGACCGTATTTAAAGTTATAAGATGAGAGTTTATTAGATTCCGCATATTCGAACTGATATAAGTCAAAGAACCGGGCGACAGCGTAACCAAAATACCGTTCGGTTTTAATTTATTCATACAGATCTGAAAAAACTCCTTACTAAAAAACCGGTTGGTCTGTAATGACAGGGGAGCAGTAAAACTTATAAAAATCAAATCATATCTGGTTGTATCTTTTTCTAAATAGAGCCGAGCATCGGTATTAATTATTTTTACTCTGGGGTCAGAAAGCTCCTTTATTATGAGTGGGGTTGAAAACTTTTGTACAATCTGGGTCAAAGACGGGTCTAATTCGACATATTCAATTTTCTTTATCGGATGTTTTAAAACCTGGTTTATGGCTCCACCAAGACCACCGCTAATTAATAAAATTTTTTCTGGAGCTAAATGACTGAGCATTGGGAAATGGGTAAAATCCTCAACAAAAGCCTGGTCTGGAAATGGGGTAATAATTGTCGGGACACCATTAACCAGAAATGTATTTTGCTCTTCGCGGTTAATTACGGTAATGTTACTATAAATAGTATTAGTTGAGGAAAGGACATTATAATTAGGAAAAGTTTGTTGTATTGACCAGAGTTCAATTTTAGGACTGAAGAATAAAAGAATCGTAAAGACAATGAGAAGTAAATAGTTTAGAACCCGTATTGTCGAAGATATCATATGCGGTAAAAGAAATAATGTAAAAATATTCAGGAGCGTAATAAAAAAAACGATTTGAAATGTCTTGAAATAAGGAATTAGAAGAAAAGAGATGATAACACCACCAATGATTGTGCCGACGTTTTCTAAGATATAAACATATCCGGGTATTTTCCGGACAATATTTGAATCTTGCGATTGCATTTCTAATCGTTTAATTACAGAAACACTTGAGGTAAAAAGTGCGCCGTGCAGAAAACCGACAGGCAATAAGATGACCAGCGAAGATAAAAACATTATAGGAAAAGTTATGATTTCTCCAGGCATGATTCCTAAGAGCGGTCTCACGATACGGGCAATAAGACAAAGAATCGGAAAAATGATAGCAAAACCAAGAATGATTGAACCGTAATCTTTTAAGGATAGTTTAATTTTTCTGATAAGATAACCACCCAATGCTTCAGAAATCAGCCAATTACCTAAAATAAAACCGATTGATAATTCGTTACCTTGAAAATTAACCAACAGTTCACGAATCAGAACAATTTGAGCGATGATTCCAGAAGCACCGATTACTATGATGACTAACGGCATGAAGATAGATTAATAATGATTATAAGATTGTCAATCCCGACCTTTTAACAAAATGAGTGGAAATAAAAACCCTAATTGTAAATATGACTTCACACAACCTAACAAAAGGTGCGGGGTCTACATAAATTGAATAATTGTGTTTTAAATTATTGAAGAATGATTAATTTTCGAGTAATTGCTTTTTCTTTTCCTGGTGTTGAAATATTAAGAAAATAAATACCGGGATTTATGTTCCAAGATAAATTGTTTATTTCTTTGGTATTTTCTATTTTCTGGACTTTTACTAATTGTCCAGATGCGTTATAAATTTTTATTATTGCAGTGTTTAGTTTATTATTTAGATGATTTAGTGTTGGAATTTCGGATTGAACAGATTTTTTAATATTTATTTCATTAATAATTTTAGCAGACTCATTAGTAATATCTGGTGTATAGCACCAGAATTCAAATGTCTTTTTACCTTTAAAGGTGTAAACCTTATCATTGGTATATACTAATGCTCCACCACTACTAACTTTCTTCTTGTTTTGTCCTCTCGGTATTGTATCTAATTCGTTCCATCGGTTTTGGTTAATGTTATACTGCCAGAACTCTTGTCGGTTGCCACCTTTAAAAGCATAGATGAGACTATCATCATTATAGCACAGTGCTGCGCCGTCTTTGATTTTTGATTTCTTCCCGGTTAATGGACTATACCGCGGTATACTCTCTAATACACCCCATGTATCGCCGACCGCATCGTAAAAATAGAACTCGTTATATTTTGCCCCGCCTTTGAGCACATATAATTTATTGTCGGGACCGGTTGTTATGCAACTTCCATCTTTGAACGGTTTTGAATCGATACCACGAGGCGCTGAATCTAAGTGTGTCATCCATGTATCAGCCTGGCAATGATAACCAAAAAATTCGGTTGTTCGATTTCCTTTTAATAAATAAACATAGGTCTGATTGCTCCGCTTTAGAAAAGCGATACCGCCACCTTTTACTTTCTTATTTGCCGGTCCAAGTGGCACTGATGTTTTTGGAGACCAAGAATTACCTTCAACATCATAAGCCCAGAATTCTAAGGTATTATTGCCTTTTGTGGCATAGATAATATCGGGATTTGAAAACTTATTATAAGCAAGTGCGGCACCTTTACCTACCCGTTTTCGGTTCAATGGGTCGTCAGGGATAGATTCTTTTCTTGACCAGGAATCACCATTGATATAATAGGCGTAGAATCCCCGCGTATTATTACCTTCAAACGCATAAATTTTATCTTGTGTGCCAGCAACTAACGCTCCACCTGATTTGACGCCCTTTAAGCCAGGTAATGACTCTAATTGTTTCCATCCTGTATTTGATGAAAGTGTTATAATAACAAATTGACGGGTTTTCACATTATTATTCGGAACTAAATCCAAATTACGAACTACCCAGGTCGAACAGGTATAGATTCCTTTATTAATCCCGGACAGAGATTTTTTGGTGAATACGATTGTATCACTATTCCCGGGAACTAAAGTCCGTTGCACCGAGTCCAAATAAATCGTAGTAACACCTCGTATCCGACAATAAACTTTAACCAATGATGGATAACTGAATTCTGAGTTATCTTTAACGATTACTTTCGGGACGATTGATTCATTGGTAAAGAACGTGTCATTGACCGCCGGGACAACAATCTCTTTAAGCTCGGCATCATAAAAGGCAACGGTTAGATTGGCAGTCTTTCTATCATTTGTTGAATCTAAATCCTGAGGGACTTCAGTTGAACATTTTACTTGATAATTGCCCCGTACCGCAGTCCATGTAGTATCAAAGGCGACTGTGATTGTATCCTTAGGTGCTAAATTGGATATTGTTTTTGTCTTGTTATATACTCCGCCGATTTTAAGTCTTACTTTGAACGATTCTGTAATATTACCAAGATTTTTAATTAGGGCTTTCGGAGTCACGATTGTGCCTTCAGCAATTGTATCTTTAGGTGACAGGATTTCTAATACCGCACCGTCGCGTCTCACACCATCAATTGGATAAGTATCACCATTTACAATATATTTGATGTTATCTACGGTAATTACTGCGGTAGTATTTAAGACACATCCACAGCCTGGAGGAATTATTCTACTACTGTCGTCAGTATTCATCTGATAAATATAGCAATTTCTTGCAACTAAGCGGTCCAATACTTCTTGGTGAGGATGTCCGTATGTGTTAGAAGGATGTGTTCCTTGTGAAATGATCGCAACTTCAGGTCGCAGAGAATCTAAAAAAGTAGCATTAGAACTATTTCTACTTCCATGGTGGTTAATCTTTAATGCATCAACATTTCTGATTACCGGAGCAACTTTGGTTTCAACATCCCGTTCGTCGTTGGTCCCAGTTAAATCACCACCCGTAAAATACTCGAATTGTCCATATTTCAATACAAAGACTAAAGAGCGATAATTCTGTTTATCAACAGGCAGAGGTAGAACACTGTCCCCATTCATGACCTTTCCATTTCGAGCAACACAGAACATAAAGGCACCGCCACCTAAATCTAAAGTTTCACCTAATCCGATTGTTTTTCGCTTAGAACCTACCGCATTTTTATAATCAAGAAAAGTTGATGTAGTATAAGTATCTCCGTAGTCATAACACCAACCTAAAATTGAAACGAGACCACCTAATCTAGTTATTACTCTTGGAATTCCGCCAATATGGTCTTCGTGATAATGGCTGACAATTATATGGTCTAAATGGGTAATGCCTAAATTTTGCAGAAGCGTGAATACTGTATCGCCATAATTACCTATGATATGACCAGCATCAATCAGAATATATTTATTAGTAGGGGAGACGATTAAAGTTGCATCACCTTGATTAACATCAATACAATAAATTTTAAGCGGATTCTGCGCCCAAATTAAATTTGGTGAGAGAAAGAATATACCACAGAGGCACAGAGACACAAAGGGACACAGAGTTCTTTCTCCGTTTTTCTCTGTGACTCCGTGTCTCCGTGGTGCATTTCTTTTGAATTTCAATGTCTTCAATTATGTGGTAGTATTACTAATTTTCGTATTGATTTGATCTCGGCAGATTGGTTGTCCAAGGGTATTCCAGTTATATGTAAAAAATAGATTCCGGGTGAAATGTTGCTGAGTAGGAGCGACTTCCCAGTCGCGATAAAACAAGAAATCGCGGTTAGGAAACCGCTCCTACAGTATGTTTGCGTTTTTACTAATCGTCCGGAAATGTTATATAATTTCATCACGACCGACTTGAATTGCTGATTTTGACCTGGGTATGGTGATAATTCTTCCGAGAATATACCATTTGGGTCAAGAATGGTAAATTGAACCGATTGAGCATTGTTTGCTAATACTAAATCATTATCTCGAACTACCCAGACTGAACATTGATAGATACCTTCATTGACACCATTTAAAGATAAAGGATTAAATGTCAGGGTATCAGTTATTCCAGGGAATGAAATCCATTGTAACGAGTCAAAATAAATTATACTGCTATTTGTTATTTTACAGAAAATTTTTACAGGCACAGCATTGCTAAATTCTGAATTATCTTTAATGATTATCTTTGGAGTAATCGTTTCAGTAAGGAAAAATGTACTGCCAGCGGTTGGGTTTAATATTGATTGAATTTCGCTATCATAAAAGGCAACGGTTAGCGATGAGGTTTGTTTATCATTGGATGGGTCGGAATCTCCGAATACTTCGGTTGAACAAACAACTTGATAATTACCTCGCATTGCATACCACATCGTATCAAATTGAACGGTTAGTGTTTCATCTGGAGCTAATCCTGATATTGTTTGTATTCGATTATAGGCAGGCGCAATTCTGCATCTTATTTGGAATGATTCGGTTGTGTTACCGAGATTTTTAATTCGAACAATGGGGGCGATAATTATTGCTTCGGCAATTGTGTCTCTTGGTTGTAAAATTTCCAGGCATGCACCGTCGCGGTGTATTCCATTAAGCAGGTAATTATCACCATTAATAGAATAATAAGCATTATTAACGGTAACTACTGCAGTAGTATTTAAAATACGACCATGTCCAGTAGGAATTACGCCACCACTTGGATTATCATTCATCTGGTAAAGATAAGTATTATGAGCAACTAAACGGTCAATTGATTCTTGATGCGGGTGATTGTTGTTGCTCGGTATTGTGCCCTGCGAAAATATCGCAGCTTCCGGACGAAGCGAATCTAATAAAACTGTGTTAGAACTATTTCTACCTCCATGGTGATTGACGACATAAACATCGACATCGCCCACGACTGGTGCGACTTTGGTTTCGACATCAGGTTCACCAGAAGTGGTAATGCCAGTTAAATCGCCGCTAATAAAAAGTCTAAAATAACCGTATTGCAGAACACACCCAATTGACCGATAATTTTCTCCGCTCGAAGAAGAAACTCCGGTACCGTTTACTACACTACCATTTCGGACAACGCAAAACATAAAAGCACCGCCACCTAAATTTAGAGTTTCGCCCAGACCAATCACACGGCGTTTTGAACCAGCCGCAGTTGTATAACCACTGTAAATTTGATTAGAAGGCGGACTCGAATCACCACGGTCATAGCACCAATTGAGAATTGAATCGTTACTCCCAAAACCACTTAAAGCATAAATCACTTCGTCCAATCCACCAATATGGTCTTCATGGTAATGGGTTACGATTGTATAATCTAAATGGGTGATTCCGAGATTCTGTAAAAACGGATAAACCGTATGATTACCATAGTTTGTCATACCGGCATCAATCAATACATATTTGTTGGTAGGTGATACAATAAGAGTTGAACTTCCGGTATTAACATCAATAGCGTAAATCTTGAGTGGGTTTTGTGCCCAGACCAGACTGATGCAAATAATAAATAAGAAAAATAATCCTTTCGTATTTAAACGCATTAACTAAAATTGTAACTGATTTTTAATTGAAGGTCAAATATTATGTTACAGCTTTGACTTTATCTTCCATTGTCTGCTTTTTATCCCGGCGGTCGTCAATCTTAACTGTGGTCAGAATCCGTTTTGCTCCCATTTTAACTTGAGCTTTGTGAATTTGGAGAATAAGTTCAAATATATCGGATAAATCACCTTCGATTGATGTTCCCATTGGACTTACCTGATACTTTAAACCGCTCTTTTTAATTAGCTGAATGCTTTTACGGACATATTCACTAACGCTGGGATTTTTAGTTCCGATTGGAACAACACTGACATCAACAATAGCCAAATTTCCCCCTAATACAATAAATTTTATTAAATATTATTTTTGGTTCTGCCCACAATGGGGGCAAACTGTCATATCTTTTGCGATAGGTTTTTGACAAGCAGAGCAATAGTTTATTTTCTTATTACATGGTTTACAAAAAGGTGCTTTCGGTGTGACCGGCTGATTGCAATAAGGACATACACATTCTTCAGTCTTTTTTACTGGCGGTTTTGTTACAATCCCGGGTGGCGGTTTTTGTTTGTTAAGATAATTCTCAATTGCTTTGTGTAAAGCGTCAGCTCCTAAATTAGAACAATGTAATTTATTAGCAGGTAATCCACCAAGTTCTTTTGCGACATCGGCATTGGTTATTTTTAATGCTTCTTCAATCGTTTTGCCAATTACCATTTCTGAAACCATACTGGAAACCGCAATTGCTGCCCCACAACCAAATGTTTTGAATTTGACATCAACCAAACGATTGTCTATGACTTTAATATAAAACGACATCATATCGCCACAAACCGGATTACCGATTTCACCGATGCCATCAGCATCCGCAATCTCACCAACATTGCGGGGATTACGAAAATGGTCCATTACTTTTTCTGAGTACATTTTATACCTTTTTACCGCAGAGAACGCAGAGGACGCTGAGAAGATATTTAAAATCTGTGAAATCTCGTGGTTTCATATCTACTCGATTTCCAAACTAAATTCTCGAATGTTAAACCAGAAACCAGTTTTTTCAATATAGTCAATCTCAGCCTGAATTAATTCATAATGGGCTTGTTCCATTTTCACCAGTCGTTCATACATATCTTTTGCTTTCGGGTCGATTGATACTTGTGCTTGTTCACGATAAAATTTAATTGCCCGGTCTTCCAAATCTAAGGCTGTCCTTAAGGCTGACATTTGGTCTAGACCTTCAGTTCCTTTAATCTTCTGTATTTTCGTTTTTAATGCGGGTGTGAGTTTTTCGATGTCAGACTTTTCGAGCTTAACACTAAGCCAGCATTCTTTTCCCTGGATACTTTCTCGCTGTTTTTCTAATATCGACATATGTTCGAATTCGTCCATTGCCAATCGTATGAACATATTCTTTCCGGACTCGTCTTTGGTTTTATAGGCGAATTCCTGATATGTGCGCAGTCCTTGTTTTTCGGCATTGATTGCTATCTCTAATGCTTTAATTGGTTCATGTGTTGTCATAATAATATTATATTTTTTCTTTAATTGAGGATAACTTTTTGATGTGTTCTTTTTCCTGAGCAATGATTTTATCAACTATTGGTTTATCCTTTTTGTTAATAAAATTAAGAATTTCTAGATAAAATAACATTGTCTCTTTTTCAAAAGAAATCGCATAATCTAAAAGCGATTTTGAGGTTTTAGACTTAGTGATAAAGCTTAAAGATTTATCCGAACCCAGGAAAAATTTCGAGTCAGTGATTGCTTTTAAATATAAACTGAATTCTTCCCAATTAAAAGGAATTGATTGGGGGGTTTGGATAATTATTTTGTATAAGCTTCTATAAGTCCTGGCATGTTTTGTTTCTTCGTTAG
>Ga0315288_10002922_pt1 | contig 21848 bp, 23 predicted proteins | sample YL17G11_20_MG_FD_203454 | JGI IMG/M metagenome (GOLD analysis project Ga0315288, IMG submission 203454) | Sediment microbial communities from Yellowstone Lake, YNP, Wyoming, USA - YL17G11_20 | ecosystem: Environmental > Aquatic > Freshwater > Lake > Sediment | place: USA: Wyoming | collected...
ATGGTGTCACTCGGAAGGTAGAGGAACATTAGCCAACGGCACTTATTCTCACGCGGAAGGACAAGTGACAGTTGCTGGAACGTCTATTCCTGGTGAAGGTTTCGGTCAACACTCAGAAGGATTTAATACTACAGCATCAGGAAACTATTCTCACGTCGAAGGTTCATTCAATGTAGCATCAGGAGTGTCCTCACACGCAGAAGGCATATTTACTACAGCAAGTGGAAATTACTCTCATGCGGAAGGTAGTCGTTCTTTAGCTTCTGGTTCGTTTTCCCATGCCGAAGGAAATATTACGACGGCTAGTGGAGACTGGTCACACGCCGAAGGATATTCAACGTGGGCTGAAGGATCAGGCTCACACGCTGAAGGTGTCGGCATAGACTTGCCGGATTTTCTTGGAGGACACTCAGGCCGGGCGATAGGACATTTTTCCCACGTCGAAGGCTCTCGGTGCCGAGCTACTGGAGAATCTTCTCATGCTGAAGGACAAGGATGCGAATCATACGGAGTAGGTTCTCACGCCGAAGGAAGTTCTACTATAGCTAGTGGTAGTGGTGCCCATTCTGAAGGCGGTTCCACGCACGCATCTGGTTCGCTTTCCCATGCCGAAGGAAATGCGACCGTAGCGGTGGGCACCTATTCCCACACAGAAGGAAATGGAGCACGGACAGGCAAGACCGGAAAATTTTATTCCCATGCAGAAGGAAACTTTACACAGGCAAATGGTACGGCTGCTCATGCAGAAGGTGGATTTAGTATAGCAACCGGAGATTTTTCTCATGCGGAAGGACGTTCCTCTATTTCTAGTGGTAGTTATAGTCATGCTGAAGGATTTGGATGTGAATCATCAGGAGATTATTCTCATGCACAAGGAAGTAGTTCGTTATCTTACGGTGTAGCATCATTCGCATCAGGAATAAATGTAACATCAAGCGGAGATTTTAGTATTGCATTTGGAACATCAATAAATGTTCTAGGAACTAGGTCAATAGGCATTCGATTAAATACGGCTGCATCACAGAGCATTATATCACAAAGTAATGTATTTATAATTGTTGGAGGAAATGTAGGTATAGGAACTACATCGGCTAGTAATTTTACCTTGGAAGTTTCTGGAAACATTGGTCCTACGGATAATAATCAATTTGACTTAGGTTCCCCAACTAAACAATATAGAAATGTTTATGCCACATCTGTTAGTGCGTCGGTATTTGGTACCGCAAGCAATGCAGTAAGTTCTTCCTATGCTTTGACTGCATCATTTTCGTTAAACGCCGGAGGCGGTTCTGGAACAACTTTATTTACCGGTTCTACTTATCAAATAACCTCGTCGTGGGCCAATAACGTAGTAAGTTCATCATTCACGATAACTTCTTCGTATGCTGTAACGGCTTCATTCGTTCCAAATACACAAACATCTCTGTATTTAACAAGAAGCTTCTATACAACACAATCAGGATTTTTTAGTGATATAGGAATATTTTCAAATGCAAGTGGTTCTAATGCATTTATTATAGGAACTTCTACTAATGAAATATCTAGTTCCAATTCTAAAATTTATTTAGTTACTACACAACAATCGAATAGTTCTTCTTTCTTTATTTCAGGAAGTTGGAAAAGAATAGAGCCACACTCTTCCACAGGAAATTATTTTGGAGAAGAATATGTTTTAGAGGGGATGCAGAATTCCTCTTCTTTTTCTATAAGATTAGTAAGACAAAGAGGAACAATAACAGGATCGGTTCATATTAATATACTCAACATTGGTGACCCGACTACCACATTTTCTTCATTAACTACAACAGGTTCTACAACAGGGGCATCAGAAACGTGGCCATCTGCATGTATAAAATTTGACCCTTATGTAGTTCATTTGTCGGGGTCTCTTTCTAATGGTATATCATGTGATGCTAGAGGATCATCTTCCCATGCTGAAGGAAATACTACAATATCTCCTGGAAGTAGTGCTCATTCAGAAGGTAGTCAATCAATAGCATCAGGAGACGGTTCTCACGCAGAAGGACTATCTACAACATCTAATGGTATATATTCTCACGCAGAAGGACACTCATGTATAGCATCAGGAAGTTATTCTCATGCAGAAGGACGAAGCTGTAGATCAATAGGTGAATCCTCACATGCTGAAGGATTTCTTTGTATTTCCTATGGTTCTGCGTCTCACGCTCAAGGAAGTAGTTCATTGTCATTGGGTGTAGCTTCATTTTCTTCGGGTCTAAACGTAACATCAAGTGGAGACTTTTCTACAGCAATAGGAACATTAATAGATGTTGTAGGAACAAGTTCGGTGGGTATTCAGTTAAGTAGTAATCCAGGAAAATTAACTGTTTCTCAAAGTAATGTATTTATAATTGTTGGAGGAAATGTAGGTATAGGAACTACATCGGCTAGTAATTTCACATTAGAAATTTCTGGAAATACAGGCCCAACAGATAATAATCAATTTGACTTAGGTTCCCCAACTAAACAATATAGAAATGTTTATGCCACATCGTTTAGTGGTTCTAATTTTGGTACGTCAAGCAACGCCGTAACTTCAAGTAGGTCGGTTACTTCTTCCTTTGCTTTAGGAATACCTATTATAAAATCCGGACAAATATCAGGTTCGGGATTCACAGGTACACCTAGAATTAGTGTAGTGACATTTACCACCGCGTTTCCTAATAATTTATATGCCGTAACTGTGACAGGAGAAGCATCAAGAACTTGGACAATACAAACAAAATCAGGAACGGCATTCACAATAAATTCCAATTCAAACACCGCATTTACAGGTCAAGTATTTTGGACGGCTATACAAACTGGAGAATTTTATAGTTAATATTGTTTGAAATCAGTATATATATGAACAATAAATAAATTTATGGCAGTAATATATTATCCATTAAACAGTTTAATTGCAAGACGAAATACAATAAGTTCGTCATTTGAAGAAATTATATTATCAACAACACCAAATACGATAATATATTTTAATACTTCTTCCAACATCGAACAAATATCTCTTTCGATGTTCAATGATATAACTTGTAGTTATTCACAGACCGCATCATTCGCAAAATCAACTGTGTCAGCTTCGTGGGCATCACAGTCATTAAGCTCATCGTTTTCTTCGTCGTATGCACAAACATCATCATTTTCTATAACATCGTCTTTTGCAGTAACTGCGTCATTTGCTCTCGGCGCAGGCGGACTCACTTCCTCTTATTATTCTTACACAACATCCATACAATTACATCCAGGTGCAGCAAAACTACCCGTAACAAACGGAGCATCTATAGATGCTGGCAATCAGGATTGGGAATTATTACTTACTCAATCAAATTTTTCGCCAACCGCAAGCTGGCAATTTGTATTGCCTCCGAATTACGTGGGTTCTCCTAGTGTGACATTATTATCTACATGTAAAACACAACAAACGTTTGGTGCACAAGTAAGATATACTGTTAGTATATTTTCTCCAAAAAATACAGCATCAGACAATATTACAACAGGAAGTTTTGAAACTCCTAATAGTGGAACTTTAAGTTTTAGCGTAAGTCAATCTGCTAACACTCCTAAAAAACTTGTGATTCCTTTAGTTAGTATAGGTAACATGGATATCGATCAAGTAGTAATGTTACAATTAACAAGAGACAATATAACCGGTAGTAATGTACAAGGAACCACAGCAATAGTAGGAGCGTATTTTTCATATATATCACGATAAATTTATGGCAATAAGTTTTTCATCCAGTGTAGTTCTCATAGATACTGCTAATACCAGTATCCATAATGGATTAACGCCGTTTTTGGGAGGTGGATTTTCCATTTCTTGTTGGTTTAACGCTAGATCCTTTTCTTCTCCGGCAACACTATTTTGTCGTAGAGCGACGGGCACGGTTCCTTGGGGTCTTCCGTATGCTTCTTATGTTCTCCGAATAAGTTCCTCTACAATAATGGAGGCCAGCGTCGGCCAGCTTACCCCGTCATCCCTATATTCCAATTACAGGGCGGATGTGGGAATAACAATGGCTGTAGATACCTGGTATCATGTTGGTATGACCTATGACAGAACAACGGTGATAGCATATTTTAATGGAGTTCGTGTAGGAACTGATAGCACACTTATAAGTGGCGACCCCTATTACACAGTCAATTTCAATTTAATTGGAGCAGACTATTCAAAAAATCCATACGGAGGAATGTTCAACGGAATACTATCAGACATAAAATTCTTCAATACGGCCATCGGCGCCGATGACATGCTAAAAATCTATAATTGTAGAGGGAAACAAAATACTGTAAGAAGTGATGCGTTATCAGCATACTATCCACTTGATGATATGAGTAACAATACAACTATAAGTGGAAATATAATAATGAGTTATGTGTCCGGCGATCAACCAGGTGGTGACGGTACCCCTGGGCATTCAAGGTTTCCAGGAACAGGAAATACGATAAGCGGAGGAGTTGCAACTTGGGTGGCTGATTCCTTTTTAAATTACCCAAATACAAGTATGTCATAAACAATATATGGAACAATATGCAATAAATACAGGGAGTTTTGATTTACTAATAGTAAGTTCATCAATGGTAGTTTCTGGCGGCGCTGACATTAATCTTAGTGCGGCCACGCAAGTAAGTGGAACATTTGTAGGAATAGGCAGAAGTTTAACACAAGTTACCGCATCATTTATAGAAGCTGGATCAAATACCACATCGAGTTTCGCTGTGACATCCTCACATGCAATAAATGCCTTGACCGCATCACACGCTTTAAATGCACTTACTTCGAGTCATGCTTTGAATGCTTTAACGTCGTCTCATGCTTTAAATGCACTCTCGGCATCATTTTCTTTATTTAGTAATAATTCCATCACATCATCTTATACCACAGGAAGCAGGTCGATAATAGGAATACTAACTTCCAGTGTTATCATCATATCCGCAGAATCATCAAGTCAAGCACCGTTAGCCAATACGTTTCTTCAAATAAATGGATTCAATGGAAATCCAACAAGAATCACCATTGATACTAATAATTCAGCAAGTAGCTTTGGAAGTTCTATTAGAGCCCGAAGATCCCAAGGAACTGCTCAATCTGCGTCTGCTGTTTTGTCACAAGACATATTACTTCAAATAGTAGCAGATGGAGCATCAGGAGCAACATTTACAAGCAATTCTATTGCTATCGATTTCATGGCTGCCAATAACTGGAATACATCTTCCACGCCTACTAGAATGATGTTTAAGACCACTCCTAATGGTTCCACAATTTCCAACGAGATAATGAGACTCACAGAATCAGGAAGTCTTTTTATAGGAAATGTGACATCTTCTGCAACGCTGGGTGTGTTTGGAACCATATCTGCTTCTTTGTTTTCAGGGTCACACTTCGGAACGTCAAGTAATGCAACAACTGCTTCTCATGCTGTAAATGCCTTAACTGCGTCGTTTGCATTAAACTCTGCAGGCGGTTCTGGAACAACTTTATTTACCGGTTCTACTTATCAAATTACTTCGTCGTGGGCTTTATTTTCACTAACGTCATCGATGTCGTTAACTTCCAGTAACACGGTGACGTTTGTACTTTCAGCTTCGTGGGCATCACAGTCATTGAGCGCTTCAATTACAACAAATGCTACGACATCCGACTTTGCTTTATTAGCTGGAACAACAATTTCATCGTCTTATGCTACCACCTCATCTTTTGCTTTAGTAGGTCCATTTACTACATTATCTACTGCATCCACGTATCAGATCACTTCATCCACAGCAGTCACATCATCTTTTGCCACGACCGCAAGTTGGGCAATAGACACACTTTCTTCTTCACTGGAAACCTCCGCCAGAATAACGGCCGACGATTTATTATCTAATACCATATCTAATACATTATCAATAGCTAGAAAAGCCACAGGTTCTATAGCTATGCTTACTGCTAGTTTCACGGTATCGGCCGGGTCGATGACGGTTATTCCAGGATTATTAATACCGATGGGTGTTTCCGTAGCATATATGTTTGACGCGGTATTATTATTTTCTACATCTATTAATTCTCCCAACATTGGTTTTGGTATGACATTTCCAGGAATGGTAAATGCCGGTGGAACCATTTTAGCTGGTATGTCCGCTGTACAACAACTGAACGCATCGACGTGGGATTCAAATCGTCTTAACTGTTGGAATCAAGCCGGATCCAACTCTGTTTTGGTTTCAATAACAATGGGCGCTACCGCGGCTAATTTACCGGTAGTATATACTGGAATGTTTTTTGTAAGTAATGCAACCGGAACATTACAACTCGCAGCAAAATCCAGCGCTGGACAGGCTTTAGTATTATTGGCGGGTTCTTATTTAAGACTTGCCAGAATAAACTAAATGTAGTAATGTTGTATATAAAGGTTATAATAAAATATGGAAGAACCACAGTTACTTAATATAGACGAAACTCAACCTATACAATATTGTATTCCACATTGGCTTCGGGATGAACAGATTAAATTATCTACTAATAGAATAAAAAAAAGAATCGAAGAACGAATGGAAAAACGTGACGATGATGTAGCAATAGTTTGTTTTGGTCCATCACTCAATGACACATGGGAAGAAATAAAGAAGTTTAAATACATATTTTCTTGTTCTGGTGCTCATAAATTCCTTATTGATAGAGGTATAATACCAACATGGCATGTAGAAGTTGATCCTAGACCCCATAAAATACAATTAATCGGACAACCACACAAAGATGTAGAATATTTAATTGCATCATCATGTCACCCAAAAGTATTTGATCATTTATCAGAATATAATGTAAAATTATGGCATATATTTTCTAATGAAATTGAAGCATTTAGAGTTCTCCCAACCGGAGAGTGGTCCCTCACAGGCGGTTCATCTGTAGGATTGAGAGCTTTAGTGATGGCGAGATTTTTCGGGTTTACGAATTTACACATTTTTGGAATGGATGGGTGTGAAGGTAAAAGCGGAAAACATGCAGATGTTCATCCAATGCAACCAACAGGACATTCCATTGTAGAATATGGTGGCGTATCTTACAAAACAACTCCATCACTGTTAGAATGTGCAAAACAAACTTTCCGTGAATTGAATCTGTTAAAAGATGTTCGACCAAAATTCTATGGTGAGGGGTTAGTACAATCTATGTTCAAAAACTACAAACCAAAATATTCAGAAGGAGAAATATATATCGCCGTAAACAAACCCGAACTAATATCCGAAGAATACAAAAAACTAAATTGTAAATTACATGAAGATGATTTAACCTACGGTGTTTATGGCGCCACACATACTCAAGCAATCATGAAACTAGCAGCCGGATTAAAAACTACACGAATTTTAGATTATGGTTGTGGAAAAGGATATTTAGCAAAATCTATTCCATATCCTATATGGGAATATGACCCCGCAATCCCTGGAAAAGACGAGATTCCCAGAGACGCTGATTTAGTAGTCTGTACAGATGTTCTTGAACATATAGAACCCGACCGATTATTGTTTGTTTTGAATAATTTAAAACAGTGTACAAAAAAGATGGGATTTTTTACAATACACACAGGCGCCTCTACAAAATTTTTATCCGACGGAAGAAACGCTCATTTGATACAAGAAAATCAAGAATGGTGGACAAAAAAGTTATCCAAATTTTTTACTATTCCTACTGGAGCAATAATAGTTAAAGAGCCTGTCTTGTATGTCTTGGTATTTCCTAAAGAATTAGAAGGCAAATTATGAAAACAATATTACCTATTTTTATGGGATGGGACCCGAGGGAAACTGCCGCCTATGATGTTGCTTATTGGTCCATAAAACGAAGAACCTCTTTTGATGTAATAATTTCTCCGTTGGTATTATCAAACCTCGAATCCATAATCCATCGGCCTATTGAACGACGAGATGGAAAACTTTGGTGTCCAATATCCAACGCCCCAATGGCAACCGAATTCGCCATATCAAGATTCTGTGTACCCTTTATACAACAATCTGGATGGGCATTATTTTGTGACTCGGATGTATTGTGTATGGAAGATATATCAAAATTATTTTCATTGGCTGATAATCAATATGCTGTAATGGTGGTTAAACATAAACACGAACCAACATCATTAACAAAAATGGATGGACAAATACAAACCTTTTATAAAAGAAAAAATTGGTCATCTGTAGTTCTTTGGAATTGTAATCATCCGTCCAACAAAAAATTTACCATTCAGGATTTGAATACAAGACCAGGACGAGACTTGCATGCATTTTATTGGTTAGAAGACAATGAAATTGGAGAACTTCCTAATAAGTGGAATCATTTGGTTAGTGTAAATCCCACAAAAAATATCCAAGAAGGAATCTATCATTATACTTTAGGTGGACCTTGGTTTGAAGGATGGAAATCCGTAGAAGAAGATGAACTATGGTCAGAGGAATATTCATTTATAGCAAATAATAAATATTGAATTATGATATATATGATATATGTCCGATTCGTATGAGCTAAATACAGCTAGTTTTGAAATAGTTGAAATATCATCGTCTCTCAAAGTTTCGGGGTCGGCCAAAATAGATTTCACTGGAGCATCATACGTTAGTGGAACATTTTTTGGTTCTGGAAAAAACTTAACATCGGTCACGGCTTCGTTTATCGAATTAGGGTCAAACACCACATCTTCTTATTCCATAACTTCATCTTTTTCTTTGGTTTCTGGAAACTCTTCAGGAACAACATTATTTACCGGATCAACATATCAGATAACGGCTAGTTGGAGCAAAAATTCCCTTACTGCTTCATATTCTATTTTTTCTCCAAAAACAAAGACAGGCGCGGTTTCCGGATCTGCATTTTTAGGAAACCCAAGAGTATCAACGGTTACTTTTTCATCTCCATTCCCAAATGACGGATATTCTATAATTATTACCGGAGAATCCGTAAGAACATTTACAGCAGATTTAAAAACAACAAGTAGCTTTGTTATAAATACTAACGCTAAGGGAGCTATCACGAATTTGACATACTGGGCGGCAACATCCTACGGAGAATATAATTAAACTCGCGGAGTGAAGTTTACTGGGCCAACAATAGGAGCCTGGCTGTTCATCTGGCCCTCGCCCCAATTATTAATAAATGTTTTGACCCTCGGATCGTCCAAAGACTCCTTAAATGCGTCTTTCCAGGTTCTCATAATTGGATTACCACACTCTGTAACGTGTTTTGGCTCCTTATAAAGACGTTTAGCCGCCGATACCCAAGATCTCGTGACACTTTCGGTTCTTCTCCTTATTTTATCATGATACGAACGATTAGTATCATTTGGTTTCTTTAATCCTTTAGTTTTTATAATTGCCCAATACTTGTGGGGAATATCCGATTCGGTAATTGTTATAGAACAATAGGATTCCCCCAAATTATGATGGTTGTTTCCACTGTATGAAAACCAACCATTTCCTTCTTTTACTCCATTCCAAGGAGTCAATTCCGTATCACCGGATGTCATCGACCCAGGAACACTGAATTCATTCAAAAGAAGTATGGTCTTAAGCCTCATATTAATTAGTAAATCCCTTTTCTAATCTTATCGTCACTAATCTGTTAAAATCTACAACGTGTTTTTTTAAAGAAGACTTAGCATTATCAAATCTTTTAAATCTGTCGTCGGATGATTTGAATACATATATTTGATTGGCGTCATTGATAGAACTGTATGTTCCGTATGCATCGTCGCCACGGTCTATACCGTTTTCAGCCGTCAAAGATCCCACAGGCTTATCAAGATATTTTACAACGAAAGTGTCTTTATTATTAGGATCAATCTCTAATTTAATTTTCTGTTTGTCATCCATTTCTTCATTCAAGATCTCTTTTACGATGGATGTTACAATTTCTTTTAGTTCTTTTCTTTTCATATTGATAAATATTGATTTAAAATGTGTTATCACACTCTTTCAAAGGATAAATATTTAAGTGGAATAGATGAATATATAATTACAGTGTCATCTGTAGTTCCCTCGCTTCTGGCGGAGGATTCATCATGATTTTCATCCCATGCTCCAATCTTATGAGCAATAAAATTCATTACTTCATCGTATGTATGATTTGGTTCTTTTGTAACCATAGGCATGAATCCATCCTTTTTCATCAATCCCGTTTGAATGGTAACAACGACGGGGCCATAATAATAAGAAATCCAATCTGGTTCTGTACTTGTGAAAACCGCCGAACGAATATATTTATTAGACATTCCACGGGTTTTATGCATTGCCTTTAGTCCTTCGTGTTTTATAATCTCCAAGTTTTCTTTCGGTGTACCATGAAACAGTAACTCGGGGCGATTCCAAAAGCGATCATTGAATTTCTCCTCTACAACGTCTTTCAATCGTTCAACTAACTTCTGTACTTCACTATCATACATCCAATTTGCTTTTTTCTTGACGGTTGGCCATTCTGGGTCTAATATGTTATCATCCCAAATTATGTATTCATCAGTACCAAGCTTAACAATTTTAGGGTCTTTATCATGTGCCTGTAGATACTGGATAATAGCATCTTTGCCCTGAAGGTCTTCAAGATCAGTTCCGTCAACTTCACGTAATTGCAAACTTGGAAGTGTCGGAACATTTGGGGTTTCGGAACTTCCACCAAATCCAGAATCTTTCTCAATAGCTTTCCTTACATCGGTTATAGTTTCTTTGAGAGTTCGATAATCGTCAAACAAAATAGCATATCCTGGTTTTTTTGGAATTAAAATCTTATCATCATATCGTTTTACTTTACATCTGAATAACATCAGTGGATTTGGATTATTCAAATCTTTAGGTTCCAAACTTTTATATTCCATTTTCCTCAAGAAATCGTCATCGGCCATTGTAAACTTGTTTGTAAGTTCACTATCAGGAACTTTTTTGAATGTATTTAGTATTCTAACTTCATACTCATTGTCATTATAATCAATAGAAAAAATCGCCATCAAATCACTATTATAAGTATCAGATCGAAAATATGCTTTATGCTTTTCACGTTGCGTGTCAATAGACGACAATAATTCTATTTCAACAAATCGTGGAAATTCTTTTTTCAATTCTGATAATATAACACTTCCAAATTTTTCCACCGAAAAGTATCCTCTACCATCAACTATCTCCGTTATTAGATTTTTAAGTTTAATCATAAAAATTAATGTTTCAATAAGAAAATGTATTTCACATCTTTTCTTTGTGCGGGTCTATCACTATCTCCAGATGGTAATATGATTGCGCTATATTCCCCTGGATTACCTTCAGACTCAGGTAATTCATCCGTGTATTTTATGGAAGACAAAGTTAAATCTTCGAAGCCTGGTTCCTTACTATACTTGTCAAAGATAGTTTTCTTTAACTCATTTCTACCAGAAACCTGATCTCTGAATTGGGTTTTTCCGGTAGTTTCATCCTTTTGATATCCTCGTCCTGTAGATGATATAAAATACTGTTTGAACAATTCTTTCGGAACGATTTCAGATTTTTTTGATGCTTCTGGAACAGATTCAGATCCACCCGATGAAAACGTCACTGTAAACCCTAACAACTCTCCTAGTTCGACCATCTTGCCTACTTTTGTATAAAAATATGATCTTACAGAATATTTGTTTTCCAATAATTTTTTGGTTATGCGTGCTGCCGACTTAAAGTATCTTTCACTAAAGAAATCTCCGGCATCATTCCATCTAATCTCCAATGTCTTTCCGTCTCGGCCGGCTTTGAAGGCATACAATTCGGCTTCGGAATATGCTTGTCTAATATATCGTTCAGGGTCTTCTAATATTAACTGAAGACGTTGTGCTAACTTTATATTCTTCCCATCATTCATGATGTAAAATCCCTGTAGAGCATAACAATCTACTGCACATGATCCAGCAGAAGGACAAGTATTAACGATATTAAATTCTTGTCTGTCAGAATCCCATACAATTCCCCTCAAGGCCGGTATCCCTGTATTAATTACCAATACATTCTTGTCGGTAGTATGTAAAGATTTTATTCCCTCATCGAAGATGGTCTTCGGAGGAGTAGTTAATAACTTAATGAACCCCTCTATATCTATTTCTTTCTCGCCCTTGATTAAAATATTGCCCCTAGAAATTCTAGGCATATTCTTTGAAGCTTTTCCTCCACCATTATATCTTTCCAATTCAGTATTCAACCAATCTTTAACCGCAGAAATAGTCATACATCTAGTCGGTGATTTTTTTGGAGAATCAGGTTCCTCTGGTTTTATATCCACCAAGTCAGCAGAAGACCAGTCTATTTCTGATACAGTCTTTAACTTTGAGGATTCATATACTGATATCCTTTGTCCTGATGTGTCATCTCTTAATTCGTTGCTTCCTATTTCATCACAATAATCTTTGAGTGCATGTATCTGTTTATTGGATGGTTGTTTACGAGGACTATGATTAATTGCCACAAATCTTTCTCCAAGGAAAAAAGAAGATGCAACACGAAGCCATCCTTTTAGGTACATTGTCTGATAAACCTCTATATCATTTCCTAAACCTAAATATTTGACTCCCCATTTGAAATGTCCCAATTCCCCAACCGAGTGTAATTGTCCTTCCGGATCCATCCAATAATATTCGGAACGGCTTGAATCTTCTTCTCTTAACTTGAATTTAATCATATAATCGCATGATAATACGATTATAAATATTGAAAACTAAATGATTATTATGTATTACTTACAGACATTGAATTTATATTCCACCAATTCAGAAACCTTTTTTACGATTGTTTCTTTATTGGAGGCATACAATCCACAAGAGGAAAAAGCGTTGTATTCAAGAAAATAGAATTTTCCATCCGTTCCTTGACAAATATCAATAGAAAATACCACATCAGGATAGTAACCATTTTTGAGTATTTCTTTACACAATTCGGTTGCTCCTGTAGGAGCAGAAGGAATGTAAGTTTTTTTACTTTGATATATGTAAGTAGAACACGCAATAATCTCTCCAAGATTAGAACAAATAAATCTCCACTCTCCCTGAATATTCTTAGGAGAAGATACAATAACTACGTCTTCATCTTTTACATTAAAATGTATATGGTCTGTCCCACCCCAAACACGGTCAAAGTCCTGAAGGTCTATCAATTGACCAGTAAATGATTTAATGCCGTTGTCTGGCCGCACGAATATACACGCATCTTCAGCGTAAATTTGATAGATTCTCCACTTATCTATTTTCAATCTATAAGCCGTAGTTATAAAATAGTCTTTGTTCAAAAGAAACTCTTCTACTTTTGGATAATACTTGGAACAAAGATAATTTTCGGGAGTCATAAACACCCAATCAGGATTCTTTTCTTCGCGTAATTGTAAAGCCATTTGAATTGACCCATGAAATACACAACAATCATTTGGATCAAATTGAGGATATTTTCCGCCACGAAATGGGATATAAGAAGTAATGTCAACTTCACGACCAGAGTCTTTAACAGCCTGAACCAGTTCTTTGGTGAATTGGTCGTCATTAAAGTCTTCGATTATCCATTTGGATTTCATATAGACTCTTATTATAACACAGGAAGAAGGATGTGTCAACCTTGATTATTATAGAAGGTGATGTATATACCACATAATAGAATAAAGTCAACAAAAAACCCTCGGTTGATTTCTCAACCGAGGGCGTGATTATTTAGCTTATTTCAACTACCGCTTAGACCTGGTCTAAGTCAGCAATCAAGACACGGCCGTAGAATTCTGGACGAACCATCTTCTTGGCATAACGTGTCATAACGCCCCGGCGCGGCGTGAAATTTACTGGGTCATACACCAAAGGTGTCTGAACGAGTGGGATGTATGGAGCGTAAACGGCACCGGTTTCGAGGAAGGAGTTTCCACGGAAACCAACGAGAATTACGTTATCAGTCATATAAGGATTCTTATAGACTTGGAATCGGGACGCGAACGTTCCGACACGTGCGACACCCATTGCGAACTTGGCTTGGTCGCCGTCTGTGTTAACAACATATCCAGGGATTGATTCGAGGACGGTTGCTACATCAGGTGAGCAGACCATGAAGTTAGCTCCACCACGGAGAGTCAATTGGTGAATCTTGTTAGATACCTTTTGAATCTTGTTTCCGAGGGTTTGGAACCAAGTCGATTTGGTGTAATAACCACCTGTACCGGCAACGGTTTGGTCAACGGCAACGTAGTTTGCTCCGCTCTTAACGATTTCGCGGTTGAGCTTAGCGCTCCAACGTTCGGTCGTTACTGCTGGGGCATTGGTGATTAACATGTCGAGGATTTCGAGATCGATTTCCATCGAAACGTATTCAGAAAGAAGAGCGGTTAACTCAGCTTCTGCGTCAATGCTGTGATAAGCATTCAAATCTTGAGCTAATTCTGGAGTCCAGACAGCCTTCAATTTACGAGTCTTAGCGACGATTGGTTCGCTCTTGAGTTCGAGGTTAACTTCAGGAATACCAATGTCTTTGTTAAGACCAGTATCAGTTGTGCTGACACCGAGGTTATCTTCGAAGTCACCACGAGCGTTATCACGAGGTTGAACCGAGTAGGTGATGGCAAGACCACCGAGAGAACCGGTTGGGGAGAAGCCAGGAGCCGTTCCAGAACCAGAGACGATGAACACAACTTCAGAACCATTGACCTTTGTTAAGGCTGGAATCCAAGAGAATATGTTTGAACCAGAAACCGTGAAACTACGAGCACCATTAAGGTCGATGGGATTACCAGCGGCCAATGATCCGGAGTAAAGGTTAGTGGTAGTAATCTTGTATAATTGACCAGCGGCCAATGATGCGGAGATTGCTGCCATTTCGACGGAGGCATTACCAGTGTTCCAGTTAATATCTTCGGCCGAAGCTGAAGCTACTGTGCTGGTGACACCTGCTTGTCCCTTGTCGTTAACAGTGTAGCCGAAACGACCTGCGCCGTAAAGACCACCGGTAGCGGAATCCGTAGAACCGAGTTTGGTTCCTGTTCCACCGAATAATGAAGAATAAACAGATCCTGCGAGAGAACCAGTCGTATCTTTTGCGAACAAACCTTGGGTCGTTCCATACTTGAAGTCCAAGTAGAATACCAATCCAGAAGGAAGGTTCATAGGTTGTACCGACACGAATTCCTTTGCTGCGAATTCGGCGAATACACGACGAACTAATGGGAGAGCGACTCCGGCCCATTGTTCCGAGTTTGCTGAAGTACCAGTATTGGTTACTTCGTCAATAAGTTGCTTTGCTTGGTTTTCAAGCAAAATAGACATATTGCATCTTTCGACTTCACTTTTAATACCTTCGAGAAGACCTGTTTTGTCCCAACGGCTAACGAGCCCACGGGTTTCTTGCATCAATCTTGCTTGAGGATTAAGAGTCGAACTTAATAGTTGTTTGACATTTTCCATATATTTTATTTAATTTGAGTTTTCTTACCCGCTTGTTATTTCTTTGTTGGCGTATCTTTGATTCCAGCGAGTTTTTTGAATCTCGATGCCATGTTTGCGCTCTCATTGATGATATCTTTTGATGGCGCGGTCGATGCTACTGGCTTTGATGCAAGTCCTTCGGTGATAGTCTTAACGACAGAAGGTGTTTTTACAACCTTCGGAGCGTCGGCTTTTGGAGCCTTGACACCGAAATTTAGTGACTCTGCCAATAAAGCATAGGCCAATTTCACTTCACGAACTGTCTTCGTAAGGTCAAAATGTTCAACGATTTTCATTCTGTTTTTATCGTTAAGAACACCTGCGAATTCCTTAAATAGCTTGTTCGTGTAAAGCAATTTAGCATTCAACAAGTTAACCTCATTAATTTGTCCACGTAAGAACTCCACCGTTTCGATGTGTTCTTGGAGAGACGCCTTTAATTCACTGTTTTCTTTAGCCAAAGGAGAATCTTCGGTTTCGTGAATTTTGTGTGTTTTCTCGATACAGCCGCCGTGGTTCTTAGAACCTTCCTTGGCCTTAGGCATGGTGGAACTATCCTTAGCTTGTCCTTTATCAGGAGCAGGCATACCATTTTCCTTATTCTCACACATTTCGTCGTCTTCGTCTTTCTTTTCGTGTTTCTCGTCTTCATCATCGACTTCGTTTAAAGAAGCAATGAGTTCTTCGAGATTAATTTCTTCATCTCCTTGGTCGTTAGGAACCTGTTCGGCGCCAGGAGCTACTGGTGGAACTCCACCCATATCAGCAACAGGAGCTTCAGGAGCAACAGGAGCTGGGCAAGGGCAAGGGGCTACAGGAGCAGCTGCTGCGGCATCCATAGGAACATCAATATGAGGTTCTTCTCCACCTTGAACTGCGCCGTCAACATTAGGTAATTCACCTTCTGCATCGTCTGCTACTTCGGCCTCTAGTTCTCTAATAATTTCGTCTAAATCTTCAGAAGTCACTTGAGCTTCTTCGACATTTTCATCAACTTCTGCTGCTTCTTCTACTTCACATACAGGTTGATTGAGTTTTCCAACACCATCCGGCCCACTACCGGCTTGGACTGGTTTAAAACTCTTTCCAGAATGCATCTTCTTAGGTTGTCCCTTGGATACATCTTTTGTTGATACTGCTTTCGAAACGTTATTAGCTGCTTCGACTTCAGTTACCGTGGATTCTTCTTGTTGTTCGGCTTCTTCCTTAAGTTTTTCTGCAAACATTGCGTGAAAACGAGGAGCGAAAGCTTCTTCGAGGGCCACTTTAGCGTTGGCAAGAGCGGTGGCTCTAACTGCTTTTGCGTCGGCGATAGCTTCTTTTAAAAGGTCACTATTCATATTATATTATTCCTATGAGTTTCTGAAGCTATTAAAAAGCCCCAATGAAGTTTAAAAATTACCGTTGACAGTAAAGGGATTACTGTATTATCAATAAATAAGTATATTAAAGAAAAGTAAAAGTTATAAAAATTTGTAGATATTTATTAGTGAGAGTTAATTTTATTTATATATGCCTAGCAAATCTAAAGCCCAAAGACGTTTTTTTGGAACCGTAGTGGGAGTGCAGTCTGGTAAGATACATCCATCTAAAGTTCCTTTAACAATTCGAAAAGCAGCAAAAAAAATTAGTAGAAAGGATGCTGGGGATTTTGCTAAGACTCCAGAAAAAGGATTACCATATAAAATAAAAAAAGAAGTGATAGCTATTTTAAAAGAATTAACAGAACCAATGTATCTTAATGAGGGGGAATCGGTTGAACCCATCGCAAAAACTTTCCAACAACAAGGTGATTATGAATCATACATTCTTAAATTTGTAGGTCATTTATTTTTACCAAAAGAGCTAGAATCCATAAGTAATCATAAAGAACAAAAACCTTCCAAAATTGAAAAGAATCAAATTAGGTATGAAACGACAGACGGTTTTAATAATGGCACGACCACGGTAATAAAGAAATTACAAGATGGTGGTCAATTTGCCTATACAGCTTTTACAAAATACGATACAGCGAAACCAAAACCGAAACCTTCGGAGAATCCAATAGAACCGGAACAGAATAAATCTGAGAATCCAATAGTCGTTTCAAAATCACAACCATTCAAAGATGAAATAGATGGAGCGTCTATATTATCTAATTTTATAAAGAAAATCGATTTATGATAAAATTAAAAGAGATTTTTAACACTATTTGTGAAAAGGAAACCGAAGGATTGGTTCCTATAGAAAATTGGAAGTTATACAACGTCGAACATCTGAACGACATTGGATTTACTGACGATGGTATGTATCACATGTCACTCAAGAGTCCTCCCATGATGATTTCTTATAAAAAGGGGGCAGGATTTTTATTGAATGATAAAAAGAAAAAGAAAACACACACATTTAAGAGATTCGCTGATTTGTGTCAACATTTTGAAAATTACGAACAACAGTGGGACACGTAATCTTATTTAGACAATGTTTAAGAAAAATCAACCATATTTATAATCATGAATAAAGAAAACCTCACAGTAAAAGAATTCAGCCTTAAACGTATCGTAGAAAATCTTGATAAGATTCCTAACAACGGAAAATTTGGAGATGAGGTACAAAAACTCTCCACAGAAGAAAAGAAAAAGTTAATGGATATGGTTTCCAAATATAACGAATACGGAAGCGTATTGCGTTGTGAACAAGCCTTAATGGAAACATCCAAGACCCTTCAAGATATTGCAGCAATGGCAGAGAGATATGCTATGACCGAATCATCGGATTGGTTTCAATCAAAGGTAGTCGAACGTGATTTTAAACAAGCTCGTGGTATTTCACAAAACTTCAATAAATTAGCAAAAGAATGTTATGGAAAAATCCAACAGCTTAGTGCTTTATATGAAGACATGGGCCACGTTCTAGGAAGATATTATGAAATCAAAACCACGAACGAAACAGCACAATCTTCCACTCTTGATTCAACCTCACAGTCTTCTCCATTGGAATCACAAACAATGGATGAAGTAGAAGAATCTCATGATGATTTTGGTGAAGATATTCCACCGACCACGGTTTAATCATTTAAATGCAAGAGAAAGGGCGTCTGTAAAAAGACGCCCTTCTCATGTACAAACTTTATAACCGAATTACTTCGATGGAACAACCGATGGTTGTGCGCGATGATCGGCCCCTAAATTCATAAGAAGAGGACTATTCGCTGGTAGAATATTAGAAGGCAATTGACCATTCCATTTTGTAGCCATTTCCAATTGTGCCTTAGCCTGCATCTGTTGAATCTCCAGATTGTTCTTCATTGTGGCAGCTTCTCTTGCCTTAAATAATTCTTCGGCAGCTTCACGTTCGGTTCTGGCCGATGCCAATAACTTTTGGTTACGAACATCCTGTGCTAATTTTTCTTGTTGTGCTGTCTTATTATCTTGTTCGGCAATGAACGTAGCATTTAGAGCCTTTTGAATCTCCGGACGTTTGAATTCATAACCCTCAGCATTACCAAGTTGTAGAATGCTGATACCCTTTGTTTTGAAGAAAGCCTTGGCATCCACGAATACTCTACCAAATATTGTTGGAAAGTTTGTTTGTGCTTCTTGTAAATCCATTTGACCATAAGCCTTCGTTAATTCGGATACACACCAATTGCGAACATTGCTATCCATTACTTTTGCTAAATCTGTTTCGCCGTGATAATAAAGATACGTGGCAGCATCTTCTTCTTCAATGAAGGATGTGATTGCACATCCAACACCGAGTTGAATGGAATCCTTTGTTACCACAGGAATACTTTCATCCTTCTCGGCAGTACCAGGACCATTAGCCGGGGACCATTCACGACTAACCATTGCTCGATTTACTTTAATTACACGGACGGCTGGAATCCATTCAATTTCATAATCAAAACGTCCAACTTTCTTCTCGGTAAGAGGAATCTGAATACGTTTGGCAGCAATCTTCTTTGTATTAAGATAGTCTGCACTATTAAACTTGCCTTGCGACGCGGCATTGTCACCCTGAAGGGGAATAACGAAGGCAGTTTCGTTGGGGCCGACTTCGACAAATTGATCCAACTTAGGCGGCCTCAAACAACCGGTTGTCATAGATAGTGACAAAACGGCAAGTGTGGTGACTGCGACCGACTTTCGACGAGGAATCCATATAGTAATAAATCCATTGACTGTCAATACTAAAGCGATTGGGGCAAGGATTCCATTAGTTACAGAGGGCTTTGCCTTCTGAGCTAGATAAGCTGAATCAGAGGACTTCAGAGTATCTGATGCCAATTGTCCGTCGAGTAGTGTATCACTAGCACGGAACGTCCGAGTGATAACGCCGGTCAAAGCCAGCAACAAGATACTGAGTATCAATTTGGTTCTTAGTTTCATATTTATTTTCTTTGTGTTTTGGTTTACTTTTTATCAGAGTCAATCTACATCATTCTATAAAAAAGTCAATTACAATTTGACGGTTCGGATGTAAATTCTTGTGGTCATTAAAATTATTCCCAACTTATTCTGTCCATTTCCATTACATGTACCCCAATATACGTCTCCCCAAGAATTTGTTTCCTCAAGATGTTTATTCCCTGTATTCAAGAGACATACTTTTAAGTCTTGGTTATTTGTAAATTTTTGAAATACTAATTGAGCCATGACCGTATCTTTTACCGTCTGCCACATTTCGTCGTCGTATAGAGTAGGTTCTGCCTTTACAATTTCTCTGGCTAATTTCTTTGATTGTGAGGCAGTAATATCAACGAATTCTTTGTGATATTTTTTGGGAAATTTTGCTGCTTGATATGCGTGTTCCGTAGAAGGAAATAAGGTTCCCAACCAATACACACCAATCTTACAAGGAAAGAAATTAGATAAGAATCTATTCTCTCCAAAGAATCCATAGATTCCATCATCCTTTACAGAAGCGTAGTCAGGAACAGTAACTTCATCTTCTTCTATGTTTATATTCATTTTCATGCGCCGTTCAGATTAAATAATAAATTTTCTTTAATGGTCGGGTGTAGATGTGGATTATTTACAATGTCATTGTGTAGTGATTCGTATGTATCTGTCCACACTTGTTCGATTTCTTTTTTCGGTGGCTTAAATGAATAATTGTAACTATGTTCTGTAAACGATTCTTTCTTTTTAAACGACATTATTCTTTTACAAAATCTATTATCTATCCTTTGAATACCGAGAGGCGTATAAACGGATACCATCTGCATTCCTGGATGAATAATTGAATCAATTACTTGGTCACGATAGATTTCTGGATTCATACTATTTTATCTAATACTTCCAATGGATACTGAGAACAACCCTTCGACACCATTGGCACAATATAGATTTTTCCATCATCGTCTTTATTCAATAAAAACTTATCTAAGTATTCTCCTTCTTGTAACAACGAAGTATCAAATTCAAAATGTTCTTGTCCGTTATTAAATGATGTAAATTTAATCTTCATAAAATTTAGACAACTAATCTATAGTCAAGTTTTTTGAGTGTAATATTATCTTTCCACAATTGTTCATATTGTCTATTATTCTCAGATGATAAAACTAATTTTTTCCACATCTCGTAATCAGACTCTATCCAATCCGATAAATTAATAGGAACCCACTTATCTTCACCTAGATTCATTCTTCTACAAATTATACTTTGTTTAAAACATGTATTTTTGATTTCATCAATGACATGAATTAATTCATTCGTTTTGGTATTAAGATAAAATTTTCCAATCGAAAAATTCATATTATTTCCTCTTTACGAGTGATACATACGTCGATAACAGGACTATTATTATCGCTAATATTATTCCACATAACGTCTGAGACACTGTGATTAACCAAACACAAGGTAACAAAAATATAAACATTCCCAATAAAATTAAACAATAAAATGATTTCATAATCTAGCATACTTCTCATACAAACTATGATAGAGAGAATTTAATTTCTCAAAATCAACAGAACGGGGAAGTATTGTTGATTTGTAAGCTTCATCCATTTTGGATTGTATATCTTTGGCATGTTCCATAACACGGTCATAGCTCCATCCACCATTTTTGATGTGAAGAATTTCTTCTGCGTCAGGTCGTTTTACAATGACTTTTCCTTCCACTAGAATTTCTTGTCCCATTCTCATGAGACGAACTAAATGGGAAGCGTGTTTCGTATCGTAACCACTCTTTACTTCAAGTTTATGACGGTCAACATTACGATTCTTTTTCCAATTGAGCCAAGAACTATATTGTTCTTTGGCACGTTTGAAATTACGTTCACGATTAAGCAAGTCAACGACTTCATCTTTCAAGTCGTATTCTTTGGCAATTCTATCAACAACTGAAGCTTCGTAAACTTGTGGCCAATTATCCCATCCAACTTTAAGTTGAGAAACATTGTCAACCAATTCCCAAATGGTTTCTTTT
>Ga0315288_10002923_pt1 | contig 21847 bp, 28 predicted proteins | sample YL17G11_20_MG_FD_203454 | JGI IMG/M metagenome (GOLD analysis project Ga0315288, IMG submission 203454) | Sediment microbial communities from Yellowstone Lake, YNP, Wyoming, USA - YL17G11_20 | ecosystem: Environmental > Aquatic > Freshwater > Lake > Sediment | place: USA: Wyoming | collected...
AGAAATACCAAAAGAATTGAAAATATTTGAGAAAGATTTAAAAAAAATGCATAAAATCAAGAGTTAAAACATAAACGAATTATTAATTCAAAAAATAGAATGGTTTAAAGGCAAAGTTTAATTCCTATTCTGTTCAAATTTGTACGGGTTTGAATGGTTGTATATTCTAAAAAATTCTCGCCATTAGATTTTATACGAGAAGTAAGAAATAGAAATGATTTTTTGTTAATATTAGGAAGGATTTTAGAGAGATGTCCTTATTCCGCCGATGGTACTTATGAGGGAGTTAAACCCGCAAAAGCTTCAGAATTAATGAACGGATTTAGTCATTCACAATATACGGGTTATAAAAAATTGGCAATCGAACTTGGATTGATAATAGCACAAAATGGAGGATTTATCAGAACTGATGATGGACAAAGCATTCTCAACGACCTTTATCATATAGGCACAGTATTCCAAAAAAATAATAACTCAAATAATGGACATAAAAACACTCCTCATAATTTAAAATAAATTTTTTATACTGTCAATCACACAAAATTAAGATGAAAGAAGGAATTAAAGTTGGTATAAAAGAAGGTTTTAAATTTTGTCTTGATTTGGCAAAAATAATAGTTCCTGTCACTTTTGCATTCGCTATACTTAAGGAAACAGTTATATTCAAACAAATTACATATTTTTTATCTCCTTACATGGGTTTTGTGGGGTTGCCAGGCTCAGCCGCATTTACAGTGTTATTAGGTTTTTTCAGTTTATACGCAGCAGTTGGTTCGATACTACCTTTAGGGTTAACAGTCAAAGAAACGACCATAGTAGCTATGATATTACTCACAGCTCATACCTTAATCATCGAAGGAGGAGTACTCAAACAGTTGAAATTGAATTACATCAAGCTTACTGCATTCAGAATTTTAATGGCATTTTTTATCGGTGCCATAATTAATTTTTTGATGTGATTATATGGATGTGCCAACAGTATTAATGGAGGCAATTTATCAAACAGTCAAAGTCATGGGTTTGGTTTTTGCGATTGTCATACCTTTAACAACAATTTTTGAAATTTTAAAGAGAAGAAAAATTTTAGATAAAATTTCAAATCGTTTTTCTCATGCTATGAAATGGTTTGATTTACCAGGAAAGGCTGCATTTCCAATTCTAGCTGGGATGTTTATGGGTGTGGTGTATGGTTCAGGAGTTCTCTACAAACAGAAAAAAGAAAAAATGTTGAGTGATAGAGATTTTACGATTGTTTGCACGATACTTTTAATGTGTCATTCATTGATAGAAGATACTCTATTGTTTGTGGCAGTTGGCGCTAGCTTTTTGTGGATTTTTGGATTTAGAATTTTATTCGCTGTATTATTCATTAAAATTTTATTAATAGTTGGTAAAAAAATGCCAAAACTTGATTTTTTTGGTAAATCGTGATTAAGCGGTTTAAAGTTGAAGAAAGTTATTTAAAGGTTGTTTCTAAACATATATGAAAAATCAAATGGTAATAAAAATGGGAAAAGATCAATTTAGAATAATGGCTGAAATGCTAGAAAAGGCCAGAGAAGTTACATTAAAAATACAACCAGATGATACTTATTTGATCTTTATGTTAAGAATTGGATTACTTAAAGAAAATAAAATAGGTGAAAGAGTAGATTATGTACCTACTGAAAAAGGCCTAGCTTTTCCTAGGGATTATGAAAATTTAGTAAAATTATTGGACGAAAACCCAACATCAAGTCCCAGTTGTTATAGAGGAAAATGTACCTGAATCCTTAGACATATAGATAATTATCTATCATTTAAAAAAATGTGAATTGTATTTAGTTTACTTTCTCAATCGGGAAAATTTTAATACAGAATACTTCTGTTTTATTCGTAACGTAGGGCTTCAATTGGCTGTAAACTAGCTGCTCTCCTTGCAGGAATTAAACCAGATATAGCTCCTATGAAAACAGAGAATCCTATGGAAAACAAAACTAAATCAGGCGTTATAACAGCTATACTACTTCCCCCACCTCTTCCTCCGATTCCTGTTAGTCTAACTCCAAGTTCAGAAATCGTACCAGCAGCAATAAACCCTAAAAAAACACCTATTAAGCCACCCATGAAACCAATCATCGCGGATTCTAATAAAAATAATTTCATAATCTCAAAGTTTGTAGATCCCAAAGCCTTCAGAGTTCCAATCTGTCTTGTTCTTTCCATCACAGACATGAACATAGTGTTCGCTATGCCTATAGCACCTACTAGTAAGGATATAGCAGCTATTCCAGTAAGGAATAAGTTCAGTGTTCCCATCACGCTTGAAATCGTTGTTTGAATTTGTTGAGCAGATGTAATTGTGAAATCTCTTGTATTTTCTGTTTCATGTCTGGAAAGCAGTAATCTTTCTTCCGTAATGTTTGTAATTTCGTTGACTAATCCTGGGTCTGCTACTTTAATTTGTATAGATGAGAACTGGTTTACTCGTATATTCGTAATGATTGTTCTCGCTGCGTTTATTGGCATGAAAATCGTGTTGTCAGTTCCTCCACCACCAAAACCTCCAGATGCCTTTAATATACCAACAACACTAAACATTTTTCCTTCGATGTTTATTTGCGTGTTTATTAAGAGTGGCTTTTTGAACATATCTTGTGCAACCCCATTTCCAATGATTATAACATTTTCATCACTTGGTGTCAGATATCTGCCTGATTCTAATTCAGAAGTTGTCATTTCTCTCCAAGCCAGTGGATCAACTCCCTGGACTGATACAGAAGCGCTTTGTCCCAAGTAGGTGATGTCAGACCTCTGAGAGATTATACCATTTACGAATTGAACCCCAGAAACGGATTTTATAATTTGGATATCTCTGTTTGTCAAATTTTGAGTTATAGTTGTAGCCTGACTTCTGCCTTCGAAACCACCACCGAAGCCACCACCGAAAGCTCTCTCAATTCCAGGGGAAATGGTAATAATATCTGCACCCAAACCACCTAATTGAGATGTTATGGCTTGTCGCGTACCTGATCCTATAGATATTATAGAGACAACCGCTGCCACACCGATAACTATTCCTAAAATAGTCAGCCAACTCCTTAATCCCCTATGTGACAGGCTATTCATAGAGAGTTTTATTATATCGTTCAATTTCATTTCTTCTTCCTTCTTCTTCTAAATCTGAATATTGCCACTATTACGATTATTCCAACTACACCTATTCCTATGTAAATAAGACCGCCACTAGGTATCTGTAATTGACTGCTTTGAGTTGTTGATCGTGTTCTTGTACCTGTTCCTGTTATTCCACTCGTATCTAACCTAACTTCCTTTTGAATAGTTCTTCTTATGCCAAGTGTGTCTGTATAAGAGATTTCAACAGCAAGATTTCCACTTCCAAACATAGAGTTGTTGAATGCTGTTTTGTTAAATGATCTATTTAGTGGTATGTTTCCCCCTCTACTAGAGATATTAGCAATGCCCGTATTCGATGTTACCTGAAAACTTACAAGTGTATAATCCCCAGCGTTTAGGTTACCAATAACGCTAGCAGAAGTCCCAGTTACTCCGAAATTCTGTTGGTCAGGAATTCTCACAATCACAGAATATGCATCGTTTGCTCCTATGTTAGCTACCGCTAACGTTGTGGAATCTGCTGTTGAATCCTGTACAACTACATCCATATCCGTTCGTGGGTTTGATATTGTTATATTGAATTTGTTTGTAAGTGTATTACCATTGTTGTATCTGCATTCTGCTCTTATTTCATTCTCACCGTTTATTGCATCTTTATCTACTCTTACTTTATATTTTATCAAAAAACCGTTTTCATCAGTTTGCAGTCCTTTTATTGTGCCAAGTTCTGCAGTAGCGCTTACGCCAGTATCTAGGGAGAATGGATATTCAGGCAATAATTTAAAAACTACATTTTCTGCATTATCAGTCCCCCTATTTTCGACTTTGAACAACAAGTTTACATAATCACCAGGATCGGCTGGATATGGATCTTGATTGACAAGAGTCATTTTTAAAGAGACTACATTAGTGGAAACTGTGCCTGAGCCTATTTTAATAATATCTGTAGTTGCACCTTTCACTGAGTTTATGAATAAAATGCCTACTAAAATAAGTAGGAATAATAGTTTTTTCATTTTTTAACCTCCTTCTACAATTTTTCCATCTTTCAGATGAATAGTTCGTTCAGCATATTTTGCTATATCAGGTTCATGCGTAACCATAACAATCGTTACTTTCTCATCTTCTTGGAGTTTATTCAAAAACTCCATTATTTCATAGCCAGTTTTTGTATCCAAATTTCCAGTTGGTTCATCTGCTAATATAAGAGGAGGATCATTCGCTAAAGCTCTAGCTATAGCTATCCTTTGACGTTCTCCACCTGATAATTGAGAGGGCAAGTGTTCAGCCCTATTTTCCAAACCAACTGTTTTAAGTAATTTTGATGCTTTTATTTTTCTTTCATTCTTATCGCGCTCAAGGATGAGCATAGGTAATTCAATGTTTTCTCGAGCATTTAATGTTGGATACAAGTTAAAAAACTGAAACACAAACCCAATTTTTTCTCCTCTTAATCTAGCTAAATCAGAATCATTTAATTTTGAAATATCAACCCCATCTAAATATATTTTTCCTGATGTCGGTCTATCTAAAACTCCTATCATTTGTAAAAGTGTTGATTTGCCTGAACCACTTGGACCCATGATTGCTGTAAATTCTTCTTTTTTGATTTTCAGGTCTACACCCCTCAAAGCTTGGACTTCGACATCTTCCATTTGATAAGTTTTCCAAACATTCTTTAATTCAATTATTGCATTATTTTCATTCATTATCTCACGCTATACAAGCAAACTTGAATAATAATTGTTGTGATAATCTCAAAAACTAATCTTCGAGATTTTCAACAGCATGACATTTTTTATCGTGATTTTTTCCCATTTGGACAAATTTAATCAATTTATTTCGGATATGCTATTTCTTTCAGAGTTATATATATTTGAAACAACATATTAAATCATCCTGAAACAACCTGAAACATGAAACAAGGTGAAACAAACGGAAAAAAATATAGAAAGTATGTTATAGTAATGATTTTATGTTTCTTATTTGGAGGTTTTTCCTTAATACTCTATTTATTACAACTTTATTCTGTAATTTGGCAGGCAGATTTGATATCAGCAATTAAAATGGAGGGGGGAAATTTAACCGTTCCAGTTTTTTCGCGTGAATTACGATACAATACTTCTTTTCCTAACAGAAGACCTATGCCATTGGAAAATCCTTTTAGTTTATTGTATTCTTCATTTTCTATAGTACTTTTATCTATGGGCATTATCTCTTTATTATCTGGGTTTTCAATTTGGAATTTAATAAGAGAAAAAGAATTGAAGTCAACAAAGAAAACACTTTTAGATACACTTCTTCTTCCAGATGAAAAAATAATTATGGATATGATTAGTGAAAATGAAGAATCTCTCACACAGAGGGATATTGTTAGAAATACGAATTTTTCTAGAGTAAAGGTTCATAGGATTTTGAAGAATCTAGAAAGGAAAAATTTAATAATAAAACAGCCGTATGGCATGACAAATAAGATAGTGTTGAAAAAATAAACAGTTAAAAATAAAAACACTTGTATAGATTATTAAAAAAGGTGAATTGTATTTAACACAGAATCTTTAACAAAGCTCAGAAAGCTGTTAAAACTACTGGAAACTTTCAAGGGCAGGCACACAGAACTCATTTCTTTGTATATTCCTGCCAATGCTAACTTGCAAGAAATTACGGGAATGCTTAAGCAAGAGTACGCATTAACACAAAACGTGAAATCCAGGATAACAAGACATAACGTTTTAAGTGCATTAGAGAAGATTATGAACCATTTAAAATTGTTTAAGAAAACCCCACCTAATGGCCTAGTCATATTTTGTGGTAATATATCCGATACAGAAGGCCAGCCAGATATTAAATTGTGGTCTATAGAACCACCTCAGCCATTAGCGCAGAAGATTTACTGGTGTGATCAGAAGTTTGTTTTAGATCCTTTGAATGAGATGATTAGAGAGAAAGAGATATATGGACTAATAGTAATAGACACAAGTGGGGCAGATATAGGATTTTTAAAGGGGAAAAAGGTCCTTCTAGAAAAACATGTTGATTCCCTCGTTCCAGGTAAGACGAGTAAAGGTGGATATTCACAACATAGATATCAAAGAATAAGAGAAGAAGCAAAAAATGAACATCTTAAGAAGACCGGTGAACTTGCTAATAAAATATTTGATCAGGAAAAAGACATAAAAGGTGTGATAATTGGCGGTCCAGGACCGTTAAAAGAAAGTTTTAAAGAAGGCGAATTTATAGACTATAGATACCAAAAGAAGGTTCTAGGATTGGTAGATGTAGGGGATATAGGCATACAAGGCCTTCAGGAGATGATAAACAGGGGAGAATCGCTAATACAAGAGGCTTCTGCTGTACGAGAAAGGAAAATAATGGAGGGTTTCTTCGGGCACTTGAAAAAGGATGATGGCTTGGTTGTTTATGGCTTGCAAGATGTTAAAAATGCCTTGAATTTTGGAGCCGTTAAGACATTATTGATATCAGAGGAATTTAACTGGATTAGAGCGAAATTAACCTGTCAATGCGGTTATTCAGAAGAAAAGGACATTCGAGCTGGGACAATAGTGAAGTGCCACAATTGCGGAAGCGAGATGAGGAAAGAAACAGAGAGTGAGTTAGGCGAAACTTTGACTGAAACTGCTAAAAATCTAGGTTCAGAAGTGGAAATAATCTCTGTAGATAGTAGAGAAGGTGCTCAATTTAAGGAATTGGGCGGTATAGGAGCTATTTTAAGGTATAAGATAAGCTAAATAACATAAAATGGATTTTCTTTAGAGAGTTTTAACATGGCTTTTTGAACATTAGTTCTATATGCATTATTTAATGCAATCTGATCATCAACATTCACTTTTGTTCCTTTGCCTGTTGTTTGTTCAGACATAAACTCATCAAATGTAGGTATATAATTTTCTTTTATACCATTTCTTTTTAGTCTTTTCAATTCTTTCAATGTCGATAAATATTCTTTTCTCAATGCGTAAAGAACGTAGAGTGAATGAACACCTAATTCTTTGTTCGTATCCTTAGCAAATTCGATTAAAAAGTCTGAAGTAGGTAGTGTGGTATTTGAAACACCCCTAAAAGTCCTGTATGCCAAAAAATTGAATGATACATAGCCCGGCGAAAACATATTGATTGGTTTATACATTTTCTTTTCAGCTAAATCTAATGTCTTTATTGCTTTTTCAAAATCAACATCTTGTTCATGCTTTTCTGTCATATTTTTCAACTCAAGTCCGAATACTATTACTTGTAAGTAGTATATAAACATTTCGCTAAAATTGCATATAAAAATGAATAGGCTTTACCGATACGATTAAATTTTTAATTGACTCTTTTCTTAATAGTGATTTGATTGAAAGTAAGGGAAGTTCTAGTCCACAAGCCTGGATTTGAGATAAGCGTCGTAGAAAAGCCGGGAAGATGGCAATTTTCTGATGTTCCTAAACTTGGCTATATGCAGATGGAGCATGATGAACTCATCAGGGCTTTACAGAATGAAGGAGTAAAAGTAAACTACCTATTGAAACCCGTGGAAAAAAGACCAAAATCGTATCTAATCATGGATGATGCAATAGTCGTAGATAGAAAAGCTGTCACATGTCATTTAGCCTCTTTTATAAGGAGAGGAGAAGAACAACTGGTTAAATTGAGATTAAAAGAATTGGACATAAAAATAGCTGGTCATATATTCGTTCCTGGCGTTTTACAAGGAAGTGATGTATTCTTTATAGATAGGAATAATGCCGTTGTATGTGTAGGAAATACTTCTAACGATGTAGGGGTAGAACATTTCACAAAAATTATGAACATAAAAGTCACACCTTTGAATTTAGAAAACCTGTCAAACACACAATTAAACATAATAAATGATATTGCAATAATAAACGAAGATCTGGCCTATGGAGATGCTTACAATTTCTTCAAGGAAAATGGTTTTGACATAGTCATTGTACAAAAAAGAATAGCAGAAACTATGGGCCTAGGATTTTTACAAGTCGATGATCAGAAAATAATTAACATAAAGTCAGAGATTAACAAAAAATTGAAAATGCTTGGTTATGATGTAATTGAGCTAGAAATCAAAGAACTTTTGAAAGGAAATTGTGGTATTAGAAGTATGTGTCTACCATTCTATTAAGATTTGATTAAACATTCATACAAATTTATTTAAAGTTAAATCTGGATAATTTATCCAGGTTATATGAAAAAAATTATTTTTTTTATAATATTATCCCTAATTTTGTTACAGAAAAATAGCTTAGCATTTCCCTTGGATACAACAAATTCAAGTATACAAAGTGCATTACAATTTTTGAATCAAAGTCAGCTAGATGATGGTGGTTTTGGATATTTGAGTAACACAGGATTTGCTATAATGGCATTGAGTGCAGCCAATAAAGACCCACATTTATGGATAAAAAATGGAACCAATCCAGTAGATTATTTTAAGAATATAATACCCTCTTTTAATTCTAGCCTTAATGCAAGTTCTCATTATTCTGTGGTAATTTTAGCCTTAATAGCTGCAAATGAAAACCCTGAAAATATAAACGGAAAAAATCTTACACAAGAATTACTTCTAAAACAAAATTCAGATGGGTCTTTCAATAACAGCGAAGTTCCGGGATGGTATTCATGGGTAACTGATGACATATGGTCTGTTTTAGCTTTGACAGCTTCAGGGCATAAGTATTCTAATGAGGTTAATAAAGCTGTAGAATATTTGAAATCCAAACAATTGAATGATGGTGGATACGGTGGTTGTTTTGGGGGGGTTTGCTCTTCTGGCTCAGATGAAACTTCTTTGGTAATAATGGCTCTCATGTCTGCTGGTGAAGAAAATAATTCATCTGTTATACTGAATGCATATTCGTGCCTGAAAACTTTCCAGAATTATGATGGTGGTTTTAATTCTTCACATGCTTGGGGTAGCAGTAATGTTGATTCGGATTCTTGGGCTATACAAGCTATAGAGGCGATGAGGAATGAAATGTCGAATTGGACCGCTAATGATACAACACCAATCGATCATCTACTAAAATTACAGAATGGGGTAGATGGACATTTTGAATTTGATAATTTTGGCACTCCATCATTTGCGCCAGTCACTGATGTTTCTTATGCTATCATGGCTTTGTTAGGAAAACCATTTCCGATAAAAGGAAGTTTTGCTGTATGTGGAAATTCTGTGTGTGATACTGGTGAAAATTGTTCTTCTTGCTCACAAGATTGTGGAACCTGTCCAACTACGACGACAATCATAACAACTTCTGTTGAAACAACGACTACTGAACATGACAGTGGCGGGATTACAACTACTACAACAATAAAGCAAACTACTATTCCAACAACTATAGAAATTATTCAAATGGCTACAACAACTGTATTCTCATCTACTTCTACTACAACAACTACAGTTATTGCAAATTTAACAAATGCACAGTCAAAACCTAACCTATTAACAGGATTTGTTACTTCTATAAATTCTCCTATTTTCATCGGCATAATTGTTTCGATCGTAATTTTAGCATTTTTTGTTTATTTAATGCTACCAGAAGGATAATGCTACTTTTATTGCAGCTTCTTCTGAGATTTTTTTCGTAGAACCTGAACTTATCACTATTACATCTTCATTTTCAATCTTGAAATATTTGCGGAGAGTTTTTTCTAATTCTGTAATATTTCTGTTACAACCTGGAAATGTTAATTTGCCGTTACTACAAATCAATGTCGTTGCACCGTCGGCACCTATTTTTATAGCTTCGTCTCTCTGTTCAACACCAAATTTAACTTCTTTCGATGAGTTTTTAACAAGAATTGCAGTGTTGTACTTACCAACTGTGTAATCACTTATATCTATTTCTATTGGTTTTGAAATTTTCATTAAAGTTTTTTTCAATAGTTCATTTCCTTTTTTCGTTAATAAATTTCCTTTAGTAGAAGATTCTATTAATTTGTTATTTTTCAGACGTTTTACAAGCGTTTTAATCGTGGCTTCCTTCATCTCCATTTCTTTCATTAGTTGAAACCTGCCCAAAGGTTTTTCAGAAAGTAAAAAAAGAATCTTAACTACATGGACAGGAGAATAAGATGCTCTAACATCAATTAAATCTTTAAACAAATTGACCATATTATATATTTTATCATCAAAACATTTAAAAAGTTAAATCTGGATAATTTATCCATGGTTATATGACAGAACAAAAGTTAAAACAGAAAATTGGTCAGAAAACTATATTATTAACCTTGCAAAAAACATCCTATTCACTTAAAAGAAAACTTTTACTAATAACAGCCTTAACTTCTCTTGGCGTTTTAGGGAGAGCTGCCTTTCAGTTTATACCAAGTGTCGAACCTTTAACTCCAATCAACATTCTTACAGGATTTTTGTTCGGACCTATAGCAGGATTTTTATCCGGTGTTAGTGGTTTCTATTTATCCAATTTTTTAGTTTGGGGTGGTCAAGGACCATGGACCATATTCCAATGTTTAGGTGCAGGTGTAGCAGGGTTTTTGGGTGGTATGATTGGAAAATTAGGTAAAAAATCAAGAGTTAAATTTCTTTTATCAACTTTTATCGGAATAACAGCTTACGAAATAATAGTCACTGTTTTAATGGGTGCATTGTTCTCTTTTCCACTATTTCTATTCTATATTATAACAAGCATTCCTTTCTCTATAGTTCACTTAGTTAGCAGTTTAGGTTTCTCTTTATCATTCTACGAATTCAAGAATCAGATTAAAAAATTCAGAGGGGGTATAATTGAAAAAAAGATACTTGGTTTCAGGTCTGTTGCTGGTGATACTGGCGAGTTTACTGGTAAGTTTGCTCCTTACCTCTACTACAGAAAAATCTCCAGAAAAGATAAAGGTAAACATCACGATAGATTTTGGTTCATCAGAAAAGAGTAAAATAATCGAAGTACAGAATGAGACTACTGCGTTTGAAGCATTGAATAGCACGGCAAAGGTGGAATATAAGGAATATGCAGGTATGGGAAAAATAATTACCTCTATCGATAATGTTAATCAGAATACGACAAATTCTTGGATGTACTTTGTCGATGATAAATTAGCATCTGTATCGGTTGATAATTACATCATAACAAAAGATACTTCGATTACTTTCAGGTATCTTTCAAACGAAGAAGCTTTTAAATATTTTAGTTGAATGTGATAAGTCGAATTAAACAAAGATATTTAACTTTTATTTATAATTGCTCTCTTTTATGAGAGAAATGGCTAAATTATCGACAGAGGAAATTGAAAATGCAATTTCCGAAGATCAGGGTCCTGAAAAATTTTTGGAAATAAAAAACGAATGGTATAAAGCACCTGAAGATATGACAAATGCTCTAAAGAGTATAGCAACAAAAATCGAGGGGAATTTGAATGGTAGAAGATTGTAGATACTGTGGAAATTGTTGCTACACTTATTTGGATTTGGATGGATGTGTATTCCTTGATTTTGAACCAAAGGATTCAAAATTTTCATGTCTAATCTATAAAAATAATGCCAGATCATCAATAAGTATTCAATCACTTGAAGGCCTCTTTGATAATGATCCTCAAAAACACCAAGAAAGTCTGGAATATTTATTCAAGAATTTGTTAAATATGTTGGGAAATAATTATAAAAGTTGTTGTTATACCCATGACTGTCGTAGAAAGATTTTGTACAATGAGATATCTGTTGATATAAGAAAATCCAAAGATCGTCATGAAGCTGCAACATTATTCCAGAAAAGGGCAGAACAAGTTAGAGAAATGATTCTCAATTTTCATGATTTAGTTGATATACTGAATAGAAATATAGATGGTTACTGTATTTTCGAAGATGAATCAACTGATCAAAAACCTAAAGAGCAATAACTTAATTAAAACATACTCAATAATTATTATTGATAAAATGCCTTACCCGCTCACAAAAGACCCAAGAGATAATAATACTTTTTCCATTTTTGTAGGAATCATAGATATCATAACTGGTATTATCGTATACTTGAGTCAAAATTATAATTGGAGTTCCAACAGAATTATAATGTTTTTATCGTTCTTTTATTTTTGCTTGGGAATATGGTCTTTGAGTAAAAACTTCTTGAGAAAAAAATTCCTTGACTGGAGAGGTGCAGTGGATATTATTAGTGCTGTTGTTTTATTGCTCATACTTTCTGGAAGTAGTTCTAGTACACTCAGTGTCTTTGGCATAATAATAGCAATAAAAGGAATTATAGGTTTATTCTTAATAAGCACCGAACAATACTAAAAATTAAACCAAAGTTTTAAATAGTAATCCTTTATATTATTTAGTGTTTAAATACACAATAAAATAAAAGGTAAAATTAAAAAGGTGAGGAGGTAAAGATTAAGTATTATGTTTGGATTAAAAGGTTGTAAGAATTGTGGTAAAAAATTGAAAGATGATTGGATAGCTTGTCCTTATTGTGGATTCAATACCAGAGAAAAAAGAGCTTATAATAATGTTGATAATTTTGAAAAATACATAGAAAATGAATTTGAAAAAATAGATAAGATGTTCGGTCCTATATTCGTTAAATTCCCAAAAGTTGAAAATGAATTTCCGTTCAAAGGTGGCGGTATTAGCATTGTCATTAGATCTAATCAAGGTATGAAACCACAAATTCAAGTCAGGAATATAGGCGATTATAATAAATTTAGACCTGAAGTTAAAAAAAGAATAGGCGTTCAAGAAGGGATCGGACAAAGTGAACAAAAAAGAAAAATTAGAATACCAAAGAGAACAGAAGAACCAGAAGTAAAAATAGAAAGAGTCAATGGTAAAGAAAGTATAACCATAAACCTACCAGATGTGGATAGACCTGAAAATATTGAAATAAGGAGATTGGAACAGTCTTTAGAGATAAAAGCATTTGCTAATGATAAAGCTTATTTTAAATTGATACCGATAGAACCTGACATGGAAATTTCTAACAAAGCTTTTAAGGATGGTATACTTAGAATTGAACTGGTAAAATAATCGATTTAATCGAGAATAGAAGTTTTTAAATAATTGATAATTAAGTTAATTACGGATACCTCCTCCTTTTAGATGTTAAAATGACTGAAGAACAAGAATTGACAGGGGTTTTAGTAGTATTCGATAGACCATCTACCACAGAAGAACAACAGAAATTTCGTAAGAAACGTGTCTTCGATTCAGTTCCTGCTGAAGATTTCTCAAAGTTGCCAAAAGATGATAATCGAATGATAGCTGGATTGCCAGCAGAGGTTTCTATCGAACCAGGACCGGTAGGTGATATTAGTCAGCTAAGACTGAAAATCGATGACCCATATCATTATCAAATGTTAAGAGTTGTTGCTGATACAAATAATTCCAAATATACGAGTCAAAATAATGAAGAAATAATAGGACCGTTGCTACCTGTTATCTATAATGCATGGCCCAAATTCTTGTCAGAGTATGCTTTCATAGAATATAAAAATGGTAAATCACGTAAAAATGGAAAGACTATGTGGAGAGTTATTTATGCTATTGCAGATGGTTTAAATAGAAGAAAATCACTTCACGTACCCGAAGCATTCCTTAAACTTTACGAGGAGGGACCGATAAATTACCATGGAGCTGATGGACATACAAGAATCGGAGCAGCTCAATTATCAAGGATGGGTCTAGCCAAATACGTTGCTAAATCCATAAGTGATATATCGTTTGAACAAATCACCTCATTTAAAGAATTTCATGAAGGTATTAAAAAAATGATTGAGAAGTCTATAAAAGATTATAGAGAAAGTGGACAGTCCACTCTACTTTTTGATGAGGGTTACAAAGTTTTATTGGCAAGGGAGAAAGGAAAGGATTATTTTGATAGACTTTATGGTAAAAAAGATAATTTAGCTTCATCCAAACAATAAATTTAATCTAGGAATAAAAACCAATATTATACATGAGTGGAAAAAATCTTATTGGTCCTAAAGCAGAAAAAATAATAAACAAGACGAAAAAATTCTGTATCGATACGACTTATGCGTATCCCTTCGTTATTAGAACGGGTGAAAGTTGTTATTTGGAAGATATGGATGGGAATGTTTTTTTAGATTTTAATTCAAACGTGTGCAGTTGTGCTGTAGGATATGGACATCCGGAAATAATGGGAGTTTTGAGAGAATATACAACTCTAGGAGCTCATAAAATCGCTGGCCAGGATTTTTACACAGAAGAGCAAGCAGAATTAGCAGAAAAAATCGTTAAGATAACTCCAAGAAATTTGAAAAGAGTTTTGCTTGTAAATTCTGGGGCAGAAGCAGTAGAAAATGCTATAAAATTCGCATACAGAAAAAAAGGTCCATTGGCAGGAGTTTCATGTATCGGTGCCTTTCATGGAAGGACATTAGGTGCATTATCTTTCACAGACAGTAAGGCTGTACAAAAAAAGAATTATCCCGAAGTTAACAACGAATTGATTAAATTTTGCACGGATGATAAAGATCTCGATATCAACCAGTTAGAAGAATTAATAAAAAGAGAATCAGAACCTGCATTTGTTATAGCTGAATGCATTCAGGGAGAAGGTGGATACAGGCCCGGTAGTAAAAAATTTATAAAAAATTTAAGAAAAGTAACTTCCAAACATCATATTCCCTTAATAATCGATGAAATTCAGTCCGGTGTTGGAAGGACTGGCAAATGGTGGTCTTTTCAACATTACGGTATAAAACCAGATATCATGACTGCTGCAAAAGCATTACAGGTTGGTGCTGTAGTTTCAACAAAAGAATACGATCCACGAGACCCTGGTGCTGTATCTTCTACTTGGGGTGGCGGTCATAGAATAGATATGGCTATCGGTCTAAAAACTATTGAAATTATAGAAAAAGAAAAATTGCTGAAGAATGCTCAAAACATGGGAAATTATTTTATGAAATGGTTAAATGAACTAAAAGAAAAATATCCGAATATTATTATAGATGTGCGTGGTTTAGGTCTAATGATTGGTGTTGAATTTTCAAATGCTAAAGATAGAGATAAAATAGTTCAAGAGGCATTTAAGAATGGTTTACTTCTTTTAGGATGTGGTTTCAATGTGCTCAGAATTGCACCGCCGTTAAACATAACAAAAGTTGAAGTTGATCATGGATTATCCATAATAGATAAATTGCTGCAAAATCTAAGATGAATAAAATTAAATACGAGTTTTTCCTATCATCCTCAATATCAATGCCTTTTGTACATGCATTCTGTTCTCAGCTTGATCAAATATTATTGACCTATTACCATCTATCACATCTGGTGTTACTTCCTCCCCTCTGTGCGCAGGCAAGCAATGCATGTACAATACATCAGATTTTGCATGTTCCAATAATTTTTTATTGACTTGGTATTTGGGCAAGAATGCTTTCAATCTCTTTTTCTTCTCTTTCTCATTCCCCATACTGATGAAAGTATCATTGTATACGACATTTGCACCCTTAACTGCTTCTTTAGGTTCTTTTGTTACAACAATCTTAGAATTAGTTACCTTCGAATAATTTATCGCCATATTTACGATTTTTTTATCAGGTTCATACCCTTTTGGAGTTGCAACAGATATATCCATTCCGACCTTTGCACATCCTAAAAGCAATGAGTTGCATACATTGTTTCCATCGCCAACATAAGCTAACTTTACACCGTCAAAATGACCAAATTTTTCTCTGATTGTAAATAAATCAGCAAGAATTTGACACGGATGTTCCAAATCTGATAATGCATTTATCACGTTTGCATCCGCACATTTTGACATAATTTCCAGAGTTTTATGAGAGAAGACTCTCGCTATTATTACATTAACATATCTGTCTAAGACTCGCGCGGTATCTTCTACAGTTTCTCCACGTGATATTTGCGATGTAGTAGCATCAAGATAAAGAGTACCACCGCCTAACTGTTGAATACCACTCTCAAAGGATACCCTAGTTCTTGTAGAAGGTTTTTCAAACAGGAGACAAAAAATCTTTCCGTTCAAAAGATTTTGTACAGGATTTTTCTTTAATTCTTCAGTTAAATCCATTACTCCATTGATTTCATTCCTAGTTATATCATCTATACTCAAAAAATCTTTTTTCATAAGCCCACCTTCCTAAAATTTTTTGTTTTATTCTTTTAATATAAATTCGTTAATAAAAGATATGTTTTTTATTTAGTAATAATCGTTCCAACTTGATCGTTCAAAGCTTTTTTTAAGGATAGCAAATCGGTTATTATGACTTTTTTACCCCCATTTGCTAGGAATTTTAAACTAGCCTCTATCTTTGGTTTCATCGAGCCTTCTTTGAATTGTCCTTCTTTTAGATATTTTGTCAGTTCTTTTGCAGTAATTTTACCTAAAGGTCTTTGATCCTTTCGACAATAATTGATGTAAACATTTTTCACATCCGTGAGAATGATTAAACATTCTGCTTTGAGTTGTGATGCGAGTTTTTGAGCAGCAAAATCTTTGTCTATAACTGCTTCTATACCAACTAATTTTCCTTTCTTCAAAATGACTGGTATTCCACCGCCACCGCATGTTATGACAATGTAACCCCTCTCTATCAATGTCCTAATTTCTTTTGCTTCTATTATTTCAACTGGTTTTGGTGACGCAACAACTCTTCTCCACCCTGCAAGTTCTTTTATCATGTTTTTCTTTATTTTCTTAGAATAATAAGGTCCAATGGGTTTAGTGGGTTTTTTAAAAGAAGGATCTTTTTCATTGACTAAAACTCGTGTTATAACAGATAAGGCAGGTTTTTTTAGTATATTCCCGATACTCATCTGCAAAAAATAGCCTATTTGCCCCTGTGTCATAGCTCCGCAAACATCTAATGGCATTGGAGGAATTTTATACTTAGATTTTTCCTGTTGGACCAAAATATTGCCCACTTGTGGACCATTACCATGAACTATGACTATATCATATTTTTTTAGGAGAACGCCAATTTGTCTCACGGATTCATTAACATGATTAATCTGTTCTTTAGATGTACCCCTTTCATTGGACTTTAATATAGCATTTCCACCCAATGCTACAACTGCAACCGTCATAAACTATTTTTGTTTTTAAATAATATATTAATTATTAATTTAAGAGAATTAGGCGTATATTTAACAAAAACGGCTAAAAAAGACTAAATTATATCTATAACTTACTCTTTCTTTTTTTTCTTGGATGCTTTAGTACTGCAACAACCGCACATGATTTTCACCTGTAGTTAATTATCAAATCCTATTTAAAATAAATTGTATGTATTTTTCTAGATAAATTGCATTATATTTTATACACTTTCTATTTTTCTAGAATGCATGTAGAGTCTTGCTTGCGTTCCTAGGTGGAAAACACGGTTAAATGCCAAAGCCACGAGGAATATTACTAAATATGGTATGAAAAATGGTGAATATACTGAATCTATTACTCTTTGAATCACAGTGCTAATCACAGTGCTAATCGCAGCTCTTGGTAAAACTCCTTCTGTTCCAAATGGTGTTAATGGAAGCGTTTCAATAATACTTCCCAAGACATAGAAAATTAATGGCAATGTAAAAATACCAACTATTATGAATCCTATTATCGTTGCTAATAGCCAAGTAACAAATGTTTCTAATGGATGTCTTGCGAATGTCTTAAAACTTCGTTCAAAGGCCTGTATACAACCCTTTTTTTCTAGGATTATTACGGGGTATATGAAAAAGAAGATTAGCATTCCAACAAAAGCAAATAATGGTCCTAAATACGGTGGTTTAGCTACTATACCGATTATTATCGTATATAATACAAACGCACAGAGTAGTGTAAAGAACCTTGAAGTAGAATATTCAAAACTCTTTAATAGTGGTTTACTCCGTGGGAAATATTTTGCCTGATCTATTATAGCACCATTGACCCACAGATAGGCTAAGCCTAATATTATGAATACTGGTATGAAAATTCCCATGGATAATAAGAGAACGGGAATGCTTCCAGTCCTTATCATTCCGATAAAATCCCTAGAAAATCCTATCAAAATATAGGCAACAATCAAATCCAAAATCAAATAAGGTAATATCCTTTTAACCGATAAAGCAAACCTAAAGCTCTCACTAATACTTTTTGATATCATAATTTTTCTATTGTAAAATATGTATAAATAAGTTAATTTTAGGTTAAAAAATGACACAATGCTTATAAACTATCAGCGCTATATTGATGGTATTCTCCTAGTATTAGGTGAATATATGATAACTAGACAAAGAAGGGAGCAATTGAAAGAAATTGCAAAAATAAGGGAAGAGAATAAAACCCTAAAAAAAGTCAATTTTAAGGGTAAGAAGAAACTACCTTTAGCCGTTAAGATAGGATTAATGAAAATGGGTTTTGACATAGAGGATAACTAAGTTTTTCCTAGACCATCGACGATAATTTCATTATTTTCAGTCTTGAATTCAACTGGTATTATCTGTTCTATAACGCCCATGTTCGTTTTACAGTGATCCGTTATTTCTTCGACCTTTAAATGTGATCTTCCCTTAGCCAGAGCTACATACAATAAAATTTGATCAGCCATGTACCTGTCTAGAGCGGCATTAGATTTTAATGATTTAATCAATTCTTCGGCTGCTGCTTCACCCACCTTTTCGGCTTTTAAGCCCGGTTCGCCTAAGCAACTACCGCCGAGTATGGAATTTTCACATACTGCGTAGCAAGTCACACTACTTCCAAGGCTAAAAGAATTGACGGATTTGTAGCTCATAGAAGTTTTCACATCTGGGAAATGATATTTCATAGTGCTTAAAGCAGAATTGCCTTGTCTTTCAGCTACATGAGAAGGTAACTGACCACAAACAGAATCGACAACTATGCCCATTATATTACCTCTTTCTAGGCATATGAATGGATTAATATTTTTAACCGGTCTGGATTTTACAATGACTTCTCCTCCACCTTTTGGATAATAGCCATGTTTAACTATCTCCATCTCTAATTTTGCACCTAACTTATTCAAAAGAGGAAAAGTTACATATTTTATATACTGAATTGTTGGCGACCAGCTGACCTCAGTGCCACCGATTATGTCTAGTGTAACGGGTTTATTTCCAAACATTAACATAGGAGTTATAGTTTGTAATACTAAGCTTATGCTACCAGCAGTTCCTATATCTATCTTTTTATCATGCAATGCTATTTTACCTGGTATGAATTCAACTTCAAGAGAGTTTTCATATAAACCGCTTATTCTTGCATTGCAGAATTCGCCCGCAACCTTTACTCCGATCATATGTTGGGGTTTTAACCCAGGTTTATCAATCCCTTTACCTTTTCTTATGTTAGTGATTCTAACTGGTTTTCCTAAGATAGATGATAATCCAATAGCTGTTCTAAGAAGTTGTCCTCCACCTATAGATCCATCTATCTCAATCATGAATTAAATATTAGGAGTATTATCTGTTATTTTTATCGCTGTTTATTTCAGATCTCTCAATACTTGTGAAGCATAATCAGTTATTTTTCTGTTTACGTTCAACTCTGCCTTGTCTAGTTTTTCCTTTACTTTTGGATCACTACCCATAGTATTCTCTATAGTCCATAGTATCAACAGATTATTCTGTAGTTCGAGCCAGAAAAATGCCTTATCCATGAATTTTCTCATTTCCTCTGTATTATTGGCTTTTATAGCTTCGTTTTTCCATGTCTGATAATGAGTTGTACAAGTTTTGATAATTTCTCTAGGTTGCATTTTCATAGTGTTACTATTTTACAGTGGTAGTATATATATGTTACTACTGTTGGGTATCGAAAAGTTTATAAATGGCTATGTTGCCACTGAAAAGTATTTAAAGATACAATAAAAGGGAGGTTTAAAATTGGGGAGACCCAAAATATAAAATATGGTGTAACCATGAAAGAACAAACACTTGGAAGTTGGGCTTTCATAGCAGGAGTAGTACTAGCAATAATCTTAGGACTATTCGGTGGCGCAATAACAGGAATTCAAACATGGATAGCCTACTTATTGATAATAGTAGGTTTGGTAGTAGGTTTTGCAAATATCAAACAAAAGGAAATGCATGGATTCCTAGTAGCAGCGGTGTCATTGCTATTAGTGGGTTCAGCAGGACTACAGTCAATACCTATGGTCGGTGGCTACATAGAATCTATTTTGAAGAACATCGTTGCTTTTGTTGCACCAGCAACTTTAATAATAGCTTTGAAAGCCATATATGACATGGCTTATAAAAAATAATAAGCCGACACTTTTTTTTGTTTTTTTCTTTTTCTACATCTAATTATTCTATACTGCATATATCTTTTCAAAATTCTAAGGGATATTCATGGTAAGGCAGCCTATAGAAATAATTTTGGAAATTCTATTCTATATCGTAACAAGTTCGATAGAACACGTAATAACCGTAATTAAATTATTGATAGAATTGTTTTATTCCCTTGTTTTACAAGCCCAAAGCAGCATTTGGGGATTATTTATTTCGGTATTGATAGGGAGTTTATTCTTCCTTTTTGTATGGAAATTTTTGTTTAAGGAGACAACATCTATACTCCATGTAATATTAGTTTATGGAGCCTTCATAATATCTCTAATAGTAATAATACTGCTTTTATCCGCTGCTATTTAGAAAATAGCTTTTGCCATTTTCCGGTGCTAAAGCGTCGAAACCATATTCTTCTCTTAATTCTTGAGCAAATCTTGCTGCATTGTCCCCATGAATACAAAAGACTTTTTCTGGATTAACTTTTCTAACAAACCTGAACAAATCGGACCTTGGAGCATGAGAACTAAATTCAAATTTTCTCACAGACATTTTCATATTCAAATCTAAGTCCCCATGAATATAACGTCCTGTTTTTAGTAAATTCGCTCCTTCAGTTCCGGGCACTTGAAAACCAGTTAAAAGTAATGAACAGTTTTCTTTGTCGTGTAATTTTTCTATGTAATTTGTTATAGGTCCACCTGTAAGCATACCGCTCGTTGTGATAATTATAGAAGGTTTCTCTATAGCCATTTTTCTTATAGAAGAGCTAGTTACAAAAGTCGCACTAAGTCTTTTCATAGCCTTTTCAACTTGATCATATTCTGTCTGTAATTCAGGATAACAATTGATGATGTTTGTTGCTTTCTTACTCATGCCATCTATGAAGATGTTTTCTCTCAAATCATACTCGTCCAATATAAGTATGAGTTCTTGCGCCCTTGATATTGCAAAACATGGAATTAATGCCACACCACCCTTAGATATGGTCTCTTTTATAGCTTCTATCATCCTCCTCTCCTCTTTATCGCGGTCTGGATGCTCTCTATCAGAATAAGTGCTCTCTGTTATCAGATAATTAACTTCTGGTATTTTTGTGTCTGCTCCCTTTATCAGACGTGTATCGGATAGATTGAAATCGCCGGTATAAAGTATCCTTTTATCATGTTTCTCTATCAAGATTAATGCAGAGCCTGGTATATGACCAGCATCAAAGAAAGTTACCCAAGACTTACCAACTCTAAACGATTTTCTATATTTAACTGTTTTAAAGTGATTAATAGTATTTACTATGTCTCTTTTAGAAAACCTTTCTTCTTCCCCCTCATATCTTGATATTTTATAAGAATCTATCATTAGCATCTTGGATAAAGGCTTTGTTACTCCTGTAGAATATACAGGACAATTCTGACCATGATGAAAAACAACTGGTATAGCCCCACAGTGATCCAGATGCGCGTGTGAAAGTAATACAGCATTAATCCTTGT
>Ga0315288_10002924_pt1 | contig 21844 bp, 5 predicted proteins | sample YL17G11_20_MG_FD_203454 | JGI IMG/M metagenome (GOLD analysis project Ga0315288, IMG submission 203454) | Sediment microbial communities from Yellowstone Lake, YNP, Wyoming, USA - YL17G11_20 | ecosystem: Environmental > Aquatic > Freshwater > Lake > Sediment | place: USA: Wyoming | collected...
CGTGAGAGGGCTTGTCCCTGCTCCCACGGCCCGCAGGGTGATGCGGGCCAGGACACCTGTGCCGCTGTCCGGCGCGCCGCCGATCTCGGCCGCGGCGGCGTAGAAGCTGCCGTCGCTGTCGGGCGTGGCCGCGGACGCATTGAACACGCTGCTGCCGGAGTTGGCAGCCTGGAACATCTGCACGTTGATGGCGGAAACATTGACCACCGCTGGGTTGTACTGGAGGTACGTCTGCCAGGCCAGCAGGTCTACGACGTTGGCGATGTACAGGTCAACGTCGAACGTGTCACCAGTGTTGGTCGAGACGCAGGACTCTATGGAGCCGAGGGAGGTAGGCGTGTTGGCCGGCGAAGATGCTGGGTTGGCGTCCAGACCCAGGGCGAGGCTGCCGGGCGGTGGCGTGGGCGTAGGTGTCGGAGTAGGTGTGGGTGTAGGTGAGGGCGTAGGCGTTGGCGTGGGTGAGGGTGTGGGCGTTGGCGTGGGCGAGGGCGTGGGCGTCGGCGTGGGCGTAGGCGTCGGCGATGGCGTCGGCGTCGGCGTCGGCGATGGCGTGGGCGTTGGCGTCGGTGTGGGTGTAGGGGCCGGCGGGCAGGCTTCGCCCACGGCGATGAGGCCGTACTGGGGAGCGGAGTTGCCATCCAAGACCTGATCCACAGGGATGGGCTCACCGGTGCCGTCGATGAGGTCGAGGTTGGTGAGGGTGAGGCCGAAGGTCCCGTTGGGAGCCGAGGCGAGAACCTCCAGCGTGTAGCGCCCCAGCACGCCAGCTATTGGGCCCAGTTCGGCGGTGCCAAAATCGGCCACGTAGATGGCGTGGGGCGAAGAAGCATCGGGGACTGTATCGCTGAGATCGCTGACGTTGCTGCCGTAGGCGGCGTCGAGCAGCATCTCGTGGTTCTGGGCGATTACCTTCACGCGGGAAGAGTCGAAACCGAGGTCGTAGTTGAATCCGGCGAAGTCGCTGCCGCTGGGAATCTCGTCGGCGAAAACATCGACGACAAACTGTTGGCCGCGAGATACGGAGACACAGAAGTCAACTGTTGAAAGCTCGGTGTTGGCCGGGCAGCCGTCATTGACCACGGTATCGCCGTCATCGTCAATGTTGTTGGCGCAGTCCGCGCCGATCTCCGCGGCGCCAACGGCTGGGCAGCCGTCATTGACGAGGCCATCGCCATCGTCATCGGTCGCGTCATTGCACTGGGTGCCGCTCTCTGGCGGACCGACGGCGTTGCCTGTCGAATCGGCGTCGATCCCGACAGTTGTTGTGGGAGACGTCTGGGCAATTGCTCCTGGTCTGGGGATGAGCGGCAGGGCGCCCAGCGCCACGGCCAGAAGGGCGGCGCCCAATAGCCCGACCCACAGCATTCGCCTCATCTGGAGCTCTCCGCATCCCCAGGCCTTCCAGAGAACTGACTTGTCAGCATCATGTGCACTGCCTGTTGATTGCCGGCCGGAAGAGCAGGATGTCTACGATACTCACCGCTCCGTCGGCGTTGAGATCGAATCGTTTGTCATAGTTGGGATTTCCGATCTGGGTGAGGATGACCGGTCTGAACCGGAGCACATCGACAATATTGATCCGCCTGTCCATGTTGATGTCCACGGGCCAGGCATCGTCGTTCGAGTTGTCGGGGCAGGCGTCGAGGGAGTCGGTGCCGGCGTAGGTCTCAACGCTGTCGGCGAAGCCGTCGTTGTCGTCGTCGGTGTCGATGGAGTTGAGGAGGGTGTCGCCGTCGGAGTCGACGTTGGCCTCGAGGCAGTCCTTGATGCCGTCGCCGTCGGAGTCCGGGAAGCCCTCGTCGGTCTGGGTGTCGGCGTCGTTGTCGACTCCGTCGCAGACCTCGGGGGTGCTGTTGGGATTAGCGGGGTTGGAGCCGACGCGCAGCTCGTAGGCGTCGGCGAAGCCGTCGTTGTCGTTGTCGCGGTCGCAGGCATCGCCGGCGGCGTCGCCGTCGACGTTGGTCTGGGAGGGGTTGGGTACCAGGCGGCAGTTGTCGGAGACGTCGGGGATGGTGTCGCCGTCGTCGTCGGGGTCGCAGGGATCGCCGAGGCCGTCGTGGTCGGTGTCCTTCTGATCGGGGTTGAAGATGAGCCAGCAGTTGTCGAGCGAGTCTTCGACGTGGTCGCCGTCGCGGTCAGGGTTGCAGGCGTCGCCGACGCCGTCGCCGTTGGAGTCGGCCTGGTCAGGGTTGTAGACAAGCGGACAGTTGTCGTCGCAGCTCGTGGTCTGGCCGGCGGTACAGGGGTGGTCGCCCTCGATACCGCTGGCGTCGCCGTCGTCGAGGACGGTGTCGTTGTCGTCGTCAGGGTCGCAGGGGTTACCGAGGCCGTCCGCGTCGGCGTCGACCTGGTCGACGTTGGACAGCAGCGGGCAGTTGTCGGAAATGTCGGGGATGGTATCGCCGTCGTCGTCGGGGTCGCAGGCATCGCCCTGACCGTCGGCGTCAGCGTCTTCCTGGCCGGGGTTGGCCGCCAGCGGGCAGTTATCCGTGGCGTCGGGGACGGTATCGCCGTCGTCGTCGGGGTCGCAGGCGTCGCCCTGGCCGTCGGTGTCGGCGTCTTCCTGGCCGGGGTTGGCCACCAGCGGGCAGTTGTCGGTGGCGTCCATGACGCCGTCGCTGTCGCTATCGTCGCAGGCGTCGCCCAGTCCGTCGCCGTCCGCGTCTTGCTGGCCGGGGTTGGCCGCCAGTGGGCAGTTGTCGGTGGCGTCGATGACACCGTCGCTGTCGCTGTCATCGCAGGCGTCGCCGGCCCCGTCGCCGTCGAGGTCCGCCTGGCCGGGGTTGGCGGCCAGCGGGCAGTTGTCCGTGGCGTCGGGGACTGTGTCGGCGTCGTCGTCGGGGTCACAGGCGTCGCCCTGGCCGTCGCCGTCGGTGTCCGTCTGGCCGGGGTTGGCGACCAGCGGGCAGTTGTCGCCGGCGTCGGGGATGGTGTCGCCGTCGTCATCGGGGTCGCAGGCGTCCCCCTGGCCGTCGCCGTCGGTGTCCGCCTGGCCGGGGTTGGCGACCAGCGGGCAGTTGTCCGTAGCGTCGGGGACCGTATCGCCGTCGTCATCGGGGTCGCAGGCGTCCCCCTGGCCGTCGCCGTCGGTGTCCGCCTGGCCGAGGTTGGCGACCAGCGGGCAATTGTCCGTGGCGTCGGGGACGGTGTCGCCGTCGTCGTCGGGGTCGCAGGCGTCGCCTTGGCCGTCGCCGTCGGTGTCCGCCTGGTTAGTGTTGGCCGTCAGGGGGCAGTTGTCGAGGCTGTCGGGGATGGTATCGCCGTCGTCATCGGGGTCGCAAGCGTCGCCCTGGCCGTCGCCGTCCAGGTCGGCCTGGCCGGGGTTGACGGTGAGCGGGCAGTTGTCCGTGGCGTCGGAGACTGTATCGCCGTCGTCGTCGGGATCGCAGGCATCGCCGGCGAGGTCGCTGTCGGTGTCCTCCTGCCCCGGGTTGGCAGCCAACGGGCAGTTGTCGATGGTGTCGGGGATGGTGTCGTTGTCGTCGTCAGTGTCGCAGGCGTCGCCGAAGCCATCGCCGTCGGTGTCCGTCTGGTCCGGGTTGGGGAACAACGGGCAGTTGTCGGCGGTGTCGGGAACGGTATCGGCGTCGGCGTCCGCTGGCGGTGTGGGAGTGGGTGTCGGTGGAGGATCAGGGTCGCCGGAGCAGGGCGAGTCTACGTTGATCTTGGCATCGAAAGTGGGCCCGTCGAAATACCCATCGGCGCTGATATCGCCGATGGGGTCGCCGTTGATGTCGGTTAGATAGGGTAGCGAAAGGCTGAACGGGCTCGTACCGGACGCAAGGGCGGCGATGGTGACGCGAGCCAGGACGCCGGAGCCGGAGTCCTGGTACGGAGGCGCGTTCAGGTCGATGGCTGAAACATAGAAGGACCCATCGGAGTCGGGAGTGGGATCGGACACGTTGACGATCATGGAGTGGCCGTCGGCGGCCTGGAACATCCTGACGTTGATGGCTGTGATGTTGATGAGGGCGGGATTATAGCTGACATAGGCGGCCCAGCCGAGCAGGTCTTGCACGTTGGTGACGATGAGATCGATGTCTGTCTGCTGGCCCGAAGGAATCGAGAAGCAGGCTTCTCTGGAGCCGAGGGAGGTGGCAGTGTTGGCCGGCGCCTGAGACGGATCGGCATCGGCTCCCGTCGTCGTGGCTGGCAGGCCGGGGCAAAGCTGGTCGACGGCGATCTGGGCGTTGAACACGGAGCCGTCGAACAAGGAATCGCCGTTGAGGTCGCCGATGTAGTTGCCGTCAACATCGGTGAGAGACGGGTTGGCGATGGTGAGGGCGGCCATGCCCGGGGCAAGGGCGGTGACTGTGATGCGGGCCAGGACGCCGGAGCCGGAGTCCTGGTAGGGAGGAGCGCTGAGGTCGACGGCGGAGGCGTAGAAGGAGCCGTCGGCGTCAGGGATGGGGTCGGACAGGTTGACAATGTTCGAGTGGCCGTCGGCGGCCTGGAACATCCTGACGTTGGCGGCGGAGACCCTGATCAGAGCGGGGTCGTAGTTGATGGAGGCGGCCCAGCCGAGCAGGTCCTGGATGTTGGTGGCGAAGAGATCGATTTCGGTCTGCTGCCCGGAGGCCAGCGTGACGCAGGGGTGTCTGGAGCCCAGGGAGGTTGCGCTATTGGCGGGATACTCCGACGGGTCAGCGTCGATGCCCAGTGTGCTGGGCGCCGGCGCCGCAACGGTGGTGATCTCGGAGACAGTGTTGTCGGCCGGATCGGGATCAGCCGCCGCGCTGGCCACGGTGGCGGTGTTCGTGATGTCGCCCAGGGTGGCCAGGTCGACCATCACCTCGACGGATATGGTGGCCGAGCCGCCGGCGGCAATGCTACCCAGGTTGCAGGTGACGACGTCTGCAAGGTGACCGCACGAGCCTTGGCTGGGGGCCGCCGAGACGAAGGCGACTCCTGCCGGTAGGTTGTCGGTGACCACCACCGCCGGGGCGGGCGAAGAGCCCTGGTTGGTGACAGCGAGGACGTAGGACAGATTGTGGCCCGCTGCCACTGGGTCAGGGCTGTCGGCCTGGGCGATGGCGAGGTCCGTGGGACAAGGCGAGTCAACGTAGACGACGGCGTGAAACACCGAGCCGTCGAAGATGGAGTCGCCGTTGTTGTCACCGATATGGTTGCCGTTGACGTCGGTGAGGGAAGGTTCGGCAATGGTGAGCGACGTGTCGCCGGGCGCCAGCGCGTTGATCGTGATGCGGGCTAGGACGCCGGAGCCGGAGTCCTGGTGCGGTGGCGCAGTGAGGTCCACGGCCGACGCATAGAACGAGCCGTCGCTGTTGGGGGTTGGGTCGGACACGTTAGCGATCGTGGAGTGGCCATCGGCGGCCTGGAACATCATGACGTTGATGGCCGCGATGGAGATTGGGCCGGGCTCGTAGCTGATATCGGTGGCCCAGCCCAGGAGGCTCTGGACGTCGGTGATGAAGAGATCGACGGTAGTCTGCTGACCGGAGGCCAGCGAGATGCAGGCTTGCCGGCTGCCCAGGAGGGTGGCGGTGTTAGCGGGCGTTCGCGACGGGTCGGCGTCCATGCCCAGCGTGGTGACGATGGGAGGAGGTGTGGGAGTGGGTGTGATTGTTGGTGTTGGTGTCGGCGTCGGCGGCACGGGACAGGGCAGGTCGACATAAATCTGGGCGCTGAATGTGGGGCCGTCGAAGATGGAGTCGCCGTTGAAGTCGCCGATGTGGTTACCGTTGGCGTCGGTGAGGGACGGGTCGGCGATGGTGACGGAGGCGATGCCGGGTGCGAGGGCGGTGATCGTAATACGGGCCAGGACGCCGGAACCCGAGTCGTGATAGGGCGGCGCGGCCAGGTCGATCGCCGAGGCGTAGAAGGAGCCGTCGGCGTCCGGGGTCGGATCGGAGGCGTTGACGACGAAGGACCTGCCGTCGGCGGCCTGGAACATGTTGACGTTGATCGCCGAAACAGAGATGAGAGCAGGGTCGTAGTTGACGTAGGCGGCCCAGCCGAGGAGTTCCTGGACGTCAGTGATGAAGAAGTCGATCGTGGTCTGCTGGCCGGAGGGCAAGGAGAAGCAGGCCTCCGTAGAGCCGAGAGCGGTGGCGGTATTAGCCGGCGAGCGGTAGGGGTCAGCGTCGATGCCCAGGCTGGTGGGGATGACAACCGAGCTACAGGGATTGGAGTGCTGGTTGAACTCCTGGATGTTGGTGAGCGTGTCCTCGTCGACGTCCACGTTGGCGTCGTTCACCAGGGGGTCGAGACACCAGTATGACTGCTCGAAGGTGTCCGGCATGCCATCGTTGTCATCGTCGGGGTCCACGCAGTCGGCGAGTCCGTCGCCGTCGGTATTGGCGAAGCCCTCGTCGGTCGAGCCGTCGAGGTCGTTGTCGGCGCCGTCGCATCGTTCAGGCGTGCTGTTGTGGTTGAGGGGGTCGGAGCCGGAGGCGGTCTCCTGCTGGTCGGAGAAGCCGTCGCCGTCGTCGTCGCTGTCGCAGGCGTCGGCGGAGCCGTCGCCGTCGGTGTCGAGTTGGTCGACGTAGATCACGGCGTTGAACACCGATCCATCGAAGATGGAGTCGCCGTTGTAGTCGCCGATGTGGTTACCGTTGACGCCGGTGAGCGAGGCGTTGGCGATGGTGAGGGAAGCGATGCCGGGAGCAAGGGCGGTGATGGTGGCCCGGGCCAGGACGCCGGAGCCGGAGTCCTGGTAAGGAGGAGCGGCAAGATCGACCGCAGAGGCATAGAAGGAGCCATCGGCGTTTGGAGTAGGGTCGGACAGATTGATGATGTTTGAATGGCCGTCCGCAGCCTGGAACATCCTGACGTCGATGGTGGAGAGCCTGATAATACCAGGGTTGTAGTTGATGTAGGCGGCCCAGCCGAGCAGGTCTGGGACATCGGTGATAACCAGGTCGATCTCCGTGGAAAAGCCGGAACGAAGTGAGGAACAGACCTCCCGGGAACCCAGGAAGCTGGCCGTATTGCCCGGAGTGTGAGCCGTGTCCGCGTCGACGCCCAGAGTCGTTGTCACTGGTGTGGGGCTAGGTGTGGGCGTGGGCGTGGGCGTCGGCGTGACGCCAGGGCAGGGCTGGTCTATCGCTATCTGGGCGTTGAGGGTAGAACCATCGAAGTATGAATCGCCGTTGCTGTCACCGATGTAGTTGCCGTAGATATCGGTGAGAGAGGGGCTAGCGATGGCGATGGAGGTGATGCCCGGCGCAAGGGCGGTGATGCTGATACGGGCGAGGACGCCGGAGCCGTAGTCCTGGTAAGGGGGCGCGTTAAGATCGACGGCGGAGCCATAGAAGGAGCCGTCGGAGTCGGGCGTGGGATCGGACAGGTTCACAATCAGGGATTTGCCATCGGCGGACTGGAACAGCTTGACGTTGATGGCGGAGATGGAAATGAGACCGGGGTTGTAGTTAATGTAGGCGGCCCAGCCGAGCAGGTCTTGGACGTTGGTAACGAAGAGGTCAACGGTGGTCTGCTGGCCCGAAGCTAGTGAGAAGCAGGCCTGACGGGAACCCAGCGAGGTGGCGGTGTTGGCCGGGGTGTGCAATGGGTCTGCATCGATGCCCAGAGTAGTGGTGGGCGTCGGTGTGGGCGAGGGAGTAGGCGTGCGAGTAGGCGTGGGCGACGGCGTGGGCGTGGGCGACGGCGTAGGCGTGGGCGAAGGAGTGGGAGTCGGCGAAGGTGTGGGTGTCGGGGACGGCGTAGGCGTTGGTGTCGGGGTGGGGCAACCGATGCCCACTGCTATCACACCATACTGAGGGGACCATGTCCCATCGAGAACCACGTCCACCGGGATGGCCTCACCAGTGCCGTCAATGAGGTCTAGATTCGTAAGGGTCAGGGCGAAGACACCGACAGGAGCAGTGGGCGACACCTCCAGGGTGTAGCGTCCCAGCGTGCCCGCTATGGGGCCGTTTTCCTCCACGCCGAAGTCCGCAACGTAGGCTGCGTGGGGCGATGACGTATCGGGGACGGTGTCGCTGAGGTCGCTGACGTTGCTCCCGTAGGCGGCGCTGAGCAGCTTGGCGTGATCGTGAGCGACTACGGTCACGCGGGACGAGTCGAACCCGAGGTCGAAGTTGAAGCCGGCAAAGTCGCGGCCGCTGGGGATCTCGTCCACGAAGACGTCGATGTCGAACTGTTGGCCGGGAGATACGGAGATACAAGAGTCGATGGTGGAGAGGGTGGCGTTGGCGGGGCAGCCGTCATTGACTACGCCGTCGCCGTCGTCGTCGGTGTCGTTGGTGCACTGACTCGGCGTCTCGGCGGCGCCGCTGGCCGGGCAGCCGTCGTTGACCAGCGCATCCGCGTCGTCATCGAGGGCGTCCGTGCACTGGGCGCCGCTCTCCGGCGGGCCCACGACGTTGCCCGCGGGGTCTACGTCGACACCCACCGCAGTCAGCCCGGGCAACGGCGTAGGAGTGGGCGTGGGCGTTGGTGTCGGTGTGGGCGTGGCGGTCGGCGTCGGTGTGGGTGTAGCGGTCGGCGTGGGTGTGGGTGTAGCGGTCGGCGTGGGCGTGGCGGTTGGGCTGGGCGTCGGCGTCGGAGGCGGCGTGGGAGTCCCGTCCGGGCAGGCCCCGCCCACCGCGATTTGCCCGTGCGCGATCGGGCCATCGAAGACGCCATCGCCGTTCGTGTCGCCGATGGCCGCGTTGTTCTTGTCCTTCAGGCGCGGCGAAATGAGATAGAGCGGCGAGAGGCCAGAGCCCATTGCCTGCAGGGTGATTCTGGCCAGGACGCCTGTACCGCTGTCTTCGGCTCCAATCGTGAGCTCGGTGGCGCCGGCGTAGTACGCTCCGTCGCTATCGGGAGTAGCCTCCGAGGCGTTGAACACGCTACTGTACGGATTCGCCGCCTGGAACATGTGGACGTCGATCGCGGTCACGTTCAGCACGGCAGGGTCGTACTGCAGGTTGACGCTCCAGGCCAGGAGGTCGGTGACGTCGGTTACGTACAGGTCGACGTCGAAACTCTGGCCGACGCTAAACGAGCGACAGACCTCGGTTGAGCCGAGGGAGGTAGCAGTATTGGCGGGTGTATTTGCGGGGTCGGCGTCAATCCCAAAGGTGGTGGGATTGCCCTGGGCGCTCCCGCGGGGTGTACTGAAGGCGAGAAATACGCCCAGGGCTGCCACGAGAACAGCCACCCCCAGCGGCAGACCTGCCGACAACCAACTCTTCCCCATCATTAGGCCTCTCGTAGCACTTCACATTCGTGCCCTAGCTTTCATTCTGGCTGGGTCTATTGAGTGCAAGTCGTGTTGATGTAGGGTCTCATCTTGATGATGTCTTGGATGTTGATCCTGGCATTGGGGTATAGGTCATAGCGTCGATCGAAGTTGTGGTCGTTGGGACCGGTGCCGCCCATGAACGATCCCAGCACGGGCCTGAATTTGATCACGTCGGCGATGTTTACGTTACCGTCGTTCTTGGTGTCGGGCGGCCAGGCCGCGTCTTGGACGCTGTCTGGGCAGCGATCGAGCGAATCAGTGCCGATCCACTGCTCCTCAGTATCGGCAAAGCCGTCCCCGTCATCGTCGGTGTCCGTGGGGTTGGCGATGGTGTCGCCGTCGGTGTCGGCGGCCGCGTCCGTGCAGTCGGGGACGCCGTTCACCGGGTTGCGATCGTACCCCTCATCGATCTGTCCATCGAGGTCGTTGTCGGCGCCGTCGCAGAGCTCAGGGTTGTTGCTCTCTGACTTTGCTCCAACCTTGGGGCAGCCGTCGTTGACCCTTGTGTCGCCGTCGTCATCGATGGCGTTATCGCATTGAGTGCCGGTCTCGGCGGGGCCGGACATCAACGGACAGCCGTCGTTGACCTTGGTATCGCTGTCATCATCGACGGCGTTGGCGCACTTGGGGTCCAGTGGGTCGGACCCGTAGTAGGTCTCGGCTGTGTCCCAATAACCGTCGCCGTCGTCGTCCGGATCGCAGGCGTCCCCATAGGCGTCGGTGTCGTGCTTCTCTTGGCCGGGGTTACTGGCGCTTGGACAGTTGTCGCAGACATCGCCCACGCCGTCGCTGTCCGCGTCCGCCTGATCTTGATTGGCGGTAGCCGGGCAGTTGTCAGAGCCAATGCACCAGAACAGGGGGCTGGACTTGCCCGGGTCACAGATGCCGTCCAGGTCTTGGTCCAACTGGATCTGGGAGCAGCCGTTGGTGTCGGCAGGGCTTCCGGGCGCCGTGTTTGGGCACGCGTCGCACACGTTGCCGACGCCGTCGGCATCTGCGTCGGCCTGGTCAGCATTGGCGATGAGCGGGCAGTTGTCGAGCGTGTCCGGGACGGTGTCGTGGTCGGTGTCCGGGCACGGCTGGCCTACTGCTATCTGGCCGTTCAGGATTGGCCCGACAAAGAAGCCGTAGGGGCCGACGGGTGGGATGGGGGTGCCGTCGGGGTCCCACAGGTTCACCATCGTGAGGGCGGCGGGGCTGACGCCGGTGCCTACCGCCTTGAGGGTGAGGCGAACCAGCACCCCGGAGCCGTTCTCGTGGGGGCCGGTGGTGTCGAAGGCGCCTACGCCGTAGTAGCCGTCGGTGTCCGGCGGCACGGTAGGATCCGACAGATCGAGCACGTTGCCGCCGGACCCTGCCAGGAACATCTGGACGTTCCTAGCCTCGACTCGCAGGACACCGGCCTGGTAGTTGAAGGTGGCGGCAAACGCTCGCATCGGCGGCACGTCCTTGACGTAGATGTCGACGTCGAACGTGGCTCCGTTGGCCACCTGCGTGCAGCGCTCGATGGTGCCCAGCGACATAGCTTGGTTGGCCGGCGTGGCGTAGGGGCTGGTGTCGACGCCGACGCTCACCGGCGGATCGGCGGCGGCGCCGCCTGCCCAAGAGCCTGCTAAGGCGAATGCGAGGAAGGCCAGACCGGCGCTGAGGCCGACGAGAAGGATGCCAGGCGCTGCCACGTTCGTTAGCCGCTTCATCTCTTCGTCTCCCTCAATGTATCTCTGCTGTCCGCTACTCTATCTAACGCTGCGTGTGGCCTTCAGACACGCGTCCGCCCCCTTTTGCCCCCAAATCCAGGGCGGGAGGGGGCCCAGACCCCCTCCCGCCCTTGGCGTACTAACTGTAGACCGCGTATCGGTTACAGCTGGTGTACGATGAGGAGTTTCACCTGGTTGTGGCACACCGGTGGGCCACCACCCTCCGGCGGGTCCTCATCTATCAGGCTGTCGCCGTCGTTGTCCACGCCGTCGACGGGATCCTCGTCGATCTTGCCGTCGTGGTCGTCATCGTACGGGATGACAGGCGTCGGCGAGACGCAGAACGAAACGTTCAGCGAGTAGATGTTCTGAACCACCGGGCTGTGGCACTCGTAGCGCTCGCGGTAGAGCACCCACTTCTGCTCCAGCGGGGCCAGCGAGAAGGTCTCCAGACCAGGGAGGACCAACTGCTGTAGCTGGTCGCAGCCGGCGGGCACGCCGGTCACTACGAGGTCCATGGTGACTGGGTTGACGTAGTTGTCCTTGTTCCCGATCTCGCAGATCACCCACATGTAGGCGCCCGCGGCGTCGCTGAGGTTGACTGGCGCCGGACCGAACTTGAGACAGCTCTTGATCACAAGCTCGTGGTCGGGCGTGTTGTCACAGACGTCGCCTAGGCCGTCACCGTCGGTGTCTGTCTGAGCGGGGTTGGGGATGTCCTGACAATTGTCACGGATGCCCTGGTAGTTGTCGGCGATTCCGTCATTGTCAGTGTCGCGTACCAAGTCCACCGTCGCCGATGCCGAGTTGTTCTGCGGGTTGGGGTCGCTGATGTGGGCGCCGCCAACATCGAGCGACTTGTTCAAGGTCAGAGTGCAGAAGTACGGCGGCTTCTTGGCAGTCACCCAGTTCACCTGCCAGCTCTCCACATCGGTGACGTCAGTGCTGACTGGGAGGCTGACCGACACGGAGGCCTGGTTGGGTGTGACATCGCAGTTGACAGTGTCGGCCATGGCCTTGTTAGCAGTGACGTTGACCGGCCCGAAGGGACCGTTGTTGTGGAGAACTTCGGTGCTGGAGATGTTCTCCGGCACCAGGGGCTGGACCAGCACCTGGTTGCCGGCCTTACTCGGCAGGTCGTCGGGGAGTGTCAAGCTGACGACCTTGACGTCGGCCGTGGCCCAGAACGCGGCGGTAGCAGAAGCAGCCGCCTCGTTGTTGGTCGGGTCGGGGTCGACCGTGTGGGCTTCCTGGGCGGGGGTCACCGCGGCCTCGATGTCGAAGGTGTGGCTGCTGGGCTGCGAGCAGTGGACGGTGTAGTTCTGGCCGACTACCGAGTCCACGCTCACGGGCAGCACCACGGTCGACGTCCTGTTAGCCGGGGTGACCGTGCAGTCAGCCGGCGCAACAACGCTGCTGCCCACCGCTACTGTCGCCGGTCCATCGGGCCCGTTGTTGTGGACGACGATCTCGACGCTCAGCGGCTGGCTCACGCTGACGACTCCGGCAGCGAGAGCGGTCCCGATGTCGACAATCTTGACGTCCGAGTAGCCGATGGAGTCTACCGTCAGTGAGGTGGAAGCAGTGTTGTTGGCAGGCGTCCGGTCGACGACGTGGGCGTTGGCCTGTGTCTGGGCCAAAGTCACCTCGTCATCGAAGGTGAACGTGTGCTGACTGGCCTTGGTGCAGTGGAGAGTGAAGTTCTTGTCGATGGTAACGTCCACGCTCACCGGCACCTGGGTCACCACTACGGTGTTGCTGTCAGGGGTCACCGTGCAGTCAGCAGGAGCAGCGGCAAGCATCTCGTCCTGGATGTCCACTGGCCCGAAGGGACCGTTGTTGTGGACAACCGCGCGCAGGGTTATTCCAACGTCGGCGCTGACGTCGATGTTGCCCGGGTTCTGGAGAACCGCAAAGCTGACCTTCTTAACGTCGGCGACTACCCAAGCGTTGACGGTGATGTCCTGCTTGTGGACGTTGTTGGTGAGGGCTTCCTCACGTACCGGAGGCATGGGAACTGCCGAGCCCTCGAAGCCGAAGGGGTCGCCGGGCAGCTCAACGTGACTGCTCTTGGCGTTGCAGTGGACGGAGTAGCTGCGGGTCACGTCACGCGTTGCGCCGGCGGCGAGACCGGTCTCGATGCGCTCGATCTGGCTGTAGAGGACGGTGCCGATGACTTGCTCGATGTAGTTGTCACCGGCCTGCGGGATCAGACGGAGCTCGCACTTGTCGGCAGGGTTGCTGACGTCCGACTTCAGCACGAAGTCCACCTGAGCGTTGGCCGCGTAGTTGCCGTTGACGATGTGGATCGTGATCGGGTTCTGCTCGGTGACGCTCACGTCCACGTCGATGACGGGCTCCTTGATGATCGTGACCGACATGTTGGTGTCGGGGCAACCGTCAGTGTCCTGAACGCCGTCGATGTCCTCGGCCAGCAGTTCGCACTCGTCGGGGCCGTCGAGGACGCCGTCGTTGTCGTCGTCCGGGTCGCAGGCGTCGCCCAGACCGTCGCCGTCGGTGTCAAGCTGGTCGGCGTTCGGCACCAGCGGGCAGTTGTCACCAGGGGTCGGGACAGTGTCGCCGTCCCAGTCGGCAACCGCGTGGATCACCGGGTGGTTCTCCGCCTGGTTGTTCCAGGGGTTGTCGTCAGACGGGATCTGGACGCTGGTGGCATTGGCTGTGATCTGGAATGTGTAGGTGCCTGCCGCGTCGCAGTTGAACTGGTAGTCCCTGGTGGTCGTGCCAGCGCCGGTCAGGAAGGTGATCTTGCTCACCTGGTTGCTGCCAACGATCATCGGGCTCGGGTCGAGCACCCACTTGGGGTGGCAGCTCTTGGGCCCGATCAGGGTCGCCATCACCGTTACGTCCGGCGGGCCGGTGGTGTTGAAGGTCACCGTGCGGGTTTCCGTGATGCCCGCATTGACCACGTCGGTGGTGTCGGGGTAGACGCTGGAGCCGACGTTCTCATCCTTCTGAAGTGTCACAGAGACGTCCGGCAGGGCGCAGGGGAGGGTGTCGACCCGTACCGCGCTCTGGCCAGTGTCCCTGCGCAGGAACATGCCGGTAACGCCGTTTGTGGTCGCGCTGGCGCAGTACTTGATCATCTCGCCGGTCGTGGCCACCTTGCCGAGGAGGAGGATGTCGGTCATGTACGGCGTGCAGGTGTTCGGCGTGCTCAGCGGCTGCGCCGGGTTGCCGGTAATGCCCCACGTCAGCCAGGGGCCAACGCCGGCGCCGTTGCTGCCATCGAACAGCAGCACGTTGACCGGGATGGCGGGGTTGACAGGCATGCCGGAGTAGCGGCCCCAGAGCTTGCAGGGGCCACCAAAGGCGCCCGGGCAGACCATGTTCTGGACGATCGCGACGTTGGAGTTGAGGCTGCTGGACCAGGACATGTTGCCCGTGCCGCCCATGTAGGAAGGCAGCAACGCGGCCAGCGGGCTTCCGATGTCAACCCCACAGCGAACGTCGCCGATGTTGTTGGGGATAGGTCCGTAGCCCACAGGCGGCAGACAGTCGCTCTCCAGGTTCAGGGAGCCCCCGATCGCCAGGTTGCACGTGCCGAACGGGTCGGCGTTCACGGTGAAGTCGACCTTGCCGACCAACGCCGTGCCGGGACCCGCCCCCAGGGGAAGCGCAGAGCTGGGGGTCCAAATGAACTGGCCAGGGGCGCTGCCCAGGATGGTGGCGATGCCTGCAACCGGCTGGCAGCCGGGCCAGGGGCAGCTCATCGAGAGCGGGATCGTGCCGATGCCCTCGGTCTTGCAGCCGAAGGTCGAGGCGGCGAAGCACAGCTTGTCGGGGTTCGCCGGCGTCAGCAGGTCAGAGCCGGTGCTGGTGCCGTAGTGGACGAAGCCCGGCGTGAACGGCCGCACGACCATGATGGTCACCAGGGTCTGGATCGGACCGTTGTTGGCCAGGTTGAGGTCGACTACGTGCGCGTCCTTGGGCGGGGTTATGCCGTCCTGGAACGCGACGGTAACGAAGTAGAACGGCGAGTCCTCGTCAACGAGGGTGTCGCCGTCGTCGTCGATGGTGTTGACCGGGTCCTCGTCGATGTAGGCGTCACCATCGTCCTTCTTGGTGATTCCGCCCTGGCCGCAGGTTATCGTGTAGGTCTCGGCCGGGAGGATCGTGTTGCCAGACGGCAGGCTCTGCTGGTTGTAGACAGCGCCCGCTGGGGCGACGGAGCAGGCTCCCGGGTAGAGCACCGAGTTCATGCCCGTGTAGGCCGCTACCAAGTTGCCGGCGGTGATGTTCGCCGTCGCCGGCGCCCAAGGCCCAGCGTTGTTCACCGTCTTGGTCATGGTGATGGTGCCGGTGGCGATGCCCGTGCTCGTGCTGTGCACGATGTAGGGCTTGCCCGTCACCGGGTGGTTGGGGCCAAGGCCGGAGGCCACATAGCTGACCTCGCTGAGGTCGGAGTAGGCGATTGCGTTGACCGAGAACGAGCTCGACGCCGTGTTGTTGCCCGCAACCGGGTCAGGCGTGTACTGGCTCTGGGCCACGATGCTGTTGTTGATTACGAAGGGCCCGTGCGTGCTGGGCGCTGCGCAGTGGATGGTGAAGATCTCGTCGTGGATCACGTCATCCGAGGCAGGGAGCACAATCGGGACCTGGGCCGCTGCTGGCTGGATCGTGCAGCCGGCCGGAGCAGTCGCGGTCTTGTTGAGGAAAGCCGGCACCATGACCTCAGGGCCGTTGTTGTGGAGGACCTTCCTCACGCAGACGTTGACGCTGGAGCTGACGTCGATGTTCGCAGGCAGCGGGGTAACGCAGTCAGCCGACAGGACCTGCTGGCTGACGATCTTCAGGTCGGCAGTCAGAGGACACTGCGCCGCACCGACGGCGATCAGGCCGTAGCCGTCGATGGCGTCCAGGATGTTGCAGCCTACGTAGGCCGGGCCGCCAAGCTGGCAGTAGTCGTCGGCGTCGATGTTCAGGATCTGCAGGCCGGCGCCCGTCCCAGGCGGGTCGATGGTCAGGCCGTAGATCCCGTCCGGCGCGGCGACATTGATTCCCAGCCGGCTCATCACGCCGTGCGTGTACGGCAGGTTTTTCTCGAGGCCACCCAGGTCGGCAACGATGGCGTCCCAGGAAGGAATGCTCGTGCCGAGAACATCACTGAAGTCCTGCGGGCTCTGAGGCGCCACCTGGTACAGCAGGTTGAAGTTCACGTTGGCGTGCGTAATCGCCCCTATCGTCCCGACCGGCAGACCGTGCTTCTCGTCGATATGGTACTGGAAGCCGGTATAGCCGCCGGGTCCCACGGGCAGGTTGGACAGCACCGTGTCAACGGTGATGGTGCCGCCCCCGGAGGGGACGTGGACGCAGGTATCGATGGCCCCCAGCGTACAGTCAGCCCCCGTGGCGCAGCCGTCGTCCACCACAGTGTCCGCGTCGTTGTCGACGCCGTCGCACTGCGCCTCGTCCGGAGCTGGCCCCGCGATGCGGGGACACGAGTTACCTGCTGTGTTCATGTCGTAGCTCACCGTGAGCGGTGCCTGGGCCTGGGTGGTCTGGTCGGTATTACCGAACAGGAGCATACCCAGTGCCGCCAACGCCACCACGATGGCTCCGACGGTAGAGAGTAGTAAGAATCTTCGCATGGCCGCACCCCCTTAGGGTTGTTAGACTACGAATCTACATCCGATTTCTGTGCACTGTCTCAGACTACTCCACCTCCTTGTTCAATCTACCGACAGACGTTGTAGTTCACCGGCGCGAGACAGGGCCGGTTGGGAACCTTCAGCGGGAAGGTGAACGCAACGATGTCCGCAACGCTGATGGTGTTGCTGGGCTTGGTGTCGAAGCTGACCGGGTCGCAGACGTTCTTCGCGTCGCTACCCGCGGCCCACTCCACGGTGTCCAGAATGTTGTCGGCGTCGTCGTCGGTGTCGCAGGCGTCACCCACGGTGTCGCCGTCGGTGTCGAGCTGCGTCGGGTTCCAGTCATTGGGGCAGTTGTCGCTGGCGTTGACCTTGCCGTCCTGGTCGGTGTCACCCGCAAGGAGGCCGCAGTTGGGGTCGGCGGCGTTGGTGAGCGCGTCTCGGTCCTGGTTCACCTCAGGCGCGATACCGTTCGACGGAGGGGCGGCGTTGCTGTCGTAGTAGCTCCAGTCGCTGCAGGTGCGCGGCGCGATCCCCGGGTCGGCGGGGGGGGTGGCAGCTACCACCGCGTAGTCCAGAGCGGTGTACTCCGGCACGCTGCAACCGGCGTCTAGGGCGTCGATGAAGGTGTCGCTGTCGTTGTCGAGGGTGTCCGAGCAGAGTGGGGTGGGGCAGTTGCCACTGGCGGGGCAGTTAATGGTGTCGGCATCTGTCTCTCCCTTGAGGCCGCCGGTGTTGGTAGCCACGGACAGCACATTGGTGCCGGTGGGGTTGAGGTTCTCGGTGGCGTCGCAGAAGCCGTCGCCGTCGGCGTCAGTAGCGCCGATGCAAATGCCGCCGCTGGGCTGGTCGTTGACGTAGGGCCCGTTGGCGACGAGGGGCTGAGCGTCGCAGATGTCGCCGATAGCGTCCTTGTCGGTGTCGGTCTGGTCGGGGTTGCCCGGGATGACCCCGAGAATCGGGATCGGGCAGTTGTCCTGCTGGTTGCGCAAGCCGTCGTTGTCTTCGTCGCCCTGAGTACCGTGGCAGTAGGAACCCACCGGCACACACCCGGCACCAAGCCTTTTGGGGTCACAGAGGTCGTTTATGTGGTCGTCGTCGTCGTCGTTGGCCGGGAGCCCGCTGTCTAAGGTGTACGGGCACTCGTCCTCGTTGTTGCTGATGCCGTCGCCGTCGATGTCAAGGTAGCTCTCACCGTAGGCGCCGTCGAGGTGGGTGCCGGTGCCCCACATGCCCTTGTTGGCGGCCGGGTTCTTCACCCGCTGGATGCCGCACATCTCATTGGTGACCTTGTCAAGGTCGTCGTCGCCGGCGGTATTGCAGAAGTCCTTGACCGTCCAGAAGTTGCCGGCGTCGCAGGGGTAACCGGCAGGACACGCCCAGTTAGCCGCTATGTCGCCCTCAAGGCTACCCTCGCCACCGGTCTTGCCCCACAGGGTGGTGTTGCTCTCGAGTTGCGTGCAGAACTCGTCCAGGGAGTCGCCGGGCGCGGCCGGGTAAGCGGGGTTGTTCAGGACGACGAAGTTCACGTATCCCCCCACCTCATCCTTGAGGGAAGCCTCGGGCGCAGGCCGCTGGCTGAGCTCGTCCGGGCTGAACAGGAGGAACTGGAGCTGAGTGGGGGGGTTGTTGCCCGTCACGACGGTAGCCCCCATGTAGCGGGCCCGCGGCTTCACGCCGCCGGCAGCGTCGTTAGCGTGCGTGGGGTACTGCGTGCAGCCTCTGGGCAGGCCGCCCGCCTTACCCTCCATCAGGTTCTTGCCGCCGGTGACTGCGTTCCACGAAACTGCCGGGTTGCCGTCGCCGTCGTTGTCGATCTTGTCGGCGCACTGGTCGGGGAGGGGGAGGGTGGTCTCGGCGGGGCCCACCGCCGGGCAGCCGTCGTTCACGTAAGTGTCGCCGTCGTTGTCAAGGCTGTCGTTACATGGGGCGGAGGGGGGCAGCTCATTGGGGTCAAGGCAGTCGCCGTCCTTGCTCAGGTCGCACTCCGCATAGACATCGCCAACGGGACCCTTCGTGGCACAGCCGTCGTTCACCCCCTCGAAGTTAGCGGTGGTGCAATCGTACATCGGGATGGTGACAAGCGTAGTGGTGTCGCAGTTGCCGCCGAACAAGGCGAGGGTCGACAGAGACACAAGCCTGCCGACCGCGGCGCCGTCGGGGATCTCCTTGTCGATGGCTAGCTTCCAGCCTGCGGGTGTACCGAAGGTGCGCAGGATCTTGTAGTTGGAGTACTTGGGAAGGCGATTCGGCACCGAGAAGCGGCTCAGGATGTCGGCGGTGGCGTTGGCAGCGTACGCGTCCCCCGTGCACGAGTCGTCGAGAGAGGGGGTACCGTCCGGGCCGTTACAACTGAGGCGGGTGCTGTAACCCATTTTGTAGGTAATAGCACCGACATCGCCACCAGTGCTAAATAAAAGTAGGAAACCTACTGCGGCAAGAAGGGACAGTCCGAGTATCCTACCGGCCATCAAACTCCTCCCCGGGGAAGCAAAACCTACTTCCCCGCGAAAACGAGCCCCCGGCCGGCAGGGGGCCTGCGGCATTATGGTTACTAAGTATCGCCCAATTTATACACCCGCTAGCGGGATTTGTCAACGGCTTCACAAGTGAAAAAGTGGATACTGGGAGGGAATTGTAAAAGAATTCTTCGCGAAGCAGCGTTCTAATATCGCTCTTCAGCCTTTTCCCGATGGCAGGTTGACTGCAGGCGATTATGTCTCCTCTAGCGGCCCTCGTTGCCGGCGCTGATGGCGTAGATCGCGCCGGCGTCCGGCCTGCCATCGCCGGGGCCGTCTACCCCAACCGCGACCACGATGATCTCCGGGTGGCCATCGTCGTTCAGGTCGCCCGTGGTCACGGCGCCGCCTAGACGGTCATCGTTGTGCGCGCCGAAGATGACAATGTCGTAGCTCGGTTGGGCCAGGTCGATGGTGCTGCTGAGGTTATCCGAGCCGAAGATGACGTAGGCCTCGCCGGCCCCGTCGCGCTGGTTGGCCGGGCCCTGGCCGAAGCCGGTGCCCAGCATGATCTCGTCGATGCCGTCGTCGTTGAGGTCGCGGCCGGCGGCGCAAGAGGTGAGCAGATCGTGAGCGTCGGCGGGCTCGATGGTGACGTCCTGCTCGCCCTTGGCGACATCGATTATGCCGCCCAGGTCGCGCGAGCCGTAAATGACATAGGCCTCGCCCGACGTCTCGCGGCCCGGGGCGTCGGCGCGTTGGGCCACCAGGATAATGTCGTCGATGTCGTCGCCGTTGACGTCACGGCTGGCGGCGCTGAAGCCGAGGGCGTCCTGGTCGGTGGGGCCCACAATCATGAGGTCCTGCTGATTCTGGGCCGTTTCGACCACGCCGCTCAGGTCGGACGAACCGAAAACGACGTACACCACGCCGGTGTTGGGACGGGCGGCGTCGGGCCCGTCGGCGGCCTCCGCGACAGCGATGATGTCGTCTTTGCCATCGTCGTTCACGTCACCGACAGCCATCGCATCGCCCAGCTCGCTGTACTGCTCCGGCCCGCTGATGGTGAAGTCCTGCTGCTTCTCAGGGATGCTGATGCTGCCGCCCAGGTCAGGCGAGCCGAAGATAACGTAGACCTCCCCCAGTTCTGTCCGCGGGCCGCCGTGGGGGGCGCCGGGCTCACGGCCGGCGAAGGGCGCTCCCAGCACCAGGTCGTCGATGTCGTCGCCGTTGACATCGCCGCTGGCCATGGAGTCGCCCATAAGGCTGAATCCCTCTGCCGCGATAATCGTAACGTCCGGCTCCTGAGTCGCCAGGTCCATCACGCCGCCCAGGTCCGGGCCGCCGAATATGACGTACACCTCGCCGCGGTCGGTTCGGAAGTCCGGATCCAGGATGCCCTCCGATGTGGGCGACGAGACGATGATGTCGTCCGTGCCGTCATCGTTCAGGTCGGCGGCCGCGACGCCGAATCCCAGGTAGTCGCCGGTCTTCTCGCCGAAAATCGTCAGGTCCTGCTCGCCGTTCGCCAAGTCGACCGTGCTGGGCAGGTCAGTGGAGCCCAGGATGAGATAGGCCTCGCCGCTGTCCTCCCGGCTATCGTCGGGGCCATCGCCAAAACGCGCCCCTGCCAGGAGGTCATCGACGCCGTCGCCGTTGAAGTCGCCCACCGCCAGTGAGGGGACGTCGTTCCTCAGGTCACCCGTGTCCACGGCGAAGACGGTGAGCATGGGGGCAGTGGTAGCCAGGTCGATGACCCGCGCATCCCCGGCGTTCACCACCGCCGTCGGAGAGAGGCCCGTCGCCGGTGTGCCGGTCCCCAGCGGTGATGGTGCGACAGAGGCGGTGGCTGTCTGGGTGGAGTTCTCCTCGCCGTCGCCGCAGGCGGCCAAGACAAACGCCAAGAGGCAGGTCAACGCCAGCAGCCAAACAACCTCGCGCCGAGTCATACTTACACCCCCAAGAGCCCTGAAAGTCTCGCGATTCTAGCTTGACCCCGCCCTACGGTCAAGGCTGCCTGCCCACCGGTCACGGATCGAAGACCCAGCGGGCGCCCTCCGGCTGCGTCACCAGCACGAGGACGGCGGCGAATTGTTCCAGTTGGTCCAGGTTGCTGATCTCCGGTCTGGCGGGGATGAAGCGCTTCCATCCCTGGTTGGACGCCAGCAAGTACAGGGCCTCGTATTGTCCGGTGATCCCGTCTGTGGCCGACGATGCATCTTTTGTCTGCCCGGAATAGCAGGCGGCATTCCACCCCTGCGCCAGGTCGAGGCCGGTGGGTGGTGTGTCGGCCGGGGTCTGTGGCCAATCCGAGTCGTTGGCCATCAGAATGAACAGCGGTTCATACGGACTCACGTCGGTCATGGTGCTGAGCTCCGGCCTTGCTGGGAACCACTTGTCGTAACCCTGGTCGGCCCGCAGGTGGTACAGGGCCTGGACGCCCGGCACGATGTGTGCCAGCGCCTCGGGCACGGGCAAGGCGGCGCCGAGGTAGCAGGCGTAGTTCCAGCCGGCGACCAGGTCCGGCGGGACCGGCGTGGGCGTTCCCGGTGTGGGCGTAGTGCTGGGCGTGGGCCCTGGCGGAGTCGGCGTGGGCCCGCCGGGCGTCGGTGTTGGGGTGGGCGTGGGCGTGATCAGCGGCGGGCCTGCGCTGCAGTCCACCCCCACCGCGATCAGCCCGTAGCCATCGTTGGCGTCCAGGATGTTGCAGCCCACGTAGCTCGGGCTGGGCGTTGTGGGCGAGTCGGCGTTGGGGTTCCCGGCCGCGCAATAGTCGTCGGCGTTGAGGTCCAGGACCTGCAGTCCCGCGCTAGCCTCCGGCGGGTCAATGATCAGCCCGTAGACTCCGTCCGGCGCCCCGGTAGTATC
>Ga0315288_10002925_pt1 | contig 21843 bp, 20 predicted proteins | sample YL17G11_20_MG_FD_203454 | JGI IMG/M metagenome (GOLD analysis project Ga0315288, IMG submission 203454) | Sediment microbial communities from Yellowstone Lake, YNP, Wyoming, USA - YL17G11_20 | ecosystem: Environmental > Aquatic > Freshwater > Lake > Sediment | place: USA: Wyoming | collected...
AACGCCGAGGCCTTCTTCGCCGTCATGCACATGATCGCGATGTGCGGGAACATGATGGAGGAAAGCGGGATGAAGGTGTAGCTGAAGAACTCCTCGACCGGGATGCGCTGGCGGGTCAGGAGCGGGGCAGTCTTGGGGTTCGCCGCCAGCGCCTCGACGAGCTTCTCGAAGCCCCCGAGGTTGTGGCCGACCAGGATGAATGCCAGGGTGCCGAAACAGAGGAAGAGGATCGTCTGAAAAGTGTTCACCCAGGCGGTGCCGCGCATCCCGCCGAAGAACACGTAGCTCATCACGACCAGGGCCACCAATCCTCCTCCCGCCTCGTAGCTGATCCAGTGGCGGTGTGCGAGCACGGTTTGGCCGTTTCGCATCACCTCGAACATCTGCGGCTGGCCGTCCGACCCCATGATCGTGCTGAGCGCTTCGAGGGTCTGTCCGCCCCCCATGACTCCGATGATGATGTAGGGCACGAGCATCGCGGCGGTGAGCGCGAAGATCAACGTGCCGATGGCGGAACACTCCCATCGATCCCGGAAGTATTGCACCTGGGTCATGTGACCGAACTTCTTGCCCAGCGCCCACAACCGGGTGCCGATGAAGAAGATCGTCAGCGGGATCATGAAGCCGGAGGCCGACGCCATCAGCCCGTAAACGCCGATGCCACGCTGGTAGGCGAGCCCAGAGCTGCCGAGGATGGCAAAGGCGGTCATGTTCGTGCCGAACAGCGAAAGCAGGAACACCCAGTTGCCGAGGGAGCGGCTGGCGAGGAAGTAGTCCTCCCCGGACGTCTTGCCCCGCCGAAAGGCGAAAATGCCGATGTACAGGACAACGGCGAGGTAGAGGAAGACGAGGATGGTGGGAATCATGCCGGGGCGTTCCGAGGTCCGAAGTCGGAGGTCCGAAGTCCGAAGTCTTGGTCGGTTCCAAGACCGTTGGCCGGTCGCGGCCTGTTGCCGCATGGCTTTGAGCCATTCATCATTTCACGGCTCCGGCTTGGCTGCCGCTGGCCGACTCAGCGTCGGCAGAGCGGGGGGGAGTTTCCCGTTCCATGTCGTCGAGTTCTTTGGGCCAGGCGAACCGGACGAGCAGCCACATCATGAAGGCGGCCAGCACGGAGTAGCCGGCATGGTAGGCCAGGCCAATGGGCAGAAAGCCGAACACCAGGGGCTCGGTCTTCTTCCAGTTCCAATAATCCTGATGCAGCAGATAGATCGTGATCACCAGCAAGACGAGGAGCCACTTCTTCATGAGGTTCCAGGTGGGGCGAACGCTCAACGAACGGCCGCCGTCGCGGCCGGTTTATCCAGGTCCGCAATCGCGAAGAGGTGGCTGTTCGAGGCCACATACAGAACCCCGTTGGCCACGATCGGGGTCGAATAGATCGGGGCGTTGAGGTTGGTCTCAAACAGGAGCTTCTTCTCCCGGCCCGCCGCCATGATCACGAAGTCGCCGTCCTCGTCCCCCGCGTACACCTTGCCGTCCGCCACGAGCGTCGATCCCCACATGTGCGCCTTGTTGTCCTGCGACCAATGGAGCTTCCCGGTTTCTGCATCGAGGCAGTAGAGGAATCCGGAGAAGTCATTGATGAAGAGGAGACCGTCCGGCGTGATGGAGACCGTCGAGATGCTGCGGTTGATCTTGTCGAAGGACCAGATCTTGCCGGTGTGGGTGATGTCGCCCGTCTTGGTGGCATCGATGCAATGCAGCAGCCCGACGCCCTCGCCGTGCTCCGGATCCTGGCCGACCGCGACGTAGATGCGGTTCTTCCAGAACACCGGCGTTGCATTGATTTCGCTGGGGCCCTCGGGGGCGGGATACTTGATCGGCTTGCCGTCCTTCACTTTGCGTTCGGGTGGGTTGCCGTCATACCACCACACCCGCTTGAGGAAGGCCGCGTCGCCCTCTTTGACGGGTCTCGCGTCGAACGCATAACACACCCCATCCCCGCCGCCGAAGAACACCAGTTGGCGGTCGCCGACCTTGCCCGCAGAGGGAGATGACCACTGGCCGTGGAAGAGCCGCGTGCCGATCCCGGCATCGTCCTCACCCGCGAGTTCGCCGGTCTTCTTGTTGACGGCGATCAGGCTGGGGGCATTGGGCGACGGGACATTGACGTGGGTCCAGTCCTGGCCGTTGGAGGTGCAGACGAAAACCAGGTCGTCCACGATCAACGCCGAGGAGTTGGAGGCGTTGTGCGGGAACACGCCTAGTTCATCCATCATATCATAGACCCAGATGATGTCGGCGTCCTTGGGACCAACCTTGCCCGGGGGCTTGCCGGGGCCGACGACGTATTGGGCTTCATCCTGGAACGGACCCTCGTTACCGTTCGCCAAGCCTTCGACGTCGAGGCACATGACCTCGCAGCGGCTGGTCACGACATAGACGCGATTGCCCTCGACCGTGGGCGACGAGAGCAAGCCCAGGCTTTCCCAGTCGTTGACCTTGCCGGACGCGAGCTTGGGCACCACCAACTGCCAGAGGAACGCGCCGGTCTTCTCGTCGAAACAGAGCAGGATGCTGCGATCGCCTTGGTGCTGCGGGTCGCGCGGGTACTCGTTGTTGGTCCCGATGAACACTCTGCCGCCCGCCACCACAACGTTGCCGTAAGATTGGGACCCGAGCCGCGCCACCCATTTGATGTTCTGGGTGGTGGCGAGATCAATGTCCTCCGTGCCGGGTTTGGTTTTGCCGGGGTCGAAGCGATCGGGCAGCCGGGCGGCCGGAGCATACATGTTGCGCCCGGGGTCGTTGCCACCCCATTGCGGCCAGTCCTGGGCACGAGTCGGAGTGGCGGCAACTCCGAAGAGAGCCAAGGCGGCCGCCAGAGCGGTGAGAGTGGAGGATCGCGGGAGAATCGGGTTACCCCAACGATGGGTAGGGCGCGGTGTCCGCACCGAGCCGCTCTCCGGCGGGCTGAGGACAGCCCGCCCTACCTTGCGGTTCTTCGGAAGTGGTTTCCCGGACAGGAACATGCGATTCATGAGCATGGTGGAAGGCGGTTCTTACGGATTGGGAGTGACGGTGATATTGTCGAGATAGACGCGCATGTCCTGCGGCGAGAAACCGAAGAGCCCCGGACTGCCGTGGGTGTTGGCCAGTCGATGGGGAACCTCCAGGGTCCAGGCCTCGGGTTCCGGCTCATCGTGTTTCCAGGCCTTGGCCCGGATGATTCCTGAGCCGTCGGGCGCCAGATCGACGCGCGCCTTGAGTTGGTACCAGGCATTGGGAGACCACTTGAAGGGCGCGGAAAATCGGAAGAGCTCCTGGTTCGAGCTGATCTCGAGCTTCTGCTCGTTGCCCTTGAGCACCGCCAGGTAGCGCTGATTGATCACACCCACGTCGGACATCTTGCGCCGGTTGCCGTCGCTCATGACATCCGCCTGGATCGTGTACTGCCCGAGGGCGGGAGCACCGATGAAGACAAAGGCGCGCTGGAAGAACTTGTTGTCAATCGTCTTGGTGAGCGCCTGGGTGCCCTGGACCTCGCGCACCTCGAACTTGACCCGCGCCCCGATCCACGGCAGCGGCGGATAGGCGAAGGGCGTGGGCGGCTCGAAGGCGTTGGTGGTGGTCTGCTCAAGCTGGAAAGACTCGAAATCCTCTTTGAACGGGAGGCCCGGCAGAACGCGACCGCGGAAGTAGCCCTTCAGGCCTTGGTACTCGGCCACGAAGGCCCCGGCTGAAGGGACGGGTTTGGCTTCGGCCACGAGTTGCCCATCCTGGATCGTCGCCAGCATCTTGGACTTCACTCGAGCCGTGGCGGGAATGAAGGCGTCCCACTTGACGAGCTTCGGGTCTATGTTCTCGCTCACGACAAAGCCGTTCGCATCCAGCGAGCGCACGCGCAGGGTCGTGGATCCCTCCGGTGCGAGCAGCGCTTCGGACGGGATGACCTGGAGCTGCTTGGCGGGGCCCGGCGCCGGCCAGGCTTCGGCTTTGGCTTCCGGCGGCAGGCCGGGATTGTTCCCGCTCCGGCCAAAGCAGTAGAGCTTGTTTGCGGTCTGCACGTAAACCTTGCCGTTATACGCCACCGGACTCCCGAAGCAGCGGCCTTCCAGCGCGAGGTGGGTCAGGATCCTACCTTCGGTGTCCGAAGGCGTGACGATGTAAAAGGCACCCTTGGTGCCGGCATCACTCTGGCCGTCGCTCTTCGCCGCCGGGTCTTCGAGGACGGGAACATAGAGCTTGCCATCCGCGTAGAGCGGACAGGAATTGCGTTGCTCGATGCCGACCTTGAGCTTCCAAAGGATCCTGCCCGTCAGCGCGTCCACCGAGCAGAGGTCGCCTTTCTCGGCCACGATATAGACCCGGTCGCCCACAAGAATCGGCGAACTGGTGGAGGAGGAGATTTCGTTGTTCCACAGTTCGAGGTCCTCGCGGCGCAGGACCACCGGGCCGGCTGCGGCGTTGGTCGGAGCGACATGAGGCAGCTTGAGCCCCACCATTTGGCCGAGTTCGTAGGGCGTGCCGAAGACCGCGATGAGCCGCTCCTCGTTGTGCAGGAGCACGGTGGCGTTGATCCCCGCCTTGAACAGTGGCACGCGCCAGATCGGGTCGCCGGTGCGCGCGTTCACGCAGACCACGCTGCCGTCGCCCGTGGCCGTATAGATCACCCGCCGGCCGTCCAGCCAGGACAGGTACAGGTGCGAGAACGAGTTGTCCTTGGGACGATCCCCGGGGCTCGACGACCAGACCAACGCCCCGGTGCGTTTGTCGAAGGCATAGATCCGGTCGGCACCCGCGCCCTGGGCGCCCCAGTTGGCGGTGATGCCCCGGGTGATCACCAGGTCACGGTCCACGACGGGCGTGGCCGTGCGGCTGTTGGGGAAGGTGAGACGTCCGAACTCCTCCATGAGGTCGTGCTTCCACCGGATCTGACCGTCGGGCGAGAACGCGGCTAGCAGTCCTTGAGTTCCCTGAATGAAGATACTCCCGGTTTCGGGGTCGATCGTGGGGCTCGAAGTCGCGTAGCGGAGGTAAATCGTGTCGCTGAGGTAATCGTTGGCGAGGTGCTGCCAGAGCTTGTCGCCCGTCTCGGCATCGAAGCAGGCAACGCCTTCCTGAAGGTCTGGACCTTCGCCGAGGTAACCCATGATGTAGAGCCGGCCGTTGGCGATCACCGGGGTGGACTTCCCGGGGAAGTCTGCCGTCCATAGGTGGTTGGACCCGTTCAGAACCACCCGGTCAGGCAAGGCGGTTTCCTTTGAACAACCGTTCCGATCAGGACCGCGCCAACTCAACCAGCCCTGGACCGCGGCCTCCGCCGGAAACGCCAGGGCCAGCAGCCAGAATCCCAGGAGAAGGCCAGATGGCCGTAAAGACAGGGAGAACCCAATCCGCCTCGGACGGGCTCCCGACACGGTCAACTCCACCGGTCGCCCGGTCCTCGCCCCATTCTGAACTCCGCTAATGCAATTCACAACCTAAGATGATAGTGCGGTTTTGTGATTGTGCAACTCCATGCTACTTATACGTATGATTGGCGAACTCGGATGAACCCGCGAAACGATCTACCGACCTTAATCCCGTCCACGGCCCCGGCTTCGCGCCACGGCGCGCGCTCGCGGAAGAACCCCGGCCGTCTGGCCCCCGCTGTCGCCTTGTCTGAAGCGGAACGAGCCAACGGGCATGGCGAGTTCGCGCCTGAACCGGATGCGTCGCAGCGTCTGCCCGTGGATTCGCCCGAACGCCGGCGTTTGCCGCTGCTGTTGCGTCGCGCCTGGTACGGTTTGAACCAGGCCTTTCGTCATCTCACTGCCCAGGCGGGAATCACCCCTGACCAGTTCACCGTCTTGCGAACGTTGCGCGAGCACGAGCCGCTGGAGCTCACCCAAAGTGATCTGGCGGAGAAGATGAGCAGCGACCCCAACACCATCGCCTCCCTGCTCCGTCGGATGGAAAAGCAGGGACTGGTCGAGCGGCGCAAGAACGCCGAGGATCGGCGCGCGCACTCTCTGGCGCTCCAGCACGCCGGCCTGCGCAGGTACAACCAGGTTCGGCGACAGGCGGTGGCTCTTCAGATGAGCATCCTTTCGGCGCTGCCGGAATCAAGCCGCGAATCGTTCCTGGCCCAGTTGGAACTCCTCGGCAACGCCTGTCGCCAGGCCGCCGAGATCGGACGCGTGGCCCGCGTCCCGCTCCGCCCGGGAAGGCGGAACCCGCGACGCGGACAGCGGAGGAAAACCCCTCCTCCCTCCTGAGATCATGCAGGAACGAGGGTCGGCGGTGTCTATTAGGGTGATGTGCTCTTTCTTGCAGGACCTCAAGTACGCCTTGCGCGTGCTGGGCAGAAATCCAGGCTTCACCGGCGTCACCGTGCTTACTCTCGCGCTCGGCGTCGGGTCGACCACCACCGTTCCCAGCTTGGTTCAAGGTGTGTTGCTCACGCCGCCCCCTTACCCGCGCCCGGACCGGATTGTCCGCGTCTTGCCCGTCAGGGCGGATGGAGCGCCTCATGGCCGAGGCGTGGCCGCGGCCCAATGGCGGCGATGGAAGGAAGAAAGCCGGTCCTTCGCGGCCCTGGCCGCCTATAGCTGGACGTTCGATTTCCTGATCCTCCCGGACGGGAGTGAATCGCTTCAGGGGATGTGGACCACTCCCGATTACTTCCGGGTCGTCGGTCTCCAGCCCCTGCTTGGCCGGATATTCTCGGAGAACGAGGCAGGGCCCAAGCCTTCGCCGGTCGTGGTCCTTGGCTACGATCTCTGGAGACGGCGGTTCGGTAGCGACACGAACGTGATCGGTCGGACAATCCGTCTGAGTCGATCGGAGGAGTCCCTGACCGTCATCGGGGTGATGCCCCCAAAAGTGCGCAACTTGCCGTCCCCCACCGAGGTCGCCGAGCCGAATTACGATCTCAATGCCCGGACGGAATTCTGGGTGCCGGCTTCAGCGAACAAACCCGACCCGAAGACACCGTGTGGAACGTCGTGGGCCGGTTGCGTGACGGCGTGAGCCTGGGGGCCGCCCAGGCTGAGTTAGCCACCCTCGCCTCCCGGCAGGCAGAAACGGCCCGTGTCTTCGCGGGAATTACGGTGAAGGCGGAGCCGCTACGAACGGAGTTGAATCGGGAAGGGCGTCGGTTGCTTTCGCCACTGCTGGGGGCGGTGGCACTCGTCTTCGTGATGGCCTGCGCGAACGCGGCCGGTCTGCTGTTGGTTTGGGGTCTGCAACGTCAGCGGGAGTTTGCGGTGCGCTGCGCTTTGGGAGCACAACGATCGCGATTGTTGCGTCAAGTGCTCACGGAAGTCGGCGTGTTGACTGCGTCGGCCGGCCTGCTTGGCGCAGGGTTGGCCCTCGCCCCGCTCCAGATCCTCAAGATCGGCGGTCAGGCAGCCATCCCGCGGCTCGAGGCCGTTACGGTGGGTTGGCCGGCGTTCGCCTTCGCCTTCGCTTTGGCAGTGATGGCAGCGTTCCTGGTTGGCTGGGTGCCCGCGTGGCACGCTTCGCGGTCCAACGGGGTTTCCCCCATCCAGGGCGCGGCGAAGACCAGCAGTGCGAGCCGGGGAGAACGCCGATTGCTTCGTGCCGTCGCAGTGCTCCAGACCTCGTTGACGTTGGCCTTGCTGGTCGGAGCCGGCCTGCTGGTTCGAACGGCGATGAATCTGGCCCGGGTCCGTCCGGGCTACGACACCCAGAATGTCCTGACCCTGAGCGTCACGGACATGAACCTGCTCAACTTCTTCGGGTTTCATGGCCAGGCGCTGGAGCGCGTGTCGGCCCTTCCGGGCGTGACGCATGTTGCCTTCGCCTGGGGCGTTCCGCTAACGGGCAACCGCTGGACAACGACCGTCCTTGAGATCGAGGGTCAAGCCAACCTGGGCGGCCTCAAAGACACGCTGACCATTCCCTCACGTTCGGTCACGCCAGGCTACTTCGAGCTGATGGGCCAGAAAATCGTGGCCGGACGCGGTTTTTCCAAGACGTATTCGACCGAAACGAACCGGACGGTGGTGCCGCAAGTCGCGATCGTAAATCAGGCGATGGCCGGGAAGTATTTTTCACACGGAACCCCGATCGGGAGGAAGTTCCGCTCACCGGGCGGGCCCGGCGGGTCAATCGAGATCGAAATTATTGGGGTGGTGACCGACGCTCGCACGGAATCGCTCGCGCTCCGCCCCGAGCCGGAGCTTTACTTTTCACTTTGGGAGGCCTTTCCGTTCACGAAGCATCTGATCGTTCGGACGGCCTCGGATCCGGTGCCGCTGGTTGGTGCGATTCAGCGTGAGTTGCGTGAGATTGAGCCGACGGTGGCCGTTGAGAACGTCAAGACGCTGGGGCAAATCCGGAGTGATTCGATTGCACCCCGTACGTTCGCCATGCGCCTGTTGGTGGGCTTCTCGGCTGTCGCCTGCGTGTTGGCCTTCGTTGGGATCTTCGGAGTGCTGTCGCTCTCGGTAAACTCCCGGAGACGGGAACTGGCCATTCGAACTGCGGTGGGCGCCCAACGGCGCGACATCCGGGGCCTGGTATTCGGTGAGGCTCTCCGGGTGATCGCCGCCGGTCTGGGTCTCGGCATGGGCATGGCTGCGTGTCTGGTTTATGCACTCCGAGCGTTACTCTACGGCGTGGAGCCCACTGACCTGCCCACTTTGATTGGGGCGCCAATGCTACTCTCAGTGATCGCGGTCCTGGCCGCTTGGAGGCCGGCCCAAAACGCGACCAAGGTCGATCCGATGGAGGCGCTCCGGCATGAGTGACCCGCGAGAAGCGTTCTGAAGCGACGGGACGGCCCTGGCCGGCCCCCACCCGCATCCAACTCCTCTTCTTGACCATCGGCCCGGTGGCGTCGCCGCCGTCGATTGGCCCTACCTCACCTCGAACTTAACGCTGACCACCGCCGTGATCTCCTTCTCGTAGGAGCTCGTGTCGTTGATCCCTTCCGCTGAGGTGGCGGAGACGCCCTTCGGGTTGATCTGCATGACACCCATCCGGGCTTCGACCAGCTTGCCGAGACGGCCATGAGCGTTGTCCACAATCTGTTCCGCACGGGTGGTGGCGTCCTTGGTGGCCTCGGCCAGCATGTTGATCTTCAGTTCCGACAGTTTCGTGTAGAGGTAGCACGGAGCCCCCGAGTCGATCTCGACACCCTCCCTGATCAGGCTGGTGACCGCGCGCGAGACCCAGGGGACCTTGTTCATGTCGGTGGAACTGATGGAGATGGACTGGGTGAGCGTGTAGCTCTCAACCTTGTCAGTGGTGATGATGGTGGCCGGTGCCGCCGGAGCACCGGAACTCGTGGGAGGGGCAGGAACGATTTCCTGGTGGTAGCGGCGGGAGGTCGTGATGGCCGACAAGGTGATGTTGGTTTCGGGAATGCCGTTGGTGACCAGGAAGTCCTTGACCTTGTCGGATGCGACCTTCAAAGCGTCGTAGGCTTTGACCAGGTTCGCATCCTTCGTAGTGACCGTACCGGACCAGGTGACCAGGTCGGAGACAATCGCCTTGCGAGCCGAACCCGTGACTGCCAGCGCCTTGGGTTCAAGTTTCACCGACAGATAGGCCCAAGCGAAGATGGCGACGCAGACGACGTTCGCGATGGCGAAGAACGCACCGCCCGCGCGGAGGGTGACCACGAGCTTCTGGGGCAAAGTAGCTGGCTTTTCACTGGTTTCGGACATAGGCGACCCCTTTCCTGGGATCAATGGGGTCATATCACGGTGCCTGGGCGGTGTCGAGGGGAGAGGCGCGTGATCGAGTGGGGCCATTCACTGGTGAACACGACGGTTATCCCATGGCCATCAGCCGCATCGAACTCCCCTTCCTGAGCGTCGGGCCTGTGGCCGGGTCGCCCCCCGCCCGGGAAGGCGGAACCTGCGACGCGCACAGCGGCGGAAGCCGCCGCCTCCCTCCTGAGAATCCGTTTGAAGTAGGTCGGGCAAATCGTCCCGATCAGCCGCCTTCGGTAGGTCAGTCTCAGGAATCGGCTCTGCAGGGACGCCTCATACCCTATCGAATGCGCGGTTTTCAAACAGGCTCTGAGAAGCAGCGAGCCCCAAACTTTGTGGTGAGCACTCGCTTGGGGCGTTCTTGGCTGGCCTTCGGATCCGACGCTAGCGCAGGACGGTTCGATTAAAACGAGATCTCCGGAGTTGCTTCGACCAGGCACATGACTATGATCGGTGCGTGCCCACATCACCACGACGCATGGTTCCCCGTCTGCTTGAGCAGATGGTCATGATTCCTGCAAATTCGACTCGGCCTCCGGCGATCCACCGCCTTCCAGCGAGGGCGCTCAAACCCAGTCGGCGAGGCTTCACGGCCGCCTGGGCAGGCAAGTGGTTGGGAGTTGGGGAAGAAGCAATGGAGAAGTATTTCCTGCCTCTGCTCAGGATCTGTCGCGAGAATCTGTATGTCGCCCGAAAGCATAAGAAGGACCCTGCTTGGGCTGAGTGCCTGGGGGTCTGCATTCACAACTGTGATTTGATGGAGACCAAGTGGCACAACACGGTCGAGGCGACCGGGAGGATGCGCCAAGCCGTCGGCTTGCGGACGCGACCGTGGCCGAGGTGACGAGCCAGGGCGCAGGAGCACTATCGCAGATCACCGCCTGAGTCTGACTCGGTGGACTATGGCAAGGACCTGTACGAGTGGCGCTTGTGGTTCGCATCCCAGGTGCGGTGGATGTCGCTCAGCCTGAATCGGACCACCTTGCCAATCTCGTACTGCGGCTGGAAGCCCTTCCCCATCCACATCCCGATCGTCCGGGCGGGGACGTGCAGGTGCAAGGCCAGTTGGCGCTTGGCCAGGATGGAGTCGTAGGTTGCCGTCGCTTGTGGCAAGGCAGGTGCGGCATCCTGAACTGATGCCTGCATCTTGCCGCTGATGATCTCGGTGATGGTGGCCACCAGATCGGCGATCGATCTGGCGAATCGCTGGATTTCGGGTGAGTTGCTCACGGCGGGGAGCACACTCCGCCTGCCTGCTCACTGAACCTGTGGACCTCCGCATGCCGGCGCCTCTGGCTCATCTGGTGTATGATTCTGCGCCGCCAACAGTCTCGCCTGTGCATTGGCTCCATCCCGTGAGCCCAGCGTGTTAGACTCGACTCAGGTTGAACCGGACGTGCCGGCTCAAACCCTTGGCGGCCAAGCCTCATCAGATTCCACGCGCTGGCTAGCGGGCGTCTTGCGGGGGCGGACATTCCAGCGCCGCGACCACCATTCAGATTTCAGGTCGTCGTGGACGTGCCGTCACACTGAAGGGGGGAACGGCCTAGTTCTGAATCGGCGGCCGGAACTGGTGAATGAACCGCCGGGCTTGCACATCAATCCCCTCCTGTATTTGTATCAGCACACGTCGCACTGTTGACCGATTGAACAAGTCGTAGAACTACGTCTGAAATTGATAACATGTCAGAGTCGGTTGTCAGTTGCCGCGCGGAGATGACACTACCTGCTACCGCTGCTCATCCTTCAGCAAATAGCGAGATCCCGCACCGACCAATCGACGGCCGGAAACCATGGCCTGCACCTCCCATCATCAGTGCGGTGCTGTTCGGGCTCGGGTTGATGGGCTGCTCGCAGCAAGAGCCTGGCGCGGAGAATCACGCGATGTTGAACCAGCAACCTGACCTGCTGCGGGAAATCGCTGAACTGCGCACAACCGTCTCCAACCTGAACTCCCAGGCGCGCACCACTCAGGTTGCCTACAGCAATCAACTGGCTCGACTCCGAAATGAGATCTCAGGCCTGCAAAGCCGCAACGATGCTCTTTCTCGTGCGTTAACAGACTCGGAAGGGAGAGTCACCCTCTTTGAAACAGCCGCCCAGCATGAAAGGATGCGCGCGCGAACGAACGAGGCGATGAATCTCTTAGCTGCAGTCTCAATTGTCGGTGAGTCAATCCCCACGTCGCAAGCAATGCTACTCGAACAAAGTAGGCATGCTGAGACTATTCGGCGAAGTCAGCTCAACGTAGATGCCCTTCGCTCCACCGCACCTTACCACGCTTGGAATGAGAGCTACCATGCGGACTTGCTGCGAGTTTGGGAACTGACGCCTACCAACGGTTTGGCACAGAGTGAGACGAGCCTTGGCGAATCGATACGCACTCTGCAGAAGCGCTTGCGGACCGCAGTCGACACCGCCATACAAGATTTGTGTGTGCAGGGGGCCAAGGGCAAGTCGAAGCCCAGCCGGGACCGATCCGAAGCCCCCAATGTAATCATGGGGCTGTCGGTGCGTGCTGGATGAGCACGCTCGCCTCCTCGAGTTGGCGAAAGAGTACTCATCTCTGCTACCGGAGTCGACAACTTCTGCGCAGCAACCACCTCCGAGAGCCGACACAAACCAACCGCGTGTTGAGTCGTTGCATGCATTGGCTTCGATACTGACTGGCAATCGGTTTATCGGAAGAAGAACTTTCCCAGCCGCCGGTGCAGACGTAACCGTCCGAATTACGGTAGAAGACTTTCGCGAGGTGGACGGCGAAATAATCTTTAGGCAGACGATCGTTACTGGAGCTAACGCTGAACCGTGGACGGGTGCAAATTGGACGATTGTCTATGACTGCGTAGCCCCTGTTGATGAACTGCTCAAGGCGACCTTGAGCGTGGAACCAGCGGAGAACGAAACAGCGCGTCTCTTTGTGCGAGCAAGCGAAGGCAGAAAGGTATTCTCGATTACGGAGAGCCATTCCGCCTCGGGGGAGTTTCTAAGGCATGTAAAAACGGATGTTGCAGCGTCTTCGAAAGAGAGCTTCTTCGGATTCACTTTCCAAGATCGAGAGAAAGCGGAGGCTGTGGCCCAATGCTGGAGGAACTTTGTTTCCGACCGAGGGGCATCCCGAGCCGACTCTCCTCAGCAGAACACCCAAAATAGGCAGTCCGGTTTAGGACCGCGGTCGGTGGAACAGCATCCGAGCGCGTCACGAGTGTCCGTGCCCACCTCTAAGTTGGTGCTCTCCCTGGGCAAAATCTGGCCGAGTGTCATCCTGTATAACCGCGATGGTACGCCGTATGGTTTCGTTGTCGATGTGGGGTGGGATTGGGTTGACGTTGCCATCGGCAATGGCGCACGGGTCACTTCAAGTACCGCCTCTCTACCGGTGAAGAGGCTGGACCGAAGCTATGTAACGAGAAACCTCTATGTCGAAAAATGAGCGCCGGCTCACGGGGACATAGGTCCCGTTGGTTTTTGTTCTACCATCTGCTGTCTTGGGGCGAGGAGTTCATTGATGCTGGTTTGTCGTTCTCAACTCCCTCCAGCCGGAGCAAGGGGCGGTGAGACGACACCCTTGAGACCATCGAGGAAGACATCCACCTCGGGGCCTGTCAGCACCCTGTACCCATCCTTCCCAACGCGCTTTTCGGCCTCGGCTTCAGTGACCGGGTAGAATTCGGCCAGTGACTGGGGGCTGACGTAGAGGCGAACCTTGCCCTGAACAGGCTTCACCCACGCCGTGAACAGCATCCGGTTGCGCATGGTCGGTGGCGCGTACATCACGCTCAACCCGTCACTTCGAGCCAGCGCCTTGCTTTCATCTCGAAGCGCGGCAAGGTGCCGGGGGCCACGGCCCGCACGGGCACGCGCAAGGACAGGGCGTTCTGCAACGCCTGTCGCAGCTTGCGAGTCAGCGCTGAGGCGTTGGTGCCCGGCGGTTCCGGCTCCACCTCCAGCAGCAGTTCCGTCATCGCGGCCCGCCGGTCCACCGTCACCCGGTATTCCGTCACCTCTCCAACGCTGCGCACGAGTTCGTCGACGGCGCTCGGATACACGTTCACCCCGCGCACGATCACCATGTCGTCGCTCCGGCCTAGAATCCCGCCTTTCAGGGCCAGCTCATGCGTGCCGCAGACGCAGCGTTCCCGGGTTCCTGACCTGACGAGGTCGCCGGTCCGGTAGCGCAACAAAGGGGACCCGAGCCGATCCAACGTGGTGAGCACCAGCTCACCCGTCCCGCCCGGGCCCACGGGTTCGAGCGTGCCGGGCTGGAGGATTTCGGGCAGGTAGGCGGATTCGATCACATGCAGCACGCCGGGTGCGGCGGGGCATTGGTAAGTGGCCGGGCCCGTTTCGGTCATGCCGTAATGGTCGATCACCCGGGCGGTCGGCCAGAGGGCGGCCAACCGGGCTCGAGTGGCGGGCAGGCTCCCCCCCGGTTCGCCGGCGACCACGATCAGCCGCACGGCGGAGCGCGACAAATCGATCCTCTCCGCACTCGCCACGTCCCCCAAGTGCAACGCGTAGGTCGGCGTGCAGGCGAGCACCGTGATGCGATGGTCGAGAATGACCCTGAGTCGGGCTGGGCTCGTCATGGATCCGGCCGGGAAACAGGAGCAGCCAAGCTGCAGAGCCGATTCCAGCGCCGACCAGAACCCGATGAACGGCCCGAAGCTGAACGCGAAGAGAAACCGATCCTCGGTCGTGACCCCGGCGGCGATTAAGATCCGTCGCCAGTTGCCCAGCAGGTGTTGCCAGGACTCCGCCGTGTCGAGCCAGCGCAGCGGCGCACCCGTGAAGTGATCAGTTCTTGATATCGGCAATTCACTGCGCTTCCACCTTGCGCCGACGCGGGTTTTGACAGTCACGGCACGGAGTGGTACAAGGTTCGCATGAAACTGCAGGTCAACCAGGAGGCGTTGGGCCGGTTCTGCCGGGAGCGCGGCATTGCCCGGCTGGAACTTTTCGGGTCGGCCTTGCGCGAAGACTTTCGCGCGGACAGCGACGTGGACCTGCTGGCCTCGCTCCATCCCGACGCGCCGGTGACGCTCTTGGGCTGGGCGGACATGCAGGAGAAACTCTCCCAGATTTTCGGCCGGCCGGTGGACCTCGTGAGCCGGTGGGCGATTGAGCGCAGCCACAACGCGTATCGCAAGCACGCCATCCTCTCCACAGCCGTTCCGCTCTATGTCGAAGGATAACGCCTTTCTCGCCGACATTCTGAAAGCAGGCCAGGCAATCCAACGGTTTGTGGCAGGCGTATCCAAAGACGACTTCCTGGCCAACGAAGAGAAGTATGAGGCGGTCACCCGGAAGCTCGAGATCATCGGCGAAGCAGCCCGGCATCTGTCCTCCGAAGCCCGGAATGCCTTTCCCGAGGTGCCCTGGCCGCTGGTCTGTGCCATGCGGAATCTTCTCATCCACGATTACGACGGCGTGGACCTGAACATTGTGTGGCGCACGGCTCAGGAAGACATGCCCCTGCTCATCGAGAAGATTGAAGCCTACCTCGCCTCACAGCCGCCGCCTTGATCAGCGGTCAGTTTGGTATCGAGAGCGAACGCTTGAGTCTGGGTCCTTCCGCAGTCGATGCTGCGGGGCGTTCACGCTGGCCAAGCTGGCCATCTGCGATCGCGACGTGCTCCAGGTGGAATCGTCGTTCCAAGTTTCAGCCGGTCACTCCCACCCACCGCTTCGCTTTCATCTCGAAACGTGGCAGGGTGCCGGATGCCACGGGCCGCACTGGCACCCGCAAGGACAGCGCGTTTTGCAAAGCCTGTTGCAGGCGTTCGGCCAGGGCGGCTCGATTCCGACAGTGACTGTGCGGCTCCACCTCGATCCGCAATTCCGTCATGGCCTCCCGCCGGTCCACGGTCACCCGATATTCCGCCACTTCCCCAAAACCGCGCACCAGTTCGTCGATCGCGCTCGGATAGACGTTGACCCCGCGCACGATCACCATGTCGTCGCTCCGGCCCAGAATTCCCCCTTCCAACGCCAGCTCATGCATGCCGCAGGCGCAGCGTTCCCGGGTTCCTGACCTGACGAGGTCGCCGGTCCGGTAGCGCAACAAAGGGGACCCGAGCCGATCCAGCGTGGTGAGCACCAGCTCACCCGTCCCGCCCGGGCCCACGGGTTCGAGCGTGCCGGGTTGGAGGATTTCGGGCAGGTAGGCAGATTCGATGACATGCAGCACGCCGGGTTCGGCGGGGCATTGGTACGTGGCCGGGCCCGTTTCGGTCATGCCATAGTGATCGATCACCCGGGCGGTCGGCCACCGCACGGCCAACCGGGCTCGGGTCGCCGGCAGGCTCCCGCCTGGTTCGCCGGCGACCAGGATCAGCCGCACGGCGGAGCGCGACAAATCGATCCTCTCCGCACTCGCCACGTCCCCCAAGTGCATCGCGTAGGTCGGGGTGCAGGCGAGCACCGTGATGCGATGGTCGAGGATGGCCTTCAGCCGGGCCTCGCTGGTCATCGAGCCCGCCGGGAAACAGAAGCAGCCGAGCTGCAGGGCCGATTCCAGCGCCGACCAGAACCCGATGAACGGGCCGAAGCTGAACGCGAAGAGGAACCGATCCTCCGGCGTGACCCCGGCCGCGCCGAAGATCCGTCGCCAGTTGCCCAGCAGGTGTTGCCAGGACTCCGCCGTGTCGAGCCAGCGCAGCGGCGCACCCGTGCTGCCGCTGGTCTGATGGCAGCGGAGGTAGCGTTCGACCGGGAAGGTCAGATTCGATCCGTAAGGCGGATGGGCAAGCTGGTCGCGGATCAGCTCCGGCTTGGTCGTGGTCGGAAACCGGCGCGTGAAGTCCTGTAGGTCCTTCACCGCGGGACGGGGCCCGAAGTGCGCCAGCTTCGCCGTGTAGAACGGATTCAGCGGGAGCACCCGTTTCAGCAAGTTTCGTAGCTTCTTTAACTGCGCGCGCTCGATCTGCAATCGGTCCCCGAAGTATCCTGGATGGGGCAGAGCGCGCCGGGTCGCGGCGCGTGGAACCCGCGTTACATTCCGCGAAACGCCGATGCGGCCGGGCGTTTCCGCGGGCAATGGGAACCGCGCCCGGCTCATGGTTTCCGGAGGGCGCTGGACTCGCCCGGGGACCCGGTCGCGAGCCCAGGCCCGGCGGGAGTGTTTCCCGAATGCGCGGATCCGATGGCCGGTCCGGCTCGAGCCGGGGTCGGTTTGTAGAGCGTGACGAGGCATCCGCCGGCGGCAGCCAGAACGATCCCGAGCACAAACGGCAGCGGCAGCTTTGACCAGCCACCCTCCGGAGGATGCTGGGCCAGGGAGTAGATCGCATTCACGACCGGTGCACCGGCGAAAACGATCGACATCACTACCGCCGGCGTGCCTTTGGCTCCGAAAGCCAGCAGCACGCCCAGAGCGCCGGCTGCTCCCAGAATCCCCGCCACCAACGACCATCCGATCCCCTTGAGCGGATAATCCCAGGAGGCGCCTCGAGCCAGGAGCAGGGCGAGCGGAGCCAGCACCGCGGTCAGGAAATACGCCAGGCCCACCCACAGAAAGGCCTTGTAGCGCCCGTTGACCGGGTCGCTCATGGCGGCCTGCCCGCTGTGCAGGAACACCCCGTAGAGTCCCCAGCAACCAACCGTAAGCGCCGCGAACGCCAGCCAACCAAGGCCGGACGGAGCAGGGGGATTGGCAGATGTCATGGTCATGAATGGATGGAGTGCTAGAGTGATATTCAGACTGCGGAGCCGGAATCGAGGAGAGCCTTCGGCGCCACCCGGATCCGATCGGCAATGACCTTGGGCAGAGGCGCCGACCTCAGGCTCCCATCCGGGCGCCGCCGGGCGCACACAACCGTGAGCGCCCCTCGAGCGACCTCGTCAGATCGTTTTCCCTCGCGTCGTCGGAAGCGGAAACGGTATTCGAGCGAGCGGGTCGTGTTCCGGGCGACCAGCAGACGGACCTCCACCTCGTCCTCGAACCGCAGCGGCGCGAGATAATCGCACTCGGCATGGACGCGCGGCAGGCAGAGGCCGGGCGCGATGCCCTTCAACTCCACGGAAAATCCCAGGGAGCGGAGGAAGGCGTGTTCGGCCGCCTCCATGTACCGGAAGAAGTTGGAGAAGTGCATGATGCCCGCCATGTCGGTCTCGGAGAACTCGACCCGGCGCATGAGAGTGAATTCGCAAGGCATGAAGTCTTAGCTGGAACAAGGCGGTTGAACCACGGAACACACGGAACACACGAAAGGAAACACGGAGCCGGTGGCGGGCCACAACAGGCCGGGGTCGCTGCCTCGATCAGTCACCTCTCGGTGACTCGTCACGGCGGGTCGAGGGTCGGGTTCCGGCCTCTGCTTTCGTGTGTTTCGCGTATTTCGTTGTTCCATCTCTTGCGCGGATTCAGGCGGTTTGGAGCGCGCGCTCGGGTACGTAAGGCAGGCCGTAGGGCAGCGGCGCGGGGACATCGGCATACTCGGCGATGGTTTGAAACAACCGCGAGAAGTCCTTGTTCACGTCCCCCGAAAGGCAGTCGGTGATGTCGCCGGCCAGCTCGGGATCGCGGTTCGTGATCGTACGAAAGCTGAACCGGGTATCGTAGAACGCATACACGAGTTTCCGCATGTTCTCGATGCCCTCGCGCATGGTCGCGCCGTATTCCGCGAACCGCGTGGCAGAGAACTCTCCGTCCCGGAAAGCAGCCTGGATGGCGTCGGCGGCGAGGACCCCGCTCTTCAGCGCCAGCATCAGGCCGGAAGAAAACACCGGATCCAGGAACCCGAACGCGTCGCCGGCCACGAGCAACCCGTCCGCCGCGCAGTACTTGGACCGCCAGGAGTACTCGCTCGTGAGGTGATACTGGCCGTCCTGCCGACCGCAGGCGAGGTGCTCCTTGATCCACAGGTTCTGCTCGACCTCGCGGTGAAAAATCCCCCGCGGTTCTTTCACACCGTCGCGGGTCAGGTACTTACCCTCCGCCACCACGCCCACGCTGATCCGGTCGTTGTGTTGGGGGATGTACCAGAACCATCCTTTCTCCGGAACGTAGGCGACGGTGGTGGCGCCGGCGTCGATGCCTTCATCGCGCTTCGCGCCGACGTAATATGTCCAGACGGCCACCTTGTTCAGTTTGGGATCGCGCACCCGCCAATTGCGGCGCGTGGCGCCGATGGCTTCGCGCCCGGAACAGTCCAGCGTCATGGGGGCGCGGAACTCGTGCCTCTGGCCGTCCCGGGTCTGTGCCCGCACTCCCACCGTGCGTTCGTCGTCGTGCAGGAAATCTCGGACCTCGATCTCCTCGAGCACCGTCGCCCCTTTGGCCCGCGCGTTCTCCATCAGCATCAGGTCGAATTCCGAGCGCAGCACCTGCCAGGTCTGGGCCACGTCCGCCGCATACCGATTGAAGAAGTAGAACGGCTGCGAGGCCTTCCCGGAGGACGAGACAAACTGAACGCTGTACTTCTTGACGTTGGCCGACGCCCCCATGCGGTCGATCAAGCCGAGCCGTTTGAGGGGATGATGGGTGAAGGGGATGAGGGATTCGCCGATGTGGTAGCGCGGGAACTTTTCGCGTTCGAGCACCACTACGCGCAAGCCGGCTTCGGCGAGCAGCGCGGACGCCGCGCTGCCCGCGGGACCCGCGCCGATGACGATCACATCGTAGTTGGTTTCAAGAGGCTTGGTGTTCATGGGCATGAGACCGGGGCTCCGGCACCGGAGCCACAATTTCGACGACGTCCGCCAGCAATCGCCGGTGGCCGTCCACCAGGACGCTCCGCCGGCCATAGAGCACGGCCGGATCCTGCGAGCCCAGGAGCCGGCTCATGTGCGCATCGCTGCGCACGGAGAAGAACGCCTGCGGCCAGCTCAGGTGGGCGATGCTCTCCGTCCGCAGAATCCGACCGAACGGATGCCGTTCCTCCAGGACGATCCGTCGGGCTTCTTCGGGCAGATGCTGGAGATGAATGCCGATGGCGCCATACTCAACCGGCCGGTGGCTGTCCTCGAGTTCCAGGATCACCTCCCGCTGATACGTCTCGAACGACCATTCCCGGCTCAGAACTCTCAGGTGGAGTCGGCCCCCATGGAACTTCTCCAGGGTGGGCGTCATGTCGTCCGAGTGCACCAGCAACCGGCGATAGGGTTGGCGGATTTCCTTCGCGTCCAGCCTGACCATCGCTGGGAGTGCAAGGCCGAGCCGGCGGTAGAAGCGGTCCAGCAACGCGGCCCAGGGAGGGGCGTGGGTGGCCTCGGGGAGCGCAGGGTCAAGGTCAGGCGGCCTGACCCGAAGCCCGGTCGCCGGCATATCAGGCGTAGCGCGCATGTCGGTGTTCCGGCAGGAAGAACGCGTGCACGAGACGGTCCACCCGCAGCAGCCCGTCACGGGTCAGACACATCCAATCGCCCTCTTCGACCAGGAACCCTTGGTCGCTGAGTTGCGCGAGCGGTTCGGCGAACTGCGCCTTGAGGTCCACGCCGAACTTGTCGGCGAAGTAGCGGCGGCGAACGCGGCCCAGTTTGAACTGCAGCACCAGTTCGCGAATGAGCCGCTCTTCGACGCTGGGCGTCAGCGCCCGAAAGAGCGGCAGCCGCCCGGCACGGAGCTCGGCCACGTAGGGCTCGAAGTCGTGCTGGTTCTGGAAATGCGTGCCGTTGACATGCGAGAACGAAGCCACGCCGAGCCCGACCAGATCGGCTCCCTGCCACAGGCTGTCCCGGTAAACGAATCGGGTGCGTGCCGGGTCTTTGACCGCCGTATAGGCGCTCGCCACCGTGTAGCCCGCCTGCTCCAGCTCGGCGAAGGCGTAGGCCACCCACCGCCGTTTGGTCTGCCAGTCCGCCACCGGCGCCGCCAGCTTTCCGGCGGCTTTCATCTCCTGGTAGATCTGCGTGTTGTACGGGATCTCCATCTGGTAAATCGTCACGCTGTCCGGGGCCAGCTCGAGTGTCTGGCGGACACACGCCCGCCAGTTCTCCTCGGTCTCCTCCACCATCCCGGCGATCAGATCGATGTTGATCTGCGGGAAGCCGAGCTGGCGCGCATACCGGTAGGCGCGTCGAATCTCGGGCGAACGATGCGCCCGCCCGTTGATCTCCAGAAGGTGGTCGCTGAAGTTCTCGACGCCGAGGCTCAAGCGGGTGACACCGATCTCGCGAATCGTCTTGAGCTTGTGATCGGAGAGCGTGCCGGGCTCGCACTCGAAGGTGACCTCCTCGGCCGCGTCCCAAGACAACAAAGCCTTCATCTCATCGGTGAGGTGGCGAAGCTGGGATTCCGACAGATAGGAAGGTGTCCCGCCGCCGAAATACACGAACTGCGGCGTCCGTCCGCTGATGAACGGCTTCGCGGCGTACTGTTGGAGCTCCCGAATGGCAAGGTCCAGATAAGCCTTGATCGCTGTGGAGTCCTTGTCCGTGTACACGCGGAAGTAGCAGAAATGGCAGCGCTTCCGGCAGAACGGAATGTGCAGATAAATCCCCAGCGGCACTCCGGTCCGGGCCGGTCGCTCCAGCGCTGCGTGCGCATCGTCCACGTGCTCCGGTTTCCAGAACGAGAACGGCGGGTAGTTCGAGACGAAGTAATTGCCCGCGGCGGTTTCTTCACCCGCCGATCGCGATGTCGAAGTGGGCAGTGCCAATGTTTCGCTCATGATTGGACTCGATTGTGTGGTCATTCGGCACCCACTGCTTGCGCAGATCCCTCTGCCCGTAATTGTGCTGACGTCCGTCGTCTCGAGGTTCCCGGAACCACAGCGCCGCTTTCGGCAGGGAGCCAGAGCCGGAGCAGCGGACTGGTCATCGCGGTCGTCACCAGGGCCATAATCACGAACATCGTGAACACCTCGCGCGGCAGCAGGCCGAGGTCGGCTCCCACGTTGATGGCCACCAGGCCCATCAGCCCGCGCGTGTTCATCAGCGCGGCGATGGAAGCCGAATCCCGGGCGGATTGCCCGCTCAGCCGCGCGCCGAGGAAGCAGCCGCCCAGCTTGCTGGCCACCGCCGCCGCCAACACCACGGCACAGCCAACCCAGGCCACCATCGAGGACAGCGAGCCGACCTCCGTGCGCAGCCCGGTGTAGGTGAAGAAAATGGGCACGAGGGCCACGAGCACGAAATCGGCGGAGGTTTCGCGCCAGGCGCGAACCAGGCTCCGTTCCTCGTGCAACGCCACCCCGAGCAGGAACGCGCCAAAGATCGAGAACACCCCAAG
>Ga0315288_10002927_pt1 | contig 21831 bp, 36 predicted proteins | sample YL17G11_20_MG_FD_203454 | JGI IMG/M metagenome (GOLD analysis project Ga0315288, IMG submission 203454) | Sediment microbial communities from Yellowstone Lake, YNP, Wyoming, USA - YL17G11_20 | ecosystem: Environmental > Aquatic > Freshwater > Lake > Sediment | place: USA: Wyoming | collected...
CAGTGCTCGACGAAATCAGCCGCCTCCACGAATGACCCGGTGTGCAGGATCGCCACTATAGCAGGTTCGACCGGAAGCGGCTCGTAACGCCCCTTGGGCCTGTCCTTGGGGAACTGCATCTGCATGACTATCCTGGCCTTTGGGCCGAGCCTGATGGTCGGGTCTTCGGAGTTGACTAGGCCCATTAGAGACACAAGCGGGAACAGCTCCCGACAGTGGTCGTGGCGGAAGATGTTGACGCCGCCGTCCCCCTTCGGACGCTGCCACGTTACAGCCCCGAGCATCTTTTCCTCGAAGACCATACGGCATATGTCGTCAGCTATCATGTCGTTGATCTTGTTGACCTCCGATTGGATGTCGTTTATCTGCGACTGAAATTTCACCCTTTTTGACATATGGGAGTCGAGTTGGATGTGGGACTTCGACTTCATCTGGTCCGAGAGGTCCTGGAACTCCCTCGACCGCTGAAGCAGCTTGTGTGACGCCTCCATGGCGAACGACGGCGGGATCTTCGCATCCCATCTGTGTAGGGCGGCCTTGAACACCGAGATGTTGTCATACTCGCTTTTGACGGTGACGGTGATGACGCCGCCCGCAACCCTGAGCACCGAATCGCCAGGGTCAATGTCCAATTCGCCAACTTTCTCATCGTCCATCATCTTTTGGAGATCCGAGAAGGCGTCGGACATCGGCAGGGACAACGTCATGCTCATCCCATAGGGGTCTAGCCTTACGTTCCACGTCCTTGCGAGGATTTTGCTGTTGGCGACATACTTTCGGATCTTTTCGATGCCGCTCATGTCCGCATTCACCGCATTCGTCTTAGTGCTGCTCATGTTTGCCTGTCTCCTTGAGTATTTCCATTACCCTTCGCGTCTGGTGTTCACCAATCGCATAAAGGGAGTTCCTTACTTCGGCTACATCCTTTTCCATATGCTTGAGTCTTCTCTCCACAGGCGAGAAATCTATCAGAGCGTCAAAATCCTTCAGAAACTGACCCACCTCGTCACAGGGGACGACAAAACACAGCCTTCTGTTCTCAATGCGGCCGGAGGCCTGTTCGAACCCGAGGCTTCGCAGGGCTCCGGCTGGAACGGTAATCGGAACGGGGCCGGAAAAGGTTATTGTCGGCGCCTCGAACATCTGGTTCACCACGATGGCGGTGAGCTTCATCCCGTTCTCCAGGACGAAGTCCTTGGCCGACGGTACGGGAACCGGATCCACGACCTTGTTCGGGGATCTGACGCAGAAGCACTTGTGGCATTCCGACCCCATGTCAAAACTTTCCAAACATCTGAAGCATCTCATAAATCACCCCTCCCAGAGCTTCCCGCCCCATATGCCCCTTTCGGAACTGTGGTGCTCCAAACCGTTGCCACTCGGCTTAGGCTCCCTGCGTTCGTTCGGAACGTGGTGCGTGCGGCGTTCCCTGAACTCACGACGCTCCTCCTGCTGCCTCATGGGGACAAAGCATGCGGAAGACATGATGACGGCTGATCTGGCGTTCCAATATTCGTACACCCATCCGCCAGGAACCCTTCTCAGGAATACCTTGCCGAGCGACCCGTCTGGCAGACCTGAAAGCCTTCCCTTCAGCTCGGTGGACTCGTTCACACGCAGTTCGTACACGAAGGACGTCCTTTCTCCACTTTTGCGGTTAGGCCTGCGGAGCTCGTCGAAATACGGGACGTAACATGATGCCGTCACCCCCTGTGTGTCAACATCATAGTATTCGTATGTCCAGCCGGAGGGCGTGCGCCTTATCCTGACAGATACGTGTTCGAAACCGATCTCCTCTCGGCTCATGACAAGGGTCTCGTTGAGCCTGAGGGTCCTCATGGCCATAGCCGATTCAAGGCGGCCGCCTGATACGTTTGCCCGCCCTCCGTCCGCCGGTCGGATGCTTGAGTCCTCTGCCATTGCTTCTCCGGAGCTTGTCAGTGTCGCCATTGCCCTGCCAATCAGTTTCAGCCACCAGCCGTCGTGACGGGGGAGGCAGGCTCGCTTTTTACTTCTATTTTCGCCAACGCATCCACGTTCACGAACATGCAGGTCACATCGAATTTCGGGATCTTGTTGCCAGTTTTCTGCTGTTCCCATTTCAGCTTCAAATCGTGCCCACATTCGGCTCCGATGGATCCGACGTTGCATTCCTGTTCAATGTGCCTTATGGTCCTCTGATCCTTATCGAGAAAGACCGTGACCCTCCAACTATAGGCGTCGGCGGTCACCATCCCAGTGGTCACCCTGATGGAAGACGGCCTCAGCCCCATGACGTAGTTCAACGCCAGATTGTTCCAAGGTTGTCCCCACAGGAATTCCAATTGAGGCACCCCTGAAGAAACATAGGCCTTCAACTCGTCAACACGCATGCCGTGGTTCCCCAAGAACCTATCCGCCATGTCGGTTTCGTAACAGGAGTTGTCATCGGATGGAAGATAATATGGCCCCGTTCTTTCTTCTATCGTCCACCCCAACTTCAGCTTCTTTGGATCGTCAGATGGCAGGACCGTTATGTCCTGCCTTTGCGGCATGGTGCCTGTGAATTCCGGCGGTTCGAGTTTGTATTCGTCGCTCATATTTTCACCTCCAGAAACCCTTAGCTACGAACCTGCCCCTAGACTCAATGACGACTTTCCAGCCGAGTTCGTCCACGACTGTTCGCTGCAGAGCTCGGATCTTCTCTTCGGTGTTCCAGAAGCTGTTCTGTGAAGGATAGAGTTCAACCATCAGCTTACATCCGCTAGTATCGGCTATGCGCTTGATCTCCCTGATCACCCACTGAAGTTTATCCCCTTCGAAGAACATCAGAATGTAATTGGCGAGGATGATGTCGGCCGATGACGAGGGGACGGGAATGTGTTCGCTTCCCAATTCCACAGGAATCCCGTAATCGCCCCTCATGTCGAACGAGAGGACGTGTTTGAACCCGAGTTCCTTCATATACTCCGAGTTCCTTCCGTTGCCGCAGCCGAGATCGACGACTAAACACGAACTTAGATCCAACCCCGCCGTCAGAAGACCGGTATGCCTCCTGAGATAGGGGCTCGGAGCTTTCGATCCGCACCTGACGCTCATTTTCCTGTTGTCGACCTTCCTGCTCATTTTGTGAAAGAATGCGATTTTGTCACGAATTATACAACGGATCCCTGTATAATCAACACCATGAAAATCAAAAGTCCCAAACGACGCGACCAAATAGACTGGGGGAGGCCAAAGCCCATGGCGTTCGTGCCCGAGGGGGCGAAAACCAACGTCGGCAACAGGCCGATGGGGCATCCTCCGATCTCATATGAACCTCTGATTGACTCGTCAGACCCGTCAACAATACCGTGGCAACAGAAAAAGGAATAGGGTTCAAGGTTTGCCAGATGCCGCCTCGACATAGACCCAGAACCACTCCCTTGAATGTTCTCCCTGCACATACGCTCCTAACAGTTTCCTGCCGCAAGACGCGCAGTGAGCCGTACAAAAACCGTTACCGATTTTAAGCACGTCGTCTTGAATCGGCTTGTGCTTGTGGAAGTAACGGGCAACCCGTCCGAGCAGATGTTGAAGGGCGGCCTTCATTTTGGAGCCTCTCCCTTCGCATTTTGCAAGCCGCTCGTCTTTTTGCCCAACCGGCGCCCGTGCGGCGCCGGAGCCGCAGGGATGGGTTCGACAGGGTTCTTCATTTTGACGATCATGTCCCTGATCTTCGCCGCCTCCTCGTACCGTTCCTCCTTGACGGCCTTCGCCATCTTCGCTTCCAAGCCTGCGGCGGTCTCCGCCATCCCGACTGGAGGAATGCTTTTCCTTGCGTCCTGCTGAGCCTTGCCAGTCGAGCCGATAGCCAATTTCTCCTGATGGCTCACTGAATGCGGTCTGGAGACCGTCATTTTGGACATCCTGGCGGCAACTTTTGAGATGTAGACATTCCACTGTTTGGTCTTGTCGACCTTGTTCTTGGGGCGGAACAGTATCCCCGACCACAGGATGCCGCCGCTGTCGGCACATTCGAGGCAGTAATGGCCCCGCTCAACGATGTCGTCGACGTCCAGCCCGATGCAGACGGCAAAATGGATCGTCGCCTCGTTCGTATGGCAATTCTCGCATTTCATTTTCAATCCGGGTCGGTCACATCGACCTTGAGTGTCGATGACACGACCTTGATGATCTGAACGACTTCAACCTCAGTGTCGGGGTTGTCGGAAACGTCGCTCGTTGCGGCCTCGACGGCCTTTTCAAGAGTGTCGTGTCTGGTCTCTTCGATTTGCCCATCTGAGTCAATGATCGCGAACTTCATAATTGCAGTCTCCTGTGTTGTGCCACGATTATACAACGTCAAACGCGAACACGTTCGAGAAAGTAAAGGCGGTTTCGCACAAGCCCATTGCCCCGTTGATCGTGACCCGTCGTAGGCCCGATGCGAGTTACCGCCTTGAAATTCATTTCGATGGAACCGCCTTGGCGGCCTGCTCCATCAGCATGCCCATCACGGCGGTGGACGGGTTCCAAACCGCCTTCGCCTCATCTGCCACGGTCTTCTTGATCTCTTCAACGTCGTCGGTCTCGATCATCTTCTTGGCTATCCGTTCAGCCGATTCGATTGACTTCGCGTCGTCTGGGTCGAGGCTGAGCGGGGTGGCGAGCTTGGCCTTGGCGAAAGGTATGTCGCCGTCCTCCATGGCTCCGTAGATCGGCATGGGGAGCGTCATTACCTTCCACCTGTCTCTGACGAGGCTTGGAGCCATGCCGAGTTCCTTTGAAACGGCCACAATGGCGTCGGCCTCGCACTTGGAAAGGAACTCCTTCCTGCTTTTGAACCCCTCTTCGAGCGTCTTGATCTTCAGGTCCCTGACCATTTTCTTCCTTTCGTCGAAAATGGCGTCAATCTTCTTAGTCATGGCTCCCAGAACATCCAACAGGGCCTTGAATTTCTCCCTGTTTTTGGCCTTCTGTTCATCTTTCATTGTGCTCCTTTCGATTGCTGCATAGACATTATCAAACTCCTCTGTTAAAGCAAAGAATAATATCAGAAATCGAATTCCCAAGCCGAATACTTGACTTGGATTAAAGATGCGTAATGTAGGGAGGGAGGAGGGCGGCAACAACAGAAGATATAGGGAGTGCCAGGAATGTCCTTATGTGAAACCGGCGGCGAAAGGAGCCATCGAAATCCGATATGGTGTGGAAAAAATGTTCCGTCGGCGTCGAGACTTGTAGAATAGTCCCAGTCATTGTACCGACGGAGTTTGAAACGTGGGGAGTTCTGCGACCAAGGAGATACGAAGATGCCAAAGGAAAGGGTGATCTGTCAGAAGGATGAAGTTGCCAAGGCAACAACGGAATATTTCAAGGAGGACCCGTTCGCAGCAAAGATATGGATGGACAAGTACGCCCTGAGGAATGAAAAGGGGGAATTCCTTGAGAAGACCCCAGACGACATGCACCTGAGGCTGGCGTCAGAATACTACAGGGTGGAGTCGAAATACCCCAACCCGATGTCCAAGGAGGACATCCTCGGCCTCATTCGTTGGTTCAAATATGTGATCCCCGCCGGAAGCCCATCATTCGGCATAGGGAACCCGTTCCATCTGGTGTCTCTGAGCAACTGTTTTGTGATAGAGACCCTCGACAGCTACGGAGGAATCCTGTTCGCCGACGAGCGCATCGCCCAGATAGCCAAACGCAGGGGAGGCATCGGCCTTGACGTGTCCCCGATCAGGCCCAAGGGCATGCCCACGAAGAACGCAGCCCTCTCCACCGACGGAATACTTGTGTTCATGGAGAGGTTCAGCAGGACGTGCAGGGAGGTGGCTCAGTCTGGCCGCCGCGGAGCCCTGATGTTGACCATCTCCGTGCACCATCCCGAGATCATGACGTTCATCAAGGCGAAGGCCGACCTGCAGAAGGTCACTGGTGCCAACATCTCCGTCAGGATATCCGACGAGTTCATGAAGGCTGTGAAGGCTGGCAAGAAATATGAGGTCAGGTGGCCTGTGGACGCCAAGGACCCGAAGATGTCGGCCATGATGGAGGCGAAGGACGTTTGGGACGAGATCGTCAAGCACGCCCACGCAAACGCCGAACCCGGCATCCTCTTCTGGGACTCCATCATCTCCAACAGCCCCGCCGACTGTTATGCCGACGTCGGCTTCAAGACGGAGTCGACAAACCCATGCGGTGAGCTTCCCTCGTCCCCCGGCGACAGCTGCCGTTTAACCTCCCTGAACCTTTGCAGTTATGTGACCGACCCGTTCACAGACAAGGCTTCCTTCAACGACGAACTTTTCGGGAGGCATGTCAGGATGGCTCAGAGGATGATGGACGACCTCATAGACCTCGAGATTGAATGCGTCGAGGGGATACTCAAGAAGGTCAAGTCCGACCCCGAACCCGACTGCGTCAAGCACAACGAGATGCTTCTCTGGACCGACATACTCGACCGATGCCGCCGCGGGCGCCGAACAGGGCTCGGGATCACGGCCATGGGGGACTGCATCGCCATGCTCGGGGCCAAGTATGGCGACGACAAGTCGGTCAAGATCGTCGAACGCATCTATTCGGCTCTCAGGAACGAAGCATATGCGTCGTCCGTACAGCTCGCAAAGGAGCGCGGACCTTTCCAGGCGTTCGACGCCAAGAAGGAAACCGACCATCCCTACCTGTCGAGACTCCCTGACGAGATCAAAAAGGACATGGCCAAGCACGGCAGGAGGAACATCGCATGCCTGACCACGCCGCCTGCTGGGACGATCAGCAACATCTGCGGGTGCATGGACAGGTTCGGAACCACCTCCGGATTCGAGCCGATCTTCCTAATGCAGTACGACAGGAAGATGAAGATGTCGTCAACCGACAAGTCTAAGCCGGACGAGGTTGACAAGATGGGCGACAGGTGGAAGAAGTTCCACATCGTCCATCCCGGGGCTACATGCTTCACCCATGTGACAGGGAAGCCAGCCGAGGAGAGCCCCTATGCCGGCTCCCAGGCTCACGAGATAGACTTCATGGCACGGATCAAGATGCAGGCCATGGCGACCAAATACGTCGACCACGCCATAAGCAACACCTTCAACCTTCCGGCCAACGCGACCCAGAAGACCGTCGCGAAGCTGTATATGGAGGCATGGGAGGCCGGATGCAAGGGCGTCACCGTCTACCGAGAGGGAAGCCGAGCAGGAGTCCTCACCAAACAGGAGAACGGCAAGGACGGGAAAATATGCGAGGACTGCGACGACGCCAACGCCAAGTTCAAGCATCTGATCGACGCCAAGAGGCCGGAACACATCATCGCCTCGTCCGCCCCCAAGCGGCCGAAAACAGTGGAATGCGACATCGTCAGGATGACCGTCGGCAAAACCGACTGGATATTCCTCGTCGGCAAGATCAACGGCATGCCCTACGAGACCTTCGGAGGCGAGGCCAAGAACGTCGTCATCCCAAAGAAGTACAAGACGGGGTGGATACTGAAGGACGGCGTGGCCGACGGCAGGACCATCTACGACCTGATCCTCGGGGACCTTGAGAACGAGGATGAGAAGTTTGTCGTAAGGAACGTGGCCAAGATATTCAGCTGCTACCAGCACGCCACGTTCACCCGCCTCATCAGCCTGCTGCTCAGACACGGAGTCGGAATCAAGTGGATCTGCGAGCAGATGGTGAAGGATCCGGAGGACGAGCTGTTCAGCTACAACAGGGCCATGGCCAGGGTCCTGAAGAGGTACGTCACCGACGGAGAGGAGAGCGGCCTGGAGTGCCCGCAGTGCCACGCCTCAAAGATGGTCTACAAGGCCGGATGCCCAAGCTGCATGGTCTGCGGCCACTCGGCGTGCGCGTAAGGCGTATTATATTGTGCTTTATGCCAATAAAAGGTAGATAAGGCGCACTATATTACGCCTTGAACTGAGTCACTCGAGCGATGTCGCTTAGGGATCGGTATCGCCGCCACCCGTGTCCGCATCCTGGGAATGACCCGCTCAACATCCAACCCGTCTTCCATGCCCCCGTTGCTCTCGGCAGGCATCGCGGGCCGCCGCAGCGCTCCAGCTTCAGGCCCCAATGGCGTTCACACCATTCGCCAAGGGCGACTGGGTCAATTTGACGGACGCCCATCCGAGGCCTCCATCCCGTTGTCCGTCATCATCCCTCCGAGCCAAAAACGGTTTCCGGACCGCCGCATATTGAGTCCGCTCAAGACCTCGTCCTCGCAGCTCCTCCGATGGACAAACCAAGCGAGTTCGGTAAATAATCTGCTCCCCAGCAGATATTCAACACAATCGTCCGCCAGAGCCGCCTTGGCGGCGGAAGGTTGGAAAAGCGTCCTGCACGCATTGTCGGCCTCTCGGATCTGCTTAGCCACAACCTCAAGAGTGTTTTTCCTTTTCACAAGGTTTTGCCCTCCTTGTCGTCCTCCCACGGGCAGACCTCGCATTCGTCATGCGCAGGTCCGCCCTCGTCGCCGTAGTCGTAGACTCCGCATCTCCGGCACCGGAACACCGTCTGGGTGCAGTCGTTGCAGCCCTTCGGACAGGGTCGGCCCCCATCCGGCTTCCAAACGTGGTCGAACATCCAGCAGACGGATCTGGCGGCGGAGCCGGACGCCCGCCATGAAAGCTTCCGCAACCACCTCCTCAGCCATCCCGCCCTCATAGCTTCAAATCCCCTATGACGCTGCGAAGGATCGTCGCCGCCTGGACATATGCAGGCTTGTCCTGCGGGAACGCTCCGATGGCGTCAATAAGCTCGCTGGCGACGTCGTCCTCCTTGGCGGCCACGGCGGTGGTGATCGCCCACAGGTGGGCCTTGACCTCGTGGAGAGCCTCCTCGCCCAGTTCGGCCATCCTTTCAGACGACACTGACGAGAGTTTCGCACCGGCCAGCTTCCTCATGTCCCTGTCTATCTTGACCATCTTCGGGGCGACTATCTCGTATATGCTGCCTGGGGCGTCGGCAAGGTGACCTGCCTCGTGCCAGAAGACCCATCTTGGGCAGTCCCTGTCGCAGAATGTGATGCTGCCGTCGGCGTTGGCCTTGGCGAGGAATCCGGTTTCTTCCATCGGGGCGTAGGACACCTTGACGGGTTTCCCAAGTATGGCGGAACAGTATTCCGATGCCGACTTGTCAGTCCAGGTCTTCCGCTCCGTCTCCGGGATCATCTGGCACCCCCTCCTTCGGTTCGCAGTCGTACTTGACGGCGATGCCGAGGGATTTGAGAACCTCGAAGTTCCCCCTGCGGATGGACAGAACCCTCTCGTTGGCGTCCCCTTGGGTCTTGTTGACCATGGAGGACTCCCCGTCTCCCGCGGATCGGTTGTTCGCCCTCAGGGCGTCTATTTTCGCCGTCATCTTGGCCACGACGGCCTCCAGCGGAACGGGCTGGTATCCCCAGACGTCCACGCCGACGTCGAACGCCAACTTGTTCCCCCATTCCGGAAGCCTCCCGTGGGAGTGCCCGTACAAATGCCAGGATCCATGGATGGATGACGGCCACACCATCATGGCGCAATGGGAAAGAGCCATGTAGACGGACTTTTCCCGTCCCCTGTCGTCCTTGACCCCGAGGCCGACGTTCCTCATGCAGCCCCATTCGTGGACCTCCGTGAAGTTCCTCAGGCATTCCTGGTTCATCTTGTCGTGGTTGCCAGTTATGAGGATCTTCTTGCCGTTCAGCCGCATGAGGTGCCTCATGTGGTTCATGAAGGCGAAGTCTCCGAGGACGTAGACCCTGTCCCCGCGAGAGACCATTGAGTTCCAGTTGTCGGCGAAGGCTTGGTTGTGCTCCTCCAGCCTTACCGACCATGGCCAATTGAGCTTGATGTGATTCGGCCGGTTGGGGTCGTAGTCCGGGTTCCGGAACATCCACGGCCATCGAAGGCAGTGCAGGACGATGTTCCTGTGATCCATGTGCAAATCCGCTGTGAAGAACGTGTTCAACTTTGTAAAACCTTCCTTTTCCGCCATTATACAAGCATCTGTGGAAAGAGATCATATTTCACCCATGCAATATGACGGCTACAATAGCCACGGTCGCTGCCGCCACCGCCACAATGACGGCGAACTGGAACTTGGCTTTACGTTCACCCTTCTTGGCCCACCGGCAGAACTCGGGATCAATCTCCTCGAATGTTTTAGCCCCCGAGGCGATTCTTCTGTCAAACTCATCCTTGGTGAGGGCTCTTGGCGGCTCAATGCGTCCCATGCTGGCCTCCTGTCGGCTTAAGGTTCCCTTCTTTGTCCGCCATGTCCCTGAGGTGCCTGTAGAGGTCGTTGACCTTGTGGACATTGGGCTTAGACGGTATGCTTGCCTTGTCAGCCGACGAATCGATGTCCTGGATCATCAGTTCTGCCTTCGAAATCAGCTCGTCATAGGAATGGGATCCATGCCTGACGTCCATCAGGTACTTTAGGTCGGCTCCGGAGAACCTTACGATCGGTTCCCCGTTCTTGATGAGGTTGATCCCCGACATCAGGAGGCGCATGCAATGCATCAAATTCTTGTGATCGTAGTCGAACTTCCCTCCGTCCTTGCCGACCCACCTCGCCTGATTCCTCTCCTTCATCCACGTCCAGTAACGCTTCCAGTCCTTGTGAGCCTTCTCAAAACCCCTCTCGTTGTAGACCAGCAGTCCGGAGAACCTGCGCCGCTCGTCGGACTCCGGTATAGACTCGCACACGAGCATCCCATTGCCCCTGAAGACGCCTTTCGCCCCCTCACCGTAATGGTAGAGCCTGTAGACGCCCTCGACCCTTTCTAGGGCCGCACAATGATATTGTGAAAGATCAATCCCTGTTCGGGAAAGAGGCTTAGGTCTGGCTGGGAAGTCGTGGGTCCCAAAGGGAATTCCGTCAACGGCCCTGAAGTCGTCAATGATGAAGCAGTGGTCATCCTTGGACGGCTCCTTTTCGGGCTCGGCGTTGTTCACCATCTTGTTTTGGCCCCTGGCCTTGGCTATCTGGTCCCTCGCATAGCCCACAAACGACATTGCGGCCTTCTTTGTGACAAAAAGGCTTCGATTGCTGACGATTTCCTGCATTAGGGGGGTCATGATCTTCACGCAGTCGTCCGGAGGCCACAGGAGCTCAACGACATTGGGGTTGCATTCGGCTGCCAGCTCGATGAACTTACGAAGTTCGAAGAATTTGGTGTCCTGCTTATCTCCGGACACCTCCTCCTGCGGCTTCAGGGACGAAACGCAGGTGAAAACGTCCTTCGGGAAGGCAAACACGCCGCGGATGTCGATGTCGGACGTGGCCACAGCCGTTCCGTACATATGGCTGCCGGCAACGACCTCGTAGGCGATCCTTCCGGACGCCCGAAGCTCGTCAACGCTCTCAAAATGGCTCGTCATTGGCTGAATCTCCTATCTGTTCTGTCAGGGGCGAGTATAGGGGATCCGACATGGAAGTCAACCGCAAAACGAGGGGGGATTAGGAGCCGCTCCTGAGGGCGGCTCCATTCCGTCAACCTCTTACGGCCTGTACCTGGGCTGCGGACAACCGTTCCACTGGATCACATCACGGTTTTGCCCATAGAGGGCTGCCCGTCAACGCGATGTTTCATCCATTGCTCGACCTGCGTGTTGAGGTCTATATAGACCTGGCTTGAAATCCGCTTCATATGCTTCCTCACATACGACTTTGGGGACTGCCCGCAGTATTCGAGGATATACTTCCTGATTTTGGCCCTATTGATGAATGGGGCCACGTTGATGGACTTTACAGCCACGTCGTCGTCTTGTGAAGAACCGAAGACATCCTGTTCGATCATAACGGTTTCCCTTCGGACTTCACAGCCTGTTCCTTTTCCTTCTGCCATCCCCTCATGATCGTGATCGCCCTTTCGGCGGCCGAACGGAGCATCTCCAGCTTCTTGACGCTGAAAACCAATTGGTCGCCATAGGGGAGTCCAGTCCGAATGACCTTCCATGCCTGCCTCACCCTGCACCAAAACGGCCTGGGGAACATGCCTGCGAGGTTGAACACCGACAAGAACGCCTCGTCGTCGAGATCCTTGTCAAACACCTGTATTAGGAGAGCCTCCGTCCCGCAGTCGCACATGATGAGCTCCGTATGAACCTCGCCCTGCGTCGTCTGAACGCGGTTGATCTCGTTGCCGTCCTCCCCGACGAAAACCGCGCACGGTTTGCCGTCGGCGTCCTTTTCCACCCTGATCATTTTGGTCTGTTCCGGTATGATCATCGACACATCTCCTTGATTTGTTGGGATCAATGTATCACATATCGGGACGGAAGTCAACCGCTATGTTTTTGGAGAATTGGATGAGAACGACAACTTCGGAAGGAATTTCCCGTGCGGGACGAGTTCCATTCTCCCTCCGTCATCCAACTCTTGGCCGCAATGGCAGCAGACCAGCCTGTTGATCTGCTGGCCGGTCATGCCCATCCTGATGATATGCCAGCAGTGCCTCGGCTTGGAGGTGCATTCGGCTGTTTCGGACATGGTCATTTTTCCACGATGATGTCGAGGCTCTTGGCGTTCTTTCTGAGGGTGATGTCGACGGTTATGCCGAGCTCCCTCAGAGCGAACATCAGGCCCATTGACACCAGGCCCCATCCGCCGTCGTCGACGTCCTTCAGATCCATGGAGATCTTGACAGTCTTGTCGCCGAGGATCTTCCATTTGATGTTCTGTCCCGCGATCTTGTGCGCCTCGCAGAACTTTGCGAAACTGTCAACCTTCTTGGAACTCATCTTGTTTCACCCCTGCATTTCTTCCCCAAGTAGCCGCCGTGATGCCTCACGCCGTATTCCTCCTTGGAGACGTTTTTCATCTTTGCCGCGACAAGCGCCAACATGTCGGCTATCACCAGCATGACAACCATCGAGGTCGTGGGGGCTATGTGCAAATGCCCCGCCTCGCGGATCATCCCCATGTCCAGCACGACGTCTGACATCCTACGGATGGGACTGTCGGGGTGCGAGGTTACGGTGATGACCTTCCAGATGCCTAGTTTCCTCGCGAATTCGATGGTCTCGATGACCTCGCGCGTCTTTCCAGACGTTGAAAATGCTATAAGCAAGTCGGCTTTGGATCCCACAGCCCCGTCATATTCCTTGATGATGCCTATGTCCCCGTGCGCGGCGTCGCCAGGATGCAGATAGACTGCCGGGAAACTCAGGGAGCACAACGAGGAGGCGCACTTTTGGGCGATGTGCCCGGCCTTTCCCATCCCTGTTGTGATGATCTTACCGTTCGTGTGGAGGACGATGTCAACGGCCTCGCTGAAGTCGTTGGGGATCGTTATGCCGCTTACGGCCTTCTTGGTGGCCTTGAGGAACTCCGCAGCCTCGTGGTTGATGGCGACGCACTCGTCGAACGGCATTCCAAGGCTTCTTGTGTTTCGCATGCCCCGATTATACATCGGGTGTGCGTAGGGCGTCAAGGATGGGAACCGATCAGGTAGGGGATGTTGCCGTAATGCAGCTTCTCAAGGCATTTCTGGATCCTGTCTGCGGGGCCGCTAACCTCCAGCCATTTGTCGTCGTGCTTGTACCGGAGACCGAACTGGCCGCACATGCTCCTAACAGTCCCGCAAACCAGCCCCATCCTGCCGTCAACGACGGCGGTCTTGGAGAACTTCACAGGGACGTAGAGGGAAACCGTTCTTTCGACAAACTTCTTTAACATCGTTGTGCCTCCAACACAATTTTTCGCCGGCGGAGGAGCAATGTCCTTCTTCGACGAATTAATATGGTGCGGACATGGGGGCAAACCATGCATTCTAAACCCGAATTGTACGCCTTCACAAAAAGAGCCTACGGATTCCTCAGAGCCCACAAGGGCAGAGTCATGCTGAGCAAGATCAGGGAACGGGGAACGTACGGCAAGGGCAGGTTTGAAATCGCCGGAACATACACCCCCGACACGGACAGGATCGTCATAGACTACAGGGTTCCTGTGCTTGGCGTCCTCATCCACGAGATGCTGCACGCCTTCCACCCAAACTGGTGCGAAAGCAAGGTATTGAGGGAGGAGAGTGCGATGGTCAATCAGCTTTCGAGGTGCCAGATGCTGCGTCTGCTGAGGCTGTTTGCCGCCGCAACGGTATGATGTACGGTGTCGCCACAACGCCAGTGAAGCTCTCCTCGCCAGCGGTGTGCCACATCAGTTCCAGCCCGCCTGTTGTCATGACCCACCCCTCGACGACAATACGTCCGTAGTGGACGGCAAGATGGCAGTTCGGACAGATGTCGCACTTGTTGCTGGCGTCCTCGGCCCCGACGCAGTCCCGTCCGTTGATGTGGTGTTCGGTCAGGATTGCGGGCTCATGGCAGAGATCACAGTGGGACGTTCCTGAACGCCTCATGGCCTTCGCGATCTCCTTGCGTATGCGCGGTCTCACGGAATGTCATTCGTCACGGCTGATGAGATTCCCTGCCATGTCAGCGATCGTGCGCCTCTTCCCTAGACAGCCACACGACGTCGGGCTTCGGGGCTCCCATGCCTGGGTCGGGAACCATGGCGGTCGGACGGACAAGGCGTTCATCGGCCATGGAAAGGTGCATCTTCTTCTTCCTGTCGAGGGCGTCTCCAAGGTATTGAAATGGCTGCGGTGGATCCTTCAGCATTGGCCGCGTCCCAGCCTGCATGGGGAATTGGCAGTTCTTGAAGATGGCGATCGGAGGCTTCATCCTGTGATCCACCAAGTAGAATCCGTGGATCTCGAGACTAACCTTGTCCGGCTTCTTCATCCCCAAGGCGTTCCTTACGCCGCCCCAAGGCAGCCTCGGGTCGTTGAACCCAGGTTGCCCAGGCAAAATGATCTTTGCTTCCTTCTTCATTGCCGTTTCCTGATGGAGCGGTGCTTCCGGTACCGCTGGCACGCGTTGTGATCGTCGCAGTCAAGGCACTGTGAAAACGGAGCCCCACATTTTGCCACGTCTTCGGAATGGGAACTCTCTGCCGCGGCGGCAACGGGGATGTTGGGCGGATTCTGATAGGGGTGCAGATTCGTCGTTACCCAATCTGTGGAAAGAAGGTCAGCTATGGAGAAATGGAACTCCCGCCCGTCGGGCCAACGCAGGACGTTATCCATGCCGTGGTACACGAACGTGTCTTCCGGCCATTCCCTGCAGCGGAGGGCTTTGTCTTGGAAACGAGCCCGCCCCAACGCCGTGTGTATGTCCATGCCCTCTTCGTGCTTTTCCCTTGGCGACATCACATCGGCCCAATCGTCTATCCCCATTTCAGCCCGTCCCATTTTCGTACTCCTTATTGCTGGAACACTGCCTGCAGGCCGTCCATTATGGAACTGATGAGGGCCGCATCCTCCTTGGTCTTGGCGGCCTTCAGGGCATCGTCGAAGACTTTGATGAATGCGTTCCTCGGGATCGTCACAAGTTCCCCGTCCGCCAGCATCTCGCCGAGCATGTTCGCCTGCAGGGAAAGGAGGTCGGTCCACGTCTTAACAAGGCTGGTCACAATTTTGCTTTTGACCTCGATGGCCTTGGCGTTGCTTGTGTTCCTGTCTGGGATGACGGTTCCGGCTGAAGTCAGGCACTCCATGACGGCGGCCATAGCCAGCTTGACGTGGTCTATCGTCGCCATGCCGGCTCCGGAGAGGTTAGCAAGCCTTGAAATGTATTCCGCCTTCCTGAGCTCAACATCGCCCTTGTCCATATGGGACTTGAAGTGGTTCTGGATGGCGTCGCGCGAGATGTTCTCGTTGACGGACTGGAAATAGGCCACCATCTTGTCAACTCGGTCGTTGGCCAGGACGTCCAACTTCCTCCATGCGTCCTCGGCGGCCGTGCGGTTGGGGCTGGAACACACCTGGCACAGCGGCTCGTTGTAGAGGCCGCTTTCGCTGACGTTGATCACGCTGGAAAGTATGTTGGCAAGCGCGCTGAAGTCGGGCATCCTGGAAAGATGGGTTTCAGACCCGTGAGGAACGGAGGGCGTTTGGTTTTCAGTGCTCATGGCGTTATTATACAACGCGCTTCAGTTATCGCCCCGCCGCTCCGACGATCGCCTGCCTTGTCTTGAAGAAAAGGGCCAACAGTTCGTCCCGCATTTTGCCGGGGATGGCCATCTCAAGTTCGTCGAGGAATGGGGTTGCCGAATCAAGGCCCGTTCCCGCAACAAGGAGTTTGCAGGCGGCTATCACATCCCTGGCCAGCGGCCTCTGCTCACGGTAGACGCTCAACGCCTTGGCGTTGTTCAGAAGGGCGAGCGCCTGATCCGATGTGGTTTTGAGGTCCATGGTGGCTCAGAGCCTGAATACCTTGATGGCGTCACGCTTCTGGTCGTCGCCGGATCCCAGAAGCTGGGCAACCTTCTCAAGTGCTTCACTTTCCGTTCCGGCTGTTATTGTGATGTCCAAATCGAAGTTGCTGACCGTTCGCCCATAGGCGTCATCGACTTCAAAGCCCCATTTGGGGGTCTTGTCCTCGGGCTCCTCGTTCCAACTCACGCCACTATTGAAGGAGGCGACTTTTGAAAGACAGGCTTTCACCATCTCCGGATTGTATCCGTCAATCGTCAGGAGCTCCATGGCCTCATCTGGGCTGCATCCCTCGTTAAGATAGGTCTGCGCCGACTCCTCCAACCGACCCTTCCTCATCGAGGAGCTCATATGATCCATCTGTTTCCTGAGGCTGCTCAGGAACAGAGCCTGCTGTATGTTTCTGCCGGTCTTCATTCCGCCTATTTATTCTCTCCTAGGAAGTTGGTTCCCTTCCTACTGGAAAGAATTTTTAGGCCATGAAGACGGTAGTGTCAGGCCGGATTCTGCGAAGGATCCAAAACCCTCCATGCGATGTCGAACTTGTCGCTGGCGTCAACCCACCTTCCCAGCCTCGGCGACTTCACAGACATGTGGCCCACGCCTTCGTCCTTTATGTAGTCGACCGCCTCGTTTCCGTCGAAGTCCGTCTTGGCCACAACCTTGCCCTCGACCTGGAACTGCTTTCCGGCCTGTTCGCCGGTGATGGTGAGCACGATTCCCGGCCTGCCTGTTTTAGACATACCGACAGCTATCTTGCCGACCTTGTGTATCGTATACAGCTTCTGGGTGTTGGCTGCGACCGTCTTGACGTTCTGGAGCGGGTCTGCAGACACGCTGGCGCTCAGTCCGGTCATGTGCACGATGGGCTTGAAGGGTTCTACATCCCCGCCGAAAGACTTCACCGACACTTCCAGTCTCCTTATGGCCGAAAGGAGGGAATCAGCCACATGGCGGTCGGCATCCTTCCCGAGTCCGGAAAACGCCTCAGCCAAATCGTCCCTAATGTCGAGAAGCGACAGGACCAACTTCTCGACCTCGCTTGGGGGCTTGTTGAACCTGACACCGGCCTCTCCCGCGGCCGATATGGTGGACGATGTCGGGACTTGTCCTCCGCCACATTGAGCCTCAAGGCCGTCGAGGAACATCCCGAAGGTGTCCAGAACCTCACGGCTTTCAGCCGCGAGAGCCGCTTCTGGACTTCCGTCACCCGAATGCCGAAGATTCCCCGTGATAGACGTGACTGCTTTTGGTGGCATTTTCCATTCTCCTTGTCAGTGTGTTTCGATGCGGTCCCATTCGCCCTTCATCCTGCAATTCTTGCACCCGTCAGCGAACAACTTCTCGTCCAACACAAGGCCGCAGTTGCGGCACGCGACCATGGCGGCCTCTGCCAATTTGGGGTTGTTCATCGAATTCTCTATTTCAGGAAGCAGCGACTTTCCGATCTCCCTGCCCTTTGGCGTCCGTGCCGTCTTAAGCTGAACTTCCAATATCCAATGTGTTCCATTCATGCTTCCATTATACAGCGTCGCATCAGGCAAAACCTTCCAAAAGAAGGGAAACGGGATCCGGCTTGGGTATATGCAGGTGTATACCGGAGTCTTCACAATGGCGAAGGCGAAAAAAAGCCAAGGGATGTTCATAAAGACGGATGCCGAAACCGCAAGGATGGCACACGTCCTCAGGACGAGTCACGCCGTCAACGTCTCACAGCTTCTGAGGCTGGCTATCGCGGACGCCTTCCACAAGTTGGAAGAGGAAAGGAAGAAATAGACATGGCAAGGGCGAAAAAACGTAAAAAACTGGAAAACAAGGCCAAAATTCGGCGGCGCCTTCTCAGGATGTGGAGCGAAAAGGTCAGGCTGGCTCATGGCAACAAGTGTGCCTTCTGCGGGATGCCAAACGAGACCATCATAGCCGGAACAAAACAGAAGCTTGATGCCCATCACATAGAGTCGAAACTGAATCCGTCGCTCCGGTTCGACATCATGAACGGCATAGCCTTGGATGTCTGGCATCACAAGTTTGGCAAGGATTCGTTTCACAGATCAGCCATAAGCACAATGGACTGGCTCCTCAAAAACAGGCCGAAACAGCACGAGTACATCTTGGCTCACAGGAATGACGTGCTAGACCTTGACGACAGGGAAACTCTAGCTAGGATAGAACAGAGGCTTACGGAGCCGCTGACGGCCGAACAGATTGATCTCCTGTCGTCCAAGCCCGTATGGGACGGGAAGCATCCTCAGGGCGATGCGGACGAATCGGATAGCGATTCATCGTCGTCCTCGGCCGACGACCTCTTTTCGCCGTAGACGTCATCGTGGGTGACTCCGGCAATGTCATAGAGGGTCTGATTGAGATCGGAACATGCGTCCAAAAAGACGTCGGAGGTTTTAATCAGTTCCTTGCGTTCTCCGTCACCAGCAAGATCCACCATGTAGGATATGAGCCCCATGAGGGTGACGACCCGCTGGTTCAACGAAGCCCGTGCCTGTTGCATTTCGTTTTCCGTCATCTGGTTCACTCCTATTGCGGCGATGTCGCCCTAATTGCGGCCTCAAATATAAGCGGCGCCTCCTGACGATCGGCAAGACGTATGTCCACCAAAGCTTCCTTCAGGGCGAGAAACCGCCTCATTGCCATTTTCCTTGTGCCAGCAGACGGATCCGCAGAGAAATCCCTTTGAGCCGCCCGATGAAGCGGCCCTCTGACGAAACTCAGGACATCATCCGCCGTCTTTGGTGGCAGAGCCCTCTCCTTGGAGTTTTTCTTTTCCGGATTGTCGTCCCCCTCCCCCCAATTCGCAAAAGAGCGTCTAGGAATTTCCGGCCGAGCCATCAGTCTCCTCCGGCATTCCTTTTCGTCTGGGGGTTTGGAGAAAACAAGAAGACTCTTCTTGACGTCGCTGTTGTAGGACATCAAATGAGCGGCAACGACGTGCCATCTGGCCATTCGGATGCAAAGCTGAATGATCTGCCAATGCTCCCATCCGTTCTCCAAAAGCCTCTCGGCCGCCACCATTATTCGCCTGTAGTTCCCGCCGTTGAAGGCGTCATAGAACTTCCACACCTCGTAATCCGGAGTCATGGGGAATACGATATGGCGGATGTCGTCCTCGGTGACCCTCACAGCCTCCACTGCGGCCGCCAGCTTGTCCATCTCTGGGATAACATACGACCTTTCGGGAGGCATCATCTCAAGCATAAGAAAGGCGGCAGGCCTAGTGATGTTTTTCGACCGTTTGGCCATTTCGTTCACAATGAAGTCAAGCTGCTGGTTCTGAGTCAGCTCCGACAGCGGCGTACCCACGTCCAATATCTGTCCGGAGGTCTCGCAGGCTTTCCTGAACTCCTTCCAGTTGCCCTCGCTGTCGTTGGCAAGCATCCTTTCCTCGTCGAAGATAAGGAACGTGTTGCCTTCCGCAGCTGACCGAACTATTTTTGGCGCAACCGCCCTGAACTCCTTCGTATCCATGAGGCCCCTGAGGAACACGATCTTGTGTAGGCCTTCCCAGTCTGGGCAGGAAACTTCGGCCGCAAGGGAGTTGAGGCCGTCCTTCATGAACGTCTTGCGTGCCTTGGCGGGCGGTATCTCGAATTCAACCCATTCGGCTGACGACGGGCCGTCGGGGAACCTTTCCCTCTTGATCTCGAGGATCTTGTTGAGGCCCAGATACGGATCGCCGACAACGAGCGTCACTCTTGGATGCTTGCCGGGCATATTGTCTCAATTCCCGTCGCCTGTCACATTTCGTCGTCGGGAGACCTCTGCAGGAGGTAGACGAAGTTGGGGCTGTCGGGCGAATCAACCTTGGCCCTCATTTCGTCGGCCGTAAAGGAAAGGTTTACCTTTTCCCCTGACAGCTTGTCGATGCAGCCGGCGAACGCCTCCGTGGAGAACGAGACTGCCTCGGCGGTCAGGGACTCGGAGATCTTCTCGCATTTTGCCTTGGCCTCGATCGCGCGGACGGCCGTGACGCCCTTCGCCTTCATGACGATGCTTTCGGCCCCCTGCTTGACGACATACAGGCTCTTCTGCCTGTTGGCGAGGGAGATGGCCTTGAGGCCGAACTCCAGAGCCTTCCTGTCGATGACGATCTTGACCTTCGTACCCATCTTCAGGACCTTCCTGTAGTCCGGGAACTTCGCCTTCCTGATCTTGTCAACGGTGTTGAGCAGGATGCTGACCGATCCGGAGTAAAGCGTGATGTGGGTTGCGTCAGGCTCCATGGCGAAGCTGACGTCGTCGTCGGCCTCGAATATCTCCATGGCCTTGGCGAGGTTTTCGGACTCCAGCAGGACGGAGTCAATCCCCACCGCCTCGAACGACTTCCGGTCGACGCTGGAAATGGCACAGCGTTTCCTGTCGGTTCCGACGAAGAACATGACGTTCTCCCCGGCGAAGATCCCGATGTTGTTGAGCAGTTCGGCGTAGTCGGTGGGATTGGTGGCGAAGGCCACCATGGCTGCCGCCTCCTTGACGAGCTTGTTCTTGCACTTAAGGACGACCGGGTCGGTCTTGAAGGTCGCCTTTTCGAACCTCGCGGTCGGGTAGGATTCAATCGAAGCCTGAATGACCTCGTTATCCCCGTCGAAGACCCTGAGATCGATGTTGCCGTCGCTCTGTATCCCATAGGGGCTCGCTTCGGCCTGCTTGGGCGCCGAAGGGACGAACTCGAGCCTGACTGACTGGTCTTCCCGCAGCTTCGAACAGATGTCCTTGAGTTCCCTCGCTGGGACACAGACTTCGCCGGGATCATCAATCTTGACGCCTTCGCCAGCCTTCACAACATATCTGGCAGCCATCTTGCTCACGGTTGATTCGAATGTCACAGAATCGGCATCCGCGCGTATTGACATACAGCTTTTCGTGACGTTGCTCGACTTCTGTTCTTCGCTCTGCCCCTCCGCCGTGAATGCGGCTACGCCGCCCTTAGCGATAGCGTTGCTGAGCACCGGCTGCGACAATGTAATCTTCATTCTTCTGACCTCCGTTCATCGTTTGTGAAAACACGCAATGATTATACAGCAGAGGCAATAATATCAGCCCGAGCTGACGGAGGCAACATCTAAACGGCGGTGAAATCGCACGTCATGCGACTATGAGGGGAAGCTGGTCCTCATTGACCTCACCCTCAAGTTCGGCAGCCTTCTTCCTGATGCGCAGGAGGGCGTTGTCGATGCTCTTTTCGTTGCACCTCTCGCCGTACCGCTTGTTTATGCTGCTGGCGGCGTCCCGATAGGACTTGTCGTCCAGATACTCGTCAATCACAACTCTCTCGAAGCCACTGAGCTTCGACTTCATGGTGTTGAGAGTCATGTCGAAGACCTCCGACCTGTCCATGTGCTCGTACGGAGCCGGCGGCGGCGTTCTGCCGACAATGACGTTCGAGAGGGGGGATGATTCCTCATCGTCCTCGGGGAACGCCGGATTGTGGTCTATCGATATGGCGGTGTTGAGGGGGTAGTCCCTGCGGCGATGCCTGGACGCATGCAGGATCGTGATCAGATGGCGGTTGATGCAGAGCTTCGCGAAATTCAGGAAAGACATACCCTTGCCCATCCTGAACCCCGGTATCGCCTTGCTGTGGAGGGCGA
>Ga0315288_10002931_pt1 | contig 21811 bp, 18 predicted proteins | sample YL17G11_20_MG_FD_203454 | JGI IMG/M metagenome (GOLD analysis project Ga0315288, IMG submission 203454) | Sediment microbial communities from Yellowstone Lake, YNP, Wyoming, USA - YL17G11_20 | ecosystem: Environmental > Aquatic > Freshwater > Lake > Sediment | place: USA: Wyoming | collected...
GTTAGGGGCACGGCCGCGACAGGACCCGGTTTATTGACAAGGATTCACCGCGAATGTTATGTTTTTTCCCGAAAGCCAACCTTGGAGGGATTCTATGAAAAACAAAACCAGGCTCATTCGGACGGTTCTCGTCCTCCTGACGCTTACGATCGCCGGTTCGTGGCTCTTGGCCCGGACCGCGGAGGCCCAAAGCCGTATCACATCTCCTGAGAAATTCTTTGGATTCCAGCTCGGCAGCGACCGGAAGATCGCCCGCTGGGACAAAATCGTCGAGTACTTCAACCTCCTGGGGAAGGAAAGCGACAAGATCAAGGTCGTGAATATGGGTCCGGCTACCATGGGCAACCCCTTTCTCCTGGTGATCATCTCCTCCCCGAACAACCTGGCCCGGCTGGACGAGTTGAGGCAGGTGAACCTCAAGATCAGCGACCCCCGGGGGCTCGCCGAGCAGGAGGTCAAAAAATTGGTCGGCGAGGGAAGGGCGGTTGTCTGCCAATCCATGAGTCTCCATGCTTCGGAGATCGGCGGCACGCAGATGGCGCCCGAGCTCGCCCATGACCTTCTCGCCAGGCAGGATGAGGAGACGGAGCGTATTCTCAATAACGTGATCTTCCTCATGGTGCCGAGCTTCAACCCCGACGGCGCCATCATGGTCGCCGACTGGTACCAGAAGACCCTGGGCACTGAGTACGAGGGAGCGGGTCTTCCCTTTCTGTATCACAAATACGTCGGCCACGACAACAACCGGGACGCCTTCCAGACCAACATGATCGAGTCGCAGTACATGGCGAAGATTCTGTTCACAGACTGGATCCCTCAGGCTTATCTCGACCATCACCACATGGGCAGCTACGGAGCTCGAATATATGTTCCGCCGTACGCCGAGCCCATTCGTCCCTATGCGGATCCCCTCATCTGGCGGGAGCACAGCTGGTTCGGAGCCCACATCGCCTACAAGGAAGAGGAGGCCGGCTTGTCGGGCGTCATCAACATGGCCCAATATTCCGGCTGGGGACATTTCGGATTCCACTGGATCACACCCTTCCACAATATCGCCGGGATGCTCACCGAGTCCGCCAGCGCGAAACTGGCGACTCCCATCTATATTCATCCCGACCAGCTCCAGGGCGGAAGCCGGGCCTTTCCGGCTTATGAAGCCCAGACGACCTTCCCCAATCCCTGGCCGGGCGGCTGGTGGAGGCTCCGGGATATCGTCGAGCGGCAGAAGGTTTCAGCCTGGGCTCTCTTGGATTTAGCGGCCCGGAACAAGGAGACCATGCTCTGGAACGCCTACCAAAAGGCCAAAAGGCAGACGGAACGGGGCGCCCAGGGCAAGCCCGCCGCTTACGTGATCCCGACAATCCAGCACGATCCGCTGACGGCTGTGAAGCTGGTCAACAAACTGCTGGTCCAGGGCATCGAGATCAAGCAGGCCGCGAAGGGATTCACGGCTATAGACGGCGTGAGCTATCCGGCCGGCTCATACATCGTCTCACTTGCCCAGCCTAAAATGGGCCTGATCCGGTATCTGCTCGGCCGTACATTTTACCCCGATAATGATTGGACCCGGGCCAAAGACGGCTCTCCGATGCGGCCCTACGACATGGCGACGGATACGATGTTCGAGTTCATGGGCGTTCGGGTTGATCCGCTTGACGAAGCCGTCCAAGGCGACTTCAAGAAACTCACCGGAGCCGTACAGTCCACAGGGGAGGTGACCCGGAGCGGGGCCGGCTGCCTGTTTGACGGAAGGCTGAACGACAGCTTCAGGATCCTGAACCTGCTTCTGGATAAAGGCCTCTCGGTGCGGCGGATAGATAAGGCGGGAGAAGGCCTCCGGCCCGGAGACTTCGTCGTCGCTGGCGGACAAGAAGCTGTTCTCGCGGATGTCGCCAAGCAGACGGGCGTTGACTTCACAGCCTTGAAAAGCGAAGTCAAACAGGGAACCCACGAGGTCAAGCGGATGCGCCTCGGCATGTATCAGCGCTACTGGGGCGGCAATATGGATGAGGGATGGACACGTTTTCTTCTCGAGCAGTTCGGTTTCCCCTACACGACGCTGATGGATGCCGAGATCAAGAAGGGAAGCCTCAACGCCAAGTACGACGTCATCATTCTTCCGGACGATTCGACGGGCATGATCACCGGCGAGAGGGTCGGAATGCCCGGCCGACCCGTGGAGGCCTATCCCCCCGAGTACAGGAGCGGCATCGGCAACGAAGGAGTCGAGGCGCTGAAAGTGTTCGTGCAGAAGGGGGGCGTCCTGGTTACCCTGGGCGGGGCTTCGAACTTTGCGATCGAGAAGCTCGGTTTGCCCGTCCGCAACGTGGCGGCCAACAAGAGCTCGAAGGAATTCTGGTGCCCGGGGTCCACGCTCAAGGTAAAATTCGACAACGCCAATTCTCTGGCTTACGGAATGCCGTCGGAAGGCCTGGCGCTCTATTTGGCCGGCAATCCGGCCTTCGAGATCATCCCCACCGAGTATAACGAACGATACGAGATCATCGTGACCTACGCCGACCGCGACCTTCTTCAGAGCGGTTGGCTCATCGGTGAAGAGACCCTGGCCAAAAAGGCGGGCATGATCGCGGCAAAATACGGGGACGGCCGGGTGGTTCTCATCGGGTTCCGAACCCAGCACCGGGCCCAGACGCACGGCACGTTCAAACTGCTGTTCAACGCCTTGGTCCGCTGAAGAGATCGCGAACGAACGGAGTCCTCCGAACGCGGAAAGTTGTTTATTTTTCTATCGCGAAGGGGATCGGGGGAGAGTCCGCCCTCCCCGGTCCGCCATGGCGAAACACCTCGATATTTTATTTGAGGATGACCGCGACCTGTCCGATGATCTCGGGATTTTTCCCGTCATTCACTTTGAAGACGACCTCGTCGCCCTTCTGGAAGCCCGGATTTTTGAAATACAATTGGGTCTTGAATCCGAAAAGGTCGGATATCCAGCCTTTATCCGTCGCGAGCGGAGTTCCTGAACCCAGGTTGGGAAAGAATTCTTCTTCAACCGGGAAACGGTAGAATTTCATGTTCGAATAGAAGAGGGCTTCCTTTCCCAGGTGCTGGTAGATGCTCACGTCCTGGTTTTGGCCGTTGTATCGGTCCCGAAGCTCTTTAACTGTCGGCATCTTGTATTCCTGGCCTTTGTAGATCATCACCACGCTGTTCCTGTGGACCTCGAGAAAACGATGGTCTTTCGACGCCATGAACGCCATGAACATGACATAGGGACTCTCCGGCTTAATGACGGCCAAGCTGGCGTTGACCGCCATGACAATGCCGCCTTCCTCGCTATAATAAAACCCCTGGCCGAGGTCTTCCGTCTGCGCATAAGCCGCCGAGCAGACGAAAAGAAGCAATAAAGCACAGCTGAATGCTTTCATCTTAATCTCCTTTTTTGACATTTTTCTATCTCTCTGCCGCGAGGCGAGTTATCAACTTTATCAAGCCGAACCTTCTTTCCACAGCCCGACAAGATGCAATTTGTGTGCCAAAGCGATATCAGGGGGGATTCCCCGGGAAAAGCGTTTGCGAAGGCCCTGGATTGTCCTATGGGAAGGACAGATGACTGATAGAGGGGTCAATCTGAATTTCGGCGGCCATCAACTCAGGGGGAGCCGCTATTTATCCCCAAGAGGATTGCCGCCTGCCTAGATAAATTTAAAAATAATTAAAAAAAATTCTTGACAAATGGATTCTTCATTTGTAACATATAAACGATCATTTATATAAAGGCGTGTTTATATGGACAGCGTTCGAAAACTCCAGAGCTGCTTTCAGACCCTGGCGGACGCCAACAGACTCAGGATCCTCAAATTTATCGGTGAGAATGAATGCTCGGTCTCCGAAATCATCAAGGCCACGGGACTGTCCCAGCCCCTGGTTTCCCATCATCTCCGGACGTTACGGAACATGCAACTCCTGGACCAGAAACGGAACGGCCCCTTCATTTACTACCGATTGAGGGACAGAAAATTACTCGACGCCCTGGGCCTGTTCTCCGAAATTATCAACAATATCAGGGATGAAAACATCAAAGAGCCGATGTTTTTCTGCCCGCCCCGCTGGAAAAAATTTTGGTGTGCGGATAAATAGAAATTTTTTATTCTGTCAAAAAGGAGAAACATCATGGACTTCAGAGAAAAAATGATGGAATCGATGCTCGGGAAAATGTCTTCCCAAGAGAAGACCGAGATGATGGAAAAAATGATGGAAAAATTCTTCGAGGGAATGTCGGCCGAGGAAAGACAAAAACTCATGCAAAACATGATGCCTAAAATGATGCGCCAGATGATGGGAGGCGGCCCCATGATGGGCATGATGGGTGCCATGATGGGCGATCAAGACAACGCCGACAAGAAAGGTTTCAATCCCATGGAAATGTGCATGAAAATGATGCCGCTCATGATGAAGAGTTTCCGGCCGGAGGAGTCCATCCCTTCCGACCTGCGCGGCCTGTTCAACGATTGGGTTCAGCAGATTGAAGAAGAAATCCTCAAGTTCACGAAAGAGAACCCGGCCGCCGACGCAGAGCGAGTGGCCGAGCACCTGAGAATGTCGAAAGACAGCGTTAAATATTTGCTGGAAAAGATGGAAAAAGAGGGCAAGATTCGCCCGAATGCTGAAAATAAGGAAACAAAATAAAGTTGGAAAGAAGCTCTCTCGAACGTGTCTTGGTCCGCCCCTGATTCCTTATGAGGAACCGTTGCTGTTTAGTCTTTTCCCTCTTTTAAGCGGATAAAGACGTTGGTACGGCCTTTTTCATCCTGGAATTTCATCTCGAAGAGATCGGAGTAGGACTTGATGAGCTGGGAAACCTGCTTAAATCCGTAGGTGCGGGGGTCGAAACCGGGGTCGAGTTGGCGCAGATAAAACCCGATCATGGACAGGCTGGCCCAGCCGTCCTCCTCCACGGCCATATCGAAAGCGCCCTTGAGGAGCGGCACCGGGTCGTATTTCTTCGCCTTTTCATCCCTGTCTTCCTTGTCCTCTCTGTCTTCCCTCTCTTCTCTGTCACCCCTCTCTTCCCCTTTTCTCGCCGCCCTTCTTTCATGCCGCTGCTTTTCTTTCGGCACCAGGTTCTCGGTGTAGATGAAGACATGGCAAGCGTTGACGAAAGCTTTGGGCGTGGTGCGCTTGCCGATGCCCATGACGAAGAAGCCGTGCTCCCGGATCCGGGTGGCCAGGCGCGTGTAGTCCGAGTCGCTCGAGACGATGCAGAAGCCGTCCCCCTGGTGACCGTGGAGGATGTCCATGGCATCGATGATCATGGCGCTGTCGGTCGAGTTCTTGCCGATGGAGTAACGGAACTGCTGGATGGGCTGGATGGCGTTGTCGTGGAGCGAGTTCTTCCAGCCCGACATGTTCTGGGTCGTCCAGTCGCCGTAGATGCGACGCACGGTGACCAGCCCGTATTTCCCCGCCTCGGTCAGGATCTTGCCCAGGAGCGAGGGCTGGGCGTTGTCCCCGTCGATGAGCAGGGCGATTTTTTTTCTCGTATCATCCAGGAATTGTTCGATCATGAAAAAACCTCGTATGGAATTTCCGTTCCCGCCTGTATCTTACACTCCCTTAACAAAATTTTCAAAGAAAAAATTTGCCTGCGTTATTTACCTGCATGGTTCTCTTCCATTTGGTATGGGTATCGATCTGAGCAGGGCAGGCAGAGCCTTGCTCTTCATATAAACCACCCACACAATATGGAAGAGAACCACCTGCATTATTCATCAATTTTAAGTTGGAGAGACGGTTTCAATGAATGCTTCAAGGGTGAAGGCCGGGATGGATGAAGCGACCATGTCGGGACTTCGGGAGCGAGTCCATTCCGGCCTTCACCCATATAGAATCCGATTTATGAATAAAGCAGATTCAAAAATCTCGCGTAAAAAGGCTGGAATCTTCATGCACACCCGGGGGAAGGCTGGGATGGATGAAGCGACCATGTCGGGACTTCGGAAGCGAGTCCATCCCGGCCTTCCCCCCATTGGGATATAAACCTAAATTATTCCTTGTTCCCGGGGAGATATTCCTCGAGCGCTTTGAGATATCCGGCAAACGCCTTCCGCCCCTTCTCGGTCAGGGCGCAGGTCGTCAGCGGCTTCTTGCCCCGGAACGATTTCGCGATCGAGATGTAGCCGGCCTCTTCGAGCTTCGACAGGTGGGTGCTGAGGTTTCCGTCCGTGGTCTCGGTCAATTTTTTCAGATAGTTAAAGTCCGCGTTCTTCAACGAGAGCAGGACGGAGAGTACCGCCAGCCGGACCTGGGAATGGATGACCGGGTCGAGCGGCGGGAATTTGTCAGGCCTCACGGCCGGCCCTCGTTTTGCGGTACTTGGCGGTGAAGATGAACCCGGGGATGAGATAGCCGACGACCATCAGGGGGATGAAGACCAGGATCCGGTTGTCCTCGCGGACCGGGATCATCGCCGCGGCCCCCAGCCACCAAACGAGGCCGAACCACCTCAACATTTTCGATTCGTAGACCCCGGCCAAGCTGAAGACAAGCATCCCGGCGATCATGGCGATCATCACCGGGATGACGAAGACGGAGTAGAGTTTGAGCAGGGGAAAGACAAATCCGCTCATCAGGAATCCCACACAGCCGGCCAGGACGAAATGATCGGCTGCAGCTTGGGCATAAGTCTTGACGCCCCTGTTCTGCCGTCGTTTCACCCCCAAGGCCAGGAAAAGGGCCAGCCCGCCGCCCATGAAAACGATCCAGTTAGCCCAGATCCATTCATACTTCTCGAGCACGGCGAGAACATAGGATCCCGCCGAAGCCACGATGATGAGAATTCCCCAGAAGATGAATTGCCATCCGGATTCGGCCGTCGCCTGCCGGGTTTTTTCCAGCATCTCCCGGATGAGCTGTAGATCCTGTTTTGCTTGTTCATCGGTCATGTTGCCTCCAACAATTATTTCAAAAATATTTTTTGACTGAATTTACTAATCTGCATTATTCATAAACCGGGTTCCATATGGGGGGAAGGCCGGGATGGACTCGCTCCCGAAGTCCCACTATGATCGCTTCGTCCATCCCGGCTTTCCCCCTTGAAGCATTCATTAATTCCGTCTCTCCAACTTAAAATTTATGAATAATGCAGGCTAAAAAAACGGGATATAGGCTCCGAAAAAAACCGTCCGGCCGAAAATCGAAGATTGTTCCCGGCGCACGGCGTAATCATCTCCGTAGTCATACCTCAGGACGTTCTTGTTGTTCATAAGATTCGTGACGCCGAAATAAAGGACAAGGAGTTTCTTGAAAATCGAGACATTGAGATTCCCGTTGAGATCCAGGCGCTCATAGGACGGATAGCGGGCGCTGTTGGGAGCCCCCCAGACCGGTTCGAAGCCCCGGCCGGCCTCATCCCAGCCCCTCCCTTCCAGGGGCGTATAGGGGCGGCCCGTGGCGAACGAATAACGGAGGCCGACCGACCCTTTCTTGAACGTCCTCTTGATGATGGCCGTGGCGGAATGGGTGATCTCATAGGGCGATGGGGAGAGCGTCGGCGAATCATTTTCCTTGCGCTTGGAGCCGAGGGCGTTGTAAACCAGCAGGGTTTCATAACGCCTGCCTTTCTTCTTGACAAAAAACTCCCCTCCCCGGGCGTACCCCATTCCCCCGCCCGAAACGCGGCCGTCGCCGTTGTCGAGGAAGAGGTTCCGGTATTCTTTGTCGTAGAGCGTCGCCCGCAGCTCGAATGTTTCCGTGATCCGGTCATAGCTCAGGGCGGCGTGAAGAGCGCTCTTGGGCTTGAGCCCCGGGTTTCTCTGCATGACGTAATAGTCTCCGAACTGGTGATACGCACCCGCCGAAATCCTGAAGATGTCGTTTCGGGTCAGGAGATAGGCAAACGAAACCCGGGGATCGAAATCCCAGCGGCGGTTGAGAAGATCGAGGGAAGAGGCGCGGCCCCCCGCGTTCATGTAGATTCGATCGGTCAACCGGAATTTATCGTTGGCGTAAAATCCCAGCCTTGTTCCGCGCACGCCGAAAGTGCTCAACGAATCCTCCCGCAAGTCGGTGGCCAGGCGGCGGACCTCCAGATCACCCCCCAATTCCAGGAAATGACGGCCCAGGTCCCATAGGACATCCATTCTTGCCTGGACCGTATCATCCCGGGTATTCACCCAAAAGGTATTGGTCTGGTCGAATCCCGCGTCGTAGTGCGTTACGGCCGCCAGGGCCTTGGTTACGAAATTGCGCGACCAGGAGGACGTCCAGGAGAGAGCGGCCATCCGGTTTTGGGAATCGACATCAAAAACTCCCTCTTGGTCGTAGTGGTAGCTGTCGGAGAGCCCGTAGATCCTGACCTGGCTGGACCCGCCGAGGCGGAGGTTGAGCTTGCCGAAGACATGCCCGTTGCCGAATGCCCGGCCCTCCCTTCCGTTGAGCCAGGTCAGGAGACCGGAGGTCCCCAGGTCGAAGCTGGCGACGACACTGCCGATTCGCTTGAGGGGAAGCCCCAGATAGCTGCTCAATCCGAGGACCGACAGGCCGAGGCCCCCTTCCCCCTTGGCGGGGGAATCCTTGGCCGTGATTTCCATGACCCCGGAGAGGGCGTCGCCGTATTTCGGATGGAAACCGCTCGTCGCCACGCTGGCATTTTCAACGACCTGGTTGTCGAAGATGCTGAAATAGCTCTCGTGCAGGGATTCGCTCATAAAAGGATGGCGGATTCCGATTCCGTCCAGGAAATAGCCGACCTCGTCGGGCGCGCCGCCCCGGATGAGCAGGCTCGCCGAGTCCGGCAGCGAGTTGACGCCCGGGAGGACGTGGCTGGCATAGACAGGGTCGGCCGCCGTTCCGGGCAGCGTATATGTGTCCATTTTGGTGAGGGTGACGGTTTTCCGGTTCTTATCGTCCGAAACAACGCTGTCCGCCGTCACCGAGATCTCCTGGACGGCGATCGGTTCGATCTCCAGCTCGATGGTCAGGAATTCCCCAGACTTTACCGTGAGGTCTTTCTTTTTATAGCCGAGGAGCCAAACCGAGATTTTTACGGATTCGCCCGGCCGGCGGCGGACCGATAGCTCAAAACGGCCAAGCCTGTCCGCGGAGCATCCCATGCCCTCTTCGGACAAAATGTAGGCCGGCAAGGGATCTTTAGTGTCTTTATCGATCGTCCGTCCCCGGATAAAAACAGCCTCTTGAGCGAAAAGCGAGGGGATGCAAAAAATGAAGAAAAGGAGCGGGATGGTTCTTTTCATGTCAGGGAATTTTCCCCCGGCATCTTGCGGTCCAGCGCGGCGAGCTCGGTTTTCGCCTGGCCGGACTCGGGATTCAAGGATAAGGCTTTCACCAGCATCTCCCGGGCTTTCGCCGGATCGCCTTTCCGCTTGTAGATGATCCCAAGGTAAGTATAGGCTTCGTCTTTCCCCCAGTCCGGCTTCATCGGATCCTCGACCCGTTCTTTCTCGAAAAAGCCCGCCGCTTTCAGAAGTGACTCCAGGGCACTATCCGGGCCGCCGCCGTAAGCCTCGGGGACATAGAGCAGATAGACACCTTTAAGCAGGTGAATCCTTGGATTCGAAGGGTCTATGCTCAAGGCCTGATCAAAGGATCCGAAGCTTTTCATGCCCAGCTCCATGGCCTTCTCGGGGTGGAGGGCCAGTTCCATGCCCAGAAGATAACCGTACAGGGCGAAGGCTTCGGCGAAAGCCGGATCGGCGGTCATGGCCTTTTCCAAATATTGCTCTCCTTCGGTCGTCCAGCGTTCGGCCGCGGCCGTGTCCTGGCCGGAGAACGAGAATATCGCGAGCCTGTAATCGACCAGGCCGACATAGTACAAGAAAACGGCATTTCCCTTATCGGATTGCATCAGACATCGGATGAACAAGTTTCGGGCTTCCTCGAGGAGGACCGGATTCCAGGTGTTGAGGCCTTGCTGAAGCTTTGACTTCGCTTCCCGCATGGTTTGGGCCGGGCCGACGTTTTGCCCCTCCCGCCCGGAAGCGGGCCGGCCATCGGGGAATGCTTGTCCGACGGCGCCGCAGAGCAAGGACAGGACCAGAGCCAGGCGAAAGGCCTCCCGAATTTTTTTCAGCCAAGAGCGTTTGCATTGTCTTTCCATGTTCACCTCTCTATTTTTTGGTTCATATCGTTTATTATTTTTAAAGTACTTTGTATTTCAAAGTAAGTATAAATAGAGTTCCTCTCGTTGTCAAGTCTTTTTTAATAAGCTTTTTTAATCCGGCTAAATTTTTTCGTCGACGCGCCTGAAAATATCAGGAAACAATCTCGGGCAGGCAGAAAGACGTTTCGAGCCGTTCGCCGCAGCCGCAGCAGACCGAATCGATGCAGAGCTTCCGGCACTTGATCCCTTTTTCTATAGTCCAGGCCGTATTCCAGCGGCCGCCGCACTCCGGGCAAGCCGGGGGAAGGATATAGAGAACCGTCACGGGCTGGCCGTGGTTCGCGGGATGAGGAATGCGGATTCGCCGGATTTTGAGGCCGGCAATCCGCGCGTCCCGGAGCTCGGCGAGGAGCGAGCGGAAAAATTCGAGCGAGTCTGCGGCTTTTTTCGCCGCCAGCTTCCGTCCGGCGGACGTGCGCATGTTCAAGGGAAGGCAGGCGGCATAGGTCAGCTCCTTGCTCAGATGCTCGAGGACGGCGGACCGGAGCGTCCGGCCGCGGAGCGCGGACTTGACGAAGAAATTGGCCACGCCCAGGGCGCCGAACTTGGAGAGGAAATCGGCGTCATGGACGATATCGGCGACGGCGTTTTTCGCGGCTTTCTCATGGTAAAGGGCTTTCAGGCCGGAAAGGACGCGCTTGATGTCCGCGGACCTCATCCCGGATTCGCGCAGAAGCGGCTCGGCGATTCGGACCGATTTCGCTTCTTCCACCCTGTCATCTCCGTGGTAATGTCCCCCTGCAAATTTCCCGGCATCATGGCAGAGCGCGGCGACTGACGGAATCAGCGGATCGACCTTCTCCATCGTTGCCAGTTGATGGCTGAGGGCTGCGACATGAGTCGTATGCTCCCATAGATAGCTCTCCTCGGTTCCGGGCTTTTTTTCGTAAGCCTTTTCGGATTCCTCGATGGTTCTTTTGATTTTAGCGATCAGGCCGGGAAAACGGGTTTCAATCAATTCACCGTAATTCTGTTTTTGAACGGCCATGGCCTTTTCGCTGGCCATTATCCCCCGGCCTGAAGGCCCGCGTCAAGCCGGCATCCCTTCGGAGGAGTATTTTCATTCTCATCAGACATCGATCATTGCATAAATTAATAAAAGCGGATGACCATTCCGGCTACCCCGGGATAGGCAGTCGCACCGCCGGAAAAAAAGACGCCCGGCCTCGGGTCGATGTCAACGAAGCACAGCCAGAGTCAGGCGGGTCTTAGCAATTATTTGACTTCCTTGTGAAACCGGGAGGCATCTGCCTTTATCGCCTTGACTTCTCACGCATGCAGCGCTATAAGCTTAACCATAAATGGAGAGAGGCTCCTGGATTTTCGCACCTGAAGGCATGGGCCATATCAAGAAGGCAGATGCCCCCCGATGGCAAGTCCGGAAGGAGGAAGCAATGTATTACGGGAGTTCATTCCCATCAGTAATCAGCAGGGCTTTTATTTTGTTTTTTTTAGCCGCATGGATTGTCCTACAGGCCGCATCCGAGCACGTCCGGCCGACCGATGCCGCGCTCCTTGCGCCAAAGCAAAAAGTAAAAAGCGACCTGTCATCAGATACCCTTGCTTACAGCTTGCCGGAGATGGACAAAGTGACCGTCCGGCACGAAGTGTATCTGGCCGTCGGCGACAAACCTCTGACCATGGACATTTTCTACCCCCCCATCATAGGGAAAGATGAAACGCTGCCGGTCGTAATCTTTGTGATGGGTTTTGCCGATTCGTCGCCCGTTACTAAGGGGTCGCTCAAAGACCTTTCTGCATATATCTCCTGGGGTCGTTTGACGGCCGCATCAGGTCTGATCGCGGTGACTTACCAGACAGAACACCCGGATGATCTCGAGAAACTCATCGCATACATCCGAAAGAATGCAATTAATCTCAGCATGGACCGTGGCCGGATAGGTCTGTGGTCGTGTTCGGGAAACTGTCTCACGGCTGTGTCCTTCGCCATGAACGAGAGTCTCGGCAACTTGAAATTCGCTGTGTTCTACTATGGCCTTATGCTCACACCCGACAACTGGCTGCGTAAGGAGATCAACGCACTATGCGCCCCCCTCGGCTGCTACGCCGCTGAGCTGAAGGATGTAACCCGTTTGCGCTCCGACCTGCCATTGCTGATTGTTAGGGCGGGTCGTGACAGTGTCCCCTATGTGAACGACTCGATCGATCATTTCGTCGACGCGGCACGGGCTAAAGGTATCCCCTTGACCCGGATCGATTTTGAAAATGGTGTTCACGGCTTTGATGAAAAACAGAAATCGGATCCGAGGTCAGGCGAGATTATCAAGCAGACACTCGACTTCATGAAGAAGAATCTTGCTGGCAAATAATTTCATGTATCAATTCCGGTGACACAATGATCAATTATTCGCAAGCCCGAATCATCTATTGTGTTCCCCGAACTAGTCTGATAGCCATAGATAAGTGAAGTGTCCCCGGAATTCTGGATGGGGTGATCGAACCCGGCTAAAACGGCCGGCGGTCGCTGCCGGCTCGGACAGCATCCCTTTGACCTTTCAGTAATTTTGATCATAATGGAGCCATGATTTCCAATCGCAGAAAAGCCCGCCGGCCCGCTACCTTGATCGTCCTGGCCGGGGGCAGCAGCCGCCGCATGAAGCGAATCAAGGCTGTCCTGCCGACGCCGGACAAGCCACTCATCCAACACGTGCTGAATCAAGTTGAGGGCCTCTTCGCTGAGGTCCTGATCAGCGTTTCTAGGGGGCAAAAGTATGATTTTTTGCCATATCTAACAGTCGAGGACGAGTCGGAGGGCCTAGGACCCATCGCGGGCATTCTGTCCGGGCTCAGAGCGGCAACACATGATACCTGTATTGTCATCGCCTGTGATATTCCTGACATTGATCCTGCCTTCTTGGCCAACTTGCTGGAGGAGGCCAGAGGATACGAAATCGTCGTCCCCCTCTCGGGCGAAATGAAGTATGAACCGCTGCTTGCTGTTTACAAAAAATCCGTCATCCCAAAGATCAAAAGCCTGATTTCAGCCGGCGATTTTTCGATCCTGTCGCTTTTTCCGCTATGCCGCACCCGGTTCATGAGAGTGGAGGATGCATCCTGGATTCGCAACCTGAATACGCCCAAAGACTACAATGAATGGATGAAGGGGCGGGTTAAAGACATGTAATCGACAGGATGGTCCGCGTGAGGGAAGGCCGGGATGGACTCGCTCCCGAAGTCCCGATATGGTCGCTTCATCCATCCCGGCCATCCCCTTGGGTGGGCATGGCGATTCTAGCCTTATTACGCGAGATTTGTGAATAATGCAGGCTAAAAATTAAGGAATAATCCAGGCTATCTTGGGCTGTCCCAAGAATTAAACTCCGATCCGGCTGCAGAGGCCGTAGAAAAGGAATCGGCCGACGGTTTCGGCCGCCGCTGCGCTCAGCAAAGCCCAAAGCAAAAGCCCGTCGACCGTTGATCCACCGGCCAAACCGCGCGACAAGGCCATGATCAGCAACGCGGCGGCGGCGGCCAAAAGCGCGAGCTTGATCATCAGGAACAGCCGAATGTTCGAGGCCGGCAGTTCGAGGAGCGTGGCCTTCTTGACCCCGAGAAGTCCGACGCCGGGCGTCAGTACAAACATGACGAGCATGGCCACGACCGCAGCCGCGAGCGCAACCACGACCGCCGAGCTCTGGAAAGATGCGAATCCATGGAAAACATAGGCCGGATTATCCAACCGTCCGCCCAATGCCAGGCCGACGGGAATCCGTCTCACGGCATAAACCGCGGTCAACGGTCCCAAAATGACGGCCGAGAGGAAGAACGAAAGGGGCGTGTTCAAATTCTGCCAAGCGGGAACCGTATCGAGCATGTAAATTTTTGCCATACTGTAGAGAAACGCCAGGCCTGAAAGCGCCGTGAGAATGACCAGCCCACCCAGGAAAGCAGGACGCTTCGCCTTGATAAGTTCGAGAAAACCGATAAGAGCGGCCAGGAAAAGGAACACGAGCTCCAGGAGAATCTCGCGGCTCAGCCAGGACGTACGGAGGTTCTTCATGGCGTGAACGGCGCGGAAAGGGCTGCCCAGATGGAAAAAAGACAGGGCTGCAGCGAAGCCGACCAGGACCGCGATCCCGCCCATCGTCCGGACGTTCAGATAAAGGGACCCTCCTCCGCCGCCGCCGCTTTTCCTTGAGAAAACGAACGGCACGGCCAGCGCCCAGAAGGCGCCCACGGCCGTTTGGCCGAGCAACGTGTAACCGACCAGGGGCCATTCTTTCGTCAACATCTCAGATCTCTTCCCAGTTCCCGACCTCGGCCGTCCCGAGCTCGGCGAGCCCGGCGTCTTTGTGCGGCTTGATGAGGAGGGACGGCTCCGTCAATCTCGTCTCGGGCAGCGGGAAAACCCGTCCCGTGCCCTCGTATTTCTTTTTCAGCTCCGAAAACTCGCCGAAATCCAGCGCCCTCATCGGGCAGGCGGAAACACATGCTGGCGGCTCCCCCTTCTCGACCAGGTCGAAGCAGAAATTGCACTTGGTCATAATGCCCAGCGATTCGTCATACTGAGGCGAGCCGTAGGGACAGTTCCACTCGCAGTAGCGGCAGCCCATGCAGGTCGCGGCATCGATGAGGACGATTCCATCGGGCCTCTTGGCGATCGCGCCCGTAGGGCAGGAATTGAGGCACAGCGGCTTCTCGCAGTGGTTGCAAGCCAGGGACATGTTGTAAGCGAAAACGCCGGGCACCCAGATCCCCCCCTCGTTCCGCCAGTCGCCGCCCGCCACCTCGTAGACGCGGCGCCAAAGCACGTTGAGCGGCAGGTCGTTCCGGTCCTTGCAGGCGGCCTGGCAGGCTTTGCAACCCGAGCAGGAGCCGGAATCGAAATAAAACGCGAGCTGCTTCACGCCGGCCTCTTCCATCACGCTCTCTCCACCTGGGCCATGATCGTGTGCTGGGTGTTGCCGAAGGCGAGCGGCGACCAGCGCTCTGATGTCAGGACGTTCACCGAGCCGCGCCGATCGACGCCGTTCTCATCCGGCGTCCACCAGGCGCCCTGCGGAAGAGCGATGACGCCCGGCATGATACGCCGCGTCAGCCGGCAGCGGACCATGGTCGCTCCGCGCTCGTTGAATACTTTAACCATATCGCCGTTCCTGATCCCTCGCGCTTCCGCATCCACGGGATTGATGAATAGCCTCTGCGGAAAAGCCTCCCGCAGCCAGTCGTTGTTGTCGTGCGTGGAATGCACCGTGGCCAAATAATGATGGCTGATGACCTGGAGAGGGTGTTTCGAGGCCTCCGGGCCGAACGGGCTTTCCCATTCCTGGATATATTTCGGCACGGCGGGAATGACGTCGGGCTTATTCATATCGTAAAGCCGCTTGGAGAAGATCTCGATCTTGCCCGAGGGAGTAGGCAAGGGATGCTTCTCAGGGTCACGCCGGAAATCGGCGAAGGCCACGGCCGGGTCGGTTACCGGGACCGAGTAAACGCCGATATTGGACTTTTCAAACTCATCCAGCGCCGGGATATCGGGGAATCGCGTTTTCCGGTATTCCTCGATCGCCCAGGCGATCCAATCGCGCTCGCTCCGGCCTTCGGTGTAGGCTCCGTAGATCCTGAGCCGCCGGGCGATCTCGGAGCAAATCCAATAGTCGCTCCTGGTTTCGAACGGCGGGTTCACTATCTTGGGCATGAGGATGACCTCGTCACCGTATTTCCAGCCGTCGGCCAGCCCCCAGGTCTCGAACTGGGTGCAGGCGGGGAGCAGGATATCGGCGAAGCGGCCGGTCGGGGTGAGGAAATTGTCCTGGACCGCCAGGAACTCGACGCGGCTCTCGTCCTGGAGGATGCGCGCCGTCCGGTTGATGTTGGCGTGCTGGTTGATGAGCGCGTTGCAGGCCACGGCGTAGATGAGCTTGATATCAGCGCCGAGTTTTTCGACGCCCACGACGCCGTCTTCTTTTCCCATCTCCCGGCCGCGAACGACCGCCTCGCTCCAGAGGAAGGAGGGGATCATGGCCTTGACCGGATTGTCGCCCACGGGAAAGACGATCCAGGACGGGCCTCCATCCGGCGCCTGGAGCGCGATCCCGCCCGCCCAGCCGCCCGGGATCCCGATATTGCCGGTGATCGCGGCCAGAACGCATCCCGCTCTCACCACTTGTTCGCCGAAAGCGCGGCGCTGCATTCCGTAACCCTGGTAGAGGACGCCGGGCTTGATGGTGGCGTATTCTCGGGCGATGCGCACGATCGTGGCGCGCGGCACGCCGCAGATCGCTTCGGCCCAGCCGGGCGTTTTCGGAACGCCGTCGCGCGTCCCCAGAATGTAGTCCTTGTAGCTCTCCGCGTCTTCCGCACCCGGAGGCATCCGGGTCTCATCGAATCCCAGGCAATGGGTCTTTACAAACCCGGCGTCGTACAGCTTCTCGGTGATCATGACGTAGGCCATGGCCGACATCATGGCAGTGTCGGTTCCGGGCCTGATGGGCACCCACTCGTCGGCCAGCGACACGGCGCTCAGCGTCAGGCGCGGGTCCACGCAGACGACATGCGCTCCTTTTTCCCGCGCCCGGCGCACGAAGAATTCGGAGTTCGTGCCGTCGCGCATCTCGGCCGGGTTCCAGCTCCACATGAGGATGTACCTGGAATTGAGCCAGTCCTGGCGCTGGTTGCCGGTGATGTTTGTGCCATAGACGTAAGGCGTGGCGCACGAAATGCAGGCCCAGGAGTAGCTGTTGTAAAAGCCGAGCGAACCGCCGAAGAGGTTCATCAGCCGCTGGGCGGTCTGCCGGCCGTTAATCTGGTTGTAGCTCCCCGTGCCGTAGGGAACATACATGGAAGCGTTGCCGTATGTGTTTTTGACGCGGACCATCTCGGAGGCAACCTTGTCCAGCGCCTCGTCCCAGGAAATCCTGACGAATTTTCCCTCGCCCCTTTTTCCCGCCCTCTTCATCGGGTATTTCAGGCGATCGGGATGGTATTGCCGGCGACGATAGGCGCGGCCGCGAACGCAGGCCCGAAGCTGGGGATTCTCGATCGAGTCCTCGGGCCGGTCGTCGCCCTCGATGCGGACGATGACGCCGTCCCGAACATAGACCCGCAGAACGCATCGGCCGCCGCAGTTGTGCGAGGGACAGCCGGTGCGAATCATTGTTTCGGAAACTACCGCTGCGGCATCGATCGGAGCTCCGGTCTTAAAAGAAGAGCCGGATTTCAGGCGCCTCACCAGGGAGGGGCCGACCAGAGCGGAACTCCCGAATAAGCCGCTCCAGCGGAGGAAGTTACGCCTCTTCATACCCGCGATTTCGATTTTGTTCACGAATTCGCGGTCAGTTTTATTTTCATCAGATTTTTTCATGTTTTAGCCTGTATTATTCATAAATCGGGTTCTATAGGGAGGAAGGCCGGGATGGACTCGCTTCCGAAGTCCCGACATGGTCGCTTCGTCCATCCCGGCCTTCCCCCTTCAAGCATTCATTAATTCCGTCTCTCCAACTTAAAATTTATGAATAATGCAGGCTAAACGACGAATTCGACGAGCACGGCCGCGGCAAAACACAGAAAAGAATAAGCCGTCGGAATGGGCTGAATGGTTGAACGACCGCTTCTCGAACCGGATTTTTGCATTCTCAATATCAGATAAATGAGGAAACCGTTGGCGGAGCCGTCAACGAGCAGATAACGCAGAAGCGGGACCAAGCCCGTCTCAAGGAGATTCCGAACCGGAAAAACCTGTGAAACGAGTACTCCCAGGAAAGCATACGCCAGACGCCAGAAAACCGAGGCCATAAGAGACGCCATAAGTGAAACCCGTCCGGTTCTTTTGAGGAATGAAAAAATTCCCATGACAGCCAGGGATTCGAGCAGGATGGCCTGGGCCGGGTTGATGACCGAAAAAAAGTCGGACCCCGGTATAACGAAGTCGGTGAGCTTGATGGCCGCCGCCGTGCAAGCCGTCAGGAAGATGGCCGCCGACTTTCCGCTCCGGTCGAACGCCCGGCTCATCAGGAAAAAACCGGCCGGAAACATGACCAGACCGGCGATTCCCGGGACGCGGAGGAGATGTAATATATGCCCGGCCGTCGCCTCCCCGATGCCCCAGAGCGAGCCCCAGAAAACCGCGGCGCCGAGAACGCCGGCACGATTGTTCTTTTGTTCCTTCACGCCTTCCATTTTACCAGGAAGTCCCCCTTCGTCAAGGTGCGGTTTGACCGGCAGCGTATCCAAGACCTCAAAGCGACGCTGCTAGTAAATCCAGTCACGCTTCGCCCGCGGCGCATTCTTGACGATGTGGTCGGCCATGGCCCTCAACATCTCGCCGCCCTGGAAGGGCGTCCAGCCATGGCCGCCCTTGTCGCCATAATTGAATTCGCCGCCGTAATACGGATCTTCAGTTTTGGCCAGGAATTCTTCGAGAAGATAGCAGGCTTCGTTCAAATAGAAGTGGTCCATCCGGCCGCAGTATACGTGGATCTTCCCCGCCAGTTTCGGCCCGACCGATTTCCAATTTTTTTCGAGGTAATATCGGATGTCGTAATGTTCTTGAGCCCAGGCGGCGGCGGCCTTGTCGATCTTGCCGGTTACAGGATTCCACAGCGGCTTCGGGTAGCCGTCCTCAGCCACGGGCGCAAAGACAGCGTTCCAGATGGCCCACTGGCCGCCCGAGCGGTAGCGGTCGCCGATGGCCTCCTCGTACCAATTCTCCTGCTCCATGGTGAAAATGAGGTTGCCGTCCGGGCTCCGCTCGCCTCCCCGAGGAACACGCGTCCACTCATGATCAACATAGTAAGCATTTTCATCCTCAAAGAGGTTGACGATCTGGTACTTGCGGAAATCGACCGGGTCGGGGTAGAAGGACCAGACCCCTCCGAAGAAATCCGGGTAGAAGACCTGCATGGCCAGGCAGATCCAGCCTCCGGTCGATCCGCCCGACAACACGCGGCCCCAGGGCTGGCCGACAGCCCGGAATTCTTGCTCGATGTGAGGGATGAGCTCCGTGATGAGGGCGTCGCCGTAAGGGCCGACATTTTCCGAATTCACTCCATAGGAATCGTCATAGTAAGGGCAGGCATGCTCGAAAGTCACCTGGATGAAACGCGGCATGTTGTCCGAGGTCCAGGACTTGAAGGCCGGGTTGTTCGCGTCCTCGCTGAACCGGCCGACGCTTCCCCGCGGGAAATGCCCCTGAACATAGTGCACGGGATAGCGAACGTTCGGATGCTCGTCGTAGCCTTTGGGGAGTAGCACGTTCGCCCCGATGAACATCGGCTGCCCCCAGAACTCGGTCAAGAGCTTGCTCCGGACCCGAAGGTGCCTTACCCACTCGGTGTCCTCGTAGGGCTTGACGGGCGGAATGATCCTGTTCATGGTGAGGGCCACGGTCTCCCCCTTTCCGGCCGTAATGCGGACTTGCACCGGGTCGCTGGTGAGGTTTCCAGGCGACCGGCGCCAGTTCTGTCCTTCGCCTTGATCCTGATGGAGCTTGATCACCCGGCCGTCGCTGCGTTTGAACGTCGTGTAAACGTTGAGATAAACCTGAACGTAATAATCGCCCTCCGGGAAGTCCTTGAGGCTTCTCACGGGGTAGCCGAAGGCGGTCTCGTCCATCAGCACTTTATCGCCCGGCTTCAGGTCGTTCACATTCTTTCCGAAAACGGGCGTGCCGTTGACGCCGGGATTGAACTTGTCGGTCTTGGAAACCAGCAGGATGATGCGGCCCGAGGCCGCCTCATCCCGGACGGCTGGATCGAAGGCCACCTCGAACTTGGTGTATCCCTTGGGTTGTGTCGAACAGGCCAGGGCCAAAGCGAGAGTCGCAACCAGGAAAAAAGCTGCGGCCGGCCGGAAAATGCGGCGGGACTGTTGAGCCGGACGGCGGTCGTTCGGGGCCATGAGCACCTCCTCCTCAAGAAAGCGCAAAATCTGCGTCCCTTATATCAAAGGAGGCGGGAAGAAGTCAAAAACGCGTTCCGTTTGACGGAATATTGGAAGAGGGAAACAACCTGTATTATTCGTAAATTTCAAGTCGGCGAGACGGAATCAATGAATGCTTCAAGGGGAAGGCCGGGATGGATGAAGCGACCATAGTGGGACTTCGGGAGCGAGTCCATTCCGGCCGTCCCCCATATACAGTCCGGTTTTATGAATAATGCAGCCAAGGCGGGAAAATAAAAATCCGCCTGCCCCGCCCGAAGGAAGGGCAAGCGGATGTCGAGGCGGCGATATTTTTCAGATCTTAATACAGGCCGGTGAACACCAGGTCGGCGTGGAACATTTCCTTGTTCTTGGCGCGCTCTTTCCTGTCCACACTGGCCTTGAAGTTCAGGTAATAATAGTGCTTATCGAACAGGTGCAGTTTGTCATGGTAATAGCCCGCATAGTCGGTTACGCTGTCCAGGATGACCTTGCCGATCTCCTTGTTCTTGTTGTCATAGATGACGACGGTATTAACAGCGCCCCTCAGCATTTTGCCGTAGACCTTGAGCTTCGCCTTGCCTTCCCAATCCTCGCTCTTGTTGATGCTGGAAATGTTCACCATCTGAAAAGAGTCGCGGTCTTTGGGCTCGAAAAAGTCCGCGAGCACGGGTTCTTCGGTCCGGGTGAAGATCGTCCGATACTGGCCTTCGCCTTCTTTCAGTTCGATCGCGTCGGCGACAACAACTGAAGGCCTCTCAATCTTCATCTCGCCTTTAACCTTGATGACTTTACCCACCAGTTCGCTGGTGGAGGGAGTGATCTGCCCCTGGACAATAATGTCATATCCCTGAGCCTGGGGGACATAGAGGTATTTTCCCATGCCGACCGTCACGGGTCCCTCATATTCCTTATTGGCCTGAACCGTGCCTGCAGCCGGCTGGCCTTCAGCCGTCTGCGCGGCCTCCTTCTTGCAGGCGATATTCCCGGATGCGACGAGCAGAACCACCAGGATCCCGAGTGTAAAAAATCTCATTCCCTTCTTCATGCTCTTACCTCCAAAACTTAGTCATTCCACAGAGATAACATCACTGCCAGGCGAGTTCTCCTGTCTCTGTCGGAAAACACTCCAACGCACATAAATTGAGTTTATTTTATACCACCTAAGGAAATAAAAGTAAAGCGGAAATTTTGGCCGGAAGCGCCTCTTCTTCCGTGATAATTACTATACCGGGCTATAGAAAAAGCAACAGGCAGGTCACTTTTTTTTCACAATACGACCCGAGGACGAACCAGACGAAGATCGGGAGCTGGAGCGGGTGGATGAGGACCCGGAATGAGACCGCGGGGCTGATCCGGATGAGGAGCCGATGCGGGATGAAGGAGCGCTGATTCGGGGTGCGGAAGAGCTCGACCGGGACGGGCTATAGCTGCGGGATGATGGGGAACCGGATCTCGGAACGCTGTAGCTTCTTGTTGAGGATGATCCGTAGCGCGGAGTTTCGGACCTCCGGATCGAAGGGGTTGCCTGCCGGTTGACAGAAGGGGAAGGGCTGTAATTGTCACGTGACAGACTCCGGATATAGTTCGTATCGTTCCGGATATAGCCGTTCGAACGGCCGGACACGGAAGATGAGGAAGACCGGGGAGTCAACGAATTTGATCCGCCGCCAGAATCACTCTTTTTGGTGATCCTCAAGCTCGACGGATAAGACGTCGTCTTTCCCTTAGATGTCGAAGAGGAGCCCGACGAGCGGGAAGGTGAAGGAGCGATTCCCGACCGGGGGCCGG
>Ga0315288_10002934_pt1 | contig 21805 bp, 15 predicted proteins | sample YL17G11_20_MG_FD_203454 | JGI IMG/M metagenome (GOLD analysis project Ga0315288, IMG submission 203454) | Sediment microbial communities from Yellowstone Lake, YNP, Wyoming, USA - YL17G11_20 | ecosystem: Environmental > Aquatic > Freshwater > Lake > Sediment | place: USA: Wyoming | collected...
GTCCTCGGTGATATGACTATGTAGGTCACACCACCCATGTAGGATGAGATGTTCTCGTAGATGGCCGTGTCATCCCACGAGCTGGCATTCAGAAAGGCGTAGACCTGTTGCCACAGATAGTCTGGCTTTCGAATCGTGTAGAAACCATCGTCCGTAATCATGGAACAGGAACTGTTCCTGAGGACGAATCCGTTCATTATGAAGCCCGTCGTGGGGTCAGTCAGAATGTAGCCTCCTTGGGGCATCCTCTCCCGAAGCCACTCGAATGCCTGAAGCTCCTCAAGTCGCGGGCTATGAGCCTCCCATCTCATTTCCTCGTTGATCGCTACGGCGGTCGGGTATGCAGACATAATCAGTAGCGCCACCACAGCTAGGGTGACAGCAGGCGTCGTCACATTTGATTCCATGGGATTCCATAATGCAAGGCGAGCTGGCACATGCTTAGCCATTCCAACAATGGAGAACGCACCCTCAACCATGCAGAGGAACATGAAGGGGCGATTGTACATGTCTACCCGATACGCGGCTGTAACAGGGAGGAAGAAAGCCACCAAGTAAAGGCTGGTCAGGAGCAACAGGCCCTTGTAGTCGAATCCCGAGTGGTTCTTCTGATTCATCAGGCCCATTGAATAGATAGCGAGTGCTACAAGGCCCGAAAAGAGGAGGGCTATCTGCAGAGGGGAGTAGGCACGCTGAAACAGTTCAACTTCCCGTGATAGTGTTGGGCTGAATGCGAAACTGAACATCCCGATTCTGATAGTCCATAGCTCTGCTCCAATGAATGGAATGACCAGATAGTAGACCAATGTAAACAGAACCGCGGCGAAACAAGCCAATGCAATCAAAACAGGGACTGTCCTTCTGACCCGGCGAGAGTCGGCCTTGCGGCTCCAGAAATAGGCGATTGCGGGCGGCGTCCCTAGAATCATGTAGGGATATACGAGAATGGTTATCCCATAGGACAGCAATGCTATGGACTGCATTGCTCTTGTACGCGGCATTGAGTTCAATGCAAGAATAATCAAGATGGCAACCGTGTATGCATAGGTGGACGGCAGCAAGTAATGAGGTCCCAGCAGTGCGCCGGTTGCACTAACGAAAGGTAACAGCGCCACCGCCATCACAGACTTCAGTCTGCTCCCAGAAACTGCCTCGCATAGAAAGTAGGTCAGCGTCAACGAAATGGGATACGTGACGATAGTCCCGTATGCGAGAATCGTATACGGGTCTAATCCAGCCATGATTGCTATGGACGAGAGGATGGTATGGAAGCCCAGAGGATACCATGTGAACAGAGTGTTGTAGCCTCCATATGTGACCATGAACTCCGTGATTGTTAGGTGGACGAAGATGTCTGTACCACTGCTTTCTGGCCATGTGAACCAAGCGAAGCGCCATGCAACCACTGCTAGGCCGACGACTAAGCAGGTTCCTACTGGGATTAGCCCCCGGATTTGTGTTTTCCAGCGGGTTTCATCACGCGAAGAATCTAGCGTATCTGGCGCTGACATCCTGCTGAATGACATCAGGTCAGACACTGCGACCACAATGATGATGATAGTCCCAACATGCCTGAGAGCCCACAGACCACTCAGAGTCAGGGTCAAGCTTGAGGTGAACAGCGTGCTGATGAGTGAGTCGAAGACTACTCCTCCCAGCTTGGAATGTGTGTCAAACCCCGAACTAAGGAGCAGGAGGGGTCCTGCTCTCAGTGAGTTACCCACGACGAAGAACAGCAGTATGAAGGCGAGAATCGCTGCTATCCAGTTCATGCCTAGCAATTGAGAAGATGGAATGCCGAGAATCACAACTAAATGCAGGAACATTCGTTTCCACCGTGACTCGGCTAGCATAACATAAAGCCGGTTCAAAACCATCCTCTCGTTGTTTGGAATGCGGGCGTTCACATTCATGGGCCTTTTGAGCATGGCGCTAGGACACTATTCTCGCGGACGAAACCAGCAAGTCACATATGGACGGGCTCGCCCTGTTACTTGGTGCACCTGCGACACCACCCCTATAGCTGAATTCACCATGGTTTCGGCACCATTGACACCACAGACCTCATCTTGCCCGTTCGATCCGGTGGAATCTCATCCACCTCTTGGATGACAACTTTCAGTTCACGACCCATCATTGCTTTGGCCTCGTTCTCTATTGCCTTTGCTGTTTCCTTGGTATAGTCGTTTCCCGTCTTGACCAAAACAATCAAGGTGCCCACATTCTCTTGAACCACTCTGTATTTCAAGACGCCCGCCTTGCGTTTCATCATCACTGCGAACTCAATGGGCGGCAAGAGCGAACCGTCAGGGAGGACTAAATAGTCGTCCTTTCGTCCTAGGAGCATCCGAATCAGTGGGAATGTTCTGCCGCAACTGCAGGGCTCTCCTGAAGGAACAGCTATGTCGCCAATCGCGTATCGTATCAAAGGCATAGAGCTGTTGTATAAGTTAGTGTAGACTACCTCCCCCTCGGAACCCGGCGAAACTGGTTCAGCGTCATGCAGAAACTCAAAGACGAACGAGTCGACGTCCATGTGATACCCCTGATGCGTCGGGCATTCCCAAGCTGTCCTACCCATTTCTACACAGCCGAACTGATCCAAGATCTCGCAGTCAAATGCCTTCCTCATATCCTCGCGCATTTCCTCGTCAAGCACTTCTGCAGTTGAGAAGACGATTCTCGGTCTGTATGCAAGTCCTCCATGTTCGTTGATGTGTCTGGCAACCACCCAGAGATACGATGCGAACCCGTAGATCACGTGAGGCCGATGGTAGTTCAGTTTCTCGATGGCTTTCTCAGGGGGGGCGAAGACAGACATATGCGTAATGGGAAATAGCCCAAGTCTTTGGAACCATTTCAGGGCCACCGGGGTATCATTGGGTCGATCTATCGTTAGCTGACGATCATTGAAACGCTGGCCACAGGCAAGATTGGCTCTAATCGACAGTGCCCGCTCATGGTCGTAGCTTCGGTTGTCATAGACCACAGTCATGTTGGTCCCAGTCGAACCGCTCGTCTTCGATATGTGGCACTTCCGAAGGTCCGTTCTCACAGACAACATCTCGTGAAGGGGAGTACTGAGTATCTCTTCCTTTGTAGTGGTTGGCACTTTCTGAAGGTCCTCGACTGTCCTGACGTCATCCGGATGTACTCCTGCCGACTTCATCTTGTTCCTGTAGAAACGCGTTTCATAGTAGGCGCGGCGCACAGTCTTACGGAGCAACTTCTCCTGCAGGACCATCAGTTCGTGCAAGGGCATCCGCAGATGCGCATACAATTCAGCAAGTACATACATCTGTTTCATGAAACGCATAGTCTTGTGATCCGACAACATGGCAGCATTTAAGGTCTGTTTAACCTTTGCTGGGCAAGGGCGCAGAGTGGATTGTGAGAAAGCATGGTGCGCTGGGTTCGTTTCGACGTCGTCGCGCTTGGATACAACCCGGGAATGCCATTTCGGACCTAGCGCATGTTTCTATGTCTAGGGAACGCGCCTCGCGATCACACACAGCGTAGGGGCCGATGCTCGTTTCGAGAGAATTCTCACCATAACTCGGTAAACTCTCTGAGCCAACCCATCGAGGCCACGAGCGTAGACTATGAACTGGCTAGTTATGTGAAAGCTACTGCCTAGAGTTTCGCCAAACTGCCGCACTGACCGGAAAACCTGATGGTGCCCTACGTAGTGAAACACGTGACCACACTCGGGGCATTTGGTCATACCCTCTGCCATTTTCTCATTGAGAGGGAAGGTTGCCACTAGGAACCCACCGACTCTCAGAGAATCGCTTATCGTGCCGATTGCGCTAGCGAGCGCGGTATCGGGCAGATGCTCGAGCACATCAAGCGCAAACACGATGTCGAAAAGGCCCTTCCCAAGACCGACAGTTCCGATGTTTCCATGAATCAGGTGAAGATTGTCACCGAATCTACTGAGGCTACTAGCCATAGATTGAATCAAGCATGCTGAGATGTCGACACCAGTCGTCCTGAAACCTGCGCTCAAGAGATTCTTCAGAAGATACCCGTTCCCAACGCCAATCTCGCACACATTCATTCCTGTCTTCAGGAATCTCCGTGTCCGACGATATACTCCTTCAATCTTAGATTCATTCTCCTTCCAAACGGGTCTCTTTCCTTCCATGTTCAACGTTGCCAAGTAATCATCAAGGGATTCCATGAACTCGCCTCTTGAATGAAACTACGAGTTGTGAGTGTTAGGCCTGAATGTGCTCTGTCTTCACAAAAGCATTTGCACGAATCTCACTGTCGTCGCAGCCTGCTTCGCATTGTTCTTTCATCCACATTGGAAGCATTTAACAATGGCAACTCATGTTCGCCATTCTCACGCGACTCCGTATATGGTGAGGAGAGGACTGCGTGGACAAACTGGAATTCACAAGGGACAGCGGACAGGCTGGTGGTCACCCAGAAACCGGCCACCGTGCATACGTCGCATCGAGTCTTGTCACGCTTACCCTGTCATTCGCTGTCTATGAAGTTCTTGGCTTTCTCATTCGCATCGTACTCGCCGGAGGCCTGCCGACTGATGAGTACGGACTGGTCACTTACTGTTGGTCTACAGGATCGACACTAGGCTTTCTCCTGATGGTCGGCCGCGAACACGAGGCTTTGGTGAACATCCCGAGAATGGGCCATAGTGACCTGCGGCGCCTACATAGATACTTGAGAAGGGTGTCTGGTTTCATTGTAGCCGCCCTGTTCATACTCCTGACAATCTCGACCATTGCAGGCCTCCAGTTGGAGGTCTTGGGGATAGCTGGCTTTGTTCTTGGGAATCTTGCCTTCCAGATGGTACAATACACCCTTCTTGGGAACAGGAGATTCGGTACGCATCTATTGGTTAACGCTAGTCTTAATGGGGCATCTCTTGCGTGTGTCTATGCACTCAAAGTGCAAGGCATGTTGAACGCAAGGACAGCACTGAGCACCTTGATACTTGTGCTCGCAGCAGCAGTCTTTATTGGGGCCACGCTTGTCGGCCTGAATCGACATCACGAGACGCCTGCAGTTGAAACTCCCGATTCACCAGATCCGTCGACAACGAGAACTTGGGTTCTAACCAGATTCGAAGTGAACAACCTTCGGTTCTTTGTCATAGACCTTGCAGGAACCATGATTCCTCTGATTCCAATCCTGTCCCTTCAGGGACTACGCGGCTACGAGCAGGTCGCCTACTTCTCCTTGGCCTCCACGTTCTACAAGGCTTCCCTTGTGTTTGCCAGCGTCCTTCATTCAACATATGCGCCTATCTTGTCTCAGTCTTTCTTATCCGACAAGGCCCGATACTTTCGACTTCTAAAGGAAAGCTTGGGATTGACGATTCTAGTACAAGGTCTGCTGGCTATTGCCCTTGGCGTGTTTTCGCAGTCTGTACTGTCCTTCTTTGTTGATGCCAGATACGCTACATCTTCGACGCTACTACAGCTTATGCTGTTGGGAACAGCTTTCGAATCGTTGTACTTCGTGTGCAGTTCTGTGCTTCGAACGTCTGCACATTCAAGGGAGCTTCTAGCGGTCAATCTTGCCGCACTGGGCACATGCGTTGGCCTTGTCCCAGCATTCGTGTTCTGGTTCGGTGCCGTTGGTGCTGCCGGATCCTATGCGCTCGTTCTGTTGCTGCAAGGGTCTACAGGATTCCTAGCAATGCGTTATGTGTTTAGAAGTCTGCAACCGGATGTACTGACATCACGATACACGCTTGCTGTTTTGCTCTGGTGTGCTTGTCCGCCGCTAGAACTGGCTCTGCTTCTCATCAGTGGAACTGCAATGTTACCTCTATACCAAATCGCTGCGGCTAGCGTGTTCATCCTATTGGGGTTTGCACTAGATGTCGCAAGCCCCACGAGTCTGAAACCTGTCCTGATCCGCAAGGCCTGAATCACGGTTGGACATGACCATTATTGAGTCTTCATAGATTCAGGCGTGAGAACAATCACAGTGTATTGCTCGTACAAGCTCACTGTCACCAGCGTCGGAAACGCCGACACGAGCACAGTCAGATTCGCCAGCTGGTATGTGAACGCAGCGATAATGACCGATATGTTGTACAGGGCAATCAGTCCCAGTCTTGTTTCCCAGTCTTTTCCCTCAGAATCGTAGATTGAAGCAATGTCAACGTATTGCGGCAAATCTGTGTAGCGGCGGTCCGCAAAGTAGACTCGATTGTCAACGAGAATCTCGAATAGTCGTCCCATTGCTCCAGAACTGGGAAACGTCACAATAGCGTCTGCTTCGACGTTGTCACGGAACCAATCGCTCAGACCATGTGTGTGCCACAAGTCTTCGTCCAACTCTGAGTGCTCCCTCCAAGGACCCGGATTAGCTGCCACATACACTTGCGAAACAAACGCTGGCACAATGAAGAGCGAAATCACGAGTACTGGAATGGAATACTGGCCAAGCCTATTGGCAGTCTTGATTCTGATTCGAGATGCTTTCTGAGCAAGTGTGTGCAGTCCTTCTCCTCCAATGGCAGCTAGTGGGATGAGCAAGTAGTAGACTGCCCTAGGGAACGTCACAACCGGAACCAAGGTGAACATGATACCAGTCAGTATCATTACCCGAAAGCCAAAGGTCGATCTCCACTTCCTGGCGAGTGTGGAACCAATCATGAGTAATGGAACAATAGTCATGTCGAGACCGAATAGGAGCCCATTGGTCTGATTGGTCATGTAGGCAAGCCAAGCTGATAACAGGTCGATTCCTTGGCCAGGTGACGAGCCCGACGACCCCTTTCTCCAAGTTTCTTCGAGCATGCCAGTCAACAGTGAGCTGGCGAAGACAAGCAGGATTGCTCCTGCGAGGAACAAGCCTGCCACAGCAATGAGCATGCAATGTACAGAATTCCTTCTCATCTCGTTCCTTCGGCTCAGCGAGAGAAGGACATACAACGCTACGTATGCAGCAAGGTAGACCGGCGGAATCACATGAATCAGGGGAACGGAGGCGACGACAAGAATAGACAGTCCAGTCACGGGGATAGTGCGAGTCTTGCTTGTTTCCTCTTTGAGGAGTAATAGCACAAAGGCCATGACCATTAGATAGCCTAGGCTGGTTCCGATCGACCCGAGTCTTGAGAACTCGAATCCTGCTGCGAACAGAACAAGCACACAACAGCACATCGCAGTTTTTCGATCATCTGTTGCAGCCCTTGAGATGCAATAACCTAGCAGCGGCCACATGCTGTTGATGAATGCCCATGTCATCTCAAAGGGGGGGCCATAGGGGGTCAAATCCGTCAGGATGGCACCTTGATCTAGACCAACCAGTCCGGTTACTAGCATTGTCACGAAACTGAGGACTAGGTTGTGACCCTGAGGGTAGAAGTTGTTGTACGTTGTCCCGGGGTATTGATCCCCGATGTGACCGTCAGTCAGCAAATCTAAGAACTCTGTGAAGTGTATCCCGCGGTCCCATGCTTGAGGAAGAATGCTGTCGGCCTCATAGAGCATGCACAGTGCGAACGTTGACATCACGCACGCGAAGACAACGCGGGCCTCGGCTGTTCCCCGAAGCAGCTGAACAATCCTCACGACGCCTTGAAAACGGTTCTTCTTATACCCAAGGATAAGTGATGCGATTACAAGCAAAAGGAACTCTGCTCCGACTGCAATGCTGTTGAATGCATAGGCAGAAGAAAGGCCATACCCTGTTATGATTACGATCGCGGTTATCAATGAAAAGCCGAGTGCCAGCCTATCAGCAATACCGTATTTGGATGGTAGGAAGTAGTCGACAATCAGGTAGCCCGCCAGCAGGTACAGTCCAATGACGGAGAATCCGACTGCTACGACAACGAGAATCATCATGAGCTGTTCCTCTTCGTTAGACTCTCTCCTGCTGGCTGATGTCTGCCGGCTGGCTGCTATCCTCCTTTGAGAGCGCATACGCTATTTCGAGCCAGACCCAGACCATGAAAGCAAGAGATGGAATCGAGGTCAGTCCAATCAGCAACGCCGCTGAAACCAACGGAACGGAACCAACCAGCATGAGCACAATACGCTTCATTTGGGATTCGCTGTCTAGGTCAGGTCTGTTGGATTCGACACAGCACCGTTTCAGAAAGACGACAAGAAGTGCCGAAACCAAGAATAGCATCAGCAGAATCGGAGCGTAGGTTCCAACCCTTATGATCGTCGAGGTGGTCACTAGGTACTGGACGCGGGCTATCTGAACTGCAAGCATTATGATTAGTGATGCAACAAACCCGTATTCCACAGCTCGATTGGGCTCCACTTTCCAACCCCTTCTTGGTTTCATGTAGACCGCAGGCGAAGACTCCTGATGGTCGAGCTTCTTAGCGCGCATCACACGAAACCAAGACATTCCGAACCCTGATATAAAGACCCTCCCGCCGCGCGGTATCCTCAAATAAAGGACTGACTGCGCTGAGTTTGCGGTGATGGACCGATGGCTAGAAGGAGATTGAACGTGGTCCGGGTTTGCCTTGTGGCGCCATACATGCCCCCAGAGTACGCCGGCGGCGGTGCTCAAGCGATAACCATGGCATCAGTTCTGCCTTCATCCAAGGTGAAAGCCATCGGAATCGCTGGAACGCACATGAAGGCATCCAAGGTGGTCTACGCGCTTCGGGTGAATGGTGTTCAGACACTCCGGGTTTACCGCCCTAGGGACTGCAATGTGATGGAAGCACTGTCTTATGTCTTCAGGATGTATTATTTGCTCTTTCACCTCAGAAGAGCCTACGACGTGATTCATTTTGTCGGGGTCGACTTTTATCCACACGTCCTGTATCCCTTGGTTTTCATATTGCGCAAGAGATGCGTCGCGAAAGTAGCACTGATGGGTACAGACGATCCGCTCACTCTGCAATCAAGCCCACTGGGCTGTCTGAAGGTATCGATTCTGAAGAGGATGGACGCAATCGTGGCACTAACTGACGAAATCGAAGAGTCGCTCCTTGCCGTTGGTATACGAAAGCGAATCGTCAGAATTGCCAACGGTGTGGACTCAATGAGGTTCTGCCCAGCAACCAGAACCGAAGCAGAGGCCGCTCGAAATCAGCTTGGACTGCGAAGCAGTAATGTAATTGCCTATCTTGGCATAGTATCCTATCGGAAGGGGATTGACCTGCTAATCGACGCTGTCGATGAGTTGCACTCAGAGGGGCTGGATTTCGTGCTCATCGTGACTGGACCGTGCGACAAGAACCAGAATCCTCTCGTCGACGAAGAACTGACACGCAAGCTCATGGCCCCGGAACGAGCTGAATACGTGACTGTGACTGGCTTGATTGATGACCCGAGCATTGTGTACAAGGCTGCAACAGTCTTTGTACTACCAAGCCAGCGGGAGGGAATGTCGAATGCGCTACTGGAGGCAATGTCTTCAGGTCTTGCCTCAGTTGTAAGAACAGGCCGTTGGCTCAAGGGCATCGGTCAGGATGGCCTGCACTACCTAAGTTTCGAAGATGGCTCCAATCAGAGTCTGTCACAGCGCATTCGCGAGTTGCTGAAAGACTCCGAGCTAAGGGCTTGTATTGGTCAAGGCGCGCGAGCATTGATACTCCAGAAGTTCTCGATTGGTGCTGTGAGTGAGGAGTATACGCGTCTTTACGAGAGGTTGGCTGGGCTCGGGAGTAGGCTGTCTGCTCACTGTTGAGATTCATGTCTTCCTTGCTTCGTAAAGCGATTTGTAGAAGCTCGTTAGAGTCTTGGCGGTCGCTCTCCAATCGAAGGCCTCAGAGGACTTCCTAGCTGCACCGGCAGGCGACTTCGTGGCACGTTCAACCGCCTGAAGGAAGGACTCGATGCTAGGTACGTACAGGGCCGACTGAGGGACGCTTTTGGCAATCTCGACATGTGCCGGCATTTTCGACATCACGATGGGTATATCGCAAGCTGCATACTCCAAAACCTTCAGAGGGAACGAAACGTTGAACACTCTTGCTGGAGGAAGGTGACATATGCCGAAGTCGAAGCCCGAGATTATGTCTGGTAGTTCCTCTGGCTCGATGTAACCCGTGAACTTTATCCTACTGCAGCCACCGGCCATGGCCTCCAAGCGCTGTCTACTGTCACCATCGCCCACCATGACTAGAAACAGGTTCTGGGCACGGTCAGACATGATGGCTGAAATCACGAAATCGAGCCTTCGAATGTTGGCGATGGCTCCGACATACCCTCCAACAACAAGATTGTCAGGAATCGAGAGCATTGACCTCAGGTGCTGTTTCTGCTTCGGCTTGAAGAGACTCAAATCGACACCCGATGGAGCAATCTCGTGTTTCCTCACTGGGCAGCGATACTCCATTTGATACAGTCTTCGAAGGGCATCTGTGATGAAGACAACCCCATCGATGCGTCTGGTGAGGAGTTGTTCGAAGGCGATGAGAGTTCCCTTCATCACAGAAGTCAAGAACCTAGGAAACCGCCCTGTGTACTCAGCCATTTCAATCCAAGGTCCTCGGAGATCATAGACAACTAGAGTGGAAGGTGAAACAAGAAGCTTGAACGCAAGAGCCGCCGTTACCGAGGAAGCCGGGTCCACACAGTGCACTAGGCTGATTCTCGCAGCCCGAGCCGCCTTCCTCAGCTTACGAAAGCACCAACACGTATACCTTATGTTGCCCCATATGCTGTACAGGCTTGTGCCAGATGACAGGACCGTGACATTGCTCTTTCCTATATCCCTGCTTGACCCGCCGGACACTAGAGCCAAGATGTCTATGCGTGAGTTACTCGCCAAGGCAACCAGCAGATTCCTGAGGTAAGTCGAAAGGGACATGTGTTCTCGGATGCTCGCATTCTGGATGACTGCGATTCTCAACGCTACTGCATCTCCGGCATTGGGGTTCTTGGCACTTCTGTGAATGGAGGCGAGCGACTGCGCTTCAGCAGCCCTATTTGGAGTTTCCTCAGTTGACGCCAAATCGCTTGACTCCAGCAGGAGATGCAGATCAGTTTCATTCTCTGTCCTCTATCGGCATCGGTCATCCTGAACTCACATATGATGAATCGCCTTAAACCATTGGACGAACTGGATCACTCCCTTATCGATTGGTGTTGAGGGGACCCATCCAATCAGCTGCTTCAGCTTGTTAGTATCGGCGTTAGTGAACGGGACATCTCCTACGCGTCCAGGCTTCCAAGTTATCTCAGGAAACACACCCGTAGCTCTCATTATTGTCCTAAGCAAGTCTGACAGCATCACAGGTTTGCCGCCACCAATGTTGACTACTTCATATCCATGGCACCTGTCGAGAATTCTCGTGACACATTCTATGACATCACTTACGTATGTGTAATCCCTGCTGGTGTCGGGAGGGCCATGAGCAGACAGGGTGTGCTGGGTCAGAGCCTGTTTGACGAACTCATGCACGGCCATCTCGGGTCTCTGTCTGGGACCATAGGCTGTGAAGAATCTCATGCATATAGTGTCGAAACTATAGGCCCTATGATACGCGAAGCACATGATTTCTCCCATCCTCTTGGAAGCGCCATAAGGGGACTCTGGTCTGTCTGCGCACATATCCTCTCGGAGCGGTCCCATTCTCTGGCTTCCATACACTGAGGAAGACGAAGCAAACAGCAGGCGCTGCACGTCTTTCTTGCGGCAGAAGTCAAGCACATTTTGGGTGCCAAGAACATTGTTTGAGAATGTCGTTTGTGGGTCCTTGACTGATTGTGTGACGCCCGGTCTTGCGGCAAGATGTACGATTGCCTCGATCTCGAGATTGCCCAATGCAGATTCCAGTCCATCTGCCTGTCTGATGTCAGCCTGTATCAGCCTGAACCCCTTGGACGAACGAGCATGCTCCAAGTTTGACATCTTCATCGCAGGGTCGTAGTAGTCGTCAAAGTTGTCCAAGCAAACAACTTGACGCCCCATTTCTAGGAGTCTATCGCACAGATGGCTGCCAATGAACCCTGCACCTCCAGTGATGACAATGCCTGACAACAGTTATCGCCTATGACACGCGACTGGCATTGTATCTAAAAGAGTATTCGACTTCACGATATTATGGAAGCCCGGCGTTCTCGGGAGCCTTTCCTCGCGTGGCTTCGTAGAGTTTTCTGTGGGCATGCCAAGAGCGGACAAGCTAGGGGCCATCGTCAGGTCCGGGCCAGAAAAGGATATGTGTGGGTCGGACTGGTCATCGAGAGCAGTTCAGGAGCATCTATGATTGAAGGTCGCAGTCGTCGTACCAGCCTACAACGAGGCTAAGGCTATACAAGAGGTGGTCAGATCCATTCCTCGGTCGATAGCTGGGGGACACTCAACCTTCGTAGTAGTCGTGGACGATGGGTCCAGCGATTCTACTTCTGATGAAGCACGTATGGCTGGGGCCGACATTGTATGGAAGCATAATCGGAACAGAGGAGTTGGTGCGAGCCTGAGAACAGGTGTCAGGGCCGCCGTACGGCTTGGAGCCGATATTGTATGTACGCTTGATGCTGACGGCCAGCTTAATCCCATGGAGATACCGGATGTTGTCAATCCAATCCTTAGTGGTAAGGCCGATGCTGTTGTCGGCACTCGTTTCAACGACGTCTACAGTAACTCCTCTATACCAATGAGGAACTACATTCTCAATGTACTGCTTTCTGTGTTCCTTAGCGTGCTTCTTCTTCGACGACTCACCGATGTGTGCAGCGGCTATCGAGCGTTTCATGTCCGTACTGTCCCCGTACTGAAAATCGAAGACAAGTGGGATACTTTCAGTTTCATACTTGATATTGCGTGCGCGGGATACAGGCTTGCCGAGGCACCTGTGTCGGTCAAGTACTTCGCGGGCAGGAAGTCTCGAGTAGTAACAAACTCCCTTTCCTTTGCCCTGATGGTCCTGAAGGGACTCATTCTGAGAACTCTGCCTGTGCCAAGAAAACCGCAGTTCGTGGGCCGGTAGAGTCTGGCAATCCTCTGGCCCTCTCCTTGAGGTTCAGTGTGGTTCAAGGAATAGTCAGGAGATGCTATGCCATGGATTCTTTGCTCCATCACACCCTCAGCGATTCAATACCTTCGACAAGCTGGTCAGGTTTCGAAGACTGGGATTTCATTTGGGATTCATGACGTATGCTGGGGAAATGCGGAACTCATCAAGCGCCCAAACCCATAAATCGCCCGAGCTGTCCAGCTTTGTCGGTTCCTCTCAGTCTTCTAGGGATGATATATGCGAGTCATGGTAGTCGGTGCTGGTTACGTCGGTTTGTCGACAGCCGTTGTGATGTCCGCGCATCATGATGTGACTGTCGTGGAAACTGATGAGCAAAAGGTTTCCAGCATTGCTAGTGGAAAGCCCCCGTTCTATGAAAGCAACATGGAATCGCGTTTGAAGGGTGCCGTTGCACAGGGCAAGCTGAGGGCGGTGGCATCAACAAGCATCCCCGAGCCGCACGATTTCGTAATCCTGTGTGTCGGGACTCCCGCAGACGTATCGGGACGCGTTATTACCGGTTACCTTAAGGAAGCTGTATCGTACATCGATACCAACTTCGAAGGTATCTTGGACGGCTACTTGACCATCGTCGTAAGGAGCACAGTTCCTCCTGGGACCACACGTTCCTTAGTTCTCGAAAGGTTGGCGAGGCGCCACGAGGAATCAAGCTTTGGTGTCGTGTTCAACCCTGAGTTCATGAGGCAAGGTAGTGCAATGGCGGACATAACGGCGCCTGACAGAGTCATTCTCGGAGCATCTGACATAAGAGCTGCAGCCGCCTACCGTCAACTCATATCAACCATCTTGGAGAAACCAGACACACCCGTCCATGAAATGTCAATGGAGTCGGCAGAGCTGAGCAAGTATGCTGCGAACTGCTTTCTGGCAATGAAAGTATCTTTCGCAAGCGAGATATCTGGAATCGCGGAGCGACTCCCAACTATCCGGATTGACGACGTAATGTCAGCTGTTGGCGCTGACGAGAGAATTAATCCCAGTCACTTGAAGCCTGGTCTGGGCTTTGGCGGCACCTGCCTTCCCAAGGACTTGGTCGGCCTCATAAGCTATGGACACGACCTGGGGCTTCCTATGACTCTGCTTGAGGCTGTCAAGGCGGTCAACGACATGACGTCAACGCGCATCATGAAGCTCCTAGATCGCGTTTCGCCCGATGTCCGAGGAAAGAAAGTTTCTGTTCTCGGGTTAGCATTCAAAGAGGGCACTGATGACACGAGAGCCTCACAAAGCCTCCAACTCATTACACAGCTCGTCCACAAAGGTGCTAAGGTATACGTCCACGATCCGATTGCAGCCGACAACAACATCGACCCAGACATTAGGAGTCTCATCATCAGATGTCCAGATCTGGATTCTTGCCTGACGGGGTCTTGTGCAGTGATCATCATGACTGATTGGCCGGTTTACAGAAAGACGGGTCTTCAGAGGCTTACATCAAGAATGTCGGCCAAAGTGGTTATTGACGGCGTGCGAGCTTTCGTCGACTCGGAGATACCACCTGAAGTTTGTTATGTGTCCTTGGGCTCGCATATCAACTGCTAGAAGATTGGTCGTCGAAAGCAATGAGTGCCGGTAACGCCCAAGTGCTTGACCTAAGTCCGCCTTTGAATCAAGCAGTTGGATGGATGTGTTTCTTGACTTGATTGCCTTCTGAGTAAGATGCAGACTGGTATTGCTCTATGGTCGACGAATTGACAGCGAAAGCCGAAGGCTCGGTCTTCGCCATGAGCTGGTTGAGTGAGTGGTTACACTTGGCCTTCTCATTTCCATCATCGTCTGCATACATGTCCAGATTCCTTTTCGATTTGGCGGCACGAGAACACGACCCTTCGTTTGAGGCGAGCCACGAGGGCAGAGTTGCCTCCGTGGATACAGCAGCTTGCTATGTGCGAACGAGAAGCCGCCCAACCTTCAGATGGCTGAGGGCCAAGTGGCTACACAGTTTTACCACCTTGTTTAAGAGATGAGTCCGGACAACGATGCATCTCGACATACGATGAAACAGTTATGCCAATTCGCATCTGTTTCTCTTGCTGGTCTGTATGACGTTGGCTCGGGTGTGCAGGCATGAGCCTCTTGGCAACTCGTCACAATCGGAATCCATGTGTGGTCAAGCTCACTGCCTGTGTTATTCTGGTCTTTCTATGCGGCATGGGCTTCTCACCTCCTAATCCTTTCACGCAGCAGTTTTCACCATCCAGCATGCAGACCGCGTCAGAAAGCGTTTCTGAGCGTCAATATCAAGCTGGCATTCGCATAGTGCCCGGACCCACAGCTAGTGAATGGAAGCCAATACTCGCAGACTTCTCTTGGCCGGTCCTCAACGTTTCATCTGAAGGTGGATTCTTCGACGGCTACAACCTCTTCGTCCTCGAGGTGAGAAATCGAACCGACAGTCAGCTAGTGAACCGATCGCTCATCATCTGCGATATGAGTGGAAAGACTTTGCTTCAGAGGCCTCTGGGAACAGGTTTCAGTCTTCCAGAGTTCTCTGCGGAGTTCGTCAGTCCAACAATCATTCTCATGGGAAGTGGGAGTGAGGAAGGCTCTAACGGTTCATTGGGTGACGCTGTGCTGCTGAACCTTTCTGATAACTCAGAAACAAGGCTTGGGTTCTCAGGCCATCACGAATACGAGTACAATCATCGCAGCAACACGGTGTTCACATTCGAATCCTACCTCGCCACAGCTAACGGGTCGATATACGTCTACGACACGATTCGTGAGTTCAACCTGACAGGGTATTGCGTCTGGTCATTCGACACTCAGACACTTGTCCCGCCCGGCAGGTGGCATCCTCAAGACATGTTTGACACAACATGGCCTTTCTACGATGTGACTCATTCTAACACGATATTCTTCGACAGCGATGAAGACATCATCTACTACAACTCACGCAACCTGAGTACATTCTACAAGATCAACCATACGGATAGTCGAGTGATCTGGGGACTGGGCGAATATGGCAACTTCACTCTCTACAATCGTTGGGGCGATGAACGCGACACCCTCTTCTATCATGCTCACTCAGTCGAGAGAGTCGACGACAACACTTTCATCATCTTCGATAACGGTCCGTTCAATCAGACAGACTTTGCGAATGAGCGCTCCCGAATTGTGGAGATCACAGTGAATGAAACAGCCATGACTGCGTATGAGTCATGGTCTTGGACCGCGCCTCATGAGTACTACAGCGTCATTTGGGGGGACGCAGACAGGCTGCCTAATGGCAACCGCTTGGGGGTGTTCGGGACACATAACCACCCTGATTGTGACATCGGAGCCCGGATTGTGGAGGTCAATCCCGAAGGCGAAATCGTCTGGGAACTGAACTTCCCGCATTCTCAGGATTTCACGTATGGCCTCTATCGAGCTGAACGATTCTGTTACAGCCCAATCGTATCTGCTGAGTCAGAGAGCATCAGGGCCGTGACTCATGAGAACGTGAGTGTTGCCTGGGATATCTGGTACAACTATCGTCCGAAACATACCGTCACAGGGACCTATAGGGTGTACCTCAACGGGGCTCCCGCAGAGAACGGGACCTGCGCCTATGACAGGTTCTGGCGAGCAGAGCGCCTCGTGTCCGTTCTGGGCGAGCTGGAAACCGGCAACTACAATGTCACTCTAGAGATTTCTGACGAAGACGGACATACTACGACCAGCAGCGTGAGTGTTTCCGTGAGCAACTTCTACATCGATCGCGAAGGTCCCCTGTCGTTTGAGATAGGCCAGGAGAAACACACGATTCTCTGGTCCGGAGATACAAGTGGTCCTTTGGACTGTAACGTCACAGTCGACGCCGCCTTCTATGATTCTCTCGTGTGGACAGGTTCCAACATCAGCGTTGACCTGTTGACCCTTGGGGTTGGCAATCACAGTGTTTGTCTGAAACTAATCAATGGAACCGATATTGTGTATGAAGACAGCGTGATGGTAACTGTCTACCCATCGGAAGAGCCAGTGTTTCTTCTAGTGCCGCCCATCACCCCGCTCCATTGGAATACGTCGACAGTGGTTTCTTGGACTTTCACGGACAAGTCCCCTGCAACTTGGCACCTCTACATCAACTCCTCCGCAGAGGAGTATGGTACTTGGAACTACACGACATACACCCTCAACTGGAACGTGCCAACGGAGGCCCTGTACAACCTCACATTGGACGTCTTTGATTCAGCTGGGCATGTCGGACGATGCTCTTCATGGCTTTTGGTGCTTCCACCGAGCCCGCCTATCATCACCTCGATTCCTGGCAACCGCTCAGTGACATGGGGGGCCGAGGGCCTCACTTTCACGTGGGAAGTCCATGGTGGCAGCTCTTGGAGTGTCTGGAGAAACGGCACAGTGGTTCCGGAGGCCGAGCTTCATGGAAACTTGATCAGCGTGGCCATAGCAGATTGGAAGACCTACGGATGGCGACCTGGTGTCTACAACCTGACCTTGCTTGTTGTCGACAGTAACTCCTCTGCTCGAAGCACTGTCTGGATTGGTGTGACTGTCGACCTGGGTGACCCATATGCAGATCTGAATATCAAGGCTGAGTCGCTATGGGTTTCGTTTCCTGAGAATGCTCTCGGACCTCCAGATGGAGAGTCTGCGAGGATCTTCGTGGACTATGGAAACGGTTACCTGACTCTGGACATGGGAATGAATGAAGAGATCCTCGATGGTCAAGGTGACGACCTAAGAGTTATTGCGGAAGGAGGCACATATGCTATCTTTGCGAGCCCAAGCCTAGAGGAGTTCTTTGCTCCACTGGGCACGGGCAGCGGCAACGAGAGCTTCGACTTGGCCGTTGCTGGCATCGAATTGGCTCGCTATCTGCGTATCGAATACACATCTGGATCTTTCATAATGCTGGATGCGGTTGTCGCACTCAGCTGCAACAGACCTGCCAGTGACACCGATAGTCCACAGATTCAGAACATCGATGACTTCTGGGTGTGGGAGAACGAGACCTGCGTGAATCTGATGTGGAGCGCGTTTGATGCGACACCATGGGATTACAGCGTCATTATCAATGGCAGCCGGGTATACTCCAGCTTCTGGAATGGTTCTGACATCGTGTACACGTTTGTGCCTGAAGGTCCTGGGATGTGGAACATCACTCTTCTCGCGACCGATGCATTCGGCAATAGTGCTCAGGACTCGGTACTGATTGATGTGCGCCCGAGTCCGCAGACAACTGTGTTTCCCGATGAAGGGGACATGATAGTGGTGTCAGTCTGTATCTGGAGCGTGTGTGCCCTTCTCATCTACGGACTGATCCGAAGTCGTGGACAGAAGCTCTGAGAGAGGCACGAGCCGGATGGCTTCTCCTTTGAACTTGAGTTTCTCATTTCCTTCTTAGTAGAATCAGGGCAATGACCAAGATCGCCGCTACTCCGACTGCCAAGCTGCCAACGACCAGCGGGTCGAAGGTCACATTAGCCCTGATGGAGAATGATGCGGTCACAGCCGATGCCATCTCTGTCGCGTAGACGTAGACCGTGTAGTCACCGTCCTGCAGCGTACGTATGACGGTAGTAGTCCAAGTTTCATTTGCAGCATCTATCCAGCTGCCCGCAGAATCGCTGTAGATCCTGTACATGAGGCCGGTGAACTCTGAGCCCTCTCCTGGCCTGAACCACAGTTCGATGGTGACAGAGCTGCCATTGTACACGTATCCCGCTAACGGTGAAACAATGTCGACCGAGTGTTCACTGTAGTTCGGAATGTAGTCGATATCATATATCGCACCTGCCGGCCCCTTCCACTTTGTGGCATTGACTTCCCAAACAGTATCATCTTCTGGTGTGACCTCCCATACCCAGCTGTAGACTGAGTCGAGCAGGATTGTATTTCCATTGGGGAGCCTGTCCACATCCTGCGTCTTGGAGCTCGGGAATTTGTGCTCTGACACATCATACTGCCATACAATCTGTTTCGTAGAGCCATTTATCTCAAAGACCCGGTAGTTGTTGCTGTCTGCGACCAGGATGTTTCCATTCCTCAACATCATAGGATCATGTTGATAGTACGGTGTTGATCCTCCCCAGTCCCAGTGAATCTTGCCAGACGCATTGATCCATGCATGCTCGGGACCGAAGAGCCAGACCGGCTTACCGTCAGGATCGACTATGACTGTCATGTTCAAGTGACGCAGGTTAATCATGGTGTTGCCGTTGGGTAGTCGGTCTGCATCGTTGATGTGTGTCCATCGAGCTTCTTGGCCGGTTTCGTTTGTTCTTTGATATATCTCCCATTGGGTCCAGTTCGGGTATCTTATCCATTCACGTGGGTTCCAGTCCCAGACAATCTGGCCTTCGGGATTCACCTCAATCACTCTACCATCTGAACCGTTGCCCTCCGCGGAGCCCATCGCATTCGCCACTAATGTGTTGCCGTTTGGCAATCGTTCCACATCGTGGGGCCATTGCATATCAGAGTCCGACACATACGACCATACGAGGTTGTTCTGAGCATCGAGCTCGACTAAGCATCCGGGACGCACTGGGTAGACCATCTCTCCAGTTGTGGTGTTCCATATTCCTGCCGCGCAGCCGGGACGCTTGTTGTATCCGACCTGCAGTAGGAAGTGACCATTGGAAAGGTATTCGACAGAGAACACACCACAGTCCGCCAAGGGATACTTCCAGTCTGGAATGCCGCCTGGGATTCTCTTAATGCTCACATTGAGGAACTCGTGTCCCGTGGAGTTGATGATCACTGCGCCGTTGATCTTCGGCGCGTTTAGGATAAAGCATCCTGCATACTCTTTCACTTCTAATGCGGCAGATGGAAGAGTGGTGTGAAGCTTCACCATCCCCTGTGCCACGGGCTGATACAGAGAAAGAACGAGCGCAAGAACAACAATCAGTATGAATGTCCTCGAGTTCAAATGGAACAACCTCAAAGGTAGTGCGCGTCACGCTTGCACTACAACCATGGAAGGACCCAGAGTGTGAGTCCTGTGTTACGGCCGCCTAGATAAAAGCCTTGGGCGTTGGAATTGCGCTCTCACCTCTGAGGTGCAATCCATCTGCCACTATCTGTGTCAAGGCACAACAAAGAAACCTGCTTGCCTGAAGTGGTCGTCAAACGTGAACGCCTTGTCTATGCCGAGAGATCGCATTGCTGCAAAGCTAGTGCAGTCCGTGAAGCTGTAGTCCTTGTCGGGGCTGCTCCGAAATATGTCAAAAGCACTCCTCCTGATGGCAGGTGCTACCGGGGCAGTCCGGACATTGGGCGATGAGTCTATTGATTCATATGCCTCGACAGCCTGCTGATGGCCCACGCGTACTCTCATGAGTGTGATGAGTTCGCTGATGATGTAGTCTGTCGTCACCATGACCCCGAACTCGCCACTCTCTACCTGCGTAGAGGCATGTTGTGCTTCTAGGTGGTTGACATCATTCTCCACCATCATGGCGAAGAAGGCGCTGGTGTCCACGAAAATCAAGAACGCTTCACCTATCCATAGAGAACGCGGTCGTGTTCCACTGACCCTCGCTCACCGCGCTTACCCTTGAAACTCAGCTTGAAGAACGGATCATCGGGCTCTATCTGTTCTCCGAGGAGATAAGACCTGATGATGTTTCTGACGAGTTCCTTTATTGTCTTGTTGGCCTCTCGAGCTCTCGCGGCCAAGAGTGCGTGTTCCTCCTCGCTTAAGACAGTCTGCACAACTCTCATCTTACATCAAGCATTCAACATGCAAGATGCATATAAAGACCAACATACACCCCCAAACCAACAATCAACATGGTTCCTAACCTAAACTCCCAACTACGTTCTCACGATGTCGCCGTGCTGTCATTCCCTATCAGGTCACGAACATGAAACACGCCAACGAGGTTGGTTCGGCCGGGTATGTGCCTTATGCCAGATGTGAAGACGATGTCCTTGTCCTTGTTGATCAGTCCCATCTTGTAGACCGACCTGACTGCTTCTCGAATAATATCGTCGAGATTGTCTATCTCCTCGAAGTATTGGACGGGGTGCACTCCCCACAACAGTCTGAGCCTTCTCATGACAGTTGGGTCGTTTGTGACCGCGAATATGTCCGCCGGAGGCCGGAACTTGGATATCCACCTCGCAGTGTAGCCGGTTCGGGTGGCTGTGATGATGCCATCTACGTTCTCCGGGATGAGTGAAACCGCATTGTAGACAAGGTTTCCGATGATTTCGACAATCATCTTCCGAGGAGAGGTCATGTCTGTCGGGTTCACTGGGGTTATTCGCTTCTCTGCCTTGGTGACGATTCTATTCATCATGCTGACTGCTCCGACTGGGTCATGTCCCATAGCAGTTTCGCCGCTGAGCATAACAGCATCGGCCCGGTCGAAAATTGCATGTGCAACGTCACTGACCTCTGCTCGTGTCGGAACAGCTTCGTGGGTCATTGATTCAAGCATGTGAGTGGCCACAATGACGGGTTTTGCCCACATGTTGGCCTTCCTGATGAGGTCTCTCTGGAGGATTGGCACGTCCTCAATGGGCACTTCTATTCCGAGATCGCCACGTGCGACCATTATCCCGTCAGACTCGTTGAGAATCTCCTCGTAGTTCTTGACGGCAAGCGTGTGTTCAATCTTGCTGATGATGCCTGCGTGAGCCGGTCCGTTAGACTGGATGACCTTCCTCACATTGACGACGTCACATGGATCGACCACGAACGAGAGAGCGATGAAGTCTGGCTCAAGCTCAGCCGCCAGTTCCAAGTCCTTGAGGTCTTTCTCTGTCGGAATCGAGCAGGACAGTCTTATGCCCGGGATGTTGACGCCCTTCTTGCTGGAGATGGGCCCACCGTGCACAACTTCTGTGATGACATCAGACCCTTTGACCTTCTTCACGATGAGTCTAATCACACCGTCGTTTATC
>Ga0315288_10002935_pt1 | contig 21796 bp, 22 predicted proteins | sample YL17G11_20_MG_FD_203454 | JGI IMG/M metagenome (GOLD analysis project Ga0315288, IMG submission 203454) | Sediment microbial communities from Yellowstone Lake, YNP, Wyoming, USA - YL17G11_20 | ecosystem: Environmental > Aquatic > Freshwater > Lake > Sediment | place: USA: Wyoming | collected...
GCCGCCTCGTAGTGATAACCTGCATTACAGAAGGGGTCCCGACCCACACCGAGGACAGAGCGAGGGGCCTCCAAGACGAAAGAGCAGGAGGTAGGCAACCGTGGTTCGAAAGCTAGCCGTCTTCTTCAAAGACCGCATCGGACAACCGTTTGGCCGCTCCCGCGCTGACGTGCAGGAGGACCTGGCGACCTATTGGCTCGCCCTCAACCTCCACGTGATGCGTGGCAACGTGGACCCTGTAGCACTTATCGAAGTCGGCGATGGCAACGGGCACGGCCCCGTCGGCACCACCATGACCCTTCAGGCCGTCCTCCGGACGGTGCAGGAGGGCTGGGGCCACTGGAACCGCAAGAACCAGACCTGGTGGTCCAACATTCTGGCGCAGGCCAACCAGACCCTGCTGCCCGAAGAGGCGGCGCCGCAGTTCGAAGAGGCTCTCGTCGAGGTCTAATTCATCCCTAAGAGACCGGCCAAGGCGGCCGGGGCGTGCGTGCCCCGGCCGCCTTGTATTTTGCCTCGGTTCAGAGCCCATCTAGGCGAGCACAGCTTCTCCGCCGCCCCGACCTCGAAATGGATTCATGCCACGCCCTTGGGGTGTGGTGTCTCTGGCCTCCCACACCCTTGCTGGCCCCCTTGCGAAGAGCATACAATGGCCGCATCTTAGCGCGGGCCGCATCTTAGCGCGGTCGAGGAAGTTGCCATGCCCAAAGTAGAGCTTTACGACACCACCCTTCGCGACGGAACGCAGATGGAGGGCATCTCGCTGTCCGTCGAGGACAAGCTGAAGATCGCCCGCAAGCTGGACGAGCTAGGCGTGCACTACATCGAGGGCGGCTGGCCCGGCTCGAACCTCAAGGACGCCGAGTTCTTCGTACGAGCACAGTCGCTGACCCTGAGGAACGCCCGCCTGGCCGCTTTCGGCTCCACCAGGCGGGCCGGCGGACGCGCCGACAAAGACCCCAACCTTCGTGCCCTGGTCGACGCCCGCACGCCGGTGGTAACCATCGTAGGCAAGGCTAGCGATGTCCACGTGCGGGACATCCTGGAGACCACGCCACAAGAGAACCTGGAAATGATCTCCGATTCGGTGCGGTTCCTCAAGTCGCACGGGCTCACTGTCTTCTACGACGCTGAGCACTTCTTCGACGGGTTCTACTCCGACCCGAAGTACACCCTGCAGTGCCTGCGCGCAGCGGCCGATGCTGGCGCCGACTGCATCGTCATGTGCGACACCAACGGCGGCACGATCACTTCGCGTCTGGTGGAACCGGTCAAGGTCGCGCTGGAGTCTGTGCCCACGCCCCTGGGCATACACACCCATAACGCCGCCGATGTCGCGGTGGCCAATACGCTCACGGCGGTGGAACTGGGCGTGAGCCAGGTGCAGGGGTGCGTCAACGGCTACGGCGACGGCTGTGGCAACGCCGATATCATCACTGTCATCGCCAATCTGAGGCTGAAGCTAGGCGTCGATTGCGTCAGCGACGAGCAACTGGCCAAGCTTACGGAGGTATCACGGTACGTCAGCGAGCTCGCCAACCTCAGCCCGAGCCCGCGCCAGCCCTACGTGGGAGCTGCCGCCTTCGCCCACAAGGCCGGGCTGCACGTGGCCGCCCTCATCAAGCACGACCGATCGTACCAGCACATCGACCCCGTTCGTGTCGGCAACGAGCCCCGCATGCTCGTCTCCGAGCTCGGAGGCAGTCACGGCATTCTCCAGAAGATCCGCGAGCAGGGGATTGATGTGGACCTGGACCGCGAAGGGGCGCGCCACCTGCTGGAGAAGGTGAAGGAACTGGAGAGCCGCGGCTACCAATACGAAGGCGCCGAGGCCTCCTTCGAGCTGCTGGCGCGGCGCAGCGAGCCCGGCTACCTGCCGCCCTTCGAGCTGGACGACTTCATGGTAGTGGAGCGCCGCCACCCGCGGCCCGGCGGCGAGGAAGAACGGGACGCGCTGCTCTCAGAGGCGATGGTAAAGGTGCGGGTAGGCGACGAGGTGATCCACACGGCTGCCGAAGGCAACGGTCCGGTGAACGCCCTGGATGCGGCGGTCCGCAAAGCGCTGGTCCAATTCTACCCGACACTGCAGGCGGTGCATCTGGTCGACTTCAAGGTGCGGATCATCGATAGCGCCGCCGGCAGCGGAGCCGTGGTGCGCGTCCTAATCGAATCCTCGGACGGCGAGCAGCACTGGACGACAGTGGGCAGCTCTCCGGACATCATCGAGGCGTCGTGGCTGGCGCTGTCCGACAGCCTCGAGTGGTGGCTGGTCCGTCGCGGCGAACGGAAATAGCAGGCTCCGACAAAATCTGGGGCCGGCCCGTGGTGCGGCGGCCCGGCCCCAAGAGGCAAGTCATTGCGCCCGGCGCGCACCGTCATGCGCGTTGGACGAGTGATCTCCCCCCAGCCAAAACGCTGGGCCGGCATTACGGATGCCCCAAAACAGCGCGAGACACGAACAATTTCGGCACTGCCTCGCGATAACACGCGAATCTGGGTTGCCAGTGCGACAATGCTCTGCTATACTCCTGGCGATTACGTTCGGTTGGGAGGGCTCTCGTGGTAGTGGTGAACGGATTCCCCAAATGCCTGAAGTGCCAGGTCGGCGATCTGGTGCCCCTATCGGATTTCGGCAGCCAGGGGGCGGCTATCCACTTTAAGGCCTGGGCGTGTACCAACCCCACCTGCGGTTTCAATATCAAGATCCGCAACGGCGACCTGTATATCGAGGAACCCATCAGTAACGGAGCCTTCCACACTCCTCGCGTTCGCTAGGCACACCGCCTTCATCGGCCTGCCACAGCGAGCCTTCAGCCTGAGGGCGCGCCTTGCCCATCAGGCGCCATTCCTCGACACGTCTGAGACTGTCTGCTACAATGTGGTTCCGCCGGTGGTGGTTGGGAGGAGGCTTCGGCGGGGTGTAGCTCAGTTAGGCTAGAGCGCACGGTTCGGGACCGTGAGGTCGGCAGTTCAAATCTGCCCACCCCGACCACCGTCGCGTCGGCCAGGGGCCAGGCGCGCCCTACATCCCTCATCGCCTGACGTTCGTATTCCTTAGAACGGCTTGCCATTCGATCTCAGCCGCCGTCGGCGGATCTGCCCCGACGGCGGGCCGTGGAGGAAGCGTTATGTCGAGGAGGCGCAGCCATTGAGGTCGGCTCAGTGCCCCGCGTGACGAGAGAGCGTAACGCCGGGGCCTTACAAGCGTCTTTACCAGCGATGCGCCAAGACAGACGCCAGAGGGCTGGCCTCACGGCTGTCGCACAGGGCTTGCAAAAGACGGCGAAAGGCCCTAAAATTCGGCGAATCGAACAGTGAGAAAAGGACTCATGGTTTTCGCAGCGGATGATCGAACGAGACTACGCCGGCTACGCGCCGAACAGGCCATTCAGCTGGCCATGCAGGGTCGCTGGGACGAAGCCGCGGCCGTCAACCGGATCATTGTCGGCGTCTTCCCCCACGATGTGGACGCCTACAACCGCCTGGGCAAGGCTCTGACCGAACTCGGTCGCTACGCGGAAGCCCGCGAGGCTTACGGCAAGGCATTGGAGCTAGACACCCACAACAGCATCGCTCAGAAGAACCTGGCCCGTCTGGCCAGCCTGGGCGAGAGCGCAGTGCCCCGCCCGGAGACCGGCACCAAGCTGTCGCCTCACCTGTTCATCTCGGAGACGGGTAAGACGGGGGTGACGGCGCTGGTGCGACCGGCGGCGCAGACAGCAGCCCGCCTTACGGCCGGCGACGAGGTGTTCTTGCGCCACCAGAACGGATTGGTAGTGGAAAATGCTCAGGGCGAGTACCTTGGTGAGCTGGAACCGAAACTGAGCATGCGTCTCGTCAAGCTCATCGAGGGTGGCAACCGCTATGCGGCGGCCATCGCCACGCTGGCCCGCGACAACGTCCGCATCATCATCAAGGAGACTTACCAGCACCCCAGCCAGGCGGGCAAGCTCTCGTTCCCGGCCACCACCGTCGAGCCCTTCCGCCCTTACATTAGGGAAGGTCTGGTTCGCACCGACGCGGATGAGGAGGAGGAGAGCTTCGAGGAAGGCGACGAGACGGAGGCCTGGAGCCGCGCCAAGGAACCCGGCGTCGACGTCACGCTCTACGAATTCGCAGCGCCCGCCGCGTCGGAGGAAGCGGAGGAAGAGGAGTTCGAGGAGGAGTAGAACCTCAGCTCCTCTGGTCTCTGTGCTGGATAGCGAAGGTCCGCTGCGAAGAAGAGCCCCCGTAACTCTCTGTAGCCTCGCAACTTGTTCCCCTCGCCTCGCTCAGCTATGATCGAACTATGACTGAGCGTCTTATGCCCGCCGATTGGCAGCGCGGGCCTTACTTTGGCAGCCCCCAGACCTTCATGCGCATCCCCGCCACCCGCGATCTGGCCTATGCGGATGTAGCCATCATTGGACTGCCCCTGGACATCGGCACCACCCATCGGCCCGGCGCCCGCTACGGGCCTAGCGGCATTCGAGCCGTCTCCAGCCAGCTATCCCCCCACGGCTTCGACCCGATGGCCCTGGCGCCGCCCTTCAGCCGGCTCAGGGCAGTCGACTACGGAGACATCGAGACCTACCCGGGCTACATCGAGCAGTCGCTCCGGAAGTTCGAAGAGGAGCTTGTGCCCGTTTTCAAGGCCGGTGTGTTCCCCGTTTGCCTGGGCGGAGACCACACCGTCACCCTGCCAGTGCTCCGCGCCGCCTCCCAGCAGCACGGAATCCTCTCCCTGATCCACTTCGATGCCCACCCCGATTTCTGGGGCGGGGAAGCGGACCGCCGCTACCACCACGGCACCGTCTTTCGCAGAGCCACCGAAGAAGGGCTCATCGACCCCGCCGCCTCAGTCCAGGTCGGCATCCGCGGCTCCATCTCAGCGACCATTGTCGGGCAAGCGCAAGCCGCCGGCTTTCATGTCATCACCGCCGACGAGTTCGCCGGTCTGGGCGTGACCGACACGCTGGAACGTATCCGTGCCGTGGTGCGGGCACCGGTATATGTCTCGCTGGACATCGACAGCGTTGACCCGGCCTATGCGCCGGGCACCGGCACGCCGGAGGTGGCCGGCCTGAGCAGCCGCGATATCGTGACGTTGGTGCGCGGCCTGCGCGGTCTGCCCGTCGTGGCCTTCGATCTAGTGGAAGTGGCGCCGGTCTACGACCCGGCGGACATCACCTGCCTGCTGGCCGCCAACCTGGTGTACGAGTTCCTGCTGACGCTGATGCCCGAATAGGGCGCCCTGGCGCGGCTGGCCGCTCACCCTGAGCCTGTCGAAGGGTGAGCGCGCCCTCATGATTCGACAGGCTCACCATCACCGGCGAGTTGGCGCCCCGGCAACGGCTCTGCTACCATAATTCTAGTATCCCCAGGCCTCGCGCCCATGAACGAGATCGTCCACGCCCACAATCTGGTCAAGCGCTTCGATGATTTCACCGCCGTAGACGGCATCAGCTTCGATGTCCGTACCGGCGAGTGCTTCGGCCTTCTCGGCCCCAACGGCGCCGGCAAGACCACGACGACCCGCATGATCGCCTGCGTATCGCCGGTGACAGCGGGCGAGCTGACGGTGGCCGGTCTGGATGTCCGCCGCGCGCCCAGGCGGATCAAGGCCCTTCTGGGGGTGGTCCCCCAAGAAGATAGCCTGGACCCCGACCTGACGGTGCGCCAGAACCTGGCGGTCTACGCCCGCTACTTCGACATGCCGCGCGCCCTGGCCGAAGAGCGCATCGACGAGAGCCTGGCCCTGTTCCAGTTGCTGGAGAAGCAGCACCAGCCAATCTGGGCCCTGTCCACCGGCCTCAAGCGGCGACTCGCCATCGCGCGTAGCCTCATAAACCAGCCCAGGATCCTGATCCTGGACGAGCCCACCACCGGTCTGGACCCCCAGGCCCGCCACCTGGTCTGGCAGAAGTTGCGCTACCTGCGCGGCCAGGGAGTGACAATGCTGCTCTGCACCCACTATATGGAGGAGGCCACCCACCTCTGCGACCGGCTGGTCATCATGCACCAGGGGCGCATTCTGGTGGAGGGCACTCCGGCCGCCCTGGTGGAAGAGCACGCCGGCCGCGAGGTGGTCGAACTACACCTGGGCGAACCCGAGCGGGAGAGGGTGTTGGCCGAAGTAGCGTCGCGGCCGGGCCTAATGGTGGAAGAGGTGGAGGACATCCTCTACGTCTACGCCCGCACCGCCGACGGCCGAGCGGACATTGCCGAGCTGGCGCCCGAGAGCGACACGGTCGTTTACCGACACGCCAACCTGGAAGACGTCTTCCTGCGCCTGACGGGAAGGGCATTGGTGGAGTAGCGATCTGAAGAAGATGCCATGACTATTACCTTGCCCCGCTTCACCTTGCGCACCCCCGACGTGTCGTATCGGGCCTACCACGTTTGGCAGCGCAATCGCGACGTCTACCTGCGCTTGTGGAGATCGGAGGCTATCTGGCCCCTGGCCGAGCCCGTCATCACGCTGCTCGCCCTGGGCCTGGGCCTGGGCGGGCTTGTCGAGCTGAAGAGCGGCCAGCGCTACATCGAATTCATCGCGCCGGGGCTGCTGGCCGTGTTCCCCATGTGGGCGGCTGCCGGTGAGTGCGGCTGGGCCTCCTTCATCCGCATGGACACCCAGAAAACATTCAACGCCATCATCGCGACGCCGGTCAGTATCGAGGACGTCATCACCGGGGAGATCATGTGGGGCGCCACCCGCGCCCTCATCGGCGGCGCCTACATTCTGGCCGTGACGGCCGTCTTCCTCCTGCTGGACTCGCCGCTGGCGATACTAGCTCTGCCCATCGCCTATCTGTCGGGCCTGATGTTCGCCAGCATCGCACTGTCCTTCACCTCCATCGCTCGCTCCATCAGTTCGCTGAACTACTTCTTCGCGCTGTTTATCACACCGCAGTTCTGGTTAGGAGGTGTCTTCTTTCCCCTGGACGGGTTGCCGGGCTGGGCACAAGGAGCATCGTGGTTCATCCCCACCACCCACGTAGTGACCATCTACCGCGGCCTAGTCGAGGGCAGCCCCCAGTGGAGCCATCTGGGCGACCTGGCCTGGATCGTGGTAGTGACGGCGGCCTTCTACCTGGTAGCCCTGCTCTCTATGCGCCGGCGGCTGATTCAGTAGCATGGCGCAACACGAACCACCCCTCGTGGCGCTGCCTCGCTGGCGAGCGCCCGCGGGCGAGCGCAGTGACAGCTACCTCGCCAGCCTCCGGCGCGCCGGCGCGCGAGTCCGCTGAGCGGCGGCCTCGATGTCCGATCCCCCTCGATCCCGTTGGTGCTAGAAGATGGGGAGGATGCGTTCATGAGTCACGAAGAGACTCTCCGAAAGGTCCCCCTGTTCGCCGGCCTGGGTTCGTCGGACCTGCGCCGTCTGGGCAGGATCCTGGTGCCCAGGCAGTACGACCCGGCCGAGATAATCCTTAAGGAAGGTGATGAAGCGGTCAGTTTCTTCGTCGTTACGTCGGGTAAAGTGCGGGTTGCCAAGGACCTGGGCGGCGAGAAGGGGCAGACACTGGCGACGCTGATGCCGGGAGATTTCTTCGGAGAGACGGCCTTGCTGGACGGCTATCCCCGAACGGCCAGCGTGCAAGCGGTGGAGAAGACAGAGTGCGTAGCGCTGACCCGCTGGGATTTCATGAGCGAGCTCAAGGGAAGCCCTACCATGGCAGTCGAGATCCTGAGGGGCCTTGCCCGCCGTTTGCGTCAGATCGACGTCAGCCTTACAGAATAGACAAGAACACATCTTTACGGTTTCCCTCGAACCTGATACGCTTGCCCCAGCCTTTCCTTGACACCAAGCGAGACACTGGAGGTTGACTGAATGCTGTTGAAGCGCCACTCCGACAAGGTCGACGTGCTGAAAAAGGTGCCGCTGTTCAGCGGGCTCAGCCGGCGGCACCTAGACCATATCGCCAGAGCGGCCGACGAAGTGAAGGCCGAGGCGGGTACCGTACTAACCCGGCAAGGCGGCTTAGGGCTGGAGTGCATCCTGTTGCTGGAAGGCGGCGCTCGCGTTGAGCGAGACGGAAAGGTCATTGCTCGCTTGGGCCCCGACGATTTCTTCGGAGAGATGTCACTCATCGATGGAATGCCGCGAAGCGCCACCGTGATCGCGGAAAGCCCCTCCGTGTTGTTGGTCATCGAAGCACGATCGTTCAGGACGCTGCTGGATACGGTCCCCGGGCTAGAGCGGAAGCTGTTGGTCACGCTGTGCGCACGCTTGCGCGCGGCCGACGCAAGGCTGGCCTCCACCAACTAGTCAACAGGGGCGACGCCCAGGCCCGCGCCTGCCAGAGCAGCGGGAAGTGATCACACGCACAAGTCCTGCGGCTTTTTGAGAAGTCTCGTCTATTCCTCTTGACATTCAGCACAAAATGGGTATGCTTGTCCAGAAGCGTATCTATCATATCTGGGGGCCGGAATGCCTCCGAAGGGAGGTAGCACGATATGCAGGCCTATTGCCTCAAGTGCCGCGCCAAGAGGGAAATGCGGAACCCGCAAAAGGTAACCCTTAAGAACGGTCGGCCCGCCACCCAGGGTACCTGCCCGGTGTGCGGGACCAAGATGTACCGCATCGGCAAGGCATAGTCTCTCACCGCGCTTCCAACTACACCAGTAGCGAGAGCAGGATGGATCCGACTGGCTCCATCCTGCCTCCCATTTGTGCCCTGCCCGGTCCCCAGGCGAGGTGTCGCGTGTCCGGCCGCGCTCACCTCGAGGGGACCGCGGTTTCATTCGCAACACAACGATTTGACCCCGCTCCAGCGCATTGCCTCCTTGTCGCGCCCAGATTCAGGCGCTACAATGCAGTCGCGAGCAGGCCATGACTACTAAAGGCTCTCGACGTCCCAGAAAGGAGGCCGCAAAGGCCTTGGGCAAGATCAACGTCGCTATCATCGGCGTGGGTAACTGCGCCTCATCCCTCGTCCAGGGCGTCCACTACTACCGCAACGCTGAGGAGAACGTGCTCGTGCCGGGGCTCATGCATGTAAACCTGGGCGGCTACCATGTGGGTGACGTCGAGTTCACAGCCGCCTTCGATATCGACGCCAACAAGGTGGGCAAAGACCTGAGCGAAGCCATCTTCACGACGCCCAACAATACCCACAAGTTCTGCGATGTCCCTCGCCTGGGCGTGCGCGTGCACCGCGGAATGACCCACGACGGCTTGGGCAAGTACCTGTCGCAGATTATCCGCAAGGCGCCCGGCCCCACCGACGACATCGTGCGCATCCTGCGCGACACAGAGACCCACGTGGTGGTCAACTACCTGCCTGTGGGATCAGAAGAGGGCACCAAATGGTACGTGGAGCAGGTCCTCGCCGCCGGGTGCGCCCTGGTGAACTGCATCCCGGTGTTCATCGCCCGCGAGGCCTATTGGCAGCGGCGTTTCGAGGAGCGTAGCCTGCCCATCATCGGCGATGACATCAAGTCCCAGGTAGGGGCCACGATTCTCCACCGCGTCCTCACTCGCCTCTTCCGTGACCGGGGTGTTCGCCTAGACCGCACCTACCAGCTCAACTTCGGCGGCAATACGGACTTCCTCAACATGCTGGAGCGCGAACGTCTGATGTCCAAGAAGATCAGTAAGACGGGCGCCGTCACCTCCCAGCTTGACTACGAATTGCCGGAGGCCAATGTACACGTCGGCCCCAGCGACTACGTGCCGTGGCTCTTAGACCGCAAGTGGTGTCACATCCGCATGGAAGGCACCACCTTCGGCGACGTCCCCCTGAACGTGGAGGTGAAGCTGGAGGTATGGGATAGCCCCAACTCGGCCGGCGTCGTCATCGACGCTATTCGCTGCTGCAAACTGGCCATGGACCGCGGCATCAGCGGCGCCCTGGAGGCACCGTCCGCCTACTTCATGAAATCGCCCCCCAAACAGTACACCGATGAGGAAGCCCGCAAGATGGTCGAGGAGTACATCGGAGGCAAGCAGAAGGAAGCGGCGGAGCCGGAGGAATAACGCAATCGCTGCCCCCGGCCTAGCCCGATGTGGAAATACCTTCTCTTACTGTTCTCCGTCCACGTCGTCGGACGATTGCCCGCTCGTGTTCTCTACGGGGTATCCAACTTAGCCGGCGAGCTGGCCTACATCCTCTTCGGTCGCGTGCGGCGCAACGTCTGGGACAACATGCGCCACGTCATGGGGCCGGCCACGCCCAAGGGCGAGGTGCGGCGGGCGGCGCGGCAGGTCTTCCGCAACACCGCCCGCTACTACGCCGACCTCATCCGCCGGCCTCGCCTCGACATCCAGCGATTCTTCGAGCGTCAGTTGGTCTATCACGGCTTCGAGGAGCATCTTACGCCCGCCCTCGAGCAAGGCAAGGGAGTCATCATGGCCAGCGCCCACTTCGGCAACGCCGAGCTGGTCGTACAAGGCCTGATCCCGCTTGGCGTGAAAGCGCTCGCCCTCACGGAGCCTCTGGATCCGCCGGCTCTCTCGCGCCTCGTCCATCGGCTGCGCTCCGGTGAGGGACATACGTTTCTGCCCGTCAGCTTCACCAACGTCAAGGCCGCTCTGCGCTACCTAAAGGCCGGCGGCCTAGTCGCTCTGATGTGCGACCGCGACATCGAGGGCCGCAGCCTGCGCGTCCCCTTTTTCGACGCCCCGGCCAGCGTGCCCGTCGGAGCCGTCGAACTGGCGATGCGCACCGGCGCCGCCGTTGTCCCCACTTTCTCTCATCAGCGCCACGGAAACCGCTACGAAGTCTTCGTAGAGCCTCCCCTGGAACTGGCCCGTACCGGCGACTTCCAGCACGATCTGCAAACCAACGTCTGTCGCCTGCTCAAGCGCTTCGAGCCCCACCTGCGCAGTGACCCCGGACAGTGGACGGTGCTGGAGGCGGTGTGGGAGGATAAGAAAACGGGACAACCATGAGCGAAGATACTGCCACTGGCCAACCGGAAGGCAAGGCCGACCTGCATATCCACACCGCCTTCGGCGACGGCATGGCGGAGCTACCCGAGCTGTTCGATTATGTCGAGCAGAACACAGACCTGGACATCATTGCTATCACCGACCACGATGACGTCCGCGGCGGCCTGCAGGCCCGCGAGCTGTGGGCGCGCGGCCACTATCGGTTCCAGGTGGTCGTCGGCGCCGAGGTGACAGCGATCCAGGGGCACGTCCTGGCCCTGTTCGTGGAGGAACCCCTCCCCGGCCTCCGTCCCGCCGAGGAGATCCTTGAAGCCATCCATCGCCAGGGCGGTCTGTGTATCATCCCCCATCCGCTCGCCTTCCTCACTCGCAGCATCGGCCAGCGCACCCTGCAGCGCATCGCGGCGATGGAGCGCGATGGGGTATACTTCGATGGCATTGAGGTGGGGAACGGCACGTTTGCTGCTCGCATGAGCGCCGGAAAGGCGCGCTGGCTGAACCGCGAGCGCTACCACCTGGCCGAGGTGGGCGGCAGCGACGCCCACTTCCTGAAAGCGGTGGGTAGCGCCCATACCCTTTTCCCCGGCGCCACCACGGACGACCTGCGCCGCGCTATCCTGGAGCGGCGCACCAGTGCCTCCACCGGCCAGCACCCAACCCTGCGGGAGTTGGGCCTGCGCCAGGTGCTGCGTCAGAGCTGGCGGGGGTTGATGGTTACTCCTCGCACGATGGGCTGGGGGCCCACCACCAAGAGCTTTATCCAGCGCATTTTCCCCTTTGTGCGATGAAGATCGGACTGGTCTCTCCGTACGACTTCTCTGTGCCCGGCGGAGTGAATACTCACATCTGCCACCTGGCCGACGAATACCATCGCCTGGGACACGACGTGCGTGTCGTGGCCCCCGCCTCGCGGCGGGAACTGGTGCCGCGCGACGACCTCATCGTCATCGGCGAGCGGACCATCGGTCTGCCGGCCGGCGGCTCGGTCGCCCACATCACCCTCTCCGTCACCCTTGGCCCGCAGGTCGACCGCGTGCTGGCCCGCGAGGCCTTCGATGTCGTCCACCTGCATGAACCCTTCGTGCCCCTGCTCCCCTTCCAGGTGCTCCGACGCTCCAAGGGGTTGAACGTGGCCACCTTTCACGCCGCAAAGGACCAGGGCCGCCAGTGGTACGCCTACTTCCAGCCGGCCATCTCCCATTGGTGGCCGCGTATCGGGGGCAAAATCGCTGTCTCTCCCGCTGCCCTGAGCCTGATCGAGCGCTACTTCGAGGACCACTACGAGATCATACCCAACGGCGTGAACTATCTGCAGTTCGCGAACCCCGTGCCACCTTTCCCCGAGTTCAAGGACGGCAAGCTCAACGTGCTCTTCCTGGGGCGGCTGGAGAAGCGGAAGGGGTTGCCCTACCTGCTCCAAGCCTACGCCCAGGCCAAGAAGCGCCTGCCGGAATCGCGCCTGATCATTGTCGGCCCGGACGGCGGCATGCGAGCCGGGGCGGAGGCCTTCGTGCGGCGGGAGCACCTGACCGACGTGGTCTTCACCGGCTACGTTCCGGAGGCGGACAAGCTCCGTTACTACCGCACGGCAGATGTCTTCTGCGCCCCCAACACCGGCAACGAGAGCTTCGGGGTCATTCTGCTGGAGGCCATGGCGGCCGGCACGCCGGTCATCGCTTCCAGCATCGAGGGATTCGCCTACGTCGTGGCACATGAGCAGGAGGGTCTGCTGGTGCCGCCGCGAGATGCCACTGCGTTGGCCGACGCCCTCGTTCAGCTGCTGGCCGACGCCGACCGCCGTCGCGAAATGGGCCGTCGCGGCCAGGAGAAGGCGCGTCAGTTCTCCTGGGACCGCATCTCCCAGTTGGTGCTCGAATTCTACCGGCGCGTGGCCGCGAAGGCCCCCTAGGCGTCAAGACATGTTCTCCCTCCTGCCGCGCGCCGTCCCCCGCCGGATCACCGACCCCATCGTCGCCGTGCTGGCCAGGGCGCATGTTACCCCCAACGCTGTCACAACGGTGGGCGTGCTGGGCGCAATCGGCGCCGCCGTCCTCCTGGCGCGCGGCCAGTTCCTGGCCGGCGGTATCGTCGTGCTGGCAGCGGGGGCAATGGACTTGCTGGACGGAGCGCTGGCCCGCGCCACCGGCCGGGTCACTCGGTTCGGTCAGGTATACGACGCCGTCATGGACCGCGTCTCAGAGGCGGCTGTCCTGTTCGGCATTCTCTACTACTACGTCGACCGTGACGCCGGCCAGGAAACGCTGCTGGCGTTCGCCGCCATCGTCGGCTCCCTACTGGTGAGCTACGTAAAGGCTCGAGGCGAGGTGCTGGGTATCACCATCCGCGAGGGGCTGTTCACGCGGGCGGAGAGAGTGATCCTCATCGGCGGCGGTTCTATAATTGATCAAGTGAGGATCGCGCTGTGGATTCTCGCCATTCTAGCCAACGCGACCGCACTCCAGCGCCTGTTTCTCATCTGGCGCAAGACCCGCGAGGAGGCTAAGGGAGAACCGAGTGATACCGCTTAAGGACCAGGAGTATCTGCGCGAGAGGTTTGCCCGCGAACTGGCGAGCCAGGTGCGCATCGACTTCTTCACTCAGAAGGAGACGGCGCTGTTCGTGCCCGGTCGCCAGCCCTGCCAGTACTGCAAACCGGCCCGCCAGATGCTGGAGGAAACGGCCGCGCTGAGCGACCTGATCAGCCTCCGCCAGCACACCATCGATGACGACCGGGAGGCCTTCACCCGCTACGGCGTGGACAAGATTCCGGCCGTGGTCCTCCCCGCCGGCGACGGGCGCTGGCTGAAATACTACGGCTTCCCGGGCGGCCAGGAGTTCCTAACCCTGGTGGAGACCATCGTTGACCTGTCGCGAGGCGAGAGGCTGCTGGCGGACGGTGTGCGAAAGCGACTACGCCGGCTGAAGAAAGACGTGCTCATCCAGGTATTCGTCACGCCCTCTTGCCCCTACTGCCCGCAGATGGCCCGCCTGGCCTACCACATGGCCCTGGAGAGCCCGCACATCGCGGCCGAGGTGATCGAAGCGCAGGAGTTCCCGGAGCTGAGTCAGCTGTTCAAGGTGCGGGCTGTCCCCACCACCGTGGTCGACGGCAAGACCACTATTCCGGGCGCCGTGCCCGACACCGTCCTCATGGATGTCATCGAGCGGATCGTGCAACCGTCAGGCCTCGCCGAGGAGCCGCCGGAGGCGGGCCCCACGACCCCGGCGGAAGAGCCGAAGGCCGCCGCCGGCGGCAAGATAATCCTGCCCCGCTGACTGGGAGCGGCAAACGCCCTCTCAAATGTAGGGGAGGCCTTCAGGCCTCCCGCGGGCGGACCCAAGAGTCGCCGCCACATCTGTGCCCAGCGCTCAAATGGGAGCTGCGGCATTGTCCCGCGGAGATGAACTGGATTGCCGGAATCGCCTAGCGACGCCGCAATCGCCGGACCAGGAGCGCGCCGCTGCCCAGGGTGATCGCCACGAAGGCGAAGGCTGCTGCTCCGAGCGCCGCCGCCGTCGCCCAGGACGCTTCGTCGTCCCCGTTTTCCGGTGAGCCGTTCCCCTGGACAGCCGTAGGCGAGGACTGCGCCGGAGTGACGGTGGGGCCAGGGGTCGTCGTGGCCTGTTGACGCGGCGCCAGGCCCAGGCTGGCCCGCCAGGCGTCCTCCAGGCCACCCTGGTCGAAGCCGTAGACCTGCTGTAGGGCGTTGTCCGTGGTGCTGCCCTCCTTGAATACGGCGAATAGCTGCGCGAACTTCGCCTCGCCGTACTCCTTCACCAGGAAGCTCACCAGGCTCCACGCCTGCCCGTAGAAGAGCGAGATCTTGTCGGGGTCACCGGTCGGCGAGGTCATGGAACGAACCGACAGCAGGCGATCTCGGCTCACGGCTCCCTCCAGGGCCGACGTGAAGCCTTCACCGGGCTCCGCCTGGGCGTACATGGCAGTGCCTTCGTCCAGCCAGGCGGGCAGGCCTCCATAGGAGCCTTCGCCGGCCACTTTGGTGACCACGTGGGTCAGCTCATGGCGGAGGATGTCGCCGCCACCGTCGGCCAGCATCAGCACCGTATCGGAAGTGACGCGCACGCCGGCGGTCCGCCTCTCGATCTCCTGGCCCTGGCTCTGGCGAGGCAGGGCAGCGAGCATGTCGTTGTTGTCGTCGTAGACCCAGACCTTCACCGGGAAATCCACCTGCGCCCCCAGCAGAGCCGACATGCGATCCAGGGTGTCGCGGGCCACGCGCAGATAGGAGACGGAATCACCGCTGCCGTACCAAAGGACCGAGACGTTGCCTTCGCTGGCGGACTCCCACTCGTAGCGGGTGTCCTGGTAGACGAAGGTGGCAGGCTCGGTGGCGACAACATCGCCCGCCACGTCTTCGATCTCCCAGTGGTAGCGGATCTCGGCGCCCGGGGCGAGGTAGACCTGCCCATCGTTGGCGTTGAGATGGAAGCTCGCCTGCACCTGCCGTCCCGACGCGAATTCGGGCACGCCATAAGCCGGCACGCCGTCCGGCAGGATCTGGTAGAGGACTGTGACCTTCTGGATGTCGGTGTTGCCGGTGGCCGAGAGCCGGAAGACAACCTCGTCCGGGAAGTTGTTGGCCACGTCCTGAGCGCCGATCCCGATCTCCTGGGCGCGAGCCGGGCCGGCGGCCAGCGCGGCAGCGAAGGCCACGGCCAAGACGAGAACAAACAGCGTTTTGCTCACGGCTAGTCCTTACCCAGACTCCACTTCTGATAGGCCCGCACGAGCTCGTCCAGCTCTCCGTCGAGGACGCGTTCGGCGTCGCTGGTCTCGAAGCCGGTGCGGTGGTCCTTCACCATCTTATACGGATGGAGAACGTAGCTGCGGATCTGGTTCCCCCAGGCCGCGGAGACGTGCTCGCCCTTCAGGCGATCCTTCTCCTCGGCCTGGCGCTCCAACTCCCGCACGAGCAGGCGCGCCTGGAGCACCTTCAGGGCTAGCTCCTTGTTGCGGTATTGAGAGCGCTCGTTCTGGCAAGAGGCGACGATGCCGGTGGGCACGTGCGTGATGCGGACGGCGGTGGCGTTCTTCTGGACGTTCTGGCCGCCGTGGCCGCTGGCCCGGAAGACGTCGATGCGCAGGTCGTCGGGGTCGATGGTGACCTCCGCCGCCTCTTCCGCCTCGGGCAGCACCTCCACCAGGGCGAAGGAAGTGTGGCGGGCGTGGGCCTGGTCGAACGGCGAGAGCCGTACCAAGCGATGCACGCCGCGTTCCGCACGCAGGTTGCCATACGCGTGCGATCCGGCCACCTCCACTGTGGCGCTCTTGATGCCCGCCTCTTCGCCCGGCATCACGTCCAGGACCTGCGTTCGATAGCCGCGAGTGTCGGCCCAGCGGAGGTACATGCGCAGGAGCATCGCCGCCCAGTCTTGGGAATCGGTGCCGCCGGCGCCGGCGTGGATAGCGAGGATGGCGTCGCGCCGGTCGTATGCGCCCGAGAGGGCCAGCGAGAGCTCTCGCTCGTCCAGTTCGGCGGACAGTGCCTGCACGTCGGCGGCGATGGCCGCGGCCAGGGCTTCGTCGCCCTCGGTCGCGGCCAGCTCGAGTAGACCGGCCAGGTCGCGCGCCCGACCCTCCAGGCCCCGCCAGGTCTCCGCCTCCTGGCGCAGGTCGGCCAGGCGGCGCATCACCTTTTGGGCCTGCTGGCCATCATCCCAGAAGTCGGGACGAGAAGAGCGGGCTTCCAGCTCGGCCGCTTCGCGTTCGCTGGCGGCGATGTCAAAGGCTCTCCGTTATGTGGAAGATGCGCTCGGAGAGCTGCTTGAGGGTCTCGCGCATCTCGTCCATCGTCATTCCTACATTGGGCTAGCGCACTGAGATTTGCTGGCCCGCCGGCGCCGCCGCCGGTGCCACCACCTGGCCTCCCGCCGCCTGGTGGGCCAGGCGAGCGGGCTCCGGCAAGCGACAGCCGCGGCAGAGCCGCAGCGCCCACTCGGCCGCCTCGCCCAGCCCGATGCGGTGCCCCACCGATACGTAGACGGGCGTGACGCCGGTTCGCGTGCGCAGCACGAGGCCCAGCACGTCCGGCCCGTCGCGCAGCTCGGTGCGACTGCCCGCCTCTTGCCCCAACGTACCGTGCTCGCCCACCAGGCGCGACTTGGCGCAGCCGATGGTCGGCAGGTCGAGCAACAAGCCTAGGTGGCAAGCGATGCCGAAGCGCCGCGGGTGAGCGAGGCCCTGGCCGTCCACCAGCAGCAGGTCCGGGCGCTGCGATAGGCGACGGAAGGCCTCGGCCAGGACGGGCACCTCGCGGAAAGCGAGCAGGCCCGGCACGTAGGGAAACGTGAGCTCCGCCTCGACGACCTGCTGCTCCAGCGGCCGCAGGTCGGGGTAGCTGAGCAGGACGACGGCGCCCCGCGCCCGTCCGCCGCCGACGGAGATGTCCGCCCCGGCGACGACGCGCACGTCCTGGGGCGCGCCCTCCAGGATCACCTGGCCGGCGAGCCGCTTCTGGATGGCCACCGCCTCGGTCGGGGAAACGTTCCAGGGATGGAGGTCACGGATTTCCATTACACATCTACGCACCACCCCAGCCTGAAGGCTGGGGCATGACACACTAATCCTTCAGGGCCGCTCATGGTTCGACAGGCTCACCAAGAGCGGCCCACGAGCGTATTCCAACAGCCTCCCCATTATACGGCCGCCAGACGGCGCAGGGCGTCCAGCTTCTCCCGCTGGCCCAGTCTAGCACGCTGGACGGCCCCCCGCAGGGTCTCGATGGTGCGATCGTAGGTCTCGCGGTCCACGGGGTAGGGATGGCCATCCTTGCCGCCGTGGGCGAAGGAAAAGCGGGCCGGGTCGCGCACGCTGGCCTTCGCCCCGTACAGCAACTCCGCCACCAGAGCCAGGGCTCGAATGCTCTTGGCACCCACGCCCTCCGTCCCCAGCAACCGCTCGAAGTCGGCCGGCGGCTGCTCGTAGGTGCGAAGAAAGATGCGGGCCAGATTGTCGGGATGGATATCGCTGAGGTCGAGATGATGGCGAGCGGGCAACTCCAGGGCCTGCATGGAATATTCCTGAGGGTTGAAACCCTCAGCTTCGGGGAAGCTGCGAGATTCATCCTGCAGAGATGAAGAAGCCTGCAAGCGCTTCAGTTCGCCCACCAGCTTCTCCGGCGGCTCGCCGGCCAAGCGAGCGCTCATCAGGCGGCAGTCGGCGGCCTCTTGGGCCACCATGTTCAGCCGCACGTCGCCGCGGCCTTCGGAGCAGATGGCCTTGTGGGGCTCGCAGACGAAGTCCTCTACGTCCGACGAGAGCCAGTGGTAGCGGCGGGCATAGCGGGCGGCCTCGTTCATCCCCTGCTGGACGACGGCCCAGGCGCCCTCTGGCACGAAGATGAAGGTGTGGTGGTAGATTTGGTAGCCATCCTGAAGGGCGGCTGAATCGACCTTCGCGGCCATGCGCGAGGCGTAGACCAGCGGCGCCGGCAGGAAGCCGAAGCGCTCGGCGAAGGCCTCCACTTCGGCCGGTGTGCGGCGCGAGGTCTTGCCCTTGCCGCCGGCGACGCAGAGGCCCGAATCGCGCTCCAGGCCACGCAGGCTCTCCTTCAAGGCGCCGCAGACCGTCGTCGTGAGGCCGCTGGAGTGCCAGTCGAAGCCCAGCACGCAGCCGAAGGCCTGGAACCACAGCGGGTCGGAGAGGCGGGCCAGGACCTCCTGCGGGCCGTACTCCTCGACCAACACGAGGGTGATCTGGCGGGCCAGCCGCACCATGCGCTCGAACAGCCAGCGAGGCGCGGCGCCGTAGTGGAGGGGCAGGCTAGCGATGCCGGTGCGAGGCATAGTGGTGGCAGAACGTAGCCCTCACGTGCTACTCCGCTGGCCGCTCGAACGGCCGCAGGGAGTCCGCGAGGCGCACCAGACCCTCGGGGTTGCCGACGTAGGGGTTGGCCGACGGGTCACCGACGTTTGGCAAGATTTCAACCACGGTATCACCCAGAGAAACGACCAGCATCCAAGAGGACGGCTTGCCCTCCGGCCCCACGTTGAGAGGCGGCAGGCCATATGGGTCCTCGTAGAGCGTCGCCTCGGTTCCTTGCACGACGACGGTGGTCTTGATCACCCTTGATTGCTCCCACCAGGGGGTGTGGCTCGAGTTGGCGATGTCGGCGAGGCGGCGTTCCCAGCCCTCGGTAGTGTATTCGGCGATCGAGACCCCGAAGCCGGGACTCTGTGGCGATACGGGGCCATGGTGGTACGTCAGGTTCAGTACCACATCGCCCTCTGGGGGTTCAGTCTCATCAAGGCCCATGAGCATCGCTTCCTCAAGCACCATCTCCTCGAACTGCTCCCCGAGCCAGTACGGCTCGAGCCAGAGCTCTGCGGCCCGCGCGATGTCGTCGACGGGCGTTACCTCGTCGGCCCGCACCACTTCCGGTGAGAAGAAGCCCTCCGGTAGGCTGGCCCGATCCACGAACTCGTTCTGAACGGTCATTGACCAGTCGTTGTCCGGCGCCCCGTTGATGTCGGCGTGGTAGTCGATGCGCAGCGGCAAGAACGATTCGTCCAGGTAGATCTTCCGCGCCTGTATACCCGAATAGTCTCCGTGGTAGGGATCGACCACCTCCACCAGGATAGCGGGCACGTCTTCCAGTTCCGCCGCGTGGATGCTCGTCCTTTCGATGTCCGTGTCGAAGAGCGCTATAGTGTGCTCCAGGGAGAGGGCTGCGGTCTTGGTCAGACCGGGTGCGGCCCAAATGTCTGCATCCTGAAAGCGGCCGTTGGGCCCAAGCTCTGCGATCTTGCCCTCGTGGAAGATGCGCAGCCTCTGCTCACCCTCAAGCACCCTGGCCACGTCCCTCTCCATGTCCAGCCATGCTTCAACGGTGAAGCCGCCACTATCGCCCTCGGTTGCCTTCCTGGTCCCGATCTCGTGATACACCTGACCCGGGCGGAACAGCGCGGCGACCGCCTGAAGGCGAACATCCTCGAACGTGAGATCCTGAACGTCCACCTGCCGCGGCAGCGACGTCGAGTCGTCGCCTCCGGCGCAGGCGAAGGCCAGGCCGACAAGAGCTAGCGCCAACAGAATGACCAGACGCGCCATGGCAGACCCCGCGAGATTACCCCCAACGCTATTCTACACCGTGGTTCGCGAAGGAAGCGCTGCTGCAGACGAAACGCTAAGACGGGACGCCGCGGCTCCGCGCGATGAAGTCCACCACCACGGCGGCGAGCTCCTCCCCCTTGTCCTCCTGGAGGAAGTGGCCGGCGCCCTCGATGGTGGCGTGCGGCTGGCCCTTCGCCCCTGGGATCATGGCCTGGAGCACGCGGTCGCCGCCACGGGTAATGCGGTCGGAGTCGCTGAAGGCGGTGAGGAAGGGTTTGTCCCAGCGCAGCAGCACCTCCCAGGCTTTGCGGTTGGGCGCCGCGGCCGGGTCGTCAGGCGATATCGGCACGAGCGTCGGGAACTGGCGGGCGCCCGCCTTGTAGCGGTCGTCGGGAAACGGGGCGTCGTAGGCGGCTACTACTTCCGGAGGCAGGTCGGTGACGCAGCCGCCCTTGACGATGCCGCCGACGTGGAACTCGGGGGTCTCCTGCGAGTAGCGCTGCCAGGCCAGGAAGGCTTCGCCGGGGGATCGATCGCCGGTGGGCAGGAAGGTGTTGGCCGCCACGATGCGGGCAAAGCGATCGAGGTGCTCGGCGGCCAGCCGCAGCCCGATAAGGCCGCCCCAGTCCTGGCAGACGAGGGTCATGTTCCGCAGGTCGAGGACCTCCAAGAACGCGCGCGTCCAGTCGACGTGCCGCTGGTAAGCATAGTCCTCGCGACGGACGGGCTTGTCAGATCGCCCGAAGCCCACGAAGTCGGGCGCCACGGCGCGGTGCCCCGCCGCGGTGAGCACGGGGATCATCTTCCGGTACAGGTAGCTCCACGATGGCTCGCCGTGCAGGAGCAGAACCGGATTCGCGCCAACCGGCCCCTCGTCAACGTAGTGGATGCGCAGACTGCCTCCATCACCGGACGGGACCTCCACGTAGTGAGGCTCGAACGGGAAGCCGGGCAGGTCGGCGAACCGCTCGTCAGGAGTACGCAGCATCTCCATCGTCTCTCCTCCTTCGCCTACGTTCTTGCCTGGAAGAAGCGATGGAAGGCCCGCGGCAGGCGTCGGTGGTCGTCCGGCGCCGGTTCCGGTAGCGGCTGCGGGATTGCGTTGTAGGTGTGCCAGTAAAGCGTCGGGCCTTCCAGGCGGCCATCCTCCCGAAGCGCCAGGAGAGCCGCCATCGCCTTGGCGGTGTAGGTGAGGTCGAGGGTCAGGCCGTGCTTCTCCTGGAGCAACGTCCGCGCGCGCTGGCCTTCGGGCGTTGGGAAGCCGTAGCCCCGGCCGACCCAATCGGAGGCCACGGTGATCTCCGAAGGTTCGACCCCGGCGGAGGGCAGGTCCGCTCCCCGCTGGCGCATCAGATCGGCGGTGGCGTTAGCCAGCCGTGCGACCGCTTCCGACGTCATTGCCTGCGACGGGAAGATCCGCACCGCCACCAGGCGACTGCCGAGGCCCGCCAGGCGCAGTCCCAGGGCCAGACCCGCCGCTGTACCGCTGGAGCCCAAGGCCACGACCACCGTTTTCGGCTCCGGCAGTTCGCCGGCAGCGATCTGATCGGCCAGCTCCAGTGCCGCGTTGACGTATCCCACGGTGCTCAGGGGCGTGGTGCCGCCCCCGGGCAAGAGATAGGGCAGCTTGCGGCGCCGCCAGTCGGCGTAGCGCAGGAGAACCAGCGGCACCGATAGCCTGGTTCGCCGGAATGTCGCCGTGTGAAGCAGGATCGCTCCGGCCTGCTGGAACCAGCAGAGCTGTCGTCGAACGTAGTCGTCCACCGGCTGGTCGAGCAGCAGCAGAACCGTCCGCAGGCCCTGCTGCCGTGCGTAGAGGGCCGTCGCCAGGCCGTGGTGAGTGCCCA